>ERZ1108166.277-NODE-277-length-57993-cov-17.966878_pt1 | contig 57993 bp, 60 predicted proteins | sample MGYA00403702_ERZ1108166 | MGnify/ENA primary metagenome ERZ1108166 (study PRJEB35170, sample SAMEA104062401) | human gut metagenome | biome: human gut; feature: human-associated habitat; material: faeces | place: Denmark | collected 2012-05-01 ...
GGCAGGCCGTCCACTTCCAGTGTGAAACGTAATCCGGTTGACATAGCAACCTCCGTGAAAATGAATAATAATCCGCACATATTGCATGTACAACATGTCGGGCGGATGAGATAAGCGAGTCGACATCTGGCGTTACCGGGGAATATCAGAAAAATGTCATGGTTATGTGATGATTTAGTCTGGGATTTTACTTCAGAGAAACGGGTGTCTGTTTAGTCAACAAAATAATCACAAACGCAACGGATGGGTTCTCGACGTTATTCACGACAGGCTCGTACATTACAGCGAGTAATAAAAAACCTGATATGCAAAGTCAAACCAATATTCATAATGTCTTTTTATTCACAACAATAAATAATTCAATAACAATCATTGAAATGAATGATGGTTTGTATAAGGAATATACGCTACCGCCCCACCCTGATAACATGATCTGCACATTGCCATCTTAACGTCGTTAAACACTAGCTTAATAGTGGATATTTCAAATTAGGAATTTATTAAATTCACCTGATGAATATAATAAGCAAATAGCATAGAAAATAATGACAACTCCCCCGAGGGGACCATTTCCAAAGCACTGCACCACCACCTGGTGCCGGATGATCTTGCTTCAGTGGTAAGAGTACCTGATGCATTGTTCCCAAAATGGTGTTTTCCCCTGCCCCTCCAATAATGTGTAGCTCTCACTTGATAATCTATTGATTAGGTTATATTAAGAATCAACATTTAAAATACATCCATTTTCTTGAATAAATCAACATGTTTATTAATCAATTGCTGTTTTAGCTCTGACTCATCAAGCTCTCCATATTTGTCCTACAGATAATTGCGAATAAATACAGAGAACGCCATTTATCCTTTTAGCATACCTGCCGGATATTTTTATTTGTATTAATATTAATTGCATCTCCAACTCCGAGCATATCCATCATTAAAAACTTTTTGAGATTATAGAATACCTGTGATAACAAGTGAAACATCTGCACAATGTGAATAGTTAGTTTCTTTTCAGAGGAAATGAAATAGACAAGCTGAATGAAGGGGAGAGTGATATAAATCAAAAAACATAACATGAATTTAATTAATTACACCCATCATTGTGGATAAAGTTACTGAATAATAAATAACATAATCTTCTGGTATCCCACTCAAATAATTTCATTCCTTTTTAATACTTCTTGTAATTTCGGTAACTGACATACAGCATCAGCGATCGCGCTGATATTCTGCGCATTATCCTGAAACCATTCATGCCCCGGCCCCCATGTGCGCATGGTGCAGAGATAACAGTCCACCAGCGTTAGTTGCTCACCAAAGGCATAAGGTTCAGCGGTCAATTGTGAATTCAGCCAGATATAAAGTGATTTGCGATATTCAATTACATTCTTCTTTAACTGTTCAGGTGCGTCAGATGCCCAACGCTCAGGGTAATCGGCGAAAGTGAATGTTGGATAGACATTAGCAACCAGCCAGACCAATAGCCGTTGAAACTGCTGACGTTCGGCGCGCCCAACCGGTGGCGCAAGGTCCGGGCGACGATCGAGAACCATCAATGCAATCGCCGCTGTCTCCGTCATAATCTCGTCATTTTCCAGCGCCAGTGTCGGAATCTGACACAACGGGTTCAGGGTTTTCAATAACTCGCGTGAAGTTCCCTCGTGGTCAAAACCACTGACATCAACGAACTGATAAGGAATATCAGCCAGTGTTAGCATCAGCTCACTGATTGTAGAGCCCCATCCGGGTACGCCATACACCTTAATCATATGCCCCTCACAATCTTTTAAAGATTAAGTGTAGGACAGTACACAGGTTAACCAGCAAAAGGATTTGTCATTTTTTCGTCAGTTGTATTAATCCCCTTCAGGATTGTAAGGGGATGTTTTGCATCGTTTATCGATAACGGGTAGGATGCTGCGCCGATAGTTTTATACCCATAAAGAATAATGGTGATAACTATCATCGCCAGGATGAATAAACATTGTTCATGGCAACTTATATGACTTTTTCATTAAAGCAATCAGGGAGAGCAATGAGTAAACACGACACCGACACTTCAGATCAACACGCCGCGAAACGCCGCTGGCTTAATGCCCACGAAGAGGGGTATCACAAAGCGATGGGCAATCGCCAGGTACAGATGATCGCCATTGGCGGCGCGATTGGCACCGGCTTGTTTTTAGGTGCAGGAGCCCGACTGCAAATGGCGGGTCCAGCACTGGCACTGGTTTATTTAATTTGTGGCTTGTTTTCGTTTTTTATTCTGCGTGCATTGGGTGAGCTGGTGCTACACCGCCCTTCCAGTGGCAGTTTTGTCTCTTATGCCCGTGAGTTTTTGGGTGAGAAAGCCGCTTATGTTGCTGGCTGGATGTACTTCATCAACTGGGCGATGACGGGGATTGTTGATATTACCGCCGTCGCTCTGTATATGCATTACTGGGGTGCGTTTGGCGGCGTGCCGCAGTGGGTCTTTGCGCTCGCTGCACTTACCATCGTTGGCACCATGAATATGATCGGTGTGAAATGGTTTGCGGAGATGGAGTTCTGGTTTGCGCTTATTAAAGTGCTCGCCATTGTGATCTTTTTGGTCGTGGGTACAGTGTTCCTCGGTAGTGGTCAGCCGCTGGATGGCAACACCACTGGCTTTCATTTAATCACCGATAATGGCGGCTTCTTCCCCCACGGTTTGCTGCCTGCGCTGGTGTTGATTCAGGGCGTAGTGTTTGCTTTTGCCTCCATTGAAATGGTGGGTACAGCTGCCGGAGAATGTAAAGATCCGCAGACCATGGTGCCTAAAGCCATTAACAGTGTGATTTGGCGTATTGGCCTGTTTTACGTCGGCTCCGTGGTGTTGCTGGTTATGCTATTGCCGTGGAGCGCGTATCAGGCGGGGCAAAGTCCGTTCGTGACGTTTTTCTCTAAACTGGGTGTGCCATATATCGGCAGCATTATGAATATTGTGGTGCTGACCGCTGCCCTCTCCAGCCTGAACTCAGGTCTGTACTGCACCGGACGTATTCTGCGCTCAATGGCGATGGGCGGTTCCGCACCGAGTTTTATGGCGAAAATGAGTCGTCAGCATGTGCCGTATGCCGGGATTCTGGCGACACTAGTTGTGTATGTCGTCGGCGTATTCCTCAACTATCTGGTGCCGTCGCGCGTATTTGAGATTGTGTTGAACTTCGCGTCGCTGGGAATCATCGCTTCATGGGCGTTTATCATCGTGTGCCAGATGCGCCTGCGTAAAGCAATTAAACAAGGCAAAGCAGCGGATGTCAGTTTTAAACTGCCTGGCGCGCCCTTCACTTCCTGGCTGACATTACTGTTTTTACTGAGTGTCCTGGTGCTGATGGCGTTCGATTACCCGAACGGGACTTATACTATCGCGGCGCTGCCGATTATCGGTATTCTGCTGGTTATAGGCTGGTTTGGTGTGCGCAAACGCGTTGCTGAAATTCACAGCACTGCGCCAGTCGTCGAGGAAGATGAAGAAAAACAGGAAATTGTGTTTAAGCCTGAAACGGCGAGCTAATTGCAAAATTGCCCGGCTACGTGCCGGGCAAATTTAGATTACTGACGAAGGTGTGCCGCATGCGGCGTGATAAAAGTCAGGCAAGTCTCTCCGTTTTCACCCTCGCCACATCTATTACAGCGCAATACGAATCACATCGTCCGGCTGGGTAGCTTCCTGCTGTTTAGTGGATTTTTGTTTCACACTGACATACAGCGTTTTGCCATCGGCAGACAGCGCCAGGCTGTTTGGATGAGTCGGCGTATCGAACGTTTTCACCACTTTATAGCTTTTCGCGTCAATCACACTGACTTTACCTGCCTGACGATGCGTTACGTAGGCTTCATTACGCGCGGGGTTAAACAGCACAGCCAGTGATTCTGGTGCCGCAACCTTCGCCAGAATATTGCCATTACGGGTATCGACCACTAACACTTCTGCGGCTTTAGAATCGGTGATAAATGCACGCTGCCTGGCGGTATCAAGGCTAATGTTGATAAAGAAGTGCTCTTTGCCGTCATCCAGCAGCTTTTTACGGCTGAGGATTTTATTGTCGGCGGTGTCGATGGTAATCAATTCGCCGTCAGCGTTAGTGGTGTAAAGACGTTTGCCTTTGCTATCCAGCGCCAGACCGGTACTCATTTTACCGGTGTTCTGGATGGCGGTTTTCAGTTTGATATTCTCGCCATCAACGACCCAAATCACGCTCTCTTTACCAATACCACTGATGTAAACGGTGTTCGTGGCATCATCAGCTACCAGCTCACGCGGTTGCAGCGGGCGCACCTCTTCCGTGCGCTTACGATCATCCAGCACCAGACGGCCTTTCACTTCGCCAGTTTTGGCATCTATCGCCGTGACCGCGCTGTTTACGGTGTTACCAAACCACAACGTCTGAGTCGTGTTATTGATGGTGGCACCAAACGGCTTGAGATCGTTATGGATCGCTTGGGTCACTTCCAGAGTAACCGGGTCAAGACGATAAACAACACCGCCTTTATCCAGTTTGCGGCTTTGCGAAGTGGCGAGCCAAAGCGCGTTTTCTTGCTGGCTATATGCCATTTCGTAGGCACCTTTACCTACCGCTTTACGCAGCATTTCTTCTGCGGCCTGCGTACTGAATGATGAAGCAACAAGCAATGAACCTAACAGTAATGAACCACGCAGACGCGATGAAAACAGATGACGTAAATGCATGACGACTCCCTTTGATGAACCGATATTTTTGCTGCTTCACAATGCTTCGCTAAGCGTAATCATCGTTACGCTCTTGTTATAAATGGGAATGGTAATCATTATTTTCTCAAATGTGGAGCATTTCTTGCCGTTACGACTACAATTTTCTCAATTACTTAACGTATCGTGCCGTTTCGTTTTCCATAAATTTACAATTTCATTACCATAACGGCGTTTTCCCATTCTTAACCTGGCTTTTTTCATGAAGATTTTTTCCGTCCGACAGACCGTTTTGCCCGCACTGCTTGTCCTTTCCCCCGTTGTTTTTGCCGCTGATGAACAGACTATGATTGTCAGTGCCGCACCGCAGGTGGTTTCAGAACTGGATACCCCAGCAGCAGTAAGCGTGGTGGATGGCGAGGAGATGCGCCTGGCAACACCGCGCATTAACTTGTCCGAATCACTGACCGGCGTGCCTGGTTTGCAGGTACAAAACCGGCAGAACTATGCGCAAGATTTACAGCTGTCGATTCGCGGATTTGGCTCCCGCTCCACTTACGGTATTCGCGGTATTCGCCTGTATGTGGACGGTATTCCCGCCACCATGCCCGACGGGCAAGGGCAAACATCCAACATCGATTTAAGCAGTGTGCAAAATGTGGAAGTGCTGCGTGGCCCCTTCTCTGCCCTGTATGGCAACGCGTCTGGTGGGGTAATGAATGTCACCACCCAGACCGGACAACAGCCACCAACCATTGAAGCCAGTAGTTACTACGGCAGTTTTGGCAGCTGGCGCTATGGGCTGAAAGCAACGGGCGCAACGGGAGACGGCACACAGCCTGGCGATGTCGATTACACCGTCTCAACCACGCGTTTTACGACCCACGGCTATCGTGACCATAGTGGCGCACAGAAAAATTTAGCCAATGCCAAACTGGGCGTACGCATTGATGAAGCCAGCAAATTAAGTCTGATTTTCAATAGTGTGGATATCAAAGCAGATGACCCAGGTGGGCTAACCAAAGCAGAATGGAAGGCTAATCCACAACAAGCGCCTCGTGCAGAACAGTACGACACGCGAAAAACCATCAAGCAAACTCAGGCTGGGTTGCGCTATGAGCGTAGCCTGAGCGCGCAAGATGATATGAGTGTGATGATGTATGCCGGAGAGCGAGAAACGACCCAGTACCAGTCAATCCCGATGGCCCCCCAACTTAACCCGTCACATGCGGGCGGCGTGATTACCCTGCAACGCCATTACCAGGGGATAGACAGCCGCTGGACACACCGTGGTGAACTGGGCGTTCCGGTCACGTTCACTACCGGCCTGAACTACGAAAACATGAGTGAAAACCGCAAGGGCTACAATAACTTCCGCCTGAATAGCGGCATGCCGGAGTACGGGCAAAAAGGTGAGTTGCGTCGCGACGAACGCAATCTGATGTGGAACATCGATCCCTATTTACAGACGCAGTGGCAGCTGAGCGAAAAACTGTCGCTGGATGCTGGCGTGCGCTACAGCTCCGTGTGGTTTGATTCCAACGACCATTACGTTACTCCGGGTAACGGCGATGACAGCGGTGATGCCAGTTATCATAAATGGCTACCTGCCGGTTCGTTAAAATATGCAATGACCGATGCCTGGAATATCTATCTGGCAGCCGGGCGAGGTTTTGAAACGCCGACGATTAATGAGCTGTCTTATCGTGCTGATGGGCAAAGCGGTATGAACTTTGGTTTAAAACCATCCACCAACGATACAATTGAGATCGGCAGTAAAACGCGTATTGGTGATGGGCTGCTTAGTCTCGCATTGTTTCAGACCGACACTGATGATGAAATTGTTGTCGATAGCAGTAGCGGTGGGCGTACGACTTACAAAAATGCCGGAAAGACCCGTCGTCAAGGCGCTGAACTGGCATGGGATCAACGTTTCGCAGGAGATTTTCGCGTAAACGCGTCCTGGACCTGGCTTGATGCGACCTATCGCAGCAATGTTTGCAATGAACAGGATTGTAACGGTAATCGGATGCCAGGGATCGCCCGTAATATGGGCTTTGCGTCGATAGGTTATGTACCGGAAGATGGTTGGTATGCAGGCACGGAAGCGCGTTATATGGGCGATATTATGGCAGATGATGAAAATACGGCAAAAGCGCCGTCTTATACTCTCGTCGGCTTATTCACCGGGTATAAATACAATTACCACAATTTAACTGTGGATTTATTTGGTCGTGTCGATAATTTATTCGATAAAGAATACGTTGGTTCTGTCATTGTCAATGAGTCAAACGGGCGATATTACGAACCTTCGCCCGGACGAAATTATGGTGTCGGCATGAATATTGCGTGGAGATTTGAGTAATTACCTTGATGCCCGGTATTTGCCGGGCATTTACTTTAACGATTGTATTGCTGGTATAAAATAGCAATATTTTGTTGCATAATTTCAGCAAGACAATGTCTGCATCCCTCTTTGTCTTTTGCTTTTAACGCAGCGAGTAACAGATGATAGTTTTCTATATGCTCCCGTAATTCCGCTGGATTAATCGCTTCATAGAGATAATGTAAACCAGGCCCCATCCTGACCCACAGTTGCTCAATCATCTCACACAGGATGGGCATATTTGAGCGATGATAAATCGCTAAGCGAAATAGCCTGTTTACATTAATGATTTGTTCCATGTCGCCCTTTTCTTGCGCCTGCTGTAATTTCTCGAGCAATTCCTGGAGTTCCGCCAGGTCTTGCGGGGTGAGGTTTTCAACAGCCAGAGCAACTGCCATTAATTCCAGTTCGTAGCGGATCCGATTGATTTCGTCTAATTGACGTTTCCTCACTTCCGGAACTGTAAATGCTTGTGCAGGTGCGACAGAAAGCGCATTCACCGAAACCAGACGTAATAATGCTTCACGCACAGGTGTAATACTCATACCTAATTGCTCCGCCAGATTTTTAGTAATCAGGCGTGCGCCAGGTTTTAATGCGCCAATACTAAGCTGATGTTTCAGGTCGTTCTCAACCTGCAGAGTCAAACTGACATGTTTCATTATTCCCATTCCAGGCATTTTAATTCCTTCGCGTGTTTTCTGTCCAACCCTGCCTGCACGGCAGAAGGAGTTCACCTGGTGTATTAAAGTGAATAATCATAAACCACCCACCTTTGTTGTTATTAGCAGCAGAACAATGACGTGGTTAGTTAATTAAAGCTGAAAATAAGCTTTTTGCCTGGATTTTTATGGCGGCTTACGCCGCCGTTGAAACTTTAATCATCACCCGCGACGCGGATCACCACTTTGCCGAAGTTTTTACCCTTCAGCAGGCCGATAAACGTCTGTGGCGCATTCTCTAAACCATCAGTAATATCTTCGTGGTAGTGGATTTTATCCTCTTTCACCCATTGCCCCATCTCCTTCTGAAACTCATGGATGCGGTGACCATAATCCTGAGCGATAATAAACCCTTGCAAGCGAATACGTTTTTTCAGCACCGTTGCCATCAACAGGGGTAAACGATCCGGACCGGGTGGTAGCTCTGTAGCGTTATAGCTGCTCACTAAGCCACAAACGGGAATGCGCGCAGATGTATTAAGTAATGGTAGCACTGCATCAAATACCTTACCGCCCACGTTTTCATAATAGATATCAATACCTTTTGGGCACGCTTTCACCAGTTGTTCGGCAAAATCATCCGCGTGGTGATCAAGACAAACATCGAAGCCCAGCACCTCGATAGCATGGCGGCATTTTTCCGCGCCACCGGCAACCCCCACCACCCTGCAACCTTTAAGTTTGCCGATTTGCCCCACCGTTGCTCCCACAGGACCTGTCGCCGCAGCTACCACCAACGTTTCGCCCTCTTTAGGCTGACCGATATCCAGCAGCCCCATATAAGCGGTAAAGCCTGGCATCCCCAGCACACCCAGCGACCACGATGGATTTTGCGGATGATCGCCAAGTTTCACCAGATCATCACCACTGGATATGTCATAGTCCTGCCATCCACTGTAGCCCAGCACCCAGTCGCCAGGCTGATAATCAGGATGATTCGACTCCACAACACGGCTCACCGTGCCGCCGACCATCACGCCGCCAATATCAACAGGCGGTGAATAAGATGGCTCATCGCTCATACGTCCACGCATATACGGGTCCAGGGACAAATAAACTGTGCGCAGTAACACCTGTCCTTCACCCGGTGTGGCGACATCATCTTCTTCAAGACGGAAATTCTCCGGAACCGGTGCGCCATGTGGACGCGAGGCCAGAACCCAACGTCGATTACGCTGCTTTTGTTGCCCCATAATGCTCTCCTGTGCTTTTGGCATGAATCCATCAATAGTAGCAGGCTCACGGGATTGGTTTTGTTTGCAGCCGTCACATCCCCTCTGCAACACGCAATAATTTCATCGAGGAATCCGTTGCTTCGGGCTGTTTTCGATAGTATTGATAACATCATCATCATTATTTTATCGAGGCCAGACATGTCCATCCGTTTTGCCCGCAAAGCCGATTGTGCTGCCATTGCGGAAATTTATAACCACGCCGTGTTGTATACGGCGGCTATCTGGAATGACCAAACGGTTGATGCAGATAACCGCATTGCCTGGTTTGAAGCGCGGACCATAGCAGGTTATCCGGTGCTGGTGAGTGAAGAAGATGGCGTAGTGACGGGATATGCCTCGTTTGGCGACTGGCGTAGTTTCGATGGTTTTCGCCATACCGTGGAACATTCGGTTTATGTCCATCCCGATCATCAGGGCAAAGGTCTGGGGCGTAAATTGTTAAGCCGATTGATTGATGAAGCGCGGGATTGCGGGAAGCATGTCATGGTCGCCGGGATCGAATCGCAAAATCAGGCCTCGCTGCATCTGCACCATTCGCTGGGATTTGTCGTCACCGCACAAATGCCGCAGGTGGGCACTAAATTTGGGCGCTGGCTGGATCTGACATTTATGCAGTTGCAACTCGACGAACGCACTGAACCGGACGCGATTGGATGAATCAGTCGCTCACCCTTGCTTTTTTGATTGCCGCCGGAATTGGTCTGGTAGTCCAGAACACGCTGATGGTGCGCATCACCCAGACCTCCTCTACCATTCTCATCGCCATGTTGCTGAACTCACTGGTGGGGATTGTGCTCTTTGTTTCTATTTTATGGTTTAAACAAGGCATGGCGGGGTTTGGCGAACTGGTGTCCAGCGTGCGCTGGTGGACACTTATACCCGGCTTGCTGGGATCGTTTTTTGTCTTCGCCAGTATCAGCGGATATCAGAATGTGGGAGCGGCGACAACTATTGCAGTACTGGTCGCCAGCCAGCTAATTGGCGGTCTGATGCTGGATATCTTCCGCAGTCATGGCGTACCACTACGGGCGTTGTTCGGCCCAATTTGTGGCGCAATTTTACTTGTGGTTGGCGCCTGGTTGGTAGCCAGACGCTCATTTTAATCAGAGGATGGTGCCGCCTTTGGTTAACTGTTCGTGGCGCGCTTCCATATCTTCTTTATGCTTGCGACCGTGATGAGCAATAGCGGTGCGCAAACGCTGCTGCTGGGTGTAGCGATCTTCCCGACTTAACTCCGCGTCATCGCTCAGGGCGATTAATAATTCGTTCATATGGGCAATGACGCTCTCTTCAATCGCGGCATCCACGCGCGCGATGACTTCATCCAGATGCGACATACTTTCTCCTTAACCACTTGTGAAATTTATCGATTCATCCAAATGATATAAGTCTGCGTGGTGCCGTCAAGCCAGTGAGTAAGATTTAAAACAGTGAAAACAACAGCGCCACCGGGAAACTCATCGGCCATGTTGCCCCCACCAGAAAGGCGCTTAAGAAACGGATGCGTTTCTTATCGTGAGAAAGAAACCAGGTGATAAGAAATGCGATTGCTGCCATAACCGCATAAAAAACAAGCATATGTTGATAGAGAGACATGTACGGGCGTCCAGCCAGATGAATAAAACGCGCGCAAATATGCGTCATTTTTTGACGTGCATCAAGTTTTTTCACCAGTTTGAGAAAAAATCATCAAACAGCAACTTGCCCTTATCCATCTTCAGAATGAGTATTATTGCGGATTTTCTTAACCCGTACTATACACATAGGGGCAATGATAAAAGGTGGCAAAAATGAATGTTTCCAGTAGAACTGTAGTACTGATAAATGTCTTTGCTGCTGTTGGTTTGTTTACTCTTATCTCTATGAGATTTGGCTGGTTTATTTGATGTAGTGATTTTGCACGCAGCACGTACTGTCAGAGAAATCAACTCTCTGACAGTACGCAAGATCATCTCATACTCTTACGATCTGCAATATTATCCTTAATGTTTAACCATGACGTGGCGGACGACGGTGTAATCCTCCAGCCCATAAAGTGACATATCCTTGCCGTAACCAGAAAGTTTCTGTCCACCGTGCGGCATTTCACTTACCAGCATGAAATGGGTATTGACCCAGGTACAACCATATTGCAGCCGTGCGCTGACGCGATGCGCCCTGCCCACATCTTTCGTCCATACCGAAGATGCAAGTCCGTACTGGCTGTCATTCGCCCAGTTCACCACCTGTTCTTCGTTGTCGAAGAGCGTAACACTCACTACTGGACCAAATACCTCTTTTTGCACGATGGCATCGTCCTGTAATGCGCCAGCCAGCAGCGTCGGCGCATAGTAATAGCCATTACCCTTGCGCTTTTCACCGCCAGTGATCACTTTGATGTGCCCTGTCGCTTTCGCCTCTTCTACTGCCTTGCTGACGCGTTCGAGATGCGCCAGCGAGCTTAAAGGTCCAAGCTCCGTAGACTCGTCATCCGGCGCACCAGATTTTAACGTTGCCACCGCAGCACCCAGTTTTTCCACCAGCGTATCGTAAATGCCTTTTTGCGCGTAGATCCGACAAGCCGCAGTACAATCCTGTCCAGCATTGTAATAGCCAAATGTACGTACACCTTCGACCACTGCTTCAATATCCGCATCATCAAAAACAATCACTGGCGCTTTGCCACCAAGTTCCATATGAGTACGCTTAATGGACGACGCGGTATGGCTGATGATGTGCTCGCCGGTGGCGATAGAGCCCGTCAGCGACACCATCCGCACTTTGGGATGACCGGTCAGCGGATCACCCACCGTTTTGCCTCTGCCAAACAGTATGTTAATCACGCCTGCCGGGAAGATATCCTTCGCCAGCTCTGCCAGCTTCAACGCGGTCAGCGGGGTAATTTCTGATGGTTTAAGCACCACGCAATTTCCTGCCGCCAGCGCCGGAGCCAGTTTCCACGCTGCCATCATCAGCGGATAATTCCACGGTGCGATCGAAGCCACGACCCCCAACGGATCGCGACGGATCATCGAAGTATGACCTTCAAGATATTCACCTGCCGCCAGACCATTCAGACAGCGCGCCGCACCCGCGAAAAAGCGAAAAACATCGACAACCGCCGGGATTTCATCATTGAACGCACTATGCAGCGGTTTGCCACAGTTACGGGACTCCAGTTCGGCAAAAACCTGACCATTTTCTTCGATAACATCCGCCAGTTTCAGCAGGCATTCCGCACGCGCTTTCGGCGTGGTTTGCCCCCATTCGGCAAATGCTGCATCTGCCGCGCGCACAGCAGCATCCACCTGCTCTACGGATGCCTCGGCAATCTCCAGTAAAACGTCCCCCGTTGCCGGATTATAGACAGGCTGTTTTTCCCCTTCGCCGCTAACCAGTTCTCCGTTAATCAGTAACTTATGTTGCATAGCATATTCCTGTATCAGTGGTTATTGACCATTGTCGCCTTCGCGGGTTAGCCACCAGGCCCCCAGGATCGGCAAGGTTGTTACCAACATAACCAGCAGTGCCACCACGTTAGTTACCGGTACATCACGCGGTCGCCCAAGCTGATTGAGCAACCACAACGGTAACGTTCGTTCATGACCTGCCGTAAAAGTCGTAACGATGATTTCATCGAACGACAAGGCAAACGCCAGCATTCCTCCTGCCAGTAGCGCCGAACTGAGATTCGGCAACACTACGTAGCGGAAGGTTTGCCAGCCATTGGCCCCAAGATCCATTGACGCCTCAACCAGACTCCACGAGGTGCGGCGAAAACGGGCGATGACATTGTTAAACACCACCACTACGCAAAAAGTCGCATGACCGACCACGATGGTGAAAAATCCCGGCTCCAGATTGATGGTTTTAAAAGCGGTTAATAGCGCCAGACCAGTGACAATGCCCGGCAGCGCAATGGGCAGCAGCAGTAACAGCGAAATGGCGTTTTTGCCGAAAAAGTCTCGTCGCCACAGCGCGGCAGCTGCCAGCGTCCCTAACACCAGCGCCATTAATGTCGCCAGCGCCGCCACTTTAAGTGACAGTGTCACGGCATCAAGAATATCACTACGCTGTGCTGCCACGCTAAACCAGCGCAGCGTCAGGCCCTGCGGTGGAAAACTAAACGCCGCATCTTCAGTGTTAAACGCATAAGCGGCGATAATCAGGATGGGAAAATGTAGGAAAACCACGCCGCCCCAGGCCGCCAGTTTGAGGAAAAACGGTGCGCGTTCAGAGTGCATCGAACGCTCCCAGACGTTTCACGAACGCCAGGTACAGTGCGATGAGAACAATCGGCACCAGGGTGAATGCCGCCGCCATCGGCATATTGCCAATCGCCCCCTGCTGGGAATAAACCATATTGCCGATAAAATATCCTGGAGGACCAACCAGCTGCGGGACGATAAAATCGCCCAGTGTGAGTGAGAAGGTAAAGATAGAGCCAGCGGCAATACCCGGGATTGCCAGCGGCAGCACCACATAGCGAAAGGTTTGTCGAGGACGTGCGCCGAGATCAGCCGACGCCTGCAACAATGACGGCGGCAAACGCTCAAGCGCCGCCTGAACGGGCAGGATCATGAACGGCAACCAGATATAGAGAAACACCAGAAAGCGCCCCAGCCCGGAAGTTGACAGCGTATTTCCGCCCACCGCAGGTAATGTAAGGAACGCAGTCAGCAGTGGTTCCAGCCCAAGATGTTGTAAAAACCACTGAGCCACGCCATCTTTTGCCAGCAATAACGTCCAGGCATAGGCTTTAACAATGTAGCTCGCCCACATCGGCAACATTACCGCAATATAAAAAAAAGCTTTCATTTTCCCGCTGGTATAGCGCGCCATATACCACGCCATTGGAAAAGCCAGAATGGCGCTGGCGATAGTGACTGCCACAGCCATAGTCAGCGTGCGGAGAATGATGTCGTAATTCGCCGGATTAAACAGCGCACGGATATTCGCCAGCGTCAGTTCCGGCGTTACCGACATGGTGAAATCGTCAAAAGTATAAAATCCCTGCCATAACAGTGTCAGCAGCGAGCCGAAATAGACAATGCCAAACCACATTAGCGGGCCAAGCAGCAGTAAAAACAGCCCCAGCCCCGGATTACGCCAGAAGAAACCGGACACCTTACCCAGACCTGGACGTGAAGGTGATTGCAATACGTTCATCACCATTCACCTCTCCTCAACCAGCGGCACCATCACATCACGCGACCAGGAAACCATCACCTGTTGTCCGGGCGTGAGCGTGGCAGGCAGTTCTTCGCCTGTCATATTGGCCTGACTCACAAGCAGTTTTTCACCGCCGTTCAATTTCAGTTCAAAACGAGTTGCCGCGCCCTGATATTGCACCGCCTGGATCGTGCCATTGGCCTGCAGTTCACCAGGGGTGTTGAGGCGGATATGTTCCGGTCGCAGGGCGAAGCTTCCCGTCATGCCACAAAGTTTCTCTGCCATCAGTCCATCAAAAACATTCGATGTACCAACGAACCCGGCAACAAACGGCGTGCGCGGGCGCATATAGAGATCGCGCGGGGAATCGACCTGCTCAATGCGTCCATTATTGAAAACCGCCACACGATCGGACATCGATAACGCTTCGCCCTGATCGTGGGTAACGAAGATAAAAGTGATACCGAGAGACTGTTGCAACTTTTTCAGTTCCAGCTGCATCTGCTCACGCAATTTGAGATCCAGTGCGCCGAGCGGTTCATCCAACAGCAATACGCGCGGTTCATTCACCAATGCTCTGGCGATAGCAACCCGCTGGCGCTGACCACCAGAAAGTTGTGACGGTTTACGTTGCTGTACAAACCCCAACGCCACTTTCTCCAGCGCTTCTTGCGCCATTGCGTGCCGCTGCTTTTTATTCACGCCTTTGACCATCAGCCCGTAGCCTACGTTGTCAAGAATCGACATATGCGGAAAAAGCGCGTAGTCCTGAAAGACGGTATTCACGTCCCGCTCCCACGGTGGCAGATTGCTGGCGGGTTTACCAAAGATAGAGATAGCACCGCCGGAAAGCTGTTCGAAGCCAGCAATCAGGCGCAGGCAGGTGGTTTTGCCGGAGCCGGACGGCCCCAGCATAGAGAAGAACTCACCATCTTTTATCGCAATACTGACGCCATCTACTGCGCGCACGTCACCGTACAACCGCGAGACGTTGTCAAACTCCACTGCGTACGTCATAAAGCACCCCAGCGAAGTTAGCGACCGCCCATAATGGCAATGTAATCCTGCGTCCAGCGACTGTAGGGAACAAACTTGCCCCCTTCTGCTATAGGCGTTTTCCAGAAGGCGATTTTGTCGAAATAGTTAAAACCGTTGGTTTCACAACCTTTTTCGCCTAATAACGGATTGGCTTTACACCCTTCCGGCACTACCGGTAACGAGCCAAACCAGGCCGCCACATCGCCCTGCACTTTTGGCGTTAATGACCAGTTCATCCATTTGTAGGCGCAAACCGGATGTTTCGCTTCGCTATGCAGCATGGTGGTATCAGCCCAACCGGTAACACCCTCCTTCGGGAAAACGGTAGCAACAGGCTGGCCTTCGGCTTTCAGGGCGTTGGCCTGATAGGGCCAGGCACTGGAAGCAACCACACCCTCGTTTTTGAAATCGCTCATTTGCACGGTAGTGTCATGCCAGTAGCGATGGATCAAACTGTGTTGAGCGCGCAGCACTTTCAGCACCGCCTGGTACTGTTCTTCGGTTAGTTGATACGGATCGCTGATGCCCAACTGCGGCTGAGTGGCTTTAACGAACAACGCAGCGTCCGCAATGTAGATAGGGCCATCATAAGCCTGAACGCGGCCTTTATTGCTCTTGCCGTCCGGCAGATTTTGCTCAACAAAAACCACTTGCCAGCTATCCGGCGGCGTCGGGAAGGTTTTAGTGTTGTACATCAGCAGGTTCGGCCCCCATTGGTAAGGTGTGCCGTAAACTTTGCCGCCAACATTAAACCAGTCGCCTTTAACCACGCGCGGATCGAGCGTTTTCCAGTTGGGAATCAAGGCGGTATTAATCGGCTGCACGCGTTTGCCCATAATCAAACGCAGCGAGGCATCGCCGGATGCCGTAACCAGATCGTAACCCCCTTTGGTCATCAGACTGACCATTTCATCGGAAGTCGCGGCGGTTTTCACATTCACCGCGCAGCCTGTCTCTTTTTCAAATTGCGTTACCCAGTCGTATTGTTTATCAGTTTGTCCGCGTTCGATGTATCCCGGCCAGGCGATAATATCCAGTCGCCCTTCCGGTTTATCTAAATTGGTAGGTGGTTCGGCGGCGTGAGCGGTCATTATTGTCATGGTGAGCGCACACAGGCTGCTGCGGGCAAATGTCTTGCTCATAAGGTCTTACTCCTGTCGTAATTAATTGTTCAGCCGCCGTGCCGTAAAAATATCTCCTTGTTTAACCATAGACGGCGGCTTGCAGGCACACCTTCGCCCCTGAGAAAATTTAATCAGGTTGTGAGCTACCGCGCATTATGCCGTCTGTAAGGTTATCTTCTGGAGTATAGACAAGGGGTTAGGAAATATGACTGCTATTCGAAATTCATATTACCCAATCTAAGAGGAATTAAATTAAACGCTATTACAGCCGTTCTTGAATAAGTTTGCCTAATTGTTTTACCGCCTGTTCTTCACGTTCTCCCCACTGCCACGCGGTATTAAAACGAAAAAAACGTGACCAGTTTTCACCGGTAGAAAACATTTTACCCGGCGCAATACTGATATGATGCGTCAGTGCCGCCAGGCTTAATTCGCCGGCATCTAACGGCTCGGGGAGCTCCAGCCAGAGAAAATAACCGCTGTCACTATGATGAATTTTAACTTCCGCAGGCAGATAACGCAGCAGTGTCTGCCAGGCACGTTGTTTACGTTCCGCAAGCTGGCGACGCAGGCGACGAAGATGGGCGTCGTATCGGCGCGTGGAAAGGTAATCCACCAGCGCAAGTTGCATCGGTGAGCTGGTGGAAAGCGTACTCATCAACTGCAAGCGTTGAATTTTACGTGCATGTTTTCCGGCGGCGACCCAACCAATACGAAAACCAGGCACCAGACATTTCGAAAACGAAGAGCAATGCAAAACGCCATCGTGGCGATCCCACGCTTTCGCAGGCAGCGGTTTTTCCCGTCCAAAATAAAGTTCGCTGTAAACGTCATCTTCAATCAGCGTTACGTTGTACTGATTGAGTAACGCCACCAGTTGTGCTTTTTTTTGCGGCGTTAAGGTAAATCCGAGTGGGTTCTGGCTATTAGTCATCAGCCAGCACGCTTTCACCGGATAATCCTGCAACGCCAGTTCCAGCGCCTGAAGATCGATCCCTTCTTTAACATCCGTCGCCACCGATAACGCCTTCAGCCGTAGCCGCTCCAGCGCCTGCAACGCACCGTAGAAACAAGGATTCTCTACTATCACCCAATCGCCCGGTTCAGTTACCGCTTGCAAACTGAGGTTTAATGCCTCTAACGCCCCGGCAGTAATGACAATTTCATCAGGAGAAATGGTGATGCCCTGTAAGGCATAGCGACGAGCAATAGCCTGACGCAGTTCTGCGTTTCCTGGCGGTAAGTTTTCAATCACGCTCATCGCTGTGGCGGTTTTGCTTACCTGCGCCAGCGAGCGGTTTAGTTGTTGGAGGGGGAAAAGTCGCGGGTCGGGAAAGGCCGAGGCAAACGGAACGACCGACGGATCGCGACTGGCCTGCAACATATCAAAAATATAAGTGTTGATATCGACTGCTTCATCTCGAGTGACTGGAATGACTGGCGCTTTCGGCATTTTTATTGCCTGTGGCGCAACGTAATAACCCGACTGCGGTCGTGCGATAATATATCCCTGACTTTCGAGCAACTGATAGGCATGGCTGACAGTCATAAAGCTCATGCCTGAAAGCGCCACCTGGTCACGCAACGAAGGCAAACGATCGCCGGGTTGCCAGATACCCGACGCAATCTGCTCGCGTAATTGTTCTGCAAGCTGCTGGTATTTTTTCATTATCGAATCGTAATTATGTGCAGATGATTCGGCAGTCTATATCAGTTGTTAAAAATGACAACTTTTCGTTAACTGTAATTAAACCATCACCAGCGATAACTCTTTGCCAAGCGCCTTTGCCGCAAGCTGGACGGCGTCGATTTTTGTCGCATGGTGCAAGTTAAATAGGCGAGTAATCTCCTGTTTAGGTTTGCCTAATATCATGTACCCACAATAACACGAGGGGGTACAACAATGAACATCGGTAAAGCAATCATCAACTACGCAGCGCGTCGCAACATGGACATTACCTTGATTGGGGATGAGACCGTGGCGTTCTGGGAAGCGGATAACGATTGTGAATGGATGTTCTCCTACATGATTGGTAATGATGGTTTCCTCCACTTTAAAGGCAATGTGTATCTGCCGCAGGATATTAAAGAAGAATTACCAGCGTGCATCGATACAGACAAGAAGCTGAAAGAAGTAATCAACTTTATCGCTAAAGAGTTTATCAGCAAGAAGTAATGTCTAATTTGGCGGGTACTATTCCCGCCGATTTAAACGGAATACAGACAATGTTCAATATTATGACTCGTAAATTTGGTGAGATGACTTTCGAGAAAGCTGGTGTTGCTCGTACCGAAGAAGAAGCAATGGCCTTAGTTCTGGTAGCACTGAGATCATCAACTGAGATTATCGACGCTGAATATGTAGCCGCAGAAGGTGAGATTAACGAGATTAAAGCGGTGGCTAAGGAATTAGGTGTTAAAGGTTTCCGTAAGCTGAGACTATCCCGCGAGTCATATGTAATTGGTAAGCAAGGACAATACCTAGATGAGAATACCGTGATTATTCTACTGAATAAGATCACCCGCTACGGTTGGAAGATTGAGCAATATAAAACATGTTTCGAATTATACGAAAAAGGTTTACTGGATACTCTGACCATCGTTCGCGCTTAATTAATTTCTAATTTGGTGGGTGTAATTCCCACCGCTTTTTAAATGGAGAATCAAACATGTTAGCTTTTATCTCATTCGTGGGAGGTAGTCTCACAACCATGATTAGTCTTTCTTATATTGTCGTTAGTATGGGGTGAGCAATGAAACAATTTCATGATGGCATTTCATCTAAGACATTCAAGAAAGAATATTCGCTGTGTATTAACTGGATTGATTTGATTGGTGCGGTTGTGTTTGGTCTGATTATTAGCATTAACTTTTAATGATATAAATATATCGTAATTCAAACAACAAGAGGAAATTCTACTATGAAAAAGATTATCGCTGGTGTTGTTCTTGCTCTGGGTTTGGTTGGTGCTGCAAATGCTAATACCTATTATGTGTGTAATTCCTACTTCGAACATAAAGGAGATGATACACAATATCTTCGTGATGGCGACCGTTATTATCATGCACCGTCTGGAAAATATCGTGGTTTTATCGGTGTAAAGGTTCGAGTGAATGATGATAATAGTCAATTTGCTTTCAACGATCCGGTATATGATAAGACAATCAAAAGCCCTAAATTGAAAGAAGATAAGAACGAGAAAGAAGAATATTATGGTTCCGAAGATGGTAAATCCTACATCAAGTATCTGCATTCTGTTGATGGCGCGCCTATATTTGATGTTAAAAAAGGTGATACGTCTTATTCCCTGATTAGCTGCCGTGAAATTCTTTAATCTTTAATCACCTAGCCCCTATCGTTATAATACGCGGTAGGGGCGTTTTTGTTTGGAAATGGTATGAAAACTAAACTGTATTCGTATATTCGTTTCTCGTCTATGCGTCAGAATGATGGTTCGAGTTATGAACGACAAATCAGGATGGCTAGAGAGATTGCGGTAAAGTATGACCTTGAACTGGTAAATGATTATCAGGATCTGGGTGTATCTGCGTTTAAGGGTGCTAACTCCAAAACAGGGGCGCTATCTCGTTTCCTTGATGCAATAGGTAGATCCGTTCCTGTTGGTAGCTGGCTATTCATCGAAAACTTGGACCGTTTATCCCGTGCCGATATTGTCAGTGCGCAGGAGTTATTCCTTTCAATCATCCGTAGGGGGATAACCATTGTTACTGGCATGGATAACAAGATCTACTCGCTGGATACTGTTACCGCTAACCCGATGGACCTGATGTTCTCCATCCTTTTATTCATCCGTGGTAATGAGGAAAGCCAGACTAAGCGCAATCGTACTAACTCAAGCGCACTGATTAAGATTAAAGCTCATCAAGAAAATCCACAAAATCCGGCTGTTGCAATCGAGGAAATTGGAAAGAATATGTGGTGGACTGATACCACATCTGGTTATGTGCTTCCTCATCCGGTCTTCTTCCCTATTGTTCAGGAAGTTGTGGAATTACGCAGGAATGGACGGTCAACCGCCGAGATACTGGATCACCTTAACGCGACATACACACCACCACCAGCCGCAAGTCACAAGAGGCATTCAAACTGGTCACGGGCAATGATTGAAAGGTTGTTCCATACCCGCGCTTTGATTGGTATCAAGGAAATCTCTGTAGATGGCGTTAAGTATGAGTTAAAGGATTATTATCCTCGTGTGCTAGATGACGCTGAGTTTTATCACCTTAAGAAAAGCATTGGTGTTAGAGCATGTAACTTTGGAGACAAAGAAGAAGTTAAACCTATTCCCTTGCTTAGTGGTGTTGGTCTATTGAAATGTGAACATTGCGGTTCCGCTATGGTTAAGGTGAAAGGAACAAACAGACGGCCTAACCAATATCGTTATTCATGCGATGCAATGCGCTCTAGTCGTATTGAATGTGTGCATACAAACTGGAGTTTTCGCGGCGACCAATTAGAGAAAGCTGTATTGCAATTGCTGGCTGATAAAATCTGGATTGCTGAAGATAAGGCTAATCCGGTTCCGGCTTTGAAAGTACAGATTGATGAAATATCACGCAAGATTGATAACCTGATTACCCTTTCTGCTATGACAGGAGCAACGAAGGAGCTAGCCGATCAGATTACTACCCTCAATAGCGAGCGTGAAACACTCTACAATCAAATTAAGATGGCAGAAGAGGAAATGTATTCTGTTGACTCTCAAGGCTGGGAGAAGCTCGCAGAATTTGATTTAGAAGATGTTTACAACGAGGATCGCATTAAGGTCCGGTTTAAGATTAAGCAAGCTCTAAAACGGATCGGGTGTAGCAGGATTGACAAGTACAAAAACTTGTTTGTACTGGAATACATCGATGGCAAGACCCAGAGAGTTGTAATAGAAAATTCAAGAGGACCGAGGAAAGGCCGGATCTTCGTTGATTTGAAGACTATCAATGATAGGCAGATTCTGGAGAGTAACGGGCTTGTTCTGCATCCATGTTTAGACATGCTGACAGATAAGAACTGGAAACCAGAAGAAGAAATACCAGGTCCATTACAAGAATTTGGAATTTAAGCTAATGAAGATGATTAAGATTTTAGGTTTAATTTTATCTATGAATTCTTGCTTGGCATTGGCAACCGTAGACCAAGAAATGCGTAGACCGCTAACCTATAGAGAAGATGCTTTCATTGATGGAGCACATAAGACATTGAAATTGCTATGTCAAAAGACCACCAGTAATTACGATGAATACAGAAAATGTTATGAGGAATCACTAGACATTTATTCTGATGAGGTGAGAAAGATTTTCATAGAACAAGAAAATAAATCATAGGCGGCCTAAATCGCCGTATAACGAACCAAACGCTTTAAGGGGTACATTTGTACCCCTTTTTAATTTAATTGCGTTAGAGAGTCTATAATTGGCTTAAATCAAGCTCTAGGTCTTCCGGTTCTTTCATTACTTCAACCAGAGACGGATCTACTTCGTCAAAAACGACTTTATCGTCTGCGGTATATTTGTCTATAATGAAAAAATGGTCAGAAATATAGCTAACGTCGCCAGCATATTCTAACAAAAAAGCGCCCACCAGAGGCGCTTTTGTTTTATCCATTCCACCGTGATTTTTTTGATCTGGAATCGATATGCGTAAATGTTTTATATTTTCCTAAGCCGTATTGAGTAGGATATTTCCCATCAAGATAAGCATGAACAATATCAGGTGAGACACCCTTGATAACAATGTCAGCCGCGCGGCCTCGAACGTGATAGCTATTGGCTGCCCCGCCTACATTCTTGTTATGAGTCGGGCAACGGTTGCCACTGTTAATAATCACTGGTTTACCGAAGTGCTCTCGTACATCCTCAAGAATTACCAGTAATTCAGCGTCGATTGTATCATAATCACATTTTCCGCATTTACATTTAAATTCCTTGCGAGAAAAATGTTTGCTTAACATATTACCCCCTTAGATCATTTCGAAGATATAACCAATAAAGCGCATACCCTTGATATAATAAGGAGCAGTGCCTACACACACCGCGCGTGCATCGCCCAGACAATTAAAGCTATAAGGATTAACTACATCGACTTCTTGCCCGACACGAAAACGATACTTAGGACGTTTAGCCAATGTAGCGACACAAAACACGGTCCCTTTTTCATGATCGCGGATACATTCTTTATATTGTTTATGTTTAACTCTCTTCGCCTCAAAATCATAGGTCATTGATTCTGGGCTAATGCCATTAATAAAAATACCGGAAAGCTGATCGACCGGATAAGTAGGAAATTCAGTGAAAATATTTTTAGCCATGTTATACCCCCATAAGATTCTATGAGGGTATTTATGGATTAAACATATCTCATGCGCGATTTAATGTGCTTATTAATGTTCTTAAGCATCATTTCCTCGTTGCTTTCCCACGATCCTAGCGTCGAATAACGAGTAGAAATTTTATCCGACTTAACGGCAACAATTCGCTTACTCTGTTTCTGGATGCGTTTCTCTAAGCGACGTTTTGCCACCGCCGATCCATTCCTAGCGCGTTTGGTTCGGGATTTCTTAGGCTTGTACTTCTTCATGATAAAAGTCCCTTCCTTGTTCTCTACCTTGATGAAGTTGCCGTTTTCGAGGTTACGCATCATCCTCCCGCCTTTGATGGCCTTAATGTTCCCGTGGGCGTCTAAGACCTTACCGTTGGCAATTGGCACTAGCTTATTGATTTTGCCACCATCGAAATAGTGTTTCAGATAGTCATCCTGACTGCCGATCTTCTTGTCCTTATCCCTTGCGCCCTTGATGAAGATTTGGTGTCTCGTCCCTGATCGGTTCTTGTAGTTGGTATTACCTACAGCTTGTTGAGTCCATCGAGTAGGTCTATCAACATTCTTGTTAATCTTCTTCTGGAGTGCTCTGGAAGCAAAGATCGCCCCTTCCCCTAGTGCCCTTTCGAATGTATCGGTTGCCTTTTCAGACCATTGCCGTAACGCTTTCTTAGTCCTTAGAGCGTTTCGTTTATTGGTACTGGTTGCCATGTTAGCCCCCTAATAACGAAAAGACCCCCGCCAGTGTCCTTAGCAATTGTTCATCCACGGTCATAGCCGGGAGTTCAAGCCCAAAGGACGTTAGCAGAGGTCTAATAGCTACGTTATAAGTGAGGGCGACAATCAAGAGATAACCAAAATATTTCTTAAGTTTATTCTTCATATATTCACCCCTTTATTATTATTTTTGTTTGAGTATGTCGAGAACTTGGTCAAATTTAGCATCCATCGCAACCACTTTCTTCTCTATACCGTGTAGTGTTTGTTCCATTTGGTAAACACGTTCAGCAATCTGAGTATGGTTATTCTGCATCGTCTCAAACTTCTGGTTTAACAATGCGTCGCTGGATTCCAATTTAGATAACCTATTTTCAGTTGCTAATTGATTTCGGTGAAGTCTCCAAAGACCACCGCAAATTAAGGCGATAACACCGATACCGCCATATATAATTTCAGTCATTACGCCCCCGATATTTTTATAATTTCATGGCAGAATTATTTAGATAAAAATAATCCCGCCTAACTCAAAAGAATTAAGCGGGATTAATTATTAAAATTTAATTTTTAAGAAACAGTAATACCCGTAGTAGCTTTTTTAGTTACCATTACAGTTAAATCACTGATCCATGTGCTAGGCGTCCAGTTGTTGATTGCGCTTGATTGCACTTCAAAGGTCAAGGTCACAGCACCTTTACCCGCTGGCATATCAATAACACCTGAGTAAAGACCAGTATTACCGCCATACGCCCTATTATACAACTCTGACCCATTCTTACGAACAATCAGGCGACAGGTGTCGTAATAGGTATTATTGTTCGACCCTTCACGCGCTCGCAATCCACCAAAACTAATTGCCGGAATAACGATTTGACGATCGAACTTGTGATCATCTTCAACGCGAACGGTTACTGTACCTTGCGGATAGCCACCATAACCATTATCAACGTTAACATCACGGTGTGGGAACTTACGACCAATCACCTTAACGAAATCACCCTTAACCTGAGTAGCTTCAAGCATACCCTTAATAACACAGCTAGAGTTAATCGTGACGTTGTTCAGAGTACCGGAATCAGCCGTGATATTACCTTTAACGGTAGCGTTCATGAACGTAGCACTACCGTTCTTATTGATATGCCATCCGGTAGATCCGTTCCAGTTGGAAGACTGGATATAGTTACCGATTTTAGCGTTATCAATTGCGCCATTTACAATCTTGGCGTTGGTGATCGCGCCGTCTTGGATTTTCGCTGAATTGATCGCAGCATTGCCAATTTTAGCCGTGGTGATACTAGCATCAGTAATCTGTGCTGATCCGATTGAGGCATTACGAATCATCGCATTATCGAGATAAACCTTGTTACCTTCGATACCAAACGGGCAAACATCGGTCCCGTTCTGCGGAGCTACAGCAATTTTATCAGCCGTAAAGATGATTTTAGTCGGTTGTGCCGGATCGTTAGTTGCGCTCATGTGAATGCCAGCCACGCGACCATCTGCATTAACTGCTAGATTGTATTTGCTGTTAATGGTTCCCTTCAAAGCATCGATCTTAACGTCCGCTTCCTGATTCACACCAGCAATCTTGCCATCCATTTCTACCCGAACTTGGTCAATCTTACTTGCGCTTGCTGCTTCACTGGTAGCAATAGCTTGTTTCAGGGTTGTAGCGGAGGCGCTAACTTCTTTGGTGATATCGCCTTTCAGTTCAGCTTTAACCTGATCAATCTTAGTTGAACTTGCCTTATCACCAGAAGCAATCAGACTCTTTAAGGTATCGGCTGAGGCTTGAACAGTTTTACCCGTCTCGGTAGTGATTTGCTTATGCATTGCATCAATTTTAGCATCGGCATTAGCGCCAGCTTGAGCAATAGCATCAGCGATGGTTTCATCTAAGCGATCTTGTAAACCAATCAGGTCTTCCAGTGCTTCTTTGTCCTGATCGTCCCAGCTAATGGTAGATTTCATTTGCATGAAATACGGTTCAGACCAAACAGCATCATCCATACCGAAAATATCGTAGTGAGCACCACGGATATAATAATCACCGTCAGCAATATCAAAGGAAGTATGGCTAACACTATTCGTGCTTACTGCCCTTGCATCTGAGAAAGTGTTGTCGGTTGCATACTGGATGATTGACCCTGCATAGTCATGTTCTACGTCATCCGCCCAGCTAACAAACGCAGTATTAAAGCCACCACGCGCACTAAAACCTTTCATTGGCTTATGTTGTGGGTTGATAGCCACTAAACGCGCTGGGGCGCTCTCTGAGTTGTTATAGCCCTTAGCTGATACTTCTACCGTCAGTTGACGCGAAAGGCCGTTAAACTGGTTCATATCAAGCGTATAAGTCCATGATTCAGGATCGCGGGTACGGTACTGAATAGACTTACCAGCCTTGTTAGTCACCTTGATAATGTATGCTTCAAACAGGTCACTAAACTTGTTAGTTTCACCGTTGATCATCACATCTAATTGTTGCTGGTTTTCCCATTCGATAATCAGATCATTACCTTCGAAAGTTCCTGGCGTGCTACCCTGATTTTTGATTCGAATAACCGGAGTCGGCAATTCATAGGTAACGGTAGGATTCTGGTTAACCAGTTCTACCCAATCGGATCGCGCGATGATACCGAAAGCACAAACTCGGTAATCGTAGGAACGATCTTTTGCCAGTGCATTGACACTGAAAATTTGCTGTGAAGTCTGTCCCAACTTAATCCAGTTAGGTGATCCGCTTACACGGTAATCAATCTGGAAGCCGTAGCGGTTAAAATCTTCCGGTGCATCCCATGTCAAAGTAACGTTTTTACCGTAAATCGTCTCGCCAGTTGCCTTAATTCTGAAATTAGTAGGCTTCTGTACTGTCATTGAATCCGGTAAACCACTTGGTCTATTGTCTGGAGTTGCCGCATAGTTCAGGTCAGTATAAACCTGAGAATTATATTCTGTAGCGGTGATAGTCATCATCCCAGCAATACCAGAATCAATAGAACGATCAATTGCGGTAATACGCCAAAGTGAATTATTCAGTTTCAATTCATCATAGGTTACGCTGATAACGTCCCAAACTTCGGCAGTGAATGCGTCAGTAGTCATAAAGCTGATAACCTGAGTGATACGAGATTTATTTCGTTCTACACTCGCAAGTTTATCAATCTGGGCTTTAGACTTAACAAAACGATATTCAATATCTTTAGCGATAATTCGACCATCTTGACGAATAGTAGCATCGTTTTCAGCATCAGCCGGATAACGTAGCATTTGCTCGGAATAGTCAATTGATGGTTCCTGATACATCGCGTTAATGGTATTGAAATAACCGTTAGTGCCACCTGTTTTCAGTGATACCTTACCCATCATGATATTGTCTTCATTGAAGGTATGCTTAACAATATCAGGAGCATCCAGTTTCAGGGTAATTCTTCCGAAGGATTCGAACATCACCCCGCCGAAAGTCTGCATAAGGCTAGTTAAGTTCTCTTTAAAGCTGGCGTTCGGATCACATGCACCGTTTGAATGCAAATCCATCTGGCGTACTTGCTTACGTACTTTCAGGAATGAATCAACGTTAATGTTTTCAATTGGTACGGATAAGCCATATTTTTCATTTGTTAGGTAGTGGAAAATCTGGTCCACGCCGTTAGTGCTAGCCTCAATAGCATTGGTTTCAAGGTTACGAATCTTTAAGCCCATAACATCGACTGCCACTTGGCTATTTGGTTGAAGGATATCAACACCAGCAGCAAGAGATTTGTCATCACGACGTAACACAATACACATGGTTGCAATGCCGTTACCCTTGTAAGCATCGGTCCAGTCTGAGCCTAAATGCTGTTTTGCCAGTGACAAAGCGGTGTTAGGATTCTTACCCGTGCGGAACTCAACCTCCAACACTTTCCGGTATTCTTCTTTAATGTTGCCCTTATCGAGAATGCCATCACGGATCGTCATGTTCTTACCAACAAGAACATTTTTATTATCGATAAACAGTGCTTTGTAGTGGTCGATTTCACCCTCTGCTACAGCGAAGATTTGCACTAACTTATTGTTTTCTCTTTTAGAAATTGCTTTGTAAACGCAGTTTGTACCAGTACGGGTAACACCGAAAAGAACGGGTAATACTGTCTTCGGATCGTTTGATGTTCCTAGTGTCACCGCATTATCTGGGCTTTGTACTTTAGGTGTTTTTGGTGCGCCTACAGTGGAAGCGATCAAGGTCATTGCACCAGCAGCCATACCGATAGCGACTGCGGTCATAACAGAAAATGTTGCGGCTGCCGCCATCCCCGCCGAAGCACCAGCGATCACCGCGCCTACCAATATTTCAAATCCCATTATTCACCCCCGAATCTATAAACTTGTTCATAGTCAATGTCTGAAACAGGAATGGTCATCCAGATACCATCTTCTTCAACGAGGCCATAACCGGAATAATGAGGAACTACGGAATAATAATTACGGTTTCCTAATTTGTGGGCTGTGACCAGTAAGTCGCCGTCCTGTAAATCATCAGTGACTAATTTGAAATGTTTCTTTATTGGTTGAAGGATGTTTGAATATCCGCTTAATTCTTTGCAGATTTTCAAGCCTTCTTCTTTAGTTGAATATTTTTTATAAAGAGAATTATATAGGTCAGTACCAGCGAGAATATCGATGATCTTACATGCAATGAGATTGCAATCATTCTCGCCTTGAACGAACTCCTGACCTATTAAAGAATTGATGTAATCGGTGATAAGCCTAGTTTTTAGCATGTTGAATACCTCCATGCTGTTATTTACTAGGCTTAGGGAGAAGGGATTATTTCTTCGATGAATGCCAGCGGCTTTCGCTATTCCACTTCCCGGCACGAGAGAAGAATAGATCGTTCTCGTTTCCAACATAGGAACGGTGGATACCATCGGAGGCATGACTACGAGCGTTTTTATCTAGAACTTCCCAGATACTATTAAGCTGAAATTCTGATTCGTTTTTACACTCATCATCTTCATGTTCGATGTTAATCCCGATGGAATCGACTACCCCACGGAAAACAGGGTAAGTAGTTTCAACCTTGCCCGTGTTGGGGTTAAGGAAAACCATCTCGATTTTCACATCAGATTTATCGAATTGCTTGTTTCGAATGAGAGTAATGTATTCCTCGCGAACGTTAGAAATGGTTACGTTAATCCCGTTGTTGTTGATCTCCTTCTCTTCGGTATTCGATGAGATTTGAAGAAAATCACCCGTTGCGAGATACGTAAAACCGTTGTAGTCCAAATCGAAGTACCCATCTGTAAGCCGTAGAACGTCCCCTGACGCGGTAATCACTTCGATAATGTGAAACATCGATCCAGTGGAAAAAAGTTGCGGTAACGTCAATCTAGACACATTCTGACCTGTCTGGTCGTTGTATACCTCGATGAAGTCCAGATTAGTGCATAGTTTGCTGAATGATTCCTGAATAGTTGCCATTATACATTCTCCACTAATTCAAATTTCATCTTGCCAATCTGGGCGATCTTCCAATCGATATTTTCAGTTTTGAGAACAAATTCACCTTCTACGTTCTGATACTTGATCACCTCACCCGCTAGGACGTTCTGACGCAAGTTAGGGAAGAGTTTCATTTCACCACCTGATTTCACGTCTTCGGTGATCGTGTAGATTTTCTTGTGGTTCTCAAACTGGATGATAGTTCCCGCTTTCAGTGTTCCGGTGAAGTTGGAGATTCTCACCTTACGCCCACCGCGAGCAGTACCAGCAGCAGCCGTTACCATCTGGCGTACATCACCTGTATATTTTGAAAAGTAAGACAGTGGCACACTGAAAGGACGACCAAAAAGATGACGTGCTACAAATTCTTTTACTTCGTTAATATCCTGAGCCATGTAATTCGCGGTAAATTCTGCTTCGTAAAAATGGATGCCAGTAAAGCGACGCTGGAACTTACCGGAGATAGATTGTGCCTTGAAGAAAGGTTGTTTTGATTTAAGAGTAAAATCTGTGATTTTAATATTCTTGGATTTGAACATAGAAAAGCCCCCATAGTTTTATGATTATTTATCACTATGGGGGCTTTTAATTACATCTTACGACGCTGAACGTCTTCTACATGCTGCGCAACTAACTTAGCGTGACGTTTGATAGCATCCATGACCATCTTGTCTGAGCTATTAACGTTGCCGTTAATGTTCAAAGGTGCGTTAACTTCAATCGGCTGAGAGTTGCCACCGCCTGATTTTTGAGCAGCAAGGAAGTCTTTCAAATCACCGTTAGTACGCTGATCAACTACTCGTTCACCCTTATCAAGCAACCATGTACCCTCACGAGGGATGTTATCGATACCATCATGAGCCATACCGCTAACGTTAGTAGACTTGATGTTTGCAATGTTCCCCATGTTCTGAGAAACAGCCAATGCAGCAGCGGCAATTTTTTGACCTGTGGTGACGTTGGTCGGATCGTTCCATGCATCGGTAGCAGCCGTCCACATGTTCACCGTCGCTTGTCCAATGGAGAATGCCTTATGAGCATTGAAAGCCATCTGCATAGCTTTAGTGTTTTCCTGCCCGAAGAGAGTCATTGCAGCAGCGAAACCGCCATACATATCATCGGCTATTGACTGGCGAGCATCAGCATATTTCTTCTCAATTGCAGCCATTCGTTTTTGATGGTTTTCATTGAGTTTTTCTAATGCAGCCATCCGTTTAGCCGGATCATTAATACCATCAATCTTGAGTTTATCGGTTTTATAATCTTGTTCAGCGTCCGATTTCTCTTTATCGATTGCATTAAATTTAGCAAACGGGTTATTTGAGTCTTGATAATCAAATCCACTGGTTAATTGATTGGATTTAAAACCATCCATTCCCTGTAAATGACTATCAATCTGAGAATAGTTTTGCTCGGTATCATTCACACGACGCATATATTCTTCGTAGGAGATAGCTTTACCATCAAGTAACCGTTTATGGCTTTCTAACTCGTTGTCCCTGATTTGTTGCAAAACTGTTAAGGCATTCAAAGCATCAACCGGATCAGCACCCAGCATCATTTTATAGATGTTTTCTGCGTTCTGGTCTAACAGTTGCTGACGTTTCGCGGCTGCGTCTTGCTGAGAGATTAAGCCCATATCTAAAGCAGTGTCTAAATCTTTCAAGCTGGCTTCTAACTGCTTGTTTTGAGAAGCAATAGACGCGGCTGTCTGACCGTGCAATCTAACATCAAGAGCATTCAACTTTTTAATTGCATCTTCACGCTGTTTCTGTGCTTTTTCTGCGGCCTTCCTTGCTTCTTCTGCCGCTTTTTCTGCTTCTTCTTGTTCTTTTTTTGTTGGACCAGTGACGCCTCCACCTTGACCCGTTGGGGTAAATCCGGTATCCGATTTATTTCCAGTGATAGTAATTACCGGATCGCCGTTTTTATCACGGGTAACTCCTTCACTATCCACCCAACGATCAGGATAATTTGGTTTATTGTTGAAGCTGGCTTGTCCACCTGCTAGACCAGTAGAACTATAACCATGTTTGTTAATAAAACCACCGCTAGCCATAGCCATATTCTGGCGAGCTTTTTCAAACCGTTCATTAAAAGTCTTTAATGCGTTGAATAAAGCGGTCTTTTCCCAATCTTTATCAAACCAGTTGTATAACTTGTTCATCCCTTCAACAACTGGATTTAGCGCATTTGCTGCCATACTCTTTAAGTTATCGGTAAGGGTATCCATATTTTTAGAGAATTTATTATATTCTTCGGCTGTATCATTGGTGATTTTAACAGTTTGCTGATTAATGGCGTTTACGGCTTCCTGATAAGATCCGTATTTCTGCAATTCATCAGCCATATGACTTGAATCACTGGCTAACGATTCCATCATAAACTTAACATCAGCGATAGACGCACCAGCTTTGCGCATGTCATAGAAGACCTTGATCGCCGCTTTCATCCCGCCTTGTGGATCGTTCATAAACTCGGCATAGTCTTTAATCTTCAAACCTACACTTTCTAGGTCATCTTCAATACCGCCACCATTACGCCACGCATCAGCCAGTTTATCTAAGGTGTCTTTGTTAATATCACCAAATTTCTCAACGGTTAAGCCAGTACCGGAGAATTGCTTCTCTAATTTCTGGAGTGTTTCGACGGTTAAACCAGTTGCTTTTGAAACTTCGCTGTATTCCTTTACATAATCACCGATGGCATTTGCAGCAGAGACAGCACCAGCAGCCAGCCCAACAAAACCACCAGCAGCCAAAGCAAGCGATCCACCAGTTCCGCGAAGGGTTCCACTTAAACTAGATAAACCACCAGACAAATCAAGATTCATCGCCTTTTCTGAAAGATTATCCAGCATGTCAATCGCTTGGTTGGTACTTTTCCTTAAACCGTCATTATCCCCTTCTATTGTTACTATATGTTTTGTCATAAATTACCCCGTTTGTGCGCTTCTGAGTTTCTCAAGCAAAGATGGATCGAACATGCTCAATGTTGCAGCTTTACGTTCTTCTTCTTTCTTGCGTGCAAGTTCTTCCAGTTCTTCTTTAGTTTTAAAGAGTTTTTCTTCTCTAATTAATTGGAATTGGCTAGGCTTGAGTTTCTTTGCAGTTTCACGAGTCATTCCTTGCGACGTCATATACATGGAATATTGCAACATCGCATTCTGCATATCATGAAACGCGGGGCTTTGTGGTTCTAAGTAGGTGTCGAAAATGTATAATTTCCAAAACAGAGTGATTGGCATATTATCCATTTCATCTTTACTAAGCCCCGATCGCATCATTTGCCGAAAATAGAAATTCAGAAGCGGGTTTACTTTACCTCGTTTTCAATTACTGCCGGATCTTGCATCAATGATGCTTGAGCAACCAAACCGATTAATTCACTGCGGACGTTAGTATACAGTGCCTTAACTTGTTCCATAGATTCAAATACCGGTTTACCGTCTTCATCTTCAATACAACGAAGAATAGAACGTTCATCACGGTCTTCTTTATCAGTATTGAAAACATGTTCGTTAAATTCTTTTACTGACATAGGGCGAGCATAGAACGTGAATCCGCCGATGGTCAGAGATTCACGTTTCGGAGAAAGAGCTTTCAGCATTTCATTAATATTCATTCTTGTTTCCTCTTAAGTTAATTCGATATGTTTATTTAGAATTTAAGAGATTTTCAAAGTCTGCTTAGTGCCAGTCTTCTTAATGTTATTGAGGAAAGCAGCCGGAGGATTGCTTAACCAGTAGTAATGAAAACCACTTTGCATACTGTTATAAGGAACAGTGACAGCAGCACCACCCAAATTAACGGTTATATTCCCCGCTCTACCGTTCTGGAGATATACAGCCATAGTAGGAGTACCACCATTGAATTGACCAACGATAACGCCAATTAGACGACCTACGCCCACGTTTTCGGGGTTCTCCATTGACCCTTTACCGCGCATGTCAGTTACTGGATAGTTAGAAGCAGTTACACCCCAGTTATTACCCAATGAAGTAGACCATGCAGCAGTAGCTACAACCGTATCCATACCACGACCACACATCGCGCTCATATTACCAGGTACACCAACTTTTAACGCTTGCATAGCCTCACGCATCCATCGCTTGCCAGTTACAGAAACAGCCGATGATCCGACCCAGCCGGGCTTATTAACGACATTTGCCATTTTGATTACTCCAATAAAAAAGCCCCACCATTAAGGCAGGGCTTAAAATTAATTCTTAGCCTTGCGGCCTCGTTTTGCTGTGGCTTTCGCCGTAACTTCTTCTACTTCTGGAATCACCACCGCTTCATGTTCCGGCTGTGGTTCCGGTTCTGGTAAAGGAAGTTCTTCGTTAGTTCATCCGGCAGTGAAGATTTGCTGTTTCAGCGGAGCACCATCCACCGCGAAGGTAAACTCTTTGGTTACAACTTCTTCATCGCCACCGTTCATAGCAACTTTAGAAATGAAGCCGTTGAAAGCGGTGCGAATACCAGTCTGCTTATCCGCTGATACGTAATACTCTACTTTAATCTGGATTCGAGTACCATCTTCGGCAGCTTTGATCAGTTTTTCGTGTACCGCATCACCTGGGATATAGTTAACGGTCAGAGTCAGATCAGGAACATTCAGTTTCCCTACCAGTTTACGGTTATACTGAGAAGAGAAGGATTTAACTTCTACAGTGCCGCGCTCGATACCAGTTTCAGGAAAACCAGCACACTCTTTAATTTCTTCGTATGCTTCATCAGCAAGATCGGTGTTAGTGGTATCAGCGTGATAGAACAGACTTACCAGACCACCAGTAAAAATATCTTTAAATTGTTGAGACATAGAATTACCCCTTAATTAAAATTGTTATTACGGGGGAACTAGTCCCCCGACTTTTATTATTTAGTTGCTTTGAGTTCGGCAATCTCTTTATGTAATGCTTCGATCTGCGCTTTATATTTGGCGTCCATTTCCTGCATAGCCTTGATAATTAAAGCATTGACAGCAGAGTTAGAAATAGTCTTGATTGCTTCTGGATGTTCTGGATCTTCGGTGGATTGAATACCTACTGCTTCCGGCAATACTTCTTCCAGATCCTGAGCAATGATACCTACTTCGCGTTTAATTACCGTGTCATCAGAAAGAGATTTAACTTTATCGTAGGTGTAGACTTTCAAGGAGTTTACTTTCTCTAATGCACCGTCCTGTAATTCTTCCTTGTTAATTTTCAGACGAGAGTCAGAGCGAATGTAAACATCGTTAAAGCTACCGTTACGACCTGCGGTAAAATCACCAGCAGCGTTAAAGTCAAAGTTTGTATCGTTAACATGCAAACGAACAAGAGCGTTGCCGATAGTACCACTAGGAACATGCACACCCATTGCTGCAATGTGATATTTACCCCAATGTGTCGCTTTCCAGATGTTATGAGCAGAATCGGTTGATTGAGGACAGTCGACCTGAATACCGGAAGCGCGGTCACGCCAACTAGCCCAGCTACCACCAGAAACGTTACCACGAATCAAACCTTTATCAGATCCACCAACACTACCCGCCTCAAGATGAATCATCTTATCCGCAAGTTTCCACGTCTGGGCTTGTTTCTGACCACGGAAGCGAATAACACCAGCGTCATCGCAATACATCAAGCCCAACTCTAAACCGCCTGGATCTCTAAACCATAAATGCTTATTACCACTGCGACGAAACTCAATATCAGCACCGCCAACCTGTATATTACTCGCAGTTTTTAATGTACCAGCAATAGAGAACAGAATAGGTCCAGTGCCACCGTTTGTACGTTCGGTATACCAATGATAACTAGTAGCATCCTTACATTCAAAAACCTGTTTGCGTTGCTCGTTACCCCATGTGTGTAAGGTAAATTGAGACTGCGACCCCCGATTAGCATCAAATGCAATCTCACCAGACTCAACACGAACAAAGCCTTTAAAACGTGCTGTTATGTTACCAGTACCCATAGCACGTTCAGTGGTAAAATGTGCGCCCTGACTGTCTTCAATCTGTAGGATGTTATCGCGACCGTTATTGCTATCACCCCAATGGTTGATTTTAAAGAAATCACGAGATCCTAATCGTCCAGCGTCGAAAGTCAAATGCCCTTTCTTAATGTAAACGTCATTACTAAAGCGAGCGGCACGAGAAGCGCGTTCTAACGTTAATGCATCTTCGTTACCATCACCGCCTAATTGAACGTTACCGGAAGTTAAATCATAAATGAATGGACGATAGGCATTCCATCCGCCCAATTTATCATTTTCGGCAGTAGAAAGAAGATACACTTTAACGCCATCATTACGCCAGAATGCACCATAATTACCGTAGAGCATTCGGTAGGCGTCGCTATTCATTGAGATGAATTGAGCGTTAGTATAAACGCGTTTTGTGTTACCGGTTGCAAGTTCGATCTGTCCGTCGATGTGGTGACGAATAGAACTACCACCTACATCACTATACCATTCAAAAACGTTAGTATCAGCATTACCATAACCGATCCATCCTTGACGGGTAATATCTCCAGTACGATTATCTTGAAACGCAATGTGGTTAGATTGACCAGCCGGACGACGCAAAGTTAATGCATTACTACCACCGTTTAATTCCATACGTCCAGTAGTCACGTTGCCTTTATATGGACCAGCAACAGAGCCAGTAGAATCAATCTGAAAAACATCAGTAGAATCGGTAACACCAGTAGCTAAACGATATGAACTACCGTTAACAACTTCATGCCAGATGGTCTCTACCGCTTGACTACGGAATTTACGCAGATATTTTTTGTTACGGTCCTGTGCGGCGCTCAAACTGATAATATCGTAAGTCGTCTGTGAGTTATTATCAAAAGACAGAGTACCGCGTTTATTTTCAGTGTTAAACAAGGTAATAACACGACCTTCGTTAACACCAGTAGACGGCTTAACGAGAGTTAATTCAGGTGTGAAATATACACTTAAAGAAACATCAGCACTTTTACCGTACTCTACAGTAACTTTATCGGTGTATTTGCGATATTTCACATAGATATCATAGTTATCACCAGAAGTATTAACCGCAAAGGTTTCAAACTCGTTATTAGTATTACGACGATAAGCAACAACGTTTACACCTTTCGGATTTCCATTACCGGAACGGATGACAATTTCTACAATATCGCACTGGTCAGGACTATTAACGTTATAACCATTACCACCATAGATACGAATGAATCCACCTCGACCACCTTGCGGGATTGTTGCCGTTGCCAGTTTAAAGTAACCAACCGCATTTTCACCAGTTGACATATGAACTTGTTTAACGAACATCTGATCAACTTCGGCTTTACTATACACACCCAATTCAGTCGGAGTCGGCTTATCACCTTCGTGATACATGCGGTAGCTGAATCGCTTATTACCATCTTTATCAAAGCCATAGGTTTTAACTTGAGATGAGCTAGACCCATAGTGGAACTCAAAACCGCGACCGTGTGCTTTACCGCCAGAATGAGGAATGTTAAGGATTAAGTTACCCCAACCTTCGGCATTGTTTGGACGGAATGCACCAAAATAATCAAGGTTACGAGCACCAGCATCATCAAAATAGTTAGCTGTTTTGGTTAACAGATAGCCGTGATGGTAAGTGTTGGTATTCTTCTTGATGTAAGCAGCATCGGCACTACCTTCAATAGAATCAATTCGCTGGTTAGCTGCGGCAATTGCGGCATCAGTAGAAGATTTATTCTGGTCTACCTTGTTGTTAATTGCTGTATGGTTGCTATTAACTGTCCCCGTAAGATTGGTGATCTTCGTGTCGGCATCGCGTTTATTATTTGCTACGGTCGTTTCTATGGCTGATTTATTTGCTGAAACAGTATTCGTTAAGTTAGTAACGTTGGTATTAGTCTGATCAACTCGTGCATTAATATCTGTCTTGTTCTTGTTAATTGTTGCGTTGATAGTATCGCGGGTTGAAGTAATAGTCTGATTCAGTTCAGCTTTAGCACTAGCCAGAGCGTTAGCCGCTTCGGTTTTATTGTTACCTACTGTGGTAGTCAAAGCATCAATTCGTTTGTTGGCTGCGGTGTCGCCAGCAGTGATTGAAGCATTGAGAGCATCACGGGTAGAAGTGATAGTCTGATTCAGTTCAGCTTTAGCACTAGCCAGATTATTAGCGGCTTCTTGTTTGTTGGAAGCAATAACACGGTCAGTGCTAGTTTTGTTATTGTCTACTTTCGTATTCAGTTCAGCGTGTTTTTCTGGAGAAACACTAATTTGGACTACGTTATTATTTTTGTCTTTGGTGTAAATCACATGATCCGCCAACTGTAAGGCGATTTCACCCTGTGATAATTGTTCCGGCGTTGGTTTTTTACCCGCCGTCTGTGTGCGTTTAAATTGGATTGATTGCATCTAGAATCACCTCACTATAAAACAGGAATAAGGGAGGCGTTAACCTCCCAACGTTCATGTTTTATTTAGGTAGGAGAATCCTTAGTATTCGCCGAAATCGATCCGGTCAGTCTTAGCCACTGCGCCAATTTCGCTAGGTGTCGGTTTCTCATTGGTGGAATATACCTTGATCCATTCAGAACGACCGTTTTCCTGAATATTTCGGACACGTAAACGCGGTGCGCCAGAAGTATTACAGGTTAATTGCCATGCGCCATGCTCATTAGCTTGAAGGTGAATTAATGATGTGTCAGCTGAGTATGGATTACCGCTAGCAGTTCCCTTGTAAGTTACGAAACGGTTTCCTGCTAAAGCATCACTATCAATTGGACCCGTGAATGGATGTACACCAGCACCCAAACCAAAATCACCCTGACGTAAGATACGGCCTTCGGTAGCAATACCCCTTGCCAAAATCCCGCCATCTGGTTCAAGTTTAAATTCCAGTGTTACAGCTTTGTTATCACTACCACGGGTTTTATGTGATGTGACGTAAGCATCATAGATGACATAGTAACCAGTGTTAGCAGCACTATAGCCAGAGTTCACAACATAGAACATACGGAAGCGTAAAGGTGTTTTATCCTCTACCGCTTTCATCAACATTGCTTGATGTTCATCGTCAAGAACACGGTTTAATGTGAGTGTTGTCGGTTCCAGTCTACGATAACCAGCAAGTTTCCCCGTAGCGTCCTGATCGTACTCTTCCAGAGTTTCTATCTCTGTGGATTCGGTTAGCGTAGGGAATGCTGCGATGTTCTCCATAGAACTAAAGCTAGGATCGAAAAAGTCGACCTGATTGTCTATCTGGTTAGAGATCGACACTTCAACATGTGATCCAGTGAAAATATCTAAGTTATCTTGTGTAATATTCATTATTACCCCTTAAAAACGCGCTAGATAAGAAAATTTAAGGCTAAGTGTCCCAACGATACCCCCATCACTAGAATCATCGTCATAATCGGTATTAGAAGCTACTGGAGTGATATCTGAAATTGAGAAGCCCAAATCTTTAAAACGTGGGTTATCCGGCTGAATCTGGATTATCTGGCAAATACCCTCATGAATTTTGGTTTCATGAATCTGAGAATATAATTGCATTTCGATAACACATTCAGCTTGCATTGCATTACCGCCACGGACCCTAGTGTAAGTTTCATTCATGCCAATAATCCAACAAACCACATCATCACTAAAGCCTTGCTGAGTTTGTTCTACGTTTAAAGCCAGACCTAAATCTTGTTCGATAATATCTTGCAAGGCGCGTTTGATTTTCAGTCTCGGCATGTTATTAACGGTAGCGAGCATGTGTACCCCCTGCCAGAGTGATAAAGCAATCAGTTGTATTGTCACCATTGCGCTTAACGTATTGAACTTTGAAACGCTGATTTTCTACAATGACAATATCACCCTGCTTTAAGTCTCCCTCACGACAAAATAAAAATTCTGTCTCTGTCATTACCCCTTGTTCGTCGGTAGTAGTAATTTCATGATAAGCACGAATTGATTTACCACCTTCCACCGAAAATACAGGAGCACTTCGGAACATTCTTGATAATTGTGATTCTGATAATTTGAACATAGTTACCCCCTTTATGGAGTATTTACATACAAAAAAGCCCCACCGTTAGGCAGGGCTAATTATTATTCTTTAGTTTTACGCTGTTTTTTAGCTGTGGCTTTCGCCTTAACCGTCTGGGATTCTTCTTCCGGCTCAGGAATCAGATTTTCTTCCCCCAAATCGGGGGAAGGTTCAGATGGTTCTACGTTAGTTCATTCGCCAATCTGGAGAACTTTCAGAGCTTCCGGCTGTGCTACAACGTAGTCCAAATCCAGCCATACACGAGGCACGATCGCAGACTGTGCACGGTACGTTGAATCGTCCAGATCTAGCTCAAGACCTCCCCATTCCCCAACGATAATGCCGCTGAAATCGCCCAGAACGATCGTATCTGCCGGAATAACGCCAGAAGTAACTACTTCATAACCAGCAATTTTGCCGTTTTCCATAATGAAGCCTTGAGCGTCACCACGATCAGATTTCGGGGTAGATTCCAGTTCAGCAGCAGTTGCACCACTCATAGCGAACTTGATCGCCTGAGCAGGAACGCCAGCGTCGGTCAATGCGGCAATCTCTTTCAACAGGTCTTTGTAGCTGAAAGCGGTTTTCTTAGTCACGCGGCTAGCGTCTACCAGTTGTTTAACCAGACCAGCCGGACCACGAGCATTTTCTTTATCAGACAGAATCAGTTGTTCCAGTTTGATGCGAACAGCTTTGTTAATGTGATCAGTGATCAGGGTAGCGATATTAGGAACAGTTTTCAGAGATTGACGGCTGATCGGGTTGCCACCAGCAAAAGTTTTCGGAGCCATTTTCACGTTCGAAAATTCCGCATGTGACTCGGGGGCAGCACCATTTTCATCAACAAAACCAAAGGCTTCAACGCTAGAAGCAGTCATTTTCGGAACAGCGATCGGGCTATTCAGACCAGACAGGACGGTCACGCCCAGACGACCCAGACACGAAGCAGGAAGCAGCATTTCGATGTAGGATTCAGTCAGCAGTTTTTCATCAGTAACAGCAGTCAGAGTAGCTTTGGTGTTACCAGCAGCAGCAGCACGCATAGCAGCAGCCGGAACGAATACAGAGCCACCACGAGCAGCACGACCACGCTGCATAGTTGCAGTAGCAGCCATTGCAGAAAACTCGGCTTCGTTAGCACCCAGAGCTTCACCATCTACCAGAGAGCGAATTACGTTGTTCAGGTCAAAAGTTTTTTCCATTTTAGAGTCCTTAATTTGTTGTTCGTTATTACGTTGAGCATTGACGAGATTATTTAGTGCCTTAGTGCGGAATGCTTCCGGCGTCATATCTTTAACTGCCAATGCGCGTTCTAATTCTTCGTCGTTAATATTTAGCTCGCGTGCAATTTCGCGAATTTCTAATTCGTCTTCTTCGGAACGTTCAGCCACTTCCTCGATTTTTTCTTCTTCATCCGGAGCGGCTTCACGTTCTTCTTTTACTTCTTCTGCTTCCCGAACAGTTGAACTATCATCATCAACACTTTCAGGATGTTCAGCGTTTTTTCCGTCTTCGAGATTTTCATCTTCTTTATTCTCTTCAACTTGGCGCTCTTGAGTTTCTTCAACTTCCGATTCTTTATTTTCTTCTACCGGAGCTTCTTCAACCGGAGCGGATTCTTGTTCTTCTTTGATTTCTTCGATTTGTTCTTTAGTCATATCGCGTTTAGCCTCCAAATTAACTGTGATAGTATTTAGAGAGCGATTTAAACCGACCGAATCGTCCGCCGGGACCGTAACAAAACTTAATTCGAAAGGAACAAACTTAGTAACAATCAATTGTCCTTTGGCATAATCGATGTGATATTCTTTAATGTCATAACCGACAGAAATTTTTTCCATCGTACCTTCAATGACTTTATTACGAATATCATTAGCCAAAGTGCCATGCTTAGAGAATCTAACGGTCGCACGGCCTACTTTATCCGCATCGATTCGAGCGTTACAAACGACACCTAAATGATTATCGAAATTATGATTAAACAGCAACGGAGCGTTATTATTCAGACGAGACAGATCAACCGCTTCCGGTGTATGTACCAGAATTTCATCTAATACCACCATTTCTTGATTTTGCTCATCCCAGAATTGGCGCTGATAAGGCTGTTCACTGGAGAAAGCAATTTCAAATTCGTATTGATCGTTATGCCCTTCGTTAATAACTCCACCGTAACCGTTAAGTTCGCGGCGAAATTTAAGCATTTAATCACCTTTAATTAATTGGGGGCATTGCGCCCCCCGTTGGTTATTAGGGATCGGCTGGGGAATTTTTTTCTTCACCCTCGCCATCAACGATAATATTTAGTGCGCTTTTTTCGGCTTGAATCTCTGAGAATACTTTTTCAGGATCATCACCACGTTCCAATATAACGGCAGTACGTGATTTAAGTCCTTTATCAATTAAAGCAATCTCGGCGTTTACGTCTTTAAATGGATCGACGGACTCAAAACGCGGACGAATAATAGTAGTGTTCTCGATAATATGCGGGATTGCAGTAATACGAATCGGAACAATACCACGCGCGGAATAATGGCGTAGATATGCTTCAAAAATTGGCAATACCACTGTTTCAATTAATTTGTTTTGCAGTGCTTTAACGCGGTTACGCTGAGTTAATTCACCAAAACGCGCGGCGCTGTAGTTGATCTGGGAAGTATCACCAGTCAAGCCCTGTTTAAACACGCCTAAGCCCATTGATACGCTAGTGAACATCGCATCATTGAAGCTGTTAAAGTCATCGCCTGATTGAGTAGCTTGGATTGATTTAATCGTTGCCCCTTCCGGCAATTCCTGAATAGTACCCGGTGCAAAATCCTGTACTACTTCCGGCACTTGATATTGGTCTTCATCTTCGCCAGTATCAAAATCGTCACCAGAATCTTTCGGACGTTCGATAAAGCCCATAGAGCTAGCTGCAATGCGTTTCTGGATAATTGCAGTTTCGCGGAATGCGTCTTGATGTGCGATATCCTTGATCACTGGTAGGAAGTCAGTCACACCACGCAGAGATTCAGCCGTAAGTGGTTGATAATAATGGCATACTTGCGAAGCCTCGACACGATAGTTATCACCTGTGTAGGTCTGAGTCAGTAGATTGACTTTACGAAACCAGTATGCAACAGGGCGCATTGTGTTCACGTCATACTCCACACCTTGATATATCGCACGTTCTTTGCTTACTTCACGATTGAGCGACCAGTCGCACTTATCAGCAGACAGGATAGAAACATTTAACTCATTGTTTTCTTTGGTTAAAACGATGAAGCACTCACCACCCATAACGCGCTCACGTTCAGCCATTACCAGCAGTTCACGGAAGTTAAAGCGACCGTTACGAGAGAAGCGTTTAGCATTCTGCGCCCACTTCCAGAAAGCATTCTCGATCTGCTTATTCAGTGCGCTATCAAGTTTGCCATTTGATTTAACGATTGACGGCTTCGGATCTAGGCCAGTACCTACCACCATATCGGTGATGTATTGCGTGTATCGACTGCCTACGGAAGTGTTTAAGGCCAGAGTACGACCCTGATCATAAAGGCGCTTACCGTTCGATTTGAGAGCCTTATTGAAGGTTCCTGTGATAGTATCTTGTTGAAGCGATCCATCAATGCGATCACCCACCAGACCTAAACTACGAGTCGCCAAAGATCTCTGGTATTTTTCTATAGATTTGTCGATGAAAATTTTTGGTTGTTGCTGGCGGTGATTAGTTTTAACTGGAGTTTCTACCGCCTTTTTGCGTCGAAAAAGATTAAACATGATTTACCCCTTATCGCGTAAGACGTAATTTGATATTTTTAATCGGGCTAATTCCCTGTTTACGTCGTTCGGCTTGAATTAATTTTGATAACTGACGTTCATAATCGACTTTTAGAGTCTGGAGAACAGCCAATGACTCATAGGCGAAAGTATTCCCTTTCACTGTCATTTGAGATAATGCGGCTTCGTCCCCAGATAAACGGGCGAAAATAACTTGCTCGATTGTGGCGATAGTTTCCCGCAGATATTCTTTTTTGGATTGTTTGGCGAATACTGGCAATACAGTTAATTCCTGCATTGATACCAGTTCATCTTCCAACGTGGTTACGATGGTATATTTACCCTCGGCAAGATCTAAGGTTTTAATCTCGTGATTAGCCGGAGTATCATCAACCTGATAAATGATACCTTTACTATTTCCTACCTGAATTGTTACACCCTCTTCATTCGCCAGCGTGATTTTTTCACCTTTACGAATTACTAAGGGAATTAGTTCTAAACTCATAATTACCCCTTATTTAATTGTTATTGGATTAACAATATTTAGGAGTAAGCCGCCCCGAAGGACGGCGAGTTATTAGAACGATGTTACCCAGCTACGGCCTTTATTTGGGCGTCTGGCGATGTTTTGACGTTGCGGTCGTGTGATTGGCTTAGTTTCTTCGATTTGCTCGTCAGATTGCGTTTCAGGAGCTTTTACGGATTCTTCGACAACACGGTTTAAGCTGTCTTTCATTGCAATGAGTTTATCCCATGACATTTTTGAAAGGACGTAGCGAGAAGCCGCTGTAGCATACACGGCGCAGTCGAGCGCCTCGTTCCTAACGCCTGGGTTCTTTACCCATCTCACGCCAGTAGTAGTACGCTTGACAGATTCACTTAAAAGCTGATCGAGATAATCATCAGGAACGGTGTCTGATATTTCTAAGCCAATATGAGGATTATCTTTCAGGTTCCTAGCCAACATTTCACGAAATGCAGTTTTACCCACGTTAACACCCAACATAAGCAATTCATGACCACCTGTGCGGGTAGGTTTAACCGGAATGATCGGAGCGTTACCAGCAGAACTACCTTTGATAGCGTGTAAGTTCTTCCACTTGCCGCAAATACGGTATCCAGCTTGAGTGAATCGACCGTTCGATGTATCAAGGAAGCTGGCGAGCATAGGAACACGATCACCCGATACAGTAGTAAATTTGGTTTTATGGAAGTTGATTAATCTATCCCATACAGGGGATTCATATCGTTCACAGTTATGATCGTAAAAGCTGCGATGATCCAGAATATAAATCTTATCCTTTGCCACGCCCATGATCGTAGTTTCTGCGCGATCTAATTGCTGGTCAGTACCCGCACACAAGAAAATCACGTCATCAGGGATATTCTCGATAGAAACATCTGTTTTGAGTTGTTCCAGTTCATTTGCTTCTACTGCCGTGTCCTGATCGTCGTATACCTTGCCTAACACGGTGTTAAAAAAAGATTGTAAATCAAAGGATTGCCACGCATGACTAAAATCAACCACACAAGCGCGAATCGTGCTGAAAGGTGAATACAGACGACTGATCCAGAATCCTGCTACCTCACTTTCACGGGTTGCTCTCCACTCTCCTTGTGCTACTGCCCTGATTCGTTCCCCTTCTGTCCATGCGTTCTTACAGTGGGGGCAAATATAACGAGCGGTATCAGGATCGGGTAAGTTCTTACCATCAATGTTACGCCATTCAAATTGAACGTTTTCCCACTCGATCACCTGGTGTTCCCCGCAATGAGGACACGGAACAAAAAACATACGCATATCACTTGATAACCATTGCTGGTTAATGATTCCCAGCTTATTGGTCGGGGTACTAGAAACAATCAATCGAGCTTCATCACCAAAGGTAGTTAAACGGTTTGCAGTTAGTGCCACCGGACAACCTTCTTCGGTGATTGTTGCTGCGTCGCATTCGTCTACAATCCCTAACTTGGCAGTACGCCCGCGCAAACTTGAAGGACTGGTCAAAGAAACCATGTAAAGGAAATGATTTGTTTTTAACTGAATCTGGTTATTGTTGTTTACCGCATTACGATCATTCTTATCTGTTACCACTTCCTGTAATGCCGGACATGCTTCAATAGAAGGACGGATCTTAGTATTCAAGTACATAGCCACTTCTTTAGCGGTACTTTGCCCGATAATGATATTACACGGATCGTTTGCCATCTGGTTAAACATAATCCCTGACATGATGGTCGTCTTTCCGATCTGTGCACTCGTACAAAAAACGTACTTCTTTTTCTTCTCAAGGAAAGGAGCATCAATCATGCCTTTCTGAAATGACAGTAATTTAACTTTATCCCCAGCACGAGGACCATCGACTAGCGTTAGATTCGCTTCGCACCATTCAGAAGGAAGGAGCTTAGGCGGTGGCGTAATATATTTGGCTGCATTTCTGAGAATCTTTTTTAATTTGGCCTTATTAGAAATTAGTTTCATGTAATTACCCTCATTACGAAATATGAAGGTATTTATTAAATTGTTGATTTTTTGATAAATACGGTATTAAGATTTAAGGGGGTTGTATCGCGATCATGGGTATTCCGATATTCATAACTTCTTTAAGAAGCATCGCACATCACAGACAGAGTTTCAGCGAGTCCGTGAGTGGTTTGATTTTGATATCAAGCGTTATTATCGCATTGATGACGGTCCTATCTATCGGTTGCAGTGGAAGCCGATCCGAGAAGTGTTGAAACAGAAGAGATTGAATCACGCAATTACACGCTATCGTAACGAGGCTTTCAAGAAAGGCTATGGTGATACAAGGGAACTATTCGTTGAACTCGCTAACGTGAAGTACAGCCACTATTACAACGATCCTAAGTCCTTCTTTGAAGTGCTTCGCAAGGTTGATATTAGTCGGGGTACATATTATTCACGGTTGAAGAAGTACGGGATTAAGGTTGAGTTCTTTATGAGTATTGACGATGGAGAAATTTTTCCTATAAAATCTAAGTCCTCTAAATAAAGGTGAACATTCACTTTAATTTGGAGAAAATGACTATGACTACTAAAGCTACTCGCGGTCGTCCTGCCCGTTTTAACGCTGAACAGATGGCTGATATTGCCTACGCTTATTATACAGCGGATCGTGGTAAGGACGCGAAAGAACAGATTCTTAGTGAACATGGGATCTCAATCGCCCAATTCTATAAAAATATGAAGAAGTTAGACATTAAATTCTATGTTCAGATCGGTGATGGTCAGATCGTAGAAGCAACAGGTTTTTGAGTTTTGATTCTCTTTGCCACTCTTCGGAGTGGCTTTTTTGTATGTAAAACAACCGGCGCAAAACTGCGCTCAACTCTGAGCGCATCTACAGATACAAAAAAGCCCCTGAAATTTAGGGGCAAAAAAATTATTACAGTCCGAAGACTTCCAGAGAGCCAGCATTCTGGCGGATACGTTCAGCAGCTTTATTTTGAATCAGAATAGTGTTGTTCGGTTTAGGCAGATTCAAAGTTGCTTTTTGTTCTTCTTCCAAAACACCCAATTCAACCAGCACCGGAAGCACATCAACAGTAAACTCAAGCTGGTAATGAGCATTCATGCGGCAGAAAGACAGAGAAGAATCATTAGCAACATACCCACACGGCTTGTTATTTTCATCATAGACGCGCTCAATGTATCCAGCAGTGCGTAAGGCCGTCAGTGCTTCTTTAACCTTCGTAGCGCCCTTTTTAGCGCCTAACAGACGCGTCATTGAATGGCTATCTACGGATTTACGAACATGAAGTTCAATCAGTTGTTTGTTTTCGCGAGTTTTCTTTAACGCCAGTTCGATCCAGTCTGTTTCTTCAAAGTCTGCATACGGGTTAACCGGAGTAGAGCGAAGTTTTTCATTTTCTTCTTTCAGTCGCTTCCATTCATCAACGATAAAAGCGGTAAATTCTGGCGAAATTTGAGCAACAACAATATATGACGAACGTTCATCAAGAAGATAAACTTCAATTTCACGAGAACGACCAAATTTATCTTCCAGTTGTTCGCGCGCCGTTGGCGTGTGGACAATTACACCGGAAGAAACGAGACGGTCAACAGTTCGCTTAATATCACGGTGGCGGTCTACGCGATCCATCATTTGCGCGATCTGCAAAGTAGACATGGTCAGCGGTTTGGTGTTATCAACAACCAGAGACATTGAAGCGGTTTTATCGATTTGCCATTCTTTCTTTGTAGCAGTCAGAGAAGCATCAAAAGAAACGGTAGCAGTATTCATAGTATTAATTCCCCTTAAACGGTTTAGTTATTTAATCCTCCCTGTTCCGGCAGCATCACCGGAACAATTTTATTTATAAGAAGTTTTTATCTCATTTAGATTCAGCAATCGCGCGATCAATTTCTTCTTGAATGCGACGCTGGCGTTCATGGAAGTCAACCATTGAGAAATTCAGGTTTGGGGTCCATGGTTTGCGGTTCGGGTTTTTGCGTCCATCAATTTTCTTAGTAGTGTTCATAATTAACATCCTCTTTACAAAACTAGGTCAAATCGGTTCAAAGTTGTCAAGTGCGATAATCATAAAAAAGTCATAAAATTTTGTCAACACCCCTTGACAAGACACCAAAGGGTTGACCTGACTTACAGCATATCTAAGCCTTCATCGTAACCGTAGAAGCCATTCTGAGAAGAAAAACAGATTGGTGCGTAGTCGTCGTCATCTTCGTCTTGTTCATCTTCTTCTGGGGCTTCCTGAGCGGTTTCTTTACCGTAGTTAAACATTGCTTCATCCAGTTCATAGACAGTAACGAAGCTACCCAGGTCAATGTCACCGGAACGGACTTCAAACGGAAGATCATCACGAACAATAATTGCTGGTAGATTCTGGTACTTTAAGCGGTCTTCATCGGTGAAGCAGTTAACAACGATGGTCGGCTTCTTATTACGGCAAAACGCATACCATGCACTAGAGAAATGAGATTCATCAGAATTGAAAAGGATGTTTTAACCACGTTCACGGAACATCTTCATTAACTTGTCATTGTGAAAGCTATCTGCATCCAGACCAAGAAGGATAAAAGGAGTAGTGGTAGTCATCTTGTGGTTCATAGTAGAAATCCTCTAAAAGAAAGTGAATCAATCTAATATTATTTATAAAGAGAAAATTCTTGTTATTATGAAAAGAGTGATCTGGTAGAGTCCAAAACTGGTCTGTACTTGAAAGGTGATTGGATTCAGTCGGGCTAAAGCCCTCCTTCATAGATTTTGATTAAATCATCACCAAAACGAAGAAGTATCTTTAGAATATAAGAATCTTTCTTTTGAAGAAATAATAATCAGGAAGAAATTTAGCAACCGAAGGTTGCAATCCCGAAGGGATACCAATACCTTTCTAGAAAGTGATTGTTACTCACTTCGTTCGTTTACTAGAATCAGTTAGTAACTAGTTTAAAATCCCTTTCAAGAAAATCCTTTCAGAAGTGATTCTCGATGCCCCGCAGTGGCGTCGCAGACGTTTGAGAGTGAGCGAAGCGAGCGAGCAAACTAGTTAATTCCTTCTAAGACCATCTAGTATCATCTAGTATCATCTAGTTTAAATTAGTGTTACTAGAAGTAATTGGTTAGCGCTTCGCGCAGTCGGGCTACGCCCTCCTAATATCTTTTTGGTTATTTGTTGTTTTTGGTTTTACACATGAGCGTAGCGAATGTGTTATATAATATCTATGCACGCCCGATTCCCCGTTTTTGCCACTCACTAAGTTAATGTTTTATAAAGAGTTTTTCTTACCAATCCTTTTCGGGGGCAAATTTCAGGGGCAAAAATTAGATTTTCAGGGGCAATTATTGGCATTTCAGGGGCAAAAATGAGGGGCAAAATCGCTGTTTCCCAGAATTTCAGGGGCAAAAATAGTGGGTTTCAGGGGCAAAAATGGGATAGTGGAATCTTGGGTATTTTGGTTCGGGGGCAAAATTCAGGGGCAATTTTCATAGTGTAGGGCTAGTGTAGGTTTGAAAAATCCTTTGTTGATACTGTGTAGGAACAGTGGTATAATTGACAATTCGAGATAAATATGTTATAATATTTGTATTGAAAGTAAAAATTTACCGATTTTCCTTCCTATTGTTATTATCCTGTTAAATTGTTATATATCTGTTAAGATTTGGATCTGAGAGAAGATACTGTAACAAATCCTTACAATTCATAGCTCAATTAATACTCACCGCTTTAGCAAAAAGTGCTATACATTTTTCTAAATTGATTGAATATACATCAATTTGGTTAAATCGCGTTCTTCGCTTTAGCAATTCGTGCTGTGGTTTAACACATTTAACACGCCTGATAACATCTGAATAACATTTTAACATATCTCTGTTATAAATACATATATAAGAGATAAATGTGAGGGGTTGAAAAATTAAAAAACAATCCCCGTATAAATAACAATGAGCGGTTAACGCTCTTTTTTTAAGAAATAATTAATCCAGATTTAGGAGGATTCAAGATGGCACGACCTGTTAAGTTCACTCGTGAAATCGTTTTAGAAATGGCAAAGCGTTATTTTGAACTGACGCCTGATGTAGTGATTGGTGAATGGTTTAAAGGTGAAGGTATTGATCAATCAACCTTCCACAAACTCTTAAAGAAGTATGACATTAAAGTAAAGATAACCGCAGAGGTTTACTGATACTTTGACTGAGAATTATATGATGGCTTTAAAAATAAAAAAGCCCCCTTGCGGCAACAAGGAGGCTTTTGCGATGAACAATTAAAACTAACTTTCCACAGGAGTATTTATAATGTTATTTTCCGCTAACTTTTTCACTAACGAAGTAACCAACGCTAAAGCAGTTATCAAATTTGGCACCGAAGCAAACAAGAAGATTCAGCCGAAAGTTGTTGCTCATGTTTCCTTTGCGCAGCAGAAATCCGCTTTCGCTGGCTTTAAAGCACATCGTGAAGCACTGATCGCGGCTGGCTTTGGTGTTGACGGTAAACTGCCTAACGGCATTCGTAAAGCAATCGACCGCGTTAAACCAGCTAAAGACGTTGCAGTAGACCACATCGTTACCTTTACCGTTAAGAACTCTTCTGAACTGTTCCACCTGGTTATTGCTGGTGATACTGCTATCGTTTCCGCTCCTAACATGGATTTTCAGGATACCGCTGATTGCCAGATCACCTTCGGTCGTCGTAAAGAAGTTACCGGAAAAGCTAAACTGAACTTCACTAAATCCGGCAATCCTTACTTTGCTGTATTCTTTAACAGCCACGCTACCGAAAAAGAAGTTGTAGAACTGGTTGCTTATGAAGGTGAAGAGAAAGAACGTATTGAATCTTGCGAAGCATTTCTGGAACTGGAAGCACAGGTTAATGCTGTTTCTCCTGTTGTAGAAGATCGCTTTGCTGCACTGGAAGCACAGATCGCAGAACTGAAAGCTGCACTGGAAGAAAAAGACCAGATTATCGAAGCCCAGAAAGCTGAAATTGAAGAACTGAAAGCTAAAGAAGTTGCTCCGGTGGCAGTAGTTGAAAATGCGGCTGATGAGGCCGCAAATGATGAAGTAGAAGTGAAAATCGATGTGATGCGTGATCCGATGGCTGCACTGCAATTGCTTCGTTCTTTTAAGGGCAAATCTCATTTTTCTAGTGATGCGGTAGACGAGGAAGAAGAACAGAAACGCAATGCTGCAATGCTTCATGATGAAATGTACGGTACTAACTTTTCTTACTGCCAATAAAAAAGGGACTCCGAAGAGTCCCTAGTAAGTTTAGGTTAGGTTTGCACAACAAAGATGAGGTTATAATGAACATAATGCTACATTATTCTTTAAAGCCAGAAAAATAACCGCCCCCGAAGGGGCGGGAGGATTAATACTCAATCTATACTTGTTATGTTTTTGTGTTGTATAGATCACTTGACTATGAAAACACTGTACTGGATTGTGTTTTATGGCTTTTAATCGGGAATCCTCAAAGAAGATCCCCTGTTAATAACCATAAGGAGAAAAGGCAGATTACACTATTATTTAGTATTCTTTTTACAGCAACTAAAAAGAATAAACAAGATTAAGCATACCCAGCCGTAAGGCGTACCGATTAGAAATTTGAAAAACACCACCAGCGATATAAAAATCAATTTAATGCCAGCGACGATAGTCAAAAACAGCAGAGTAGCAAAGTAGACAAAAAGATCCATAGATAATCCTCTTTGAAAACGACCATCATCTATAGTTCAATTCATCGATTTAATTAATGATACTTGAAAGCGTTACACACAGCAGAAATGCCAATATGTGCCAGTGAATATACGATAGTTAGCCCTACAGCCAGATAAATTAAAAATTCAACCATAGGTAAATCCTCAAATAAGAAAAAGGTTAGCGGGGGGTGATTCCCCCCGTAGACGTTGACCATCAACATCCTTCACATATGTATTTAGTATCTAATTTTTAAGACACATCAAATTCATCGTCTTCTTCTGGTTCTTGTTCCGGTTCATCCATTAATGGTAATTCTTCTTCCTCGTCTTCTCCCAAATCTGCATTTTCGAACAAGTCCCCTACTTCATTTAAACGACGCTCGATGATCTCCCTTAGCTTATTCTTCAATGTTTTCTGATCGGTGGCAGATTCGAGAATTTCTAAAGCATCGATCGTACAAATCTGCAAAATAGTCTGTTTCACTTTCCCGCAGTATTCCGCTAGTTCCTGTTCTACATAACCGACAGGAATCAGGAGATTCATTTTTTCCTGGTTCTCTCGTTCGGCTGCGTCTGCCAAAGCACGTTCACGGCGTAATTTCTCTACATCGATTTGTTCTTTGATAGAAGTTTGTTTAAGCGGGTTGATAATATTTTTCAAGACCCATTCTGTTCCTTCTTTGGCTGGCACGCGGCGGGTATTGGTGTTAAATGGCAATCCCCTTTCTAACCATCGCTTACCGCCACCATTCAATGAATAGCCGTATAAACGGGAAATTTCTGTAAGGGTTAATTCTTCTTTCATTGGTTATCCTCCATTAAATTTGCGTAATTTTATTTATTGGTTTTACGCAAAATCTAAGCGCCTAAAACGCGTTTTAACGAAGGGAAAGATCCAGTAATGGTAAGGGCTAGGAAGTGGGTTAATAGTCGCGTAGCGACCGCGCTAGGACTGCACTGATCACGTTTTAAAATCTCACACGCGTATCAAATACCGGGGTGCCGAAAACTCCCTTTATTTCATCCGTGGAACAGTACCTTTTTAATTTGTCAAGCATTAATTTCTTAATTTAATTACTAAATCTCATCCCAATAATTGAAAAAATATCAAAAATCAATAAAGTAAGCATCTAAAAGTCAGTCCATACCAAAAGAGGTATAAAATGAAAAACATTATCGCTGCTATCGTGCTTTCTGCTACTGCTTTCGGTGCTGATGCTGCGTCCTTTGATTGCACTAAGGCTACTACCAAATCAGAGAAGTTTATTTGTGCTAACGAGTCTATCTCCGCGCTGGATTCTAAACTCCATGAGGTATATGTTAAGGCTGTTAAGATTGATCCGTCGCTTAAACAAGAGCAACGCAACTGGAATAAAACTGTTCGTGATACAATGATCAATATCGGGCAGATTCAGCCACTGGAGGCTGTATATAACGCTCAAATCCAAAACTTGATGAATGTATTATCTAAAGAAGAAACCGCGTCAGAGAGCGATTCAGAGACTTCTGCGAAGGTTGAAGAAGAACAACCGAAACAGGAAGAAGTAAAGAAACTGAATGTTACCGCGATTTACGCATGTACTGCAAAATTTACATGGAAAGTTATCGATGGTGAGGAAACAGAAGCTGTAAAAGATATACTCTACGGAAACAAAACTTTTGATAATAACGGCGGTAAACTTAAGATCAAAATGGTAGACGATGTTCCGGTATCTTTTGTGTATTCCGACAAGTATGATGTTTATAAATCAAGTCTCAAGCCATCTAAAGAGAATCCAAACGCAATGGAAGGTAAATCCAAACAGGATACTATTGGACGTGTTAACACTTATAACATCTGGGTAAGCAAAAAAGGTGACATGCGTCTTGAAGTAATTGAACCAAAATTTGATTCTGAATATAAACACACTCAATTTGCATGTGACATGGTAGACGCAGAGTAAGAGGTGAAATGATGCAATTCAATAGCATGAAGATTACTCAAAAATGGTGGGATGCGATGAAAGCTAACCACCAGAACGATATTAATTAAGTAACATTTTAGATATACAGCACCCAGCTAACAGATCACCTTTTATGGATTTCATTATAACCCCTTTGATCTGGAAACTATGTTAATTAGTTGATTTCTAAGCCTTGTCCTTGAGATGGGGCTTTTTATTGCAAAATTTTTAGTTATTTTGGGTTGACTACATTCGGGTTGCCAATTCGCCTGGCTAACTCTTGCTGAGTGATTTCTGACTGTAAAAAAGCATTTAACAGCAATACTTTAGAGGCGACGCTCAAAGGTACTTCAATAAAGTGATCATGACTATTTAATGGCGAAGGTAACGGGATAAGCTCGTTATCTTCAAAATAAAAATCAAATGCGGTCAGTAAAGCATCTTTTGCCGCTTCCATCGCTTCAGCGACAGTTTCGCCCTGCGTCAACGCTTCAGGGATATCCACAAAAGAAACCATATAACCGCCTTCCGGCGCGGGTGTAAGAGTGACGGGATAACGCATAATTTCGACTGTCTCTCGCATGTCATTAACCTTTTTAATTGGCGATTAACTCAAACCGAGTTGTTTCAGGATTGCTTTACGCAGGAGTGACGCGGCATGACACTGCGCCTCCCATGAAACCTGAGTTTCAAATGGTTGCTGCCATTCGCTACATCGACGCCCTGAGATTCGAGCCAACGTCTGAACTCGCTTTGTTTCACATCGCCTCCCTGCCGCTGAGTATATCAACAAAGTAAACATTAGTGTTTACCTCCGTGTGTAATTTGCTCGAAAATAGCACTAAATCGCCGCAACGGCAGAATGCCATGCAAAATCAGGAAGGAAGATTCCAGAATTTCTTTGCGCTAATTTGCAAAACTGAATAATAACCTCAAGAAACGATCGGCATCATAGCGGCAAAAGGTAAGAAAAAGGTGGCAGGATGTTTACGAAGGCGTTATCGGTTGTCTTATTAACGTGTGCGCTGTTCTCAGGACAACTCATGGCAGGGCACAAAGGACATGAATTTGTGTGGGTAAAGAATGTGGATCATCAGCTGCGTCATGAAGCGGACAGCGATGAATTGCGTGCTGTGGCGGAAGAGTCGGCGGAAGGTTTGCGCGAGCATTTTTACTGGCAAAAATCGCGCAAACCAGAAGCGGGACAACGTTGAGTCATTTGTTGCCGGATGCGGCGTGACACCTTACCCGGCAGGCAATATCATGCAGATTCAATGAGTTGTGAGTAACCAGAAAACTGGCGTTTTACCCTTTTCGCTTAGGCAATGTTTTCAGCAGCTCATCCGGACTTACGGATGCCACTACGCTTCCCGGTAACGGCATTTTCAGTATGTGATTTTTGATTTTGCCAATGACGTGCATCTCGCATGGGCGGCAATCAAACTTTAGCGTTAATACTTCATCGCCGTTAACCAGTTGCATTGGCGTCGCCTTCCAGCTTTTGATATTGCCTTTCGCCTGTTTCGGGCACAGATTAAAGGCAAAGCGCAGACAATGCTTGGTGATCATCACCGGGACTTCGCCCTTCTCTTCATGTGCTTCATACGCCGCGTCAATCAGCTGCACACCATAGCGATGATAAAATTCACGCGCTTTCTGGTTGTATACGTTCGCGAGGAAACTCAGATGCGTTTGCGGATAAACCGGCGCAGGATCAGCAACCGGTTTACGGCTGCCGCGCTGGTAACTGGCAAGACGCGCAGCATCCAGCATGTCAGCAGCTTCACGGCGGAACTGGTTTAACAGACTGTTTGGTACAAACAGCGCCCCCGGCAAATTAATTTGCACATCGCGGGCGTAATAGAGGGTTTGCCCCAGTTTTGCCAGACCATCCTTCAGATTGTTCATTGCTTTTTCGGCGTTATTGGCTTCGTCGAACTGCCCGTCCAGCGTATGCGTGATGCTGACACCCTCTTCACTGGTGAGGGTCAGAATCAGTTGTTCCTGCCAGCCGCCCAGTTCAATGTCTACCGCCACCCGACGTTCGCTGGAGGTTTTTGTCAGTGCCTGCTGCCAGTTATGATCAAGATTACGGTTTAGTGGGTGATGTGGACGAATTTTGTGCAAATCTGCTGGCATTTCATTGGGCCAGACGCGGTACTGATTTTCTCCGGTTTTCTCGACCGTATTGGCACGAAAACCGACGACTTCACGTTTAATCAACACGTTCAGGCCATCGCCATTTGCCAGTGGCTCGGTAACGGCAACATCGAGATGATCTTTCGCCACTTTCAATACTTCGCCTACCGGCAGGCCGATAAATTTCGGCGAATCGAACGCGCCAATATCGCCTTTACGGGCATTCACAAAATAATCTGTGCTACCACGGTGGAAAGTCTTTTCCGTCGATGGAACAAAGAAATGTTCAGTACGACCTGATGAAGCGCGCGCCAGATCGCCACGTTCTTCAATAATGGCATCAAGCATCTGGCGATAATGGGCGGTGATATTCTTCACGTAGCTCATATCTTTGTAACGCCCTTCAATCTTGAAGGAGCGTACACCAGCATCAATCAGCGCGCCGAGGTTGGCAGTCTGATCGTTATCTTTCATCGACAGCAGATGTTTTTCATAGGAAACCACCCGCCCCTGATCGTCTTTCAATGTGTATGGCAAACGGCACGCCTGCGAGCAATCGCCACGGTTGGCGCTACGCCCTGTTTGCGCATGAGAAATGTAGCACTGACCCGAATAGGCCACGCACAGTGCCCCATGAATAAAGAATTCAATGGTCGCGTCCGTAGCCTGGTGAATCGCGCGGATCTGATCAAGATTCAGCTCTCGCGCCAGCACAATCTGCGTGAAGCCAACATCAGAGAGGAACTTCGCTTTTTCAACTGTACGAATGTCGCACTGCGTACTGGCGTGCAGTTCAATCGGCGGAATATCAAGTTCCAGAATCCCCATATCCTGAACAATCAGCGCATCGACACCGGTCTGGTAGAGGTCAGTAATCAGCCGTTGCGCGGGTTCCAGCTCATCATCATGCAAAATGGTGTTAAGTGTGACGAAAATTTTTGCACCATAACGATGGGCAAACGGCACCAGCTCGGCAATATCTTTCAGGCTATTACTGGCATTATGACGGGCACCAAAACCAGGGCCGCCGATATAAACAGCATCGGCACCGTGCAAAATAGCTTCGCGGGCAATGGCGGCATCGCGTGCCGGGCTTAACAGTTCAAGTCGATGAGAAAATACGGTCACATTCTTATCCAGTAGCTGAAAAATGGCGGCTATTTTAGCCACAAGCGCGACGTTGCGAAATAGTTTTCCCGCTTAACTGCGCGGGTAATGGATGAGGGAATGAAAATGTACGGTTTGCTCCCCACCATTACGATAGATATGCGTGACGTCTGCAGCAAATCGAACGCCTTCCCCACAATTAAGGGTCTGCCATTCCCCATCAACGCACAGATCAAGTTGTCCATCAATGACGACGACATGTTCGATTACCCCCTTCTCATGGGGCGTCGATTCGCTTATTGCACCAGATGCCATCTGAATCGAGAAGTGTTCAAAGCAGAGTTGTGGATCATAAGGAAACAGCGAAGTGATCACCATCGCGTGCTGTTGTGGATCATAAACTGAAGGCGTAGCGGGCTGCGGCGGAGAAATAAATGTTGAAAATGGTACGTTCAACCCGGTGGCAATTTTCCATAATGTCGCGACCGTCGGACTGGACTCATTACGCTCAATCTGCCCTAACATTGCTTTAGAAACGCCCGTCGCTTCTGCCAGTCGCGAAAGACTCCAGCCGCGCTGCTGGCGTAGTTGTTTAAGTGTGGTGGATAAAAAGCGAGCGAGATTTTCCATGCGACTCCTCCGGCAAAACGGAAGTTTATCACTTGTGCGTTATAACGGACAAATGCTACGGTGCCTGTACGCTATAACGCACGAGGTGACTATGCGTCTGTTTTCTATTCCTCCACCCACGCTACTGGCGGGGTTTCTGGCGGTATTAATTGGCTACGCCAGTTCAGCGGCAATAATCTGGCAAGCAGCGATTGTCGCCGGAGCCACCACTGCACAAATCTCTGGCTGGATGACGGCGCTGGGGCTGGCAATGGGCGTCAGTACGCTGACTCTGACATTATGGTATCGCGTACCTGTTCTCACCGCATGGTCAACGCCTGGCGCGGCTTTGTTGGTCACCGGATTGCAGGGACTAACACTTAACGAAGCCATCGGCGTTTTTATTGTCACCAACGCGTTAATAGTCCTCTGCGGCATAACGGGACTCTTTGCTCGTCTGATGCGCATTATTCCGCACTCGCTTGCGGCGGCAATGCTTGCCGGGATTTTATTACGCTTTGGTTTACAGGCGTTTGCCAGTCTGGACGGTCAATTTACGTTGTGTGGAAGTATGTTGCTGGTATGGCTGGCAACCAAGGCCGTTGCGCCGCGCTATGCGGTAATTGCCGCGATGATTATTGGGATCGTGATCGTTATCGCGCAAGGTGACGTTGTCACAACTGATGTTGTCTTTAAACCCGTTCTCCCCACTTATATTACCCCTGATTTTTCGTTTGCTCACAGCCTGAGCGTTGCACTCCCCCTTTTTCTGGTGACGATGGCATCGCAAAACGCACCGGGTATCGCAGCAATGAAAGCAGCTGGATATTCGGCTCCTGTTTCGCCATTAATTGTATTTACTGGATTGCTGGCACTGGTTTTTTCCCCTTTCGGCGTTTATTCCGTCGGTATTGCGGCAATCACCGCGGCTATTTGCCAAAGCCCGGAAGCGCATCCGGATAAAGATCAACGTTGGCTGGCAGCTGCCGTTGCAGGCATTTTCTATTTGCTCGCAGGTCTGTTTGGTAGTGCCATTACCGGGATGATGGCTGCCCTGCCCGTAAGTTGGATCCAGATGCTGGCAGGTCTGGCGCTGTTGAGTACCATTGGCGGCAGTTTGTATCAGGCGCTGCATAATGAGCGTGAGCGCGACGCGGCGGTGGTGGCATTTCTGGTAACGGCAAGTGGATTGACGCTGGTCGGGATTGGTTCTGCGTTCTGGGGATTAATTGCCGGAGGCGTTTGTTACGTGGTGTTGAATTTAATCGCTGACAGAAACCGATATTGACATCCTCCACGCCCTGAAGGACGAGGATCCCTGCTACGTTCAGGCTGTCGCCTGAATCATTTCGGTGGGTTCCT
>ERZ1108166.282-NODE-282-length-56646-cov-5.830609_pt1 | contig 56646 bp, 51 predicted proteins | sample MGYA00403702_ERZ1108166 | MGnify/ENA primary metagenome ERZ1108166 (study PRJEB35170, sample SAMEA104062401) | human gut metagenome | biome: human gut; feature: human-associated habitat; material: faeces | place: Denmark | collected 2012-05-01 ...
TAAGTATATAACAATTTTTTACTTTTGGCTACCTTAACCCACCGTCTAAAGTCAGGGGGATTGCGGTAGCCTTATTTCAAAATGTTTGTCAAGCTTTACACTCCCTTTACAGAAATTTTATTCTTAAGGGATAGCATCCTGACAAACCTGCTCTTATACTATAACTCATCTACAAAAGCTGTAGAAAATTCCAGAAATAGGAGACAACATTATGGGAGAAACATTTTCATATAAAGAAATTCGAAAATCACATGAAATCAACACATTAATAGAACATGGGAATGAGGTATTAAAAACACTTGGCTTTACAGAGCATTCCAGAAAACACGCTGCAAAAGTGGCAGAAACAGCAGGAACTATCCTCTTAAAATTAGGATACTCCAAACATAAAGCAGAACTTGCTAAAACTGCCGGATATATGCACGATATTGGAAACAGCATTAACCGTCATGACCATGCCCAAAGCGGAGCACTTCTTTCCTACCAGATTTTAAACAAATTAAATATGCCTCTTTCCGATATTCTTACTGTAATTACTGCAATAGGAAATCATGATGAAAAAACAGGCAGCGCCGTAGACCCCGTATCTGCTGCATTAATTCTCGCTGACAAAACGGATGTAAGGAGAAACCGGGTTCAAAATCCTACACCTGCAAACTTCGATATTCATGACAGGGTAAATTATGCCTCTCTTTCTTCTTCCCTGGAACTTATAAAAGATAAAAAAGTAATTCAAATGAATTTAGAGTTAGATGACAGCATTTGCAGTGTTATGGACTACTTTGAAATTTTTCTGCAGCGAATGCTCATGTGTAAGCGGGCATCTGAAGTTCTGGGATGTAAATTTAAGCTGGTTGCAAATGGACATAAGCTTTGCTGAATGCTTTTTAGGCAATGACTAGAAAAAGTCTTTTAATTTCCAACAAAATCATTTTTACAGGTGAATTGTAATATAAATTTACCCTTATTTTTTTTGTACGCACCAACAAATTTGTAAGAAAGCTCAAAAAACCTTGAGCTTTTTTTAAATTTCCATATAATAGGTAATAGTAACGAAGGAGGAAAACAATATGCCAAAAAGAACAGACATACATAAAGTACTGATTATTGGCTCCGGTCCTATTATTATCGGACAGGCGTGCGAATTTGATTATTCCGGAACACAGGCTTGTAAAGCGCTTCGTAAACTGGGATATGAGATTGTACTGGTAAATTCCAACCCGGCAACTATTATGACTGACCCGGAAACAGCAGATGTTACATACATTGAACCACTGAATGTGGAACGTCTGGAACAGATTATTGCAAAGGAACGCCCGGACGCACTGCTTCCAAACCTGGGCGGACAGTCCGGTCTTAACCTGTGTGCTGAATTAAATAAAGCAGGTATTCTTGAAAAATACAACGTAGAAGTTATCGGCGTACAGGTTGACGCCATCGAACGCGGAGAAGACCGTGTAGAATTTAAAAAAGCAATGGACGCACTTGGCATTGAAATGGCAAGAAGCGAAGTTGCTTATTCTGTAGACGAAGCCTTGAAAATCGCAGATGAACTGGGATACCCTGTTGTTCTTCGTCCAGCATATACTATGGGCGGTGCAGGCGGCGGTCTTGTATACAACAGAGAAGAACTGAAAACCGTATGTGCCAGAGGTCTTCAGGCAAGTCTTGTAGGACAGGTTCTGGTAGAGGAATCTATTCTCGGCTGGGAAGAGCTTGAGCTGGAAATTGTCCGTGACGCAGACAACAACATGATTACTGTCTGCTTTATTGAAAATATCGACCCTCTTGGTGTACATACAGGAGACTCCTTCTGTTCTGCACCAATGCTTACTATTTCTGAGGAATGCCAGAAGCGTCTTCAGGAACAGGCATACAAAATTGTAGAGTCTGTTCAGGTAATCGGCGGTACAAACGTACAGTTTGCACATGACCCTGTAACAGACCGTATTATTGTAATTGAAATCAATCCACGTACTTCCCGTTCCTCTGCTCTTGCATCCAAGGCAACCGGTTTCCCTATCGCCCTTGTTTCCGCAATGCTTGCAGCAGGGCTTACACTGAAAGACATTCCTTGCGGCAAATACGGAACTCTTGATAAATACGTTCCTGACGGAGATTATGTAGTAATCAAATTTGCCCGCTGGGCATTTGAAAAATTCAAAGGCGTGGAAGACAAGCTGGGCACACAGATGCGCGCAGTCGGCGAAGTTATGAGCATTGGAAAGACTTACAAAGAAGCCTTCCAGAAAGCAATCCGAAGTCTGGAAACAGGACGCTACGGACTTGGTCATGCCGGAAACTTCAACTCTATGACAAAAGAAGAACTGCTTCATATTCTTGGAACACCATCCAGCGAACGCCACTTCGTCATGTACGAGGCGCTCAGAAAAGGAGCTTCTATTGAAGAGCTTCATGAGCTTACAAAAATCAAACCATATTTTATCCAGCAGATGAAAGAGCTTGTAGACGAAGAAAATGAGCTTCTTGCAAACAAAGGAAGCCTTCCTTCTGACGAACTGCTCACTGCAGCAAAGAAAGATGGATTCTCTGATAAATATTTAAGCCAGATTCTTGAAATTCCGGAAGAAGACATCAGAAACCGCCGTACTTCTATTGGTGTAGAAGAAGTATGGGAGGGCGTTCACGTAAGCGGAACAGAAGACAGCGCATACTATTACTCCACCTATAACGGAGAAGACAAGAATCCTGTTTCTGAAGAAAAACCGAAGATTATGATTCTGGGCGGCGGTCCAAACAGAATTGGTCAGGGTATTGAATTTGACTACTGCTGTGTACACGCTTCCCTCGCCCTTAAAAAACTTGGATTTGAAACCATTATCGTAAACTGCAACCCGGAAACGGTATCTACAGACTACGATACATCTGACAAGCTGTATTTTGAACCTCTGACTCTGGAAGATGTATTAAGTATTTACAGAAAAGAAAAACCGCTTGGAGTCATCGCGCAGTTTGGCGGACAGACACCGTTAAATCTCGCTGCAGAGCTTGAGAAAAACGGCGTAAAAATTCTGGGAACTTCCCCATCTGTCATCGACCTTGCCGAAGACCGTGACCTGTTCCGTGAAATGATGGAAAAACTGGAAATTCCAATGCCGGAATCCGGAATGGCAACAACTGTTGAGGAAGCTATTGAAATTGCATCCAAAATCGGCTACCCGGTTATGGTTCGTCCTTCTTATGTACTTGGCGGACGCGGCATGGAAATCGTATATGACGACGAGAGCATGACAAATTACATGAAAGCTGCAGTAGGCGTAACTCCAGACCGTCCAATCCTTATTGACCGTTTCTTAAATCATGCAATGGAATGTGAGGCGGATGCAATCAGTGATGGAACACACGCTTTTGTACCGGCTGTTATGGAGCATATCGAGCTTGCAGGCGTTCACTCCGGAGACTCTGCATGTATCATTCCTTCTGCTCATATTTCAGAAGAAAATGTGGCTACTATCAAGGAATATACTCGCAAAATTGCAGAGGAAATGCACGTAAAAGGTCTTATGAATATGCAGTATGCCATCGAAAACGGAAAGGTTTATGTGCTGGAGGCAAATCCGAGAGCATCAAGAACCGTTCCTCTTGTATCAAAGGTATGCAACATTCGTATGGTTCCTCTTGCAACAGACATTATTACTTCTGAAATTACAGGACGCCCGTCTCCTGTTCCTACATTAAATGAACAGGAAATCCCATATCATGGAGTAAAAGAGGCTGTTTTCCCATTTAATATGTTCCAGGAAGTTGACCCGATTCTCGGACCGGAAATGCGCTCCACAGGAGAGGTTCTCGGACTTGCACCATCCTACGGCGAAGCTTTCTATAAAGCTCAGGAGGCAACTCAGGCTAAACTTCCTCTTGATGGAACGGTTCTGATTTCCGTAAACCGCAAGGATAAAGAAGAAGTTGTGGAAGTGGCAAAAATCTTCCATGAAGACGGCTTTAAGATTCTGGCAACAGGTACAACTTACGACCTCATCAGCCAGGCAGGCATTCCTGCTGAAAAAGTGAAAAAACTGTATGAAGGACGTCCGAATGTTCTTGATTTAATTACAAATGGCAAGGTAGACTTAATCGTAAACTCTCCTATTGGAAAAGACAGTATCCACGATGACAGTTACCTTCGTAAAGCAGCAATCAAGGCAAAAGTACCTTACATGACTACTATCGCAGCAGCAAAAGCCACTGCAAAAGGTATTCGTTATGTAAATAAACACGGAGCAGAAGAACTGAAATCTCTTCAGGAGCTTCACAGCGAAATTCACGATAAATAATAAAAAAATTCTATATTAAAATACCCGGAATATTCCAAATCCCAAAGGATTCTCAGAATATTCCGGGTATATTTTTAATTGAAAATAGCCTGTTTATAAATTAAAACAATACAGACTCTTCCTCAAACTGCTTATAATAAAGGGTGCGGTAATATCCTTCCTCTGCAAGCAGTTCCTTATGTGTTCCTCTTTCGATAATCTTCCCATCCTTTACTACAAGAATCAAATCTGCATTCTTTATTGTGGAAAGTCTATGTGCAATAACAAAGGAAGTATGCCCTTTTAAAAGTGTCTCGGTTGCTTTTTGTATTAACTGTTCCGTCACTGTATCAATAGAAGAAGTTGCCTCATCCAGCACAAAAATAGACGGGTCTGCAAGAATTGCCCTTGCAAAAGAAATAAGCTGTTTCTCCCCTGTGGAGAGTCTCCCACCGCTTTCTCCCACATCGCTGTCGTATCCTTTTTCCATCTTTTTTACAACCTCATCTGCTGACACACGTTCTGCTGCCCTCCTGATTTCCTCTTCTGTTGCGTCCAGCCTTCCGTAGCGAATATTTTCTCTTACAGTACCGGAAAACAAATGAGGATTTTGAAGAACATATCCAATCTGGCTGTGAAGCCAAAGCTGAGAACGTTCTCTGTAGTCTACCCCGTCTATTAAAATCCTGCCCTTTGTAGGCTCAAAAAATCTTCCTGCCAGATTTACAAGGGTTGATTTTCCAGCCCCCGTCTCTCCTACGATAGCTACATTTGTTCCTGCCGGAATATGAAGATTGAAATGCTCCAGAACATATTCTTTCCCATCTGGATACCGGAAAGAAACATCTTCAAACGTAATATCTCCCTTGATTTTTTCCCAGTTTTCTTTCTTTGGATGAAAGTTATCACCATACTTTTCTATCACATCTTCCCTGTCTGTCACATCTGGTTTCTGAGACAGCAAATCTGTAATTCTCTCAATGTTTGCCTGACAGGAAATCAAATCAGCAAGCAGTCTTGCAAGCTGCTGAATTGGTTCAAAAATAACAACTGCATAAGAGATAAATACGGAAAGAACACCTAACTGCATAATCTCATTTTCCACCATATATCCACCTTTTGAAAGCACAAAGGCAGATGCAACAGAGCTGCAGAAAAGAATCAGGGGAATATAGATGGCATTGAGCTTTGCCGCCCTGCTTCCTGCGTGATTCATGCTTCCTGTAATCTTGAAAAATTCTTCCTCATTATTTTTCTCAATCACCATACTTTTTGAGGTTTTTACACCTGTAATTCCCTCGTTATAGGCATTTGTAATCTGTGAGTTAATTTTCCTTACTTTTCTGTTCCATCTAAGAATTTTATTCTGGAAAAACACAGTGAGAACTGCAATACACGGTACAGTTAAAAGAAGGAAAAACGCAAGTTTTGCATTAAGGAAAAACATAATCACAAATACGCCGGCTACATAAATAAACGCCCAGAACATATCTACAAGTCCCCAGGCAATCATGCCTGCAATTTTCAAAGTATCACTCATCACTCTGGCGTGAATATAACCAACAGGCGTTGTATTATAATAGGAAAAAGAAAGTGTCTGAAGATGCTCAAACTGCGCCCATTTTAAATCTTTTCCCACATTCATCTCAATTACTGTAGCCGCATGTACAGAAAAGTATACGCTGAGAGCCTGCATAACAATCATCCCCACATACACCAGTGCAAAGATACCGATGCCATCCTTTGTATCAGGAACAATAAAATTATCTATAGCATAACTCTGAAAAAGTGGAACGAGAATATCCACTCCTGCAAGGAGAATATTCAGCCCAAGTGTTACTAAAAAATATTTTTTATACGGTTTGAAAAAGGGCAGCATCTTTGCCCATGTACGAAATTGAAACGGTTTATTATACTCCTGTTCTTCATAAGCTGCCATATTTTTCTCTCACCTCGTTTCTGTCATCGTGACTCATCTGAATCTCATATATTTTTCTGTAAATTCCATTTTGAGCAATCAGTTCACTATGCGTTCCCATCTCTTCTGCCCTTCCCTGTTTCAGCACCATAATTTCATCTGCTGCCATCAGTGTTGTAATTCTGTGGGAAATCAGAATTACGGTAGAGCCTTTCATATGTACAGAAAGCGCTTTTCGTATAAGGGAATCTGTCTCTGCATCCACCGCAGATAAGGAATCGTCAAAAATAAGCACAGGAGCTTTCTGAAGCAGCATTCTCGCTATTGCAACCCTCTGTCTCTGACCGCCGGAAAGGGTAACGCCTCTCTCTCCTACAAGCGTATCATACCCATCTGGAAAGCTCATAATTGCATCGTCTACACAGGCAATTTTCGCCGCATTTCTTATCTCCTCAAAAGTAGCGTCAGGATTGGAAGCAGCAATATTTTCTCTTATAGTTCTTGAATAAAGAAACGGCTCCTGCAGCACCATTGCCACATTCCTTCGAAGAATTTCAAGAGGAATTTCACGAATATCCTGCCCTCCAAGTGAAATGCTTCCCTCGCCTTCCTTCAATTCATAAAATCGCCCAAGGAGCTGAGTAACTGTAGATTTTCCACTTCCTGTTCCTCCTAAAATACCGAATACCTTCCCCTGGGGAATGTGAAAGCTTATGTCTGATAAAACCTTCTGTCCCTCTTCATAAGCAAAACTTACATGGGAAAACGCAATATCAAAATCAGAGAGAGGGTCTTTTTCCTTTTGTCCGTATGCTTCTTCCTCCGCTTTTATAATGTAGTCCACACGCTCAAAAGAAACGCCTGCTTTACTCATGTCTGAGAGAATACGTCCAAGACCTCGTACCGGCCAGACAAGGGCTGTATTATAAGATGCGAAAGCAATAAATTCTCCTACAGAGATGTTTCCGTTTACTGCCTCCAGAGCGCCCACAACAATCACAGTAATAACCTGAAGTCCTGTGATTAAATCACCCACTCCCCAGTAAAGCCCTGATAATGTTCCAAGACGTATCCAAAGCTTTGCAAAGGCATCATTCTTTTTCCTGAAACGCTCCATCTCATACTGTTCCCGTCCAAATGCCCGCACAACACGTACTCCTGTTGCATTTTCCTGTACTACCGTAGATAATTCTCCTTCTGCCTCGTCTGCATCTGTAAATCTTCTGGCAATCAGGCGGTAAAATATTGCGGAATATGCCACAATTGCCGGAACGAAAAGAAGTACAATTCCTGATAATTTCCTGTTCATGGACCACATCATAGCAAAAGAAACACCTATCAAAAATACGGTACGGAACACTTCAAGAAGCTGGGTTACAACAAAATTTCTGATAACCTCCACATCTGAAGTACACCTCTGAATAATATCCCCTGTCTGATTTTTATCATGCCATGCAGCCGGTAATCTCTGCACATGAGTATACAGCGCATTTCGCATATTCTCCGCAAAATTTTCTCCTGCTCTCGCCGTAAAAAAACGACTGAAAAACATGGATACTCCTGACAGCATTGCAACGCCTACAAGAATGCCTGCTATAATCCACAAATGCTGTGCCAGATACGGATACTTATCCCCATCCAGAACAGAGTCTATGGTAAATCGGAATATCTGCGGCGTAAGAGAATTAAAAACAGTCGTAACAAAAGAAGCAATTACCGCCACTGCAAAATACCTTTTCGCTCCCTTGAAAAAGCGGACCGTAAGCTGTATTTTTCTGTTTTTCATTCTTCTGAAAACTCCTTCCTGTAATATTACAGGAGCCCCTGTCCAAGGACAGCGGCTCCCGGTCTTTCTGTATTTAATTGTACCACAGGAATTTTTACATTACAATCTTCTCAGCCTTATTCATTGCATATTTGTAAACTGCATATAAGACAACTCCTATTCCCAGCAGCATAATCGCCAGAATAGAAAGGCTTTTTGTTTCTAACCCGCTAATCCTTCCATCATTCATAAAGTTCATGACAAAAGCAAAGACAAATCCAAGAACACATCCGATGATTCCCGGATACTGTACAATACGGGCAATTTGTTTTTTCAGGACTTTTCTCTTATAAACCTCGTCAGCCCCAAGCTTTGTAAGGCTTTCAAAAAGCCCCTTATTATCTGTTGCAATCGAAATACTTCTCACATATGCCATTACACTGACTGCCGCCAGAGATATGATAAATATATAAAGGCTTAACATTACATATACACTGATAAGCTGCATTCTGTCCTGCGAAGTAATGATGTTAAACTGAGGCGCATATTTCCAGTCATCAAGGAGCATATTGTTATCCATAGTCATGTTGATTTTATCCCCGTAACCATACTCTTCTCCTGCCTCATCTGCCATTTTCTGCGCCCATATATTCCAGTAACCCATGTGATTGGAAATGTCTGTAGCCCGCGCTACATACTGGGTAAGCAGGTCTTTTGCAAAATCATAGGATTCTTTTACATTGACTGCATTAAAAGAAATAATATTCTCTTTATACATATCCTGTATTCCTTCTGTCATAATCTGATACTCTTCATCGCACACAACATATGCAAATGGTTCGCTGAATGCTGCCAGAACATCGCTTTCCACACTTCCTCCGTAAGTGAGCGGATATGTTTTTCCCGTATCTGGATTCATTACCTCTTTCAGCCCGTCCTCATACTCAAAAAATCCTGTATAATCGGTTATGGTAACAGTCTGGTATGTACCTGGTTCTACATTCATTTCCTGCCCGGAAAGCTTTTCAAAATCACTTTCTGCAACAAAAAGAGATGCCATTTCTTTGTCTCTGTAAACCTCAATATATCTGTTTCCGCTCTCATCAAAATCTTTTGCATTATAGGAAACTACAAGGTTTGTTGCCACATTTTCTGTAAAATCTGTCACTTCAATTCCATAAGAAGAAGCAGTATCATAAATCTCCTCTTTTCCAATCTGATTTTCAGAAACAGGATAGTGAAGAGAAAAATCTTTGCTGCTTTCTGTAGCTGCCGCGCCGCCTGAAATCACATACTGCATTCCGTAAAAAGCGGAAAAACCGGACACAAAAATAAGAAGCGTCATTACGCACATATTCTTTGTCGTCGCTTTTGCAGTAAAACGCATAAGACTGATGGAAATAAGATTTCCATAATATTTTTTCCTGTTTTTCTTTGCCCTGCTCTGCGCCACTGCAGACAAAAGAATAAAATAAATTCCAACAAGAGCCAGAAGATAAAAAAGATTTCCAATTCCAGAAAGACTAATTCCCCATACTCTTGCTGCAATCTGCGGAAGACCTGCTCCCAGTAAAATTCCCATAGCAGTTAGAGCTACACCCACAGGAAATGTCCAGCCTTTAATCTCTTTTACCATCTCCGTTTTCTGCTGTGTACGTAGAATCTCCATAATATCAGAGCGGTTAATAAATCTTCTTCCTGCGATACCGAGAACACAGGCAAGGATACAGGCAAAAAGAATCCCCGGCAAAAATCCCACAGCTCCGAACCGGTAACTCATTTGCTCGTTTGAAATAATAAACAGCTCAAACAGCTTCCAGATTAAAAAAGAAGCGGGAATGGAAAGCAGAAGTCCCAAAAGAGAAGCCAGCGCTGTGACAACAGAAAGTTCTTTAAAAAGAAGCTTTTTCAACTGTCTTTTCTCTGTTCCAAGAGCCATTAAAATCCCGTATTCTCTCGACTTAAACCGAAAGAAAAGTCCGGAAGCGTACACAGTAAACACAAAACATCCCACTGCCGTTACACCAAGAAGAAGATTTGCCATTTTCCTTGTATCTCCTCCCTCAGGAAGAAATTCCTGCACAGTAGGTCCAAAATACATAAGGGAAAAAGAAGTTACAAGAAGGACAGACAAAAACACGCAGAAACTTAATAAATAATACTGTCCTTTTGTGTTTTTCCGAAGTTTTTTATAAATCTTATTCATTGTCCTCATCTCCTCCAAGCTCTCTTAAAATATTAAGAAGCTCATCCATAAATTCACGCCGTGTTCCCGTTCTTTTTATTTCCTGATGAATCGTTCCATCTTTTAAAACAATAACTCTGTCACAGAAAGAAGCTGCAAAACTGTCGTGTGTTACCATAAAAATAGTTGCTCCTATCTGCTCCTTTGCCTGTAGAAAAGCGTCAATTACTGCCTTGCAGGATTTGCTGTCAAGGTTTCCTGTCGGCTCGTCTGCAAGAATTACATACGGATTATTCATAAGCGCTCTTGCAACGGCTGTTCTCTGTTTTTCGCCTCCCGAAATCTCCGCCGGATACTTGTCCATAATCTTTTTAATTCCAAAAAGACTGCACAATTTCTCTGATTTTGCCTCCATCTGTGCAATAGGTTTGTTTGCAATAATCTGCGGAAGACATATATTTTCCCGAACAGTAAGACCGTCAAGAAGCATAAAATCCTGAAATACAAATCCCAGCTTTTCATTTCTTACATGTGCAAGCCGGCGCTCATCTAAACTGGAAATATCCATATCTCCCAGTTGAATTTTCCCGCTGTCATGTGGAATAAAACAGGAAATACAATTCAAAAGCGTTGTTTTTCCGCTTCCGGACGGTCCCATTACTCCTACAAATTCTCCTTTTTTTACGTGAAGAGATACGTCTTTTAATACCGGATATGTATTTACCCCGTTTGTATAACTTTTGTTCAGCTTTTCTACCTTTAACATGCTGCATCCTCCCTTGTTATCTGTTGATTTTATTATAGAAAAAATGAAGGGAGTTTTCTCTTCTGCAAATGTTATTTTTGACATAGATTTTGTAAAGTTTGTGTGGTATATTATTTAAGATGCCAGGGCAGAATTGTGGGAGCACGAAGTGCGGAACAATTCGTCAGGCATCTTTTGCACCACATCTTAATATAGAAACCTACCAGGGAGTTTTACCATGAAAATAGCAATCTGTGATGACGACAAAAAGCTTCGTAAGGACCTTCGTCATTTAATCGAAGTCCAGCTTGACCTTATGGCACTTACATATGAAATAGAAGAATACGAATCAGGAAATTCTCTTCTTGAACACATCGACAAAAAAGAACCGGATATTCTCTTTCTTGATATTGAAATGCCGGGAATGGGAGGAATGGATACAGCAAAAGCCCTCCGGAATCTGGAAAAAAAGATGCTTATTATCTTTATTACCGCATACCCTGACTATGTTTTCCAGGGATATGAGGTACACGCCTTCCACTATATTTTAAAACCCTATGAAAAGAACAAATTAAAAGAAGTGCTGGAAAGCGCTGTAAAAGAACTTGCTTCTCAGGAAGAACAGTTCTATATTGTACAGCAAAAATCCGGAACAATTCGGCTCAGTATTCGGGAAATTTCTTATTTTAAAAGCGACAGACGAAATGTATGCGCCGTACAGAAAAACGGAGAACAGGTTTCATTTTATGAAAAACTGGACGAAGTAGAATTAAAGCTCCCCGACTTTTTCCAGCGGATTCACAACCGTTATCTTGTAAATATGAACTGTATTTCCAAAGTAGAAAGTTCTTCCTGCGTCTGCAGCGGTGAAGAACTTCCTGTAAGCCGCGCCTACAAACAGCCCCTTGCAGTAGCCTTTGCAAAAACAATGTTAAACTGAGGAGCATCATTATGGATTCATCTGTTCTCATTTTTATAATTTACAGACTGGCAAATATTCTGGAATTTATTACCGGATATTTCTTTATGAAATGTATGGACTGTACTATGAAAAGACGAAAAGGAAAGCTTCCCTTTCTCCTGGGACTTCTTCTTTACACCATTGTTTCTACTCTTGTCGTGTTTCCAAAAGACATGACAAATATTTCCTTTGCCCTGCTCTTATTCGCTCTGGCAAACTTTACGCTTTATAATGGAAAATGGCTTGTAAAACTTTCCATGATTCTTATTTTTCTGCCGATTGCCGCTTCCGTCAATCTTCTGCATATAGACATCGGAGGACATATTTTCATGCAGTTTTTTACTGAGGAAGACCTGTTAGCAAACTCTGTCATGTCCTTTGTAGGTTTTATCGTTATTCCTGTTTTCTGGATTATTTTTTACCGTTTTTTCAATCCTTCTCTGAAAAAAATCCAGAACATATTTACAGACAAAGCATGGACTATTGTGGATGTCATCAGCCTTGCTTCTTTTTCAGCGCTGTTTAGCTGTATTTACCTTGCGCCGGAACATAAAACTTATCTTATCTGGCCCTGCATTCTTGCCTGTCTGATTACAAATATCGGAAGTGTACGTCTTGCCGCCTACCTTGCAGACGGACTTCATGCAGATTTGGAGCGGAAAAACCTTCAGCTCCAGAAAAATTATTATGAAGAACTGGAACACAACCAGAATCAAATCCGTAAATTCCGCCACGATATGAATAATCACCTTTCTATTGTGGGAAATCTTCTTGATAAAGGAAACCTCTCGGAAGCAAAAGAATACTTTAGCAGCATCTCCGGCTATATGCAGACTGCCAACAGGCGTTTCTGCAAAAACAGCGTAGTAAACGCTGTAATAAACGCAAAATACCAGATGATGACAAACGCCTCCATTGATGCCTTTCTCAACATGGACATCAACAAAATGATGTTTATTGATGATGTAAGTCTCTGTACTATTTTTGCAAACACCTTGGATAATGCTATTGAAGCCTGCCGGAAAATAGATGATATTTCCAAACGAAAACTGGAACTGAAATGCCGTTACACAGAAAACGGGTATTTTAGCTTTGAGCTTACCAACAGCAAGATTAATGAAATCACTGAGAAAAAGGGGCGCTTTCTCTCCGATAAAGAAGATAAAAACGCCCACGGAATCGGTATTTCCTCTGTAAAAGAAATCGTAGATAAATACGATGGAACACTTGATATTTCCTATGATAACCAATGGTTTAAGGTTGTGATTTTAATTGGGTAAGAATACTCTCGTCATCTTATATGGCTGCCTATGGTAAGGGGCTAAGCGAATATATGCAGCTCAGCCCCCTTTGTTATCAAGCGTATTTGTAAATTTATTCCGGCAATCCATCGTTACCTTCTTTTAGTTTTATCTGCGGAAGTAAATAATTCTTTACTGCATCTGTCTGAATCTAATAATTGTTTTTACTCAGGAATCGTTTAGCATTCCATTCTATTTGATTCATGCCATTTTCTTTTTCCTTCAGACGTTGGAATTCCTTGATTAAATATAGTTTGAAAACAGGATTGATTGCCGAAGCAAATTCAAAAGCAATATCTTTATGAGCGTATGTTCCACCATATTTTCCGCGACTTCTCAACTGATTTTTTGCACAGCTTATTCCTTCGCCATCAACTGAACCTGTAGTGTCATTCCCAATGCTTCCGCTATCCGCACCATCATTTCCAAAGACGAATTGTAATTACCGCTTTCAAATCTTGTAATATTACTTCTGGGAACTCCTGCCCTCTTTGCAAGTTCTGCCTGTGTGAGCCCCTGTATTTTCCGGCTGCGCACGTACTGTTCAATAACAGACTGTCTCGCACTTTTCTGCTCCACTTCTATTACAATTTTCTGTTCACCAGATGCATAAATATAATCCATACTATTTCTCATAATTTGTGTTCTCTTCCTCCATACGTATATGTCCAAATGTTTCGTTTTCCATATCCAGATTCAAATACACTTCTAATGTTTCATTCATTAAAATTTCCCCTTTCAAAAAAAGAATCTTTTTTGTTAAATCTATTTTTCGTTATTTCATAGAGATTTAGGCATTTGAACAACTCCAAATAAATGAGCATTGAAGTATTGGAATTTTGCGATGCTGTAAATTTCACTGTAATCTTCCTACCAAGCACTGAATATTCCGGCTATATGCATTCTCCATTTGTGCTGATTACTTTTTTATACCAGTCAAAGGATTTCTTTTTATATCTTAGACCACTTCCCGTACCATCATCATTCTTGTCTACATAGATAAAACCGTAACGTTTTTTCAACTCACCTGTAGTAAAAGAAACCAGATCAATACAGCCCCATGGAGTATATCCCATTAAATCTACGCCATCAATATCTACAGCCTTTTTCATTTCACTGATATGCGCACGCAAATATTCAATCCTGTAATCATCGTCGCATGTTTTATCCTCTTTAAGAATATCAATTGCTCCAAATCCGTTTTCTACAATAAACAGAGGTACTTCATAACGCTCATACAAAGTTACCAGTGCATAGCGAAGTCCTACAGGATCAATCTGCCAGCCCCAGTCACTTGCTTTTACATATGGATTTGCAATAGAATACGGAGAACTTCCATCTAAAGATTCTGCAGTATCTTTTTTCACATCAGCCTTTACCGCATTTGTCATATAATAGCTGAATCCAAGATAATCACATCTTCCTTCTTCCAGAATTTTCTCATCTTCCGGCAGCATTTCCGGTTTTGTTCCTTCGCGCTCCCATTCTTTTTTTGCAAAAGCAGGATAATGTCCGCGAATCTGAACATCTGAAAAATAAAATCTTTCATGCATACACTCTGCTGCTGTCATAATGTCGTCCGGGTTGCAGGAATACGGATAAAATGGAACAAAAGAGCACATACAGCCTATTTTAAAATCCGGATTAATTTCATGTCCCTTTTTTACAACCATTGCACCAGCCACCATCTCATGATGCGCTGCCTGATACATGGCTTTTTTCCTGTTTTCGTATCTGGAAAACAGTACTCCTGAATCTGTCCATCCAAAAATATCTGCTGAAGTATTGCTTTGATTATTAATTTCATTGAAAGTCATCCAATACTTTACTTTATCTTTATAGCGTTCCATAACAGTTACTGCAAAACGTACGAAAAAGTCTATTACCTTTCGATTTGTCCAGCCTCCATATTCCTTTGCCAGATGATACGGCATCTCAAAATGACTCAATGTAATAACAGGCTCGATTTCATATTTCAAAAGTTCATCAAACATATCGTCATAGAATTTCAGACCTTCTTCATTTGGCACCAATTCATCGCCATTTGGAAAAATACGGGTCCATGCAATACTTGTCCTGAAACACTTAAAGCCCATTTCTGCCATTAATGCAATATCTTCTCTGTATTTATGATAAAAATCAACAGCCTCATGATTTGGATAGTATTCCCCTTCTATAACTCCGTCTGTAATACGACGCATTCTGGTATTGCTTCCACCTGTCATTACATCAATAACACTTATACCTTTACCGCCCTGATTCCATCCACCTTCCAACTGGTTTGCAGCAACTGCTCCACCCCATAAAAAATCATCTGCTAATACCATTTTATCTTTTCCTCCCGATTTCAATCAAATTTCTGAGCATTATTTTAAATTCAGCAGTAAATCTCCATGACATATTTCACCAAAGCTTTCTGTCTCAATCTCGGCAAATTCATCTGTATTTGTAATAATTACCGGCGTCGTAACTTCATATCCTTCTTTTTTGATTGCTTCTATATCAAACTCTAAAAGAAGCTGACCTTTTTTCACCTGCTGATTTTCTTCAATATGACAGATAAAATGTTTTCCATTGAGTTTTACTGTATCCATTCCAACATGAATCAGGATTTCAATTCCGTTTTCACTTTCCAGACCTACTGCATGATGACTTTCAAGAAGCCCCACAACAGTCCCGTCAAATGGAGCATATACTTTTCCCTCTGACGGAATCACAGCACAGCCTTTTCCCATAGCTTCGCTGGAGAACACCTCATCTTTTACCTCTGAAAGAGGAATCACTGTACCGGTTAACGGGCTTGTGATGTTTTTCATTTCTTCTTCAGATGATAGTTCTTCTGCTGACTTTTTATCTTTTGTTTTTATATTTTGCGGAATTTCATCACCTTTTGTCGCCGGATCCTCAAAACCTATCACCTGGATTAAAACAATGGTAATGACAGTTGCGACTGCACAGCCGACAATTTCTCCTATAAAGGACATCGGCGCTCCTGTGCTGATTGCATTTACAACTGTCAGAGGTCCCGGAAGTCCTGCATACGCATAATAAGCCGAATGGAAAAAGCTCATAACTACCGCACCGACTGCTCCGCCTGCACATCCACAGATAAATGGTTTTTTCAGCCTAAGAGTGACGCCGTAGATTGTAGGTTCTGTAATTCCGAACAATCCCGTAATGCCTGCTGAAAGAGCTACCCCTTTAAACTCTTTATTCCTCGATTTAATAAATACACCAAACGCTGCCGCTACCTGTGCAACAACTGCGATTGTTTGAAATGCCTGAAATGTATCACAGCCATACATATCAAAATTTGCAAGAACTACCGGCGTAATCCCCCAATGAACACCGAAAATAACAACTACCTGCCAAAATCCCCCGATAATCGCTCCTGCCAGTGCCGGAACAGTACCTGCAAGGAAGTTATATCCTTTCGCAATACCATTTGCTGTAATTGAAGATGCTGGTCCAATAATAAGAATAGTTGCAGGAACCATAATCAGGAAACTGATTAATGGTGTCAGCAGAGGTTTTGCCGCATCTGGAAGCTTTTTCTCGATAAAACGCTCTAAATAGGAAAGAATCCATACAAGAATCAGCGGCGGAAGTACTGTTGAAGTGTAAGTTGTTTCTGAAAGCTTAAAGCCCAGAAAACGAATTGTCTCCCCCTGTGCAATTCTTGATGCCATCTCTGCCCATGTTGGATTTACAAGTGCGCAGCAGCATAAAATTGCTATAAATGTATTACATTTAAAATGTTTTGAAGCTGTAATTGCTATAAAAATCGGAAGAAACGTAAACGGAGTCCAGGACATGAAACTCAATACTTCATACGTCCCTGTGCCGGCAAAACCCGGCGCTGCCATAGTAATCAGAATCAGCGCTCCCTGAAGCAGACCTGCTGCCGCCAGAATATATACAAATGGGGCAAACACGGCTGACATTGTTGCGATAATGCGGTTCATAATACTCTGTTTCGGCTGTTCGTCCACTGTACTGTTCTCACCCAGATGAAGTATTTCAGCAGCTGCAGTATATACGTCGCCTACATGTGTGCCAATAACCACCTGAAACTGCCCGTTGTTTTCCACTACAGTAATTACACCCGGAAGTTCAGCTACTTTTTCTTTTGCATGTTCCGGTGTCTTCTTCAATACCAGACGGAATCTGGTTGCACATCTCGTTGCATTAACAATATTTTCTGCTCCTCCGACTTCACGAATGATGTCATGGGCAAGTTTGTTATAATCTCTTACCTGTGCCATTTTCTCTCTCCCTTTTGATGTTATCATTTAATCCGGAGTTTATCTGCGCGTTTTTAACTCTCGTTTTACCTTTGATGTCTTTACTATATAAAAAAGGAAAAGTGTTTGCAATCTGTTTATCGAATAAAGATTTTATATTTCAGATTTTTACTCTTTCGGAGATAAAACAATGTAACATCGTTTCACACGTAAAAAATCATGTGCCATTTTTGTGCAAATTATACAATTGTTTCGTCTGTTAATCCCCACAAATATTTTTCACCGCTCTGTTCATATCTCAGATTCAGCTTCAGGCTTTCTTCATATTTTCGGCTAAATTCCATTTCATATAAAATATCCAGAATATATTTTACCGATGCGAAAAACATAGAATTCCAAAATTCTTCCACTTTTTTCTTACCTGCCGCATACAGAAATTCATCTGCATAAGAAGCCATCGTACTGTTCTGTTTTCCTGCAAGTATAATTACTTTTGTTTTATTTTTTCGAAGCATCTTGGCAATCTCCACCAGTCTTTTGTTTTCTCCTGTGTGACTGATAAGAATTGCTGCATGCCCTTCTGACGGCATGGCAGCCTGCAAGCCCTGAATATTAGTTGCAGAAAGAACATTTGATGTCTTTCCACTATGATAAAGCAAAGAACGACCATACTCTGCCAGATATACATTCATATCATATGCGTAAAAATCTATACAGGAAGCTTCTGCAATTATTTTCCCAACGCGCACAAGCTGACTGTAGGAAAATTCTTTTTTTGTATCTTCAATCGCGTTCTGCTGCACGTACGTTGCCTTTCTTACGATTGTTACCACGTTCTCACGTTCAGATATTGTCACATCCTCCTGCGTTCCTTCTATCTGTATATGCTGCAGTTCCCGGACAAACTGAAGCTTAAACTCCAGAAAGCCTTTTACACCCAGTTTCTGGCATAAACGTGTCACCGATGCTGCACTGGTAAACGTTACATATCCAAGCTCTCTTGAAGAAATTGACTCCACTTTCTCCGGATGCTCCAATATATAATTGCATATATCTTTTTCACGCTCCGTCATATTCTGCTGGCATTTCATCTGCTGTATTATTCCCATACTGCAATTTTCTCCTTCCATTGTTAATATACTTTCCCGTAATCTCTAATCCGGTGAACATAAGGATATAAGCTCCGTCGTTCTTGAAAACAGTTTTCAAAAGAGACAGCGCTTTGCCATAACAATAAAACGATGGCTTTGATTTCATCTTCAAAACCATCGTTAAAATAAAACTATACTTACTATCTGAATGATTTTTTATTTCTATACAAACATTCTATCACATCGCGTACCAAAAGTCATTTTCTTTTTTACTTGCCGGTTTATTTAATTACCTCTTTCAATCCGGTATACTATCCCTCACGCACAACGCCCCCCACCCCACTGTCTCATTGGGAAACTCCTCATATCCCGGCAGGCGTCTCGCTCCTTTTCTCAGATACGCCTTTACCTTTTCCCCATACAGAAAGGTATCATTACCTTTTACGATTCCCCACTCCATCAAAAGAGCGCAGGCGCCTGTTGCAAAGGGCGCGGCAAAAGAAGTTCCTGTAAAAGAGCCGTACCCGCCTCCTGGACGTGGCGCTGTAATGTCAACTCCCGGCGCTACAAAATCAGGTTTTCCATAAGGCAGGAGTGCACTTCCTCTGCCGGAAAAATCTGCGTACACATCATTTCTGGAATTATAAGCTCCAACAGAAATCAGACGTTTTGCAGTAGAAGGAATGGTAAGCGTTCCTTCCGCTCTCGGAAAATAAAAGGAAGTCAGAGGATTTAAAACGTTTCCCCCCGGCAGCCAGAAAAAATACTCGCCGGATTTTATATCTTTTCCACGTAAAATAATTTTCCACACGCCGCTGTCCACATAATCCCCTGTTGGAATAAAATCTATATAAATCTCCTGGGTTACAAAATACGGTCCCGGCTTTCCGTAATAAATTAAAAGCTCCGTATCTCCTGCCCTGTATCTCTGCGCTCCCAGATTTTCATAAAGAGGTCCAATTCGCATACCTGCCGGATTTTCCAGGTAAATATCCATCCCATCTTCATAATGTTTCCAGAGCTGTATATTTAAAGCAGCTTCATAAGGACTGACTCCAAACTCTATTTCCTGGGTCTCTCCTGTCCGAATGCGCCCACCTGTATGAAGCGCCTGATTTCCGTTATTTCCCGTTCCTGTGCAGATGCAGAGCCGTCCCATGTTGGAAACACTGTCAAGGTACGTTTCCAGAAGGGAATCCCCCTTATGAGAACCATAATTATTTCCAAAGCTTAAATTAATTGCCATAGGCATTCCCATCTCAAGGGACTGGCGTACAAGATAATCGACTGCCTGAATAAGCTCTGTTGTTCTGGGAAAAGAATCTTCCCTGGGAATCCCAAGCTTTACTGCAATAATGCCACTTTTATAAGCCACACCTCTGTTTTCTCCCCTGGATGCTCTTCCATTTCCGGCTGCAATTCCAAGAACGGCTGTGCCATGTCCGCTAATATCCATAACCGGAACAAGGCGCCGCCCTTCCGTTTCCGAAAGAGACAGCGCCTCGTTAATTTCCTCTTCTGTATATTCACTTCCTGCTGCATATCCTTTTGGGGGGTTGCCCGGAACTGTCTGGTCCCACAATTTCAAAATCCTTGTTGTCCCGTCTTCATTTCGAAAATCCGGGTGAAAATAATCAATTCCCGAATCTGCTGCTCCCACAAGGATTCCTTCTCCGCTTAATCCCTCTCTGCCAATCTGCACAGAGGAAATACAGCTTGCCCGTTTTCCCTGAGCTGTGGCAAAATAAAGTCTTTTCGGCTTTTCCACAAATTCCACCTGAGTTCTTCTGGAAAAAGCATCAAGCTCACTTTCCGGAATCGTTACAACTGCATAACCGCCAAGAAGGGGCACCACAGAAATTCCTTCTCCCGAAAGCCCCTCCTCTGCTCCGCTGTATTTTACAATGACTTCCCATAGGCGTGTTTCCTTCTGGTAACCTACGTTTAAGTTTCTGGATTTTTCACGCTCTCCAGGTGTGGCATCCATTGCGAGATTCAATAAATTATCTATTTTCTGCTCCGGCATAAAAACCTCTTTTTTCCCTGTCAGTAAACCCTATTCAAAATTCAGGATTTTATGTTCTGGATTCGACCCGGAAAGAATACTACACCTGCTTTTTCTTCTTATATGCACAGAATGAAAAGAGTTTTATCCACAAATTCTGCTGCGATATTCTCCCGGAGTTTCTCCTGTTTCTGCTTTAAAAACGCGGCTGAAATATCGATAATCATGATAACCGCACATCTCGCTGATTTCCAGAAGCGTCATATCGGAATTTTTCGCCAGAAGCTCTCTTGCAAATTTCATTTTTTTCTCTGTGATATAGCGGTTCATGGATTCTCCCACCTTCTTTTTAAACAGTCTGGAAAGATAGGCGTAATTATAACCGAACTCCTCCGCAACACTTTCCACGCTCTCAATGGTAAGATAATTTTCATCTACATATTCCAGAAGGCGTACTTCCACATTTCCTTCATAAATCGTTTCCATATATCGGTTAATCGCAAGAAATTCCCTCATCAGATTTTCAAATAACTGCTTTTCCGATACAGATATGCTGATGCTCCGTATCATCTTTTCCTGGATTCCTTCCAGATTCCCCTCCCCCTTATCTGCCTTGGAAAGCTCCAAAAGCTTGATCAGATACAGACATACCTTTTCTATACTCTCCTGAGGTGCATGGTTGCTTTCCATGTATTTAAAAATCGTCTGCATTTCATTTAGAAAATTTTCCAGATCTGTGCTGATAAAATAATTTTTTATGTAAGTATTCAGCTTCATTTTCACAATCTCCAGCATATCATTGGAAAATTTCTCATCTTTCTCCAGAAAAAATCTGCAATTGTGTCCCGGTATCAGGCGCTGTTTCATGATATTTCTGAGTCGTTTTGTATAATCCCAGATTTCGTCCTGCCCGACTTTCTCCTCCGTCATGCAAATGCTCACCGGAAGAATCGTATGTTCCTGTATCAGTTCCGGCATTTTACAGAGCATATTTAAAATCTCTTCTTTTTCTCCTTCTTTTACCTTCACGGCTGCCATTTTCTGATTCAGGGCATGCTCATCTGCAAGAAACCACTCCGTTTCTTCCTCAAAAAGTTCCTCCATAATTTTGTTCCAGGGTATCTGTTCCGTCTGTTCTCTGTAAAATTTCTGCACTTCTTCATCCTGCGTATTATAAATCACATTCCCCATACAGATATTAGAAAGAAGAAACTCTCCCTCGCCTTCTGCAGCCATATGAAATCTTTTTGAATACAGAATATGCCTTTGCTCCCTTACATTAAAAATGGATAACCTTTTTTTAATATCAAACATGGTTTCCAAAAGCGAATCCTCCTGCAAAGGCTTCAAAAGATAGTTAAACACTCCATATCGGATTGCTTTCTGAGCATAGGAAAAATCAGAGTATCCTGACACAATTACAATAATCATATTTGGATTTCTCTTGCGAATTTCCCGGACAAGCTCCATGCCGTCCATCTCCGGCATTGCAATATCTGTAAATACTACATGGGGATTCAGCTCCTCTATCTTTGCCAGAGCCTCTTTTCCATTGTATGCTTTTCCTACAACTGCAAAATCATCATCGAGAGATGTTATTTTCCCGCAGATTCCCTCTGCAATTTTCGGTTCATCTTCCACTACAAGAGTTTTAATCTTCCCTCTCTCTTCACTGCTCATCAATCTGTCCTCCTATTCGGATTCTGCTCGTTCCTTCTTCAAATTCATAAATAGCAGAATCACCATAAAACAGTTTTAATCTCACATATACATTCACAAGACCCATTCCGTCAATCTGATTGGACAGCGTTTTTTCTTCCTTCATGCTTTCCCTGCATTTCTCCAGAATTTCCTCAATTTTTTCTCTGGAAAAACCTGCGCCGTTATCCTGTATTTCCACTGTCCATCTTCCATCCGGCTCTATACTTCCCTTTACTTGAATCCACGGTTTATTTCTGTTGCAGTATTTAAAAGCATTTTCCACAAGAGGCTGTATTGTAAGTTTTGGGATCACACATCCAAATTCCTCAAGGGGAATGTCAATATCCACAACAGCTTCCGGAAATCTTTCTTTCATAATATTTACATAGCGTTCCACATGGCGGATTTCCTCAAACATTTTCACACCGCTGCTGTCTTCTGTTGCAATATACCAAAACATCTGTGTCAGATTCACACACATTGCGGCTACTTTTGTATTTCCTTCCTCCTCAGCCATCGCTCCCATTGTAGTCAGAGTATTAAAAAGAAAATGGGGCTGCATCTGTGCCTGAAGCGCCAGCATCTTTGCATGTGTCTCATAATCCTTAAGCGCTATGATGCGTTCCAGGGAATCTCCTAACTGAACACTCATATCCTTTAAAGTAGACGACAAGATTTCCATTTCTTCAATATTTGTACCTACTTCTTCGTAATAAACTCCTTTTTCCAGATTGATTTTCTGCACATTGCGGCACATCTTATTAATCGGTTTTGAAATCTGCTTTGATATTTTATAAGTAATCGCCATTACAATCGCACCAAAAACTACACTTATCAGAAAAGCCAGTCCCAAAAAGGAGAACAGACGATTATAATACGCTGCTTTATCTATAACATAAACGGCTGTTATTCCTCCGTCAAAAATCCGTCGGACTTCCACTCGTTTCCCTTTTTCCTCATAAGAGCCTTCTTTCTTTATAACATCAGACACATCAAAATCTGCTTCTCTGTACAGGACATTTCCATCTGCATCATACAGATTTACAAGAAGCCCTCCATCTGTATGGCTTCCTGAAATTCCTTCCATATACATCTGAAAATCCTCCGCCTCTGCCATTACCTCCAGAACGGCTCTTCCATTTACAAATCGGTTCTGCGTATCCATACTTCTGGAAAGTGTGATATATTCTTTATCTTTATCATTTTTGTACCGCTCTCCTGCGGTACAGTCCAGATATTCATTCTTTTCAATATATTTTACGTATGGCTTTTCATTTCTTTCCATGTGCTCGTATGTATTTACATCGCACTCCTGCGGTATCTCGCTTACATAATAATTGCTTCCCAGCCAGATGTAGTAATCATTTTCCACCGCAATTCCTACATTATAATTTTTCTGAATCATCTGATAAGCTTCCAGATACATCTGGGAAAAAATTCCGGAAGTACCTCTTTTTTCCTCAAAAGCTTCGGGAAGACGGATAATCGCATTCTTTTTAAATTCAGAAGAATTCAGAAGCTCCATAGAAAAAGCGTTCATTTCCCTGAAATAATTTTCCACATTTTCATCCATACTGGAAATCAGACGCGCCTGGGTATTTTTAATATTCTGATTAATCGCGGAACCTACATATCCCACTGCCAGAGCAGTTAAAGTAACCATGCACACCAAAAACCAGCCTGTATATGTTAAAAATAATTTCTGAGATAATGAACGCTTTTTCATTTTATAACATGCCTTTCCTTTTTTCTTATCATAGCATGTTTTCTCTACTTATTCACGATAAATTCAGGAATTTTCCAATTTTTTACGAAAATCATCCATATAAACAGTTTTGCCTGTCACTCTGGACTCTTCTGCTGCCAGAGCCATCAGATGACTTCCAACAGAAACCTCCGCACTGGAAAGTGAATACGCCCCGTCTGTCTCCACAGTTTTTATAAAGCCTTTCATAAACTTTTCATCGCTTCCGCTGTGTCCGGAGTTTCCTGTTTTTACTTCTGTTGTTGTACGATTGCCTGTAAGGAAATCGCGAACTTCTATCTCGCTTTTTTCCATATCACACACAATCTGTCCCTTTGTTCCCATAATATTCATCACACGGCTTCCGCTCTGTGTAAATGCACACATGGTAAAACTTGCTGTCACACCGTCTTCAAACTGGAGATTAACAACCTGGTGGTCTACCACATTGTTGTCACAGCGGTAGACACATCTTCCATAAGGGCCTGTTTTCAGCGCCTCTGTAAGAGCTTCCGGCGTTGCCTCAAGAGCCACTACCTTTCGTATGGTATCGGAATACCACTCTTCATCTCTTAAATAAATTTTTGCCGCGCTGTAAGGACAGGTATCCTCTATTTTACAGTCTACAAGACATCTGTGTCCTGCTCCTTCCGGAGCATTCTCCTCTTTAAAATATTTCAGGCTGCCAAAAGAAGAGACTGCCGTACATTTTTTGCCAATAAGCCAGTTTAAAATATCCATGTCATGACAGGATTTCTGAAGAATCATCGGGCTTGTCTCATTTGAGTTTCGCCAGTTTCCCCGCACAAAGCTGTGCGCCTGATGCCAGTAACATACGCTCTCCAGATGCTGAATGGATACGATTTCCCCGATTACTCCGGAGTCAAGAATTCCTTTCAGTGTTGTAAAAAAGGGAGAATATCGAAGGACATGACAGATTGTAAGTGTTTTGTGATACTTCTCTGCATACTGACCCATTTCAATACATTCTGCTGCATCCGGCGACATAGGCTTTTCACACATCACATGGTATCCAAGCTTTAATGCCTCTTTTACAGGCTCTGTATGAAAGCGGTCCTGTGTACATATCATGGCGCAGTCAGCAATCTTTCCCATCTTGAACATCTCGCGCCAGTCCGTATAAACATTTTCTTCTCTGATATGATGCTTTTGCACCAGTTCTTTTCTTCTCTCTTCGTTCGGTTCTGCAACTGCTATAATTTTAATTTCTCCCGGGTGCTGAAGGGCATACTCCGCATATGTCTGTCCGCCTCTCTGTCCAGCTCCCGCCAGTACTGCTGTTATCATCTTTCTTTACCCCTTTACTGAACCTGCAACCATACCGCTGATAATATATTTCTGTCCAAAAATATATACTGCCAAAATCGGAAGAATTGCATATAAAATAGTCACACTTACAAGATTCCAGCTTGCTGTGTAAGTTCCATAGAAATTATAAACCTTCTGCACAATTACCGCCTTATCCGGGTCGGGTAATGTATAAAGAGGAATCTGGAAATCATTCCATACATTCAGGAAGTTTATCATAATCACTGTCACAGTTACCGGCTTTAAAAGCGGAAAGATAATCTGCGTAAAAATACGGAGTGCGCCGGCGCCGTCAATGACAGCCGCCTCATCCAGCTCCTGTGGAACTCCTGTAATAAATCCATAATACAAAAATACGCTTAACGGCATGATTAATGCGATAAATACAAGGATTGTTCCCGGAAGTGTATTGTACAGATGAAATACACGAAGAACTTTTACAATAGATACAAGACTTACCGGAACCATAAGACCCATTGCAAAATACGTATAAATAAAACGGTTTGTCCTTGTTCTGTTTCTGCTGATTACATAAGCGCACATGGAAGAAGCAACAACTGTAATACTCACAGAAATCACACTAATCACAAGGCTGTTTCCAAGAGAATTAAGAATGTCGCCCTGTTCCCATACGGTCCGGAAGTTCTCAAAATGCCATTCTGCCGGCAGACTAAGCGCCATATTCAGAGCCTCTGGTTTTGTCTTAAACGCATTAAATACAACTATCAGAAAGGGTACGATCACAATAAGGGAAAGAACCCAGAAAAAAATTTCTTTCAGCAGAAGTCCTGCCTTTTGTTTTTTTGTCTTCATCTTTACCCTCCTAATCGTCCTTACTGTCTTTAATCTTCAATACGAGAAGACCTGCAGCTGCTGTAATAATAAACAGAATCACACCATATGCCGAAGACATTCCATACAGTTTCTTTCCAAATTCCCTGAATACAAGAGTATTAATCAGCTCTGTAGCTCCGTTCGGGCCTCCGCCAGTTAATACAAATACAATATCAAAGGCTTTCAATCCCTGGGAAAGAGCCAGAAGCAGATTAATAATCAGAGAAGGAATCATTCGAGGAAGTGTGATATAAATGAGCTGCTGTCTCTTATTCGCTCCGTCCACTGCAGCCGCCTCATAATATCCCTTGTCGATTAACTGAAGACCAGCCAGATAAATTACCATGTTAAATCCAACCTGCCTCCAGATTTCAACAAACATAGTTGTTCCAAGAGCCGTATCTTTTGTTGTAAGCCATGCTTTTGTCATCTCTTCCAGTCCAATCGCTGTCAAAAACTGATTGGCAAATCCATTCTTCATAAAAATAGAACCAAAAATCAGACCAATAATCAGAGGAGAAAGCATTGCCGGAAGAAAAAATACAGCACGAAGAATATTTTTTGTTTTCAGTCCTTCATTAAATGCCAGCGCCAGTAAAAAACCAATCACATTTTTAAATACCGTTGTGACAATAGCAAAAAGAAGCGTTCTTCCGATAACAGATACAAGCTCCGGATTCTGAAAAATTTTAATGTAGTTGTCAAGTCCTATAAACTTTGCAGTTTCACCTGTCATTCTGATGGCATTCCAGTTTGTAAAAGAATAGACGAAATTCAAAACAACCGGCACCATAAAAAGCAGCGTATACAATAAAACTGCCGGAACTGCAAAATAACCTTTATATATTTTTTTCCTGTACACGTGATACCTCCTGATAAGAAATGGAGTGAAACATACATTTCACTCCATTTCGAAATTCATTTATTCAGCAGCCGTCTCAAACATGGTTGCTCTGTAGTTGTCAACATTTGAAATAAACTCGTCTGCTGTCAGGCTTCCGTCTGCCATTCCCTGGAGATATTTGTATACGTCTGTATCCCAATATAATACGTCTTTAATGAACATAACTTTTGGTTCTTCGCTTCTTTCCAGAATCTCTGTAGTAGCTGTTGTAGGATTTACACTTTCCACATCTTTAAAGGAAGCCGTCACAAGGTCTGTTCGTGCTCCATAGTATGTTTCCAGATTTTCCTTTTCTGCAAGGAAATTGAGAAGCTGTTTACATTCGTCGATATTTTTACTGTTTTTGTTGATAAATTTGGAAATTCCGCCTCCATTTGATACTGCTGCCTTGTTGTCAAGAAGCGGTACAGGGAACATACCAAATTCGTCTTCACAGCCGTTTGCAGCAAGCTCTGCCGGATATGCAGAATAAGTAAACATCATAACAGACTCTCTGTTCTGAAGAGAAACATAACTTCCGAACCAGTCTTCTGCCTGTCCGTCATTTACATAATATTTCGGTTCGTCACCGTCTTTTGCTGAAAGAAGCTGTCCAATCTGCTCCAGACCTTCTTTGAAACATGCAATATCTGCAAATTTGTTATCCTGGCTCTCATTCAGATATTCAACGAAATCCGGTTTTTCCTCATACATCTTCGGTGTAAGACCATATACCCAGGACTGTGTATGCCATGTTCCGTTAATGCCTTCGTAAAGAGGATATACACCAAGTTCTTTAATCTGGTCGCAAAGCGCAATAAACTCGTCCCATGTTTCCGGTACTTCCAGATTATTTTCCTCAAAGAATGTCTTGTTATAAAGAACACCCTCATAGTCAATTCCCCATGTACTGAAACCGATCAGTTTATCATCATAAGTATTTGCTTCTTTTGCCCAGTCCTCCAGACCGTCTGCCCATGCTTCGCCGGAAAGATCTTCTGCAACATCAGGAATACCTGCTGAAGCCATCTCTGTTCCTGCCGGGAACATAAACATATCCACTGCATCACTTCCTCCGGAAAGTGTTGTTCCCAGAAGAGTTTTATATTCGTTATCCGGTGTTAAGGAAACTTTTACCTTAATTCCTGTTTCCTCTTCAAATTTTGCAAACAGTTCATTGTCTACATCCTTGATCCAGTTCTGAGACGCCATTAATGTAATTTCTTTTCCGTCGTCTGCCATACATGTTACAGGTACAGAACATACCATAGCCGCTGTCATAGCAAGGGCTGTTACTTTTTTCACTGTTCTTTTCACATTAACCTCCGACCATTTCTTTTTTGAAAAGCTTTTCTGTTATCTGGTAAATATACTGTATCATGAAAAACTTTTTTTCGAAACGGACAGAATTGACTTTTACAGGTGTATTATTTTTACCTTCTGTAAAAGTCTCTCAAAATCTTCCTTCAGGCAGAGCTTTGTTCCCTCTCTTAAAAGAGAGCCTCCTGCTGATGCAACTGCAAAACGGAGCATAGTTTCCATATCTGCCTCTTTCTCAATTGCCATACACATTCCTGCCACAAGAGAATCCCCCGCACCCTGAATGCCTTTCACAGAAACAGGAAGCGCAGGAGAAAATATGGTTTTTCCTTTTCCAACAAGAAAAGCTCCCCTTTTTCCCATAGAAATACATACATAAGATACCCCGGATTCTACAATGAACTCCGCAGCCTTTAATATCTCCTCATCTTTCTCAAACTTTCTTCCGAACAGTTCTTCCAGCTCCTCCATATTGGGCTTGATAAGATACGGTTTTCCTTTAATTCCCTCTTTTAAAAGTTCTCCTGAAGCATCAAGAATTACCCGGATTCCTTTTTTCAGAGCCTTTTCTGTAAGCCTTCTGTAAATATCTGACGGCACTCCGGGAGGTACACTTCCGCTTAATACAAGGACAGAAGCCTTTTCAAAAACCTCCTCTGCCTTGTCCATGAGAAGAGAAACTGTCGTCCCGGAGACAGGCGTTCCTTTCTCATTTACTTCTGTAAGCACACCTTTGGAAGCATCAAAAATTTTGAGATTCACACGAAGTCCGCCTTCTGTTTCCACAAACTCACAGGGAATGGAACGACTGCCTAAAAAGCCCTTCAGTTTCTCCTTATCCTCTTTGGGGCAAAATCCAAAGCACATGGTATTCTGCTCCAGATTTTTAAGAACAGCGCTTACATTAATCCCTTTTCCGCATATATCTGTCTGCACTTTCTTCGCCCGGTTCGTTTCTCCATAATGAAAAGAATCTACTGTAACGGTTCTGTCAATGCAGGGATTTAAAGTCAATGTGACAATCATATTTTTTCGTCCTTCAAAAAACCAAAAGGCTCTTCATCATTTAAAAAGTGCATCAGCATATACGCGCACATAATTGCAGCCTTTTCTTCTTTTAAAATCCGTCTTACCTCTTCTTTATCGGCAAGCACAATCTCTATTTCCTCAGAATCTTCCTGGCAGTCCTTGCTGATTTCCCCGTCTGCATATCCATAAACAGTAGCGCAGGATTCATCTGTCATACCTACTGTAGTAAAATACGGTTTCTCATACATTTCCGGCGCTTCAATGGGATGGAGAGTAAGACCTGTCTCTTCATAAAGTTCTCTTTTTGCAGCCTCATGGAAATCCTCCCCTTTTTCCACCAGACCTGCCGGAAATTCATAAATATAATCATCAATGGTATATCTGTACTGACGTACAAGAACAACCTTGTCTCTCTTTTCCCCATAAAGGCTGTAAATAATCACACCGTCCGGAGTATTTTTCTTTGTATTCAGTTTAAGCGCTTCTGTTTTCTCCGCTCTTGATGCTACATAATAAGACACTGGTGTATTATGCACACTTGTTGCATCCACAGCATATAAATTCAGATGTTTACAGTCTGTAAGCTTTTCTACTTTGTTGATTTTTCCCATGTATATTCCGCCTTTCTTCTTTAATCTGCCCTTAAAATCACACGCAGCTTCTTATAGATAAAAAATACAATTACAGAAGTGAGGGTGTATTTCACAAGATTAAAGGGTACGATAATCAGTATTACAAATCCAAGAAGCCCGTTTACCCCACTGTTTACTGCACTTCCCATTTCAATAAAGGACTCAATAGGAACTCCAAAGGCTTTTCCGTATGCAGGAAGCAGAATATACGCATTCAGTACACATGCAAGAGCTGTAGTAATCACAGTTCCCACTGCCATTCCCATAACTGCATGTTTCCTGCTTTTTACATAATGAAGCCTGTAAATCAGACCTGCCGGAACTACAAATGCACATCCCATAAGAAAGTTTGCAATATCTCCCACTCCTGCTGTTATCGTTCCTTTTGTTACAAGATGTACAAGAATCTTTACAAGCTCAATGAGAACTCCGGCTGCAGGTCCCATTGCAAAAGTCCCCACAAGGACCGGAATTTCAGAGAAGTCAAGCTGATAAAAAGAGGGGGCTAAAAATGGAAGTGGAAACTCAAAATTCATTAAAACTCCCGCCACTGCTCCCAGCATTGCCACCTGGGCAATAGTTCTTGTCCGCGTCCTGTCCATCGCATTCCCACTTCTTAATACCTGTTCACTCATATCCATCTCTCCTTTTAGAAATTATTCTTTCGGCTGAATATGCCGCAAAAAAGAAAATTTCTTATATCCCGTATCTGTATATACAGGAAAACCCCCGGAAATTAAACTCCGGGGGGCACTGAGATTTTTAATGAAATTTGCATTCTTCTCTCATCCAGACTTTACTGTCGGTTTTGGAATTTCACCAAATCAGCCGCTTGCGCGGGTCGCGGACTATACCGCCGGTAGGGAATTCAGCGTTTCGCTGTCACCCAACCCCGAAGAAATTTTCTTTTTATACGCTCATTATAGTCGTATTCTTATAAAATTGCAACAGATAAATTACACCTCTGCCGTTTTCACCAGGCACTCTTTTTTATAAAATGAAATCCCATAACGAATTACCTTCCGGAATCCACTTCTCTCAAGTTTTCTGGCATACTGTTTCTCTTCTATCTGAAAAAGGGCGTTTCTGCATTCTTTCTCCATCGTATTTTCGTCTGCTGCAATCTTTGCTTCTATTACCACAGCTCTTCGCTTCCGACGGTCTTTCACTACAATATCCGACCTTCCCAGACCATTTTTATAATTAGATTCCACGATATAACCTGCACTTACAACCATTCCTGTCACAAAAGCATGATAAAAGCTTTCTGCGTAATCATGAAAGCTGATGGTATCAAACAACAAATCAGACAGAAGTTCTGTAAGCGCCTCTGCATCTCCATTCCATAAGGCAGAGAAAAGCTCCCGTCTGTCGCTATTCATAACTTTTTTATGAAACCATTCCACAACACTTTTTCGGAAAATATCTGTGACCTCTGCATTGGGAATTCGAAGAGCTGTCTGCCCCTCTTCCAATTTATCATCTTTTTCCATATCTTCCGGTTTTACTTTTGTCAGATAGCCTGTCATGTACAACAGACTCCACAGGTTTTCTTCTGATGATGCAAGGAAATTGTAAGTCAGGTTTTCACTGATTGTTTCTTTAATATAATTACCGGATAAAAGCGTCTCAAATTTTTCTGTTACGTCAAAATCTGTCTTTTCAAGAAACTGTTCAATTACGGCATTATCACTTGTATGCTCCCAGAAATTTTCCGGTTTTTCCAATCCCTGTTCCAAGACCTTTTTTACATAATTCAGCACGTCCCAGGGGCAGTAAATATCCATATCACCAAAATGATAGCCATCATACCATTGTTGTACCAGTTCCAATTTGTTTTCCATTTCTGCATCTTGCAGAAGTTTTTCTACTTCTTTATGCGTAAATCCGAAGTATTCATTATAACGTCTGTCCGAAATCGTATCCGTTGTAAAATTGTTTGTTCCTGTAAAAATGCTTTCTTTTGTAATCTTTAAACAGCCAGTCAATATTGCAAATTTGAGAGCGGTATTATCTTTTAAAGCAGCGCTCAGAATTCCTCGTATCAGGTCAATCATCTGTTCATAATACCCATTTATATTTGCTTTCGCAACAGGAACATCATACTCATCAATCAGCAAAATGACTTGTTTTCCATAATATTTCTGCATCATCTGTATAATCAGCGAAATACTTGTTTTTAGCTGGGCATCTGTCATTTTTCCGTTTACTATGTCCGACATCTGTGAAAAAAATGTACGGGCATATTCGCTGACTTTTTCGCTTTTCTCCAGATAACTGTGTTCCATACACAATTCAAAAATTCTGCTTCGAAGCATATCTTTTGCCCCTTCAAAATCAAGTCCGTCAATATCCTTAAAAGACAAGAACAACACAGGGTACTGGTTCTGCCACTTCTCACACAGTTCTTTATTCCCAGATACTTTCAGTCCCTCAAACAGCCTCCGGCTGTCCTCGCGAATATCGAAGAAATGCGCCAACATACTCATTCCCAGAGATTTTCCGAAGCGCCTCGGACGGGTGATCAGAGTTATCTTCGTTCCTTGCTTGTGCAATAATTCTTCAATCAATCCCGTTTTATCTATATAGTAATATCCCTCTTCTCTTATCTCTCTAAAATCAGAATTACCTATAGGCACACTTATATCTTTCATACAATTCCTGCTCCTTTCCTGATTTTTACTTACCTCTATGTTATCACACAGCCGGAAGTTCGTCTATTGAAATTCCAGCTTGCTATTCCTTCTTCGGCAGGATATAATAAATACATAACATTTCATTCCACAGAGATTTCTGTGCACACACATTACAGGAGGTAAGATGTATGGCAGTATTAGACGGTTGCGAATCAAAATACAGAACCCCGGTTCCGGAAGAGAGAACCTGTCCGAAATGCGGTAAAATTGTAGAAGTCTTCACTGTAAGAGGCCGTATTATGGAAGATGCCAAATGTCCTTGCGGCTATGTTTTTTCAGCAGAAGAACCAGATACCCTTGTTGTGGAGAAAAAAGAAGAAGAATAAAAACTTCCCCCGGAAAAGATATGCACTGCTTTGTGCTATCCTCTCCGGGGGACTTCTTTATCTCTCGTTTTCTTTCTGATATACGTGAACGTCAAGCTGATTATATGGAATTTCAATTCCATTTGCATCAAACTCTTCTTTTATTCTTTCATTTAACCGCCATCTTGCGGGCCAGTAACTGTCTGTAGGAACCCATACACGAAAGCCCATAATAACAGAACTGTCGCCAAGGCTGTCCACAAACACTACCATACCTTCATCTTCTTTTGTATCCGGATCTTCTTTTAAAAGTCTTTCCAGAATCTCTTTTGCTTTGTGCATATCTGACTGATAGGAAATTCCTACCTTTATCTCAAGCTTTCTCTGATCTCTTGCTGTCACATTTGTGATAATACTATTTGAAAGAGTTCCATTTGGAATCACTACATGCTTATTATCAATGGAAAGCAAAGTCGTATAACAGATTTCAATTTTTATAACCGTTCCCTCGCAGCCAATCTGTCCGCTCTGCACAATATAATCGCCTACCTGGAATGGTTTAAAAAGAAGAATCATCATTCCGCCTGCTATATTGGCAAGACCGCCCTGCAGCGCAAGACCGATTGTTACACCTGCTGTTCCAAGAAGAGCTGCAACAGAAGATTCCTTCACTCCAAAGTAGGTGGCAATATTAAAAATAAGAAGAGCATATAACACAAACTTTGACAGAGAACAGGCAAACTGCACTACTCCCTCATCAATATTTGCCCTGCCAAGAGAACGCTTCATCACCTTTAAAAGCCACCGTATGATTTTTCCGCCCAGCCAGAATACAAGAAGGGCTATGACAATGCGAAGGCAAAAACCGGTAACAGCCGGGAGCTTGTCTTCTATATATTGCTGGAATTTATTAATCTCCGTGCTGATTTCCTGAACCTGGGTTTCCATGATTTCTCCTTTTTATATTAATAGTATAATTTTCTCATTGCCGTACAGATTACAATAACCTGTACAATAAAAATCAACGGAACTGAAATATAAAATTTCGGCTTTCTGGTTTTATGGTGAAATTTTCTCATTCCAAACCATGCTCCAAAAGAGCCGCCCACAACTGCCAGAAGAAGCAGAATGCTTTCTGAAATTCTCCACTGTCCCTTTTTTGCTTTTTCCTTATCAATACCGTAAATAATAAATGTCAAAATATTGATTATAATAAGATAGTACAGAAAATACTCAAGCATTTTATTTTGTTCCCTTCATGGAAAGGCTGATTCTCTTTTTCTTCATATCTACGCCAATGACGCGCACATCTACAACATCACCGACACTTACTGCTTCCAGAGGGTGTTTGATATATCGCTCGCAGATTTCAGAAATATGAACAAGTCCGTCCTGATGCACTCCAATATCTACAAATGCGCCAAAATCAATTACATTTCTTACAGTTCCTTTTAAAATCATTCCCTCTTTTAAGTCTTTCATGTCAAGGACGTCTGTACGAAGAATTGGTTTTGGCATCTCGTCACGAGGGTCACGGGCAGGTTTTTCCAGTTCTTTTACAATATCCTGAAGAGTCAGCTCTCCCACACCAAGCTCCTGTGCCATTTTCTTATAATCTTTGATTTTAAGGGAAAGACCTGCAAGTTTTCCCCCTGAAATATCCTCTGTTTTATAACCGAGACGCTCCAGAAGTGCAGATGCCGCCTCATAGCTTTCCGGGTGGACGCTTGTTGCATCAAGAGGATTTTTTCCGCCTGCAATACGCATAAATCCGGCGCACTGCTCAAATGCCTTCGGTCCAAGCTTTGCCACCTTTAAAAGCTCTTTTCTGCTTGTAAATCTTCCGTTTTCTTCACGATACGCCACGATATTTTTTGCAATTGCTTTAGAAATACCGGAAATGTACTCAAGAAGAGAAGCGGAAGCTGTATTTAAGTCAACGCCTACTTTATTTACACAATCCTCTACAACGCCGCCAAGAGCTTCACCAAGCTTTTTCTGGTTCATGTCATGCTGATACTGACCAACCCCAATGGATTTCGGGTCTATTTTTACAAGCTCTGCAAGAGGGTCCTGCACACGACGCGCAATAGATGCCGCACTTCTCTGACCCACATCAAAATTCGGAAATTCCTCTGTTGCCAGCTTACTTGCAGAATAAACGGAAGCTCCTGCCTCATTTGTAATTACATACTGGACTTTCTCCGGAATCTCTTTGAAAAGCTCTACAATTACCTGCTCAGATTCTCTTGATGCCGTTCCGTTTCCAAGAGAAAAAAGCGTAATATTATATTTTTCAATCAGTTTTTTCAGCGTTTCTTTCGCTGCCTTGATTTTTGCATCTGTTGTAGGCGCTGTAGGGTAAATAACGGTAGTATCCAGAACTTTTCCTGTTGCGTCTACAACAGCAAGTTTACAGCCTGTACGGAAAGCCGGGTCCCAGCCAAGTACAACCTGTCCGGAAATTGGAGGCTGCATAAGAAGCTGTTCCAGATTTTTTCCAAATACGCTGATTGCGCCGTCCTCTGCCTTTTCTGTAAGTTCGCTTCTGATTTCACGCTCAATAGCAGGTCCGATAAGACGCTTATAGCTGTCTTCTACAACTGCTTTTAAAACAGGCGTTGTATTCGGATTCTCTCGTATAATTACCTGATGCTCCAGATAACGGAGAATCTCTTCCTCAGGAGCGGAAATTTTTACTGTGAGAATCTTTTCTTTTTCTCCCCGGTTAAGAGCAAGTACACGATGACCTGCCAGCTTTTTCACCGGCTCTTCAAACTCATAGTACATCTCATAAACAGACTGCGCCTCTTTATCCTTTGCCGCTGAAACAACCGTTCCTTTTTTTGCAGTAAGATTTCGAATATAAATACGGTAATCCGCCTCATCGGAAATACGCTCCGCCAAAATATCCATAGCTCCGTTAATTGCCTCCTGAGCAGTGCGTACTTCTTTTTCATCAGAAATAAAAGCTTCTGCTTCCTCCTCCGGCGTCTTATCTGTCATCTGCAGAGAAAAAATATTTGCAAGAGGCTCCAGACCTTTTTCCTTTGCGATAATCGCGCGTGTACGGCGCTTCGGACGGTACGGACGATATAAATCCTCCACTACCACAAGAGTCTGCGCTTCCTGAATCTGTTTTTTCAGCTCTTCCGTAAGCTTTCCCTGGTCTGCAATGCTTCCTATTACCTGGGCTTTTTTGTCTTCCAGATTACGAAGATACGTAAGACGCTCATGAAGGGAACGAAGCTGCTCGTCATTTAAAGCGCCTGTTGCTTCTTTTCTATATCGGGAAATAAAAGGAATGGTGTTGCCCTCGTCAATCAGCTTGACTGCTGCCTCCACCTGCCATTTTTCCACATGAAGTTCCTGTGTAATTACCTGAATAATATCCATATATTTCTGTCTCCTCTACCTGTTTTCACAGAGTTTTTATCTAATATACCTTAACAACGGAGAAAGAATTTGTCAAGAAAAAGAAGCCGCCGCATAGTCTGTAACCTTTATTATATTCCAAATGTCTTTTTCAGTATTTCTATTATATCTTCTCCATGTATTCCTGTTATTTTTAAATTTTTCAGTTCCGCATCTGTAACATGAAAGCTCTCTATAAATTTAATCATATCATCTTTCACTACACCAGATAATCTACACTCTTCCAACACTATTTCTGATGCTATTCTCAAAATATCATTTCTATGCTTTTTTATATCTCTGGAATCTATATGCTCTCCTTCTTCTATTTTCCGTTGTAAATCAATCCACGCTTTTGCCTTAAATACAATCAGCCATGTTGGTTTTAGTATGGAAACCCCTCCGATAACACTCCTGCCCTCTAAAAGAAGATTATAATAATTTTCATCAAGTAAAATCGCAGAAAGACTTGAGACAGAATCGTCTATATGTACCGGTGTCAAAACAGACTCCGGTTTTAACTTCCACTATCAATACCACATCCAAATCTTTTGTCGCTCTGAACTCAATATCGTTGTCGTGAAACGATATATCACATGCTGCTCCTCCAATTAACACATATTGATCTGTATATTCAGCAAAGTAGTCACGAAACATACCCAGACCTTTTACCATACATATTCCTCCAACATTTCCTCCAATGCCATTTCAATTCTTGGTTCATCTTCATTTCTCAGCAGCAAATAAACCGTCAATGGGTCAATTACCGTTCCCTCTTTAAATGGAATGCAATATCCCAATTCCTGAACAATACATCCCGGCATCTCTTCTTTCGGAAGTTCTTTCTCTTTATCCACTTCTCTCTTCTTAATTTCATACTTTGTAACAGCATAAGTAGGATATGCGTTATCTCCTAACATTGACATATCTGCCAGTGCTGAAATACCGCTTTTTATTAATGTATCTGAAAAATTCTTTTCCAAATAATATTCTCTTAACAATGGGGTTCTCATAAAAGGTTGAATCACAGCCCATACTTCTTTTTTGGTTCCAATCTGTATATATTTTCGAATCCTGCCCTTTTTCTTTAAAACTGGAATATCCAGACTTTCCAATTCATCAAAAACTCTCGTAATAGACATTTTAGAAACCTTCATTTTCTCTGCTGCCATTGTGACTGTAACATCGTCCCATTCCTCATACAAAGCCATTAACAATAATTTTTGTGTAAGAAAAGATATTTTATGACATATTTTAAGAACTCTCGTTTCCTTTTGCTGCAGCATCAAGCCCAAAAAAGGCATATACACCTGGCGGTCTTCCCATATAAAAGAAATTCCTTCCTCTAGCATTTTATCTCTCGCATAATAATTCATCTTTTTAAGATAAATTACGCAATGCTCACCTGTTATCTGTTCAATTTTTTTCTGATGTTTCCGCAATATAGCCAGGTTCATTTCTTCCTGAGGCACTGTCAAAACGCATTCACAACCTGCAACTTTCATATGATAGCACTCATAATTTGCCCGTAAAATCAAAGGAAACTTATCCATGTTTTTAAATGGCATCAATTCTATTTTTTGATGTATTGCTCTTTCAATAAATTCTTTCACACTCTCACCACCATTTTTAAATTGTAACTCTTTTTAAGTTATAAGTCAAATTTTAGTTTTAAAAGTAAAAAAGAATATGAAATCCCCTCCCCAGTCACCGCATTAATAATCATCGTAAATGAATACCTGTTCTTCCCTTCTGTTTTTACGCGGTTATACCAATGTGAAAGAACGCCTGTGCAACCTTTGTTTTCTGAAAAATTTTCCTTTTATATAGACAAAAGGAACAGAAAGTATTTTCCTGTCCCTTTTATCTTTACATTTTTTATTTTACTACATCAATACATCAATTTTCCGCCATACTTCCTCGTCTGCAATACCATCTGCTTCCAATCCCTCTTTTGATTGAAACTCCTTCAAAGACTCTGTCAACTCATCATTTCCAGAATTAATATATCCCAAAGAAGTCAAACAGTTTTCCAGAAGTTCTTCATTATTATAATCTTCTACAAAAACTGTCTCTCCATTTTCCTCTTCAATTACAGCAGCTACATTAACAAAAAGTTTATCTCCAGCTCTTGGTTCTGCTGCATTAAAAGGCAAAATCGGGATTTTCTCCAGAGAGCCATACTCGAAATAAAGTTCGTTCAGCAAATGAATACTTTTCTGAAAATCCTCCTGATTTTTCAGTTCGTCTTCTGTATAACTTTCGAAATACAACTGATTATAGATATTCACAATCTCATTCATTTTCTCTACATTTTCAGGACTCTCATTTTCTGTAATGTCTATTGGCATCTCTGCTTCTGCCCACACAGGAATAGAACATATACAACAGAGACAGGTTGCAATTAACAGCAAGCGTTTTTTCATTTTTACCTCCTTTGCGTTTTCAATTTTCAGTTACTTCTCTCCCGTCATTCGTTGCCGATATTATACCCTTTCACGCATCTGTTTTTGTAATCTCTGTTTCCCGGTCTTATCACGAAAACTCACATTTATAATGATAATATATTGACAATACACGAAGTGAGATTATCTCAAAATATTCCAATATACTATCACATAAAAACCTGCACTAAGAAGTCCCAAAACCCAGGTACTGATTCCCATGATTTTTTCTTTCTCCGTCAGAAGGTGCTCCGACAGCTTTGACTTTTTCAGAACGTACCAGATAATAATGTGCAGCAATAACAGAAGCGTTGTAGCAAATAGCTGTGTATTTTTCATACTGTCGCGCATATAGTCCGTTATGCCCTGGGCTTTCCTCCATGTAGAAATGAGCACATTAATATATCCTGTTATGATTATGGGAAAGATTTCCAGCAATCCAGCTATTTTCCAGTAAAGAGTTTCTTTTTTCATACCCACCCTCTATTCTGTTTCTGCGGATGTGTCCGCTTCCTCTGTAACTTCAGTTCATTCCATAGTCTCTGTTTTCTCTGTTGAAGCTTCTGCTTCTTCTGAAGTTTCTGCTGTCTCCTCCTCAAAATCTTCCGGAATTTCTCCTATTTCTTTCTTAACCTGTATCGTAGCTTCTCGACCAACTGCTCCAACCCCAAGACTATATATCCTTCCACCGGAGCCCTCACACATACACTGAATATTAAGAGCTGTCTTTACATCTCCGTCTTTTATTTCCTGCCACTGATACCCCTTAAATGCGTCTCCATATTCCTGTTCTTTGTCTGTTACTTCATCCGGTTCTCCATACAATTCTGTAAACTGTTCCAGGACGTAGTCAGAAAGTTCTGTTAAATCCCCGTCGTACTTATCCTTATTATTGGTATCTGTACCAAACCAGAAGGAAATATCGGTTACCCCGTCATTCAAAAGTCCCAGACTAATATACCCGGATTCTCCCCGAAACTCTGCCGGAGCAACGAAAGAACCCATTTTTGTATTCATTCCTTCCATCATTGGTTCAAGAGAGACGCCCAGAGTCTCCTCTGCTTCTTCCAGAGAAGCAAGCCACGGGATTCCTTTGTAACGGTACTCTCCATCTGTGCAGAAAGCTGTTAAGTCTAAATCTACAGTTTCTTCTTCCCCTGTACTTTCAGATGTTTCTGTTTCTGCGGACACTTCTGCTGCATTTTCTGTCTCCTCTGCTGCAAACACCATACTTGTGCCGCTCATGCAGATGCTTGCTCCCAGCAAAAGGGAGAGACATATGCGGGATACACTCTTCTTTTTCATTTTCCACGCCTCCTTTGCTCTGGCAAATATGCCGAAATAAATAGTAATATTTCATGTGTTCTAAGTTTTTTAATTATATCATAACGCATTACAAATATCAATATTATTATCTGAATTTTTGTATTTTTTTTGATATGATTCTAAATTTTATTATTCTATTTTCGGGGTGTCAAATATTTTTAATCTCATTTAAGTTTCCACCGTCAATTTCATATACTCTATCACAAAGAACCGAAATATCTTCTTTATTATGGCTTGCCATCAATATGGCTTTTCCTTCTTCTTTTAATTTCAGAAAAAGGCTTCTCATTTCTTCTACTCCCCGTTTATCCAGCCCATTCATAGGTTCATCTAAAATCAAAATAGGCGGATTTTCCATAATCGCCTGAGCAATGGCAAGTCTCTGGCGCATTCCAAGAGAATAATGTCCTACAGATTTTCGATTATTCGACTCCAGCCCAACTTTTCTCATGATTTCTTCCAGGTATCTCCTGTTGCTCTTATTTCTAATACCATAGAGAAACTCCAGATTTTTCATTCCGCTTTTGTTTCGAAGAAAGGCAGGTTCTTCAATGATAATCCCCGCATTTCCGCAAATATTCTTTTCACCATCTGAAAGACGGATATGAATTTCCCCACTGTCCGGCTTCAGGAATCCGCAGATACATTTAAAAAGCACACTTTTCCCACAGCCATTGTAACCTACAAATCCTATGATTTCTCCTTCTTTACAGGAAAAACTTACCTTGTTTAAAATGCTTCTGCCGGAAAAAGTTTTTGATAAATTTTCTACCCTTATTATATCTGTTCTCATTCTTCTTCCCCATTCCATTGAAAATGATTTCTTTTTATCCCCAACAATGCCAGGAAAACCGCCAGCGCAAGATAGACTGCCAGCATTCCCCAAATCCACAGCACAGGCGGCATTTCCGCATATGTCATATTTTCTGTGTAAAACAATCCGGTTTGCAGCCATGAAACAGGAGAAAATAAATTTATCATAAGATGTCGTGATAGGTTCCATGAATTTGTCACAAAAGGAACGATTGCCAATATTCCTGTAAAAATAAGCGCTGTCATGCGGTTGCACAGCAACCCTATGGCAAGCAGCAAAAAACCAATCAAAATAAATACAAAACTGTCCAACATAAATGCCAAAAGGCCTGCCTGCCATGCTTCCATACTTTGCATAAAAGAGGGTTTCAGTACAAAAGTTATATTTAACTGAGAAGCGGCATTTGTAACAGCCAGCGTTTTCATCATTCTTCCCCAGGATAATGTCCAGTCCATATGCGGCAGCATACGGATCCAGCCTGTAAAAAACAAAACTGCTGTAAAAGAAAAACCGCTCAGGATAATGCTTCCAAGCTGCGATAACAACCATTTGTATTTCCCCTGTCGTATCATCTGATACATACCGTTCCTGTTTAAATACGGGGCATTTGAAAAAAGATAAACCGAGGAAAGTCCTATTGCTCCGCACATAAAATGATTTGTCATAATATTTAAAAAATACCAGAAAGAGCATGGGTAATCCAGAATCTTACAGGCGTAATCTATTTCAACATAAAAAGAATCAAAGGCAACAAACAAAATGATAAATAAAACCAGATTTCTTTTTGTATAAAAACGATTCACATAAAGATTCCAGATATATTTACCCATTTTCAGCCCTCCTTTTAAATTTCCGACATATAAGCCAGGTCAGCAGCAAACACAGAAAAAGTCCCGATACAGCTCCTGCAGATAAAGAAATTCTCTCATTTCCCCACGCATTATAGTTAATAAGAAAAATGTGATCCGGATCAAACTTTACCCAATCGTCATTCCATAAATGCGACACTCGCCTGAGAAGATGATGGAGCATAACCGGAAACGCCAGTACAAGAAGTCTGTTTGCTGTATAAAAAGAAATAAAAGCTGAAAAAAGTGCCAGCACAGCAGCCCAGATTCCCTGCCATATTCCATGAATCAGCACATAAATAAGATAATGCCCTTCTTTCAGCAATCCGGAAAAACAGCCAACTTCCATGAGAAGTTCCACTTCCCCAAGGTCAAAAGGCGCTTCCCAGGGATAAAAAAGACGCATTCCCACAACAAATAAAAAGCGTCCTGCTGCCATAGAGAAGATTGCTGAAAAAACAATTACGATGCATTTTGATATGGCATATGATGACTGATTGCCCCGTATTACTCCATATTTGTAATATCCATGCTCCATATCTTCACAAAAGCTCTGTCCATAGGCAAGAGTTGTGAAAATATATGCCAGAACCATAGCATTGCTTGACCATGCGACATTAAAGCTTCTCAAAACAGAAACTCTCGGTTCTATAAACTGCTGCGGAATAAAAATATGAACAGCACAGACACCAAGAACTGCCAGAATCATCTGCGCTGAAAAAAAGCATCTGTAAAAATCCATTTTCAGATAGTGCAATCTCATTGTATAATCTCTTCTCCTGTCACTGCATTTACAATCATAGTAAAGGGATATACTCCTTCCTTATTTGTCTCTGCAATATCAATAATCCACGCCGGAGTCACTTTATAGTCTTTACCTTTCTGCAGCACAAACTGGCACAGAACAGCTTTTGACACTTCATACTCACTCTCTGTTAAAAGCTGATTATTCCGCTCTGCCACCACTTCTGCAATTTTCTTAAAAGGTAAAAGGTAAGTACGTTCCTCCCCCTCCTGAAAATCAAAATAATAATCTATATGCATTTCTTCCACGCCTCTTCGGGAGCAGAGAAAACGCAAGGGCGTATCAATATCTGTATTATCAAGGTATACATATTGAGAATAAACAGGAAGCCCCTGTAAGTTCTGGCGCATAAAAAAATACCAGCTGTCATCTTCTTCCGTCCATTCTCCTTTATAAGCCGTCCCATCATTTTCTCCGTTCTGAGACAGCCAGTATTCTTTCTCTTCTGAAAAAGTATGAGGAAGGGCGATACTTCTTCGTTCTCCCTCTATTTCATATCCTATAGCAGATAATTCCTCTTCCACTATTTTCCACGCTTTATCTTCTGAAAACCCGGGAACTTCTCTCGCCTCGCTATATTCCTCCGGAAGATTCCCATTATCATCATACAAAAGAACACCATTGAAGAAATGCCCATTTCTGGTAGTAAACTGAATACCGTCAGTAACACTAAAACTTGTGCCTTCTTCTGTCAAAATATGATAGTAAGGCGAAGCCCCTTTTTTCTCCGGCGGATCATCAAATTTTTCTTTTACCGTCTGCCCCTGAATTTTCTCCTCGAAATGCTTTTTTACCTTATCCATGTTCAAAATCTTTTTTCTGGCAGTTGTCTTCCTCAGCATATCCTGATTAAACTCTTCCGGAATAACTAACTGCGTATGGAATGTTACACGTTCTATTTCTTTCTCATATGTGGAAGGAAATTCTACATTTTCCTTTGGAGTAACATCAGCAGAAGATGTACTGCATCCCGAAAACAGCGATACTGTCAATAATAAAACCGAAAAAAATTTTGTCTTTCTCTTCACAGGCATTCCTCCTTTCATTTCTTTAATCGTATTATACCAATATAGAAAAACATTTGTGTAATAAGTATTTTCCGAAAATTTCTCCATATCCAAAGAAAAGCGGGACAGAAATCTTCTTTCTGTCCCGTTTTCTTTGTATTTATCTGGTATATCTCGAAAATCCGCCATATAAACAGCCGTTTCTCTTCACGTTCTATTCTGTTTTCTCTGCTGGAATTTCTGTTTCTTCTGCAGTCTCTGCGGACTCCGCCTCAAAATCTTCCGGAATTTCTCCTATTTCTTTCTTAACCTGTATCGTAGCTTCTCGACCAACTGCTCCAACCCCAAGACTATATATCCTTCCACCGGAGCCCTCACACATACACTGAATATTAAGAGCTGTCTTTACATCTCCGTCTTTTATTTCCTGCCACTGATACCCCTTAAATGCGTCTCCATATTCCTGTTCTTTGTCTGTTACTTCATCCGGTTCTCCATACAATTCTGTAAACTGTTCCAGGACGTAGTCAGAAAGTTCTGTTAAATCCCCGTCGTACTTATCCTTATTATTGGTATCTGTACCAAACCAGAAGGAAATATCGGTTACCCCGTCATTCAAAAGTCCCAGACTAATATACCCGGATTCTCCCCGAAACTCTGCCGGAGCAACGAAAGAACCCATTTTTGTATTCATTCCTTCCATCATTGGTTCAAGAGAGACGCCCAGAGTCTCCTCTGCTTCTTCCAGAGAAGCAAGCCACGGGATTCCTTTGTAACGGTACTCTCCATCTGTGCAGAAAGCTGTTAAGTCTAAATCTACAGTTTCTTCTTCCCCTGTACTTTCAGATGCTTCTGTTTCTGCGGACACTTCTGCTGCATTTTCCGTCTCCTCTGCTGCAAACACCATACTTACGCTACTCATGCAGATACTTGCTCCCATTAAAAGGGAGAGACATATGCGGGATATACTCTTCTTTTTCATTTTCCACGCCTCCTTTACATTGGCAAATATGCCGAAATGAACAGTATTATTTACTGGGTTTTTAGATATTTTGATTATATCATACTGATATTAATTATGCAATCATATAATTATTTTGTAATTCAAACTATTTAGCGCAGAAAATTTGTTTTGTCAACGCTATCTCGTATTATATCAAGATATTTTATTTAATATAGAAATTTTTTCATTATATTCAGAAATACCTTCTATATTTTCCGAAATAATTGTTGGCCAATATCCCTGTGTACAGATACTTACATATCCCTTGCCACAACTCGAATGAGATTCTGCACATTCATGCTGTCCATAATAAGCTACATATCTTCCACACCCCTGACATATTTCTGCTGATCTTGATTTATAAACCTTCACTTTACAGGAAGAAGATTTATTACAGCTGGTAGTATAGCTGTATGTATTTTGCTTGAGACATTGTACAAATGTCAGCTTGTTACAATATATGCAGTTTCCTCGCGGCTGTATAACATCTGCCTTTACTTCTGTACACGTACTTCCTGCAAACCCCATAACCATAACTGCAACTAAAGCTAATATCACATTTGTCTTATTTCTGATTTTTCCTCTCATCGTCTTCCCTCCTACCTAAATGGGCAAACATTTACAGAACCGGCACCACATGCTGTATGTGTCTGTAAACAGGCATGCCTGCTATTTTGCAGTGTATAACTCCTGGAACAAAAATCACATTTCACGCGTACAGTAGAATAATATGTTGTATATCCACAATTTTTCCCATGATAACGGGTATCACCTTTTGTTCTTTCTCCATTACAAGTAGCTGTCGCTGAACCATAGCAATAATCGCACAGATAATTTGAACGTAAAATCTGCTGAACTCTTGTTTCATCTTCCTGTTCTGCTTTTAATTTCATATTGTTTTCTGTTGAAACTTTCTTATCTCTATCTGTAAGGGCTACTGCTGAAACAGGAAATACACTTGCTATTGCCAATAACGCTGCTAAAATCAGGCTTATAAATGTTCTTTTTTTCATATACTCATTTCCTCCTTGAAATCATTTGTCATCGCCATAAATTTTCACGAACCATTTTCTGTGCATTGGACTCTCCTCCTTCCTTTTCAATTTATTTGGTAATTGAATAATAACACCTTTCTTCAATAATGTCAATATTTATATTTATATCAAATTTATTTTTTTGCATTTCGCATACGCCTATGTCCGTTATAATTTTCGCTACTCTAAAATCCCTATTTTAAATATGAAAAGAGACCGCCTCCAAGCAGTCCCTTCATCTCGTTCAACCTACTAAAATCCATTCTGTAAGCCATTCATTTGTTTCCAAATCTTTTAGGCGCATATACAATTTTCCATTTTCTCTCTTATACACCCAAACTTTATCATTGACCCTAATAGATTTCTCCACATCTGATTTTATTCCCTGCATTTCATTGTCTTTTGCCATAGCTATACAGGGAGATACACTAATTAACACTCCACTAATCAGAAGTAATGCACAACTTACTTTCATACTCTTTATAATGCTCAAACTTCTCTTTCTCCTTCTCTTTCGCTTCCTCAAGTGTTTCATACCTGTTTAATGTACGATACGGTTGCATATCTTCCCCTTCATAAGTTGTTCTTATATACGTTCCAAGAAGATATACATCATACACCTCTCCATTTTCTACAAGAAATCCTGTATTCTCATCTAATCCAAGTCCCTCGCCCTCTGCTAATGGATACGTCGGCTCAAACACAACCGCCGTAGACAGAAATAATAATACAGCCACCACAATTCCTGTCACAATCTGACAGCCTCTGTTGATTTTACCGGGCGAGACGATCAATTCCACTCTCTGCCGAAATATCTTTTTGTCCGTCTTTGAAAAGCCTACTGTTCCCGTAAATGAATTTCCACATGAATCTTTTACAATTCCCAGAAGACAGTCCAGATATTCTGACTTTTCTTTTACAGTCATCGCTTCTGTTAATTTCCTGTCATTTTTTATTTCTATCATGTGAAACAGCCGTTTTTTCATAAATCGGAAAACAGGATTCCACCAGAATAATGTACAAAGCACCTCTGTAAATATTTTCCAGAAAATATCATGGCTTCTATAATGCAAAACCTCATGACCGACAATACAGCGAAGCTCCTGATCTGTAAACTCTTTATTCGGCATAACTACAAGAGGCTTCCTGAGCCCTGCCAGAAACGGGCTTACCGTATGTTTAAATTTTACAAATTTTAACTCCTGTACTTCCGGATATTTTTTGATAAAATCCTCTTCCCATATTGCAGCAAGGGAACTACGTGGAATTTCCGGAAGTATACGGAGCATTCTGAGAGTCCTTTTATAATCCTTTATTTTGTAAAATCCCAAAACAACAAGTCCAAGAAGCCAGACTGCCAGACAAATCTGCCAGACTGCTATACTCTGTTCTCCTTTGAAAATTTCACAGGTAAAAAACTCTTGAATTCCGGTAAATACTCTTTCAAAATAAAAGCTGTATGTATATCCCCACTCTATTGGAAAAAACATTCTCACAGAAACTAGTAACCAGATAGTCACTACAAAACCGGGACCCACTTTACTGATAACTTTTCCTTTCCCCATTGCCAAACAGAAAAGCAATAAAAGAAACGAGCCTACAATAGAAGTGGTCACTATGGTGGAAATTGATATATCCATCTCCTACTCTCCGTCCTTCATTTCTTCTTTTTTCTTCTGTATGAAATGTTCGATGGCCTCAAGTTCCTGTCTGTTCACGCCGTTTTCTTTTTCCACCATGAAAAGAGCTGCAAAAATCCCTTTCAGTCCCTTCTTTTTATCTGACGATGTTGCCTTCTGAATATGAAGAAGTTCTCCTGCAATAAACTCTTCTCTTGTCAATTTCGGTCTGAAAGTTCTTGCGTATACATTTGCAACCGGCACATGCTCGCCTACCTCCAGCACGTCTTTCTGAAGAAGACGTTTTACAAGCTGCGCCACAGAAGCCACGCTCAGATCTGTTTCTTCTTTCAGTTCTTCTGCAATCTCACTGTTTGTCATGGCTCTTTCTGAATCCCACAAAACTTTCATAACCTGCACTTCCAGGTCAGTAAGACGCTCTGCACATTTTTTAGACATTCCGTTCCCTCCCTTCTTTTCCAGTTGAAGAATCCTGCCTTTCCTCTTTCCTGTTTCTTACTATTAACATATCATCATATATCATTTATGTCAATATTTATATCTAACTTTCTTGCGGCTCTGTCTTTAAGATGTTATAATAAAAACACCAACTATCAGAATCGTCTCGGTTTTACGAGAGCAGGTTTTCAATACCTGTTTTTATGCAAAGGAGGTCTTCATGTACACAGAATATCATAATTCCGGCTCCGGGCGAAATCCCCGCCCTGTAAGCGGAAAAGCAATCGCAGCGCTGATTCTGGGAATTCTCTCTGTCCTGTTTTCTTCCGTCTTCTTTATAGGCATTCTTCTTGCCTGCATTGGAATTGTATGCGCTCTTTCTTCAAGACAGATTTATATTTCCGGAGACACCTTGCAGAAACGCAGAACTCCTATGGACATTACTGCAAAAATCGGTTTCATTTTTTCTGTTGTGGGAATTGTTTTGGGAATCCTTGTCCCCTTAATTCTCGGAGTTTTTACATACCAGGCGTTTAATACAGGTGATTTCTTCCAAGAAGAAGTTCCTTATATAGAAGAAATTCCGGATATAGAAGAAATTCCGGATTCCGAACCTTACCAGACTCTTCCGTATGAAGAAATTCCTGAAGAAGAACCATACGATATGCCGGACAATATCCCCTACGACTTCCCACATGAATCCCCCTACAGATATGATGCTCCTTATAATTTTGATTTTCCATATGGCTATGAAGAGCCTGCTCCCCGTGAATATGAAGATTCCGGGCTACAGCAATTATAAACCTTTCATAATAAAAAGAACCTTCGCCGCTCCGCCACCTCACTGTGGTACGAAACTTTGAAGGTTCTTTTATTTCTTATGCTTCTGAATTATAATCGTCCTGCACGTTTTCTTCTCTCTCTGTTATTACAACCGGAGGCTCCTGTCTGTAAATCTCTCCTTTTATATCGCGATAAAACATAGTGTTTGTCATCTGTATATACGGCATTAAAAATATCATACCAATTCCCATTGTAAAAAGACTGAGAAAATACCAGGGTAAAAAACTTAACTGAAGAAAAATATATTTTCCAATATTTCCCCTCATAAGCTGCATACTCCGCTTCAGAGCCACAAAACCGCCTACATTTTCGTCTGCCAGAATATAATATGTCAGCGTAAGAGGAATCGTAAGAAGCATGTTTAAAATAATTCCTCCAAGCGAAATCATAAGATATGTCTGCATTACAGCCATCTGCTGTTCCAGAGTTGTTCCCGGATCTGTCACATAAATATAATAACCTGCCGGAAGAGAGGTAAGCCATGCAATGGCTGCCATAACAAAAGAAGCTACAATAATCTTATCCGGCTGATTCTTGAAAAAATAAATCAGATTTTTGTAGGAATACTCTTTTCCTCTTGCCACATTTAAATACATATAATAAAGTCCTGCTGTAAATATGCACATTACAAGGCTTACAAGAAAAGAAAATACCTGGCTTAAAATCAATGACATTACATCGTATCCCGGAAAAAGCATAATCGTAAGATTTCCTGCTACAAGGTTAATTGCCGAAACAATAACCTGCGCTATAATCAGAGTTCCCCACCTGCCGGAAAGTGCTCTTTTTGCGCTGAATTTCCAGCTTTTTCTATCTCCATACATAAATTTCACCTGCTTAGTCTGCCAAGTCGAAGGCGTCATGCACTGCGTTCATGGCTCTTATGCCGTCTCTTTCATTAATTAAAACAGTTACACGGATTTCTGATGTAGAAATCATGTTGATGTTGACGCCTTCATTATAAAGACTTTCAAACATCTTTGCAGCAACTCCCGGATTGCTCATCATTCCGGCTCCTACAATAGAAAGCTTTGCAATGTTGCGCTCAGAGTGAAGTTCTTTATATCCAAGGCGGGACTGATTTTCTTCCAGAACAGCAACCGCCTCCTCCAAATCGCTTCCGTCTACTGTAAAGGAAATATCCTTTGTTCCTGCACGTCCGATAGACTGAAGAATTACATCTACATTAATATTTTTCTTTGCAAGGGTATCAAAAAGACGGAATGCCACACCCGGTTCATCCTTAAGTCCGATTACTGCAATTCTTACTGCTTCTGTATCAAGCGCCACTCCGCTTATCAGCATTCTTTCCACTGTTACTTCCTCCTTTACTACCGTTCCTTCGCTGTCATTCAAACTGGAGCGCACAACAAGGGGTACGCCATATTTCTTCGCCATTTCCACAGAACGGTTATGAAGAACTCCTGCTCCCAGAGTTGCCAGATCCAGCATTTCATCGTATGTAATTTCCTTCAGCTTCCGGGCTTTCGGCACCTTACGCGGATCTGCTGTATAAACACCGTCCACATCTGTGTAAATCTCACAGGCATCTGCATGAAGCGCTGCTGCAAGAGCAACTGCCGTAGTATCAGAGCCGCCTCTTCCCAGAGTCGTATAGTCATCATATTTATTTACTCCCTGGAAACCTGTTACAATTACGATTTTGCGGCTGTCCAGTTCTCTTTTGATTCTCTCTGTATCGATTCGTTTCAGTCGTGCATTTCCATGAACGCTTGTGGTATGCATACTTACCTGAAATGCGTTTAAAGAAACTGCCGGAATATCCAGTTTATTCATTGCCATTGCCATAAGAGACACAGACATCTGTTCTCCTATGGTAAACAGCATATCCATCTCTCTTTTCGGAGGTTTGTCATTTATGTCCTGAGCCATATGAATCAGTTCATCTGTATATTTTCCCATAGCGGAAAGAACCACTACAACATCGTGGCCCTTTTTATAATCCTCGATACATCTTCTTGCAACATTAAAAATTCTTTCTTTATTTGCAACAGATGTTCCGCCGAACTTCTTAACGATTAACATATTTTTCTCCCATCTCAAACAGGCATTCCATTATATCCCATCCTTCTATAAGAGGCGCACCACTTTCCATTGCTTCTTTTTCATTATAATGCCATGTATGGCTTTCCGGTTTTCTGCTGTCGTAAAGCAGATACGGAACCGGCTCTGCCACATGAGTGCGAACTTTCAGAGGTGTTGGATGATCCGGAAGAATCAACATACGATACTCTTCTCCCGAACAGTCAAGTCCCTCTTTTATAATACGGATAAGACGTTTGTCCAGATATTCAATTGCCTGTATTTTTTTTTCTGTACTTCCCTGATGTCCCATTTCATCGGGAGCTTCCACGTGAACATAGGCAAAATCATAGCCATCTTCTGTGAGAGCCTTTACACAGGCCTCCGCTTTTCCCTCATAATTTGTATGAAGTCCGCCTGTAGCGCCCTCTACTTCCACTCTGTCCATTTTTGCCCCTGCCGCAATTCCCTTTAAAAGGTCAACTGCGGAAATCATCACGCCTTTTTTGTGATATATTTCTTCAAAAGAATCAAGAGCCGGCTTTGTTCCCGCTCCCCAGAACCAGAAGCTGTTTGCCGGATTTAACCCCTGTTCTTTCCGTTTCAAATTGATAGGGTGATTTTTCAGAATTTCATAGCTTTCCTTCTGCATTTTCAGGAGTATCTCATCTTTTGGAAGATACTCTCCCACTGTTTTTGTAAGAATATCATGAGGCGGAGTTAAATCGCATATTTTCCCCTCTTCCCACACCATACAGTGACGGTAGCTTGTTCCCCTGTAAAAAGAATATCCCTTTTCCGTCAGTGCATCAGATACTGCTTTTAAAAGAATACCGGCATCTTCTGTACTGATTTCATCGGAGCTGTGATCCACCATTGTCTGTGCTTCATAGGGTTTATCCTCTTCCGACAAAGTAACGAGATTACATCTGTATACCACATCTGTATCTTTCATGGAAATCCCTATGCTGAGCGCCTCCAGCGGCGAACGCCCTGTATAATATTTCTCCGGATTATATCCCATAACAGATAAATTTGCTGTATCGCTTCCGGGAGCCATTCCATCCGGGATAGTTTTTACCATTCCTATCCGGGATGCCGCCGCAAGCTCATCCATCATCGGAGTATCCGCATAGGAAAGCGGCGTTTTTCCTCCAAGCTCTTCTACCTGCCAGTCTGCCATTCCATCGCCTAAAATCACCACATATTTCATCTGTATCAGTCCTTTATACGAATCATGGAAATCACACGATCTCCAAGCTTTTCTGCGCCTGCCTTATATGCCCCCTGTGTAATCACAGAAGTCATCACACCCATTTCCTCCGGAAGTGCATCTGTTTCCACAGTCTGTACCTGTCCGAATACTTCTTCCAGCTCGTCTACTGCCACATCTTTTACACGGACAAAAAATCTTCCTTCTACATCGTCAGGAGGAGTGAGCGGAAGCGGCTGATTTGTCCAGTTTGTCATAATATTTCTGTGAAGATGCTTCGCCTCGTCTACCACGTCTGCCACAACTGCGCTTGCTGTCGGAAGCTTTCCTGCTCCGCTTCCGTAAAACATAGCGTCTCCCAGCATATTTCCATGTACAAAAACAGCGTTAAACACACCGTCTATGCCGTAAAGAGGACTTGTTTTTTTCACCATAAAAGGAGCGACCATAGCGTAGTAAGAATCCCCTGCTTTTCTGCTTGTGGCAAGAAGTTTGATATTCATACCAAGTGTTCTTGCATACTCCATATCTTCCTGCGTAATTTTTGTGATTCCTTCCATGTAAACATCTTCGTAATTTACAAACTTCCCATATGCAAGAGAAGAAAGAATCGCGATTTTGCGCCCTGCATCATGACCTTCCACATCTGCTGTCGGATCTGCCTCTGCATATCCCAGTTCCTGCGCTTCTTTTAACACTGCGCCGAAGTCGCTTCCTTCTTTGCTCATTTTATCAAGCATATAGTTTGTTGTTCCGTTTAAAATTCCGGTAATCTCATCTATCTCGTCTGCTGTAAGAGATTTATTCAGCGCACGGATAATCGGAATTCCTCCTCCGCAGCTTGCTTCAAAAAGAAAATTAATGCTTCTCTCTTTTGCCATCTGTACAAGCTCGGGTCCATGTTTTGCAACAAGAGCTTTGTTGGAAGTACAAACGCTCTTTCCTGCCTCCAATGCACGTTTTACAAAAGTATAGGCAGGTTCGATTCCTCCCATAACCTCTACTACTATATCCACTTCCGGATCATTCACAATAACTTCATAGTCGTGAACAAGAACGTCCTCAACCGGGTCTCCCGGAAAATCACGGCGGTCCAGAACATATTTGATATTAATTTCCTCTTCTGCCCGCTTATTGATGCTTTCATGGTTTGTGCGGATTACTTCAACTACACCGCTTCCTACTGTACCATATCCTAATACTGCAATATTTACCATACTGTCTACTCCCTGCCTAATATTTTCAGATAATGAATGCCATCGCTTTGCTCAATTTCTTCTACCATAGCTTCTATGTCTCCCTCACCCGGAAGAATATCCACACTCAAAGTAAGTGTTGCTACTCCGTTAATTGGAATACTTTGATGAATTGTAAGAATATTTCCATGAAAGCGTGCGATTGCTCCAAGCACCACTGATAAAAGCCCCGGCTCGTCATCCATCTGAATAATAAATGTGATTGTCTTTCCTCTGGCTTCCTCGTGGAAAGGAAAAATATCATCTTTATATTTATAGAAGGAACTCCTGCTTATGTCCATTTTTTCCGCAGCTTCCTGCACTGTCTGCACTTTGCCGGAATCAAGAAGCTTCTTTGCTTCCACAACCTTTAAAAGCACCTCCGGCACTGCCCGTTCTTTTACTACATAATACTTTTTCTTCTCGCCCTGTTTCTCCATGGTTTTCCCCTCTGTCCGTTAAGTAAAGACAATTGTTTTTCTATGAGAGATATATTATCACAGAAAAACCTTATTCGCAAGTTTTTTTACTCTGTTTTTTTAGAAAGAGCAATCCATTTCAGATACGCATTAATAAAAATATCAATACTTCCGTCCATTACTGCATCTACGTTTCCTGTTTCCTCGTTTGTACGATGATCTTTTACCATTGTATATGGCTGCATAACATAGGAACGAATCTGATTTCCCCAGCCAATATCTGTTACCTCACCGCGGATTCCGGAAAGTTTCTCTTCCGCCTCCTGCTGCTTTAAAAGATACAGTTTCGCCTTTAACATCTGCATTGCCTTATCTTTGTTCATATGCTGGGAACGCTCATTCTGACACTGTACTACAATTCCTGTAGGGAAGTGGGTAATACGGATAGCAGAAGATGTTTTGTTAATATGCTGTCCGCCGGCTCCGCTGCTTCGATACGTATCAATACGAATATCCTCATCGTTGATTTCCACATCAAGGTCTTTTTCTATATCCGGCATAACATCGCAGGATACAAAAGAAGTCTGACGTTTTCCCGCCGCATTAAACGGGGAAATTCGAACGAGACGATGCACACCTTTTTCTGATTTTAAGTAGCCATAAGCATTTTCTCCGTTCACCTGAAAAGTAACAGATTTTACGCCGGCCTCGTCTCCATCCAGATAGTCAAGAACTTCCATACTGAAGCCTTTTCTGTCTGCCCAGCGGCTGTACATACGGTAAAGCATACCGCACCAGTCGCAGGCTTCTGTTCCGCCTGCTCCCGCATTCAGTTTGATAATGGCATTTTCGCTGTCATATTCTCCTGAGAGAAGTGTTTTTACACGAATATTATCAAAATCTGTCTGGAACTGATCCAGCATTTCCTGAATTTCCGGAATCAGCTCCGGGTCGTTTTCCTCATATCCCATTTCAATCATGGTTTCCATATCTTCCATCTGTGTCACAAGATTCTGATATGTCTCCATGTCATCTTTTAAACCTTTTAATTCTTTCATTTTTTTCTGGGAAACCTCTGCATTGTCCCAGAAATCCGGAGCTTCCATCTCACGCTCCAGCTCTTCAACCCGCTGCTCTTTGTTAGCCAGGTCAAGGGAGTCTTTCACCTCCGCAAGTGGTTCTGTATATGTTGCAAGAACGCTTTTGAACTGATCTAACTCAACCACAGCTTCACCCTCTTTCTTTATTTTCAGATTTTCGTTTTGTTGTCCTGCAGAATCAGGATGTTAAATATCTCAAATATTTCTGCTCGCAAAATTTCAAAAATTACGTCTAAGGCTTCACAGACCATATCCCTTTTGCCGCAGATAAGTTTTCAGATATTTAACACTCTGATTCTGGCAAAAAGACAAATACTCACTGTATACAATATCATATCTTCCGGGGAATTACAAACAAAATCATCAGCACGGTGGCTCCAAGTGCCGCAAGGGGGACAAATATCCACACAAGGTTCAGATTTCCGCCCTGAAGGAGTACACCGCACAGCAGGGAAGTGCCTATGCTTCCTCCTCGTACAAGAAGAGAATAGAGAGACATCATGGAAGCGCGAAAACTGCTGTCCGCCGCTTCGTGGAGAAGTGTGTTTTCTATCAGGCCTGCCATTCCGGAAACCATATAAACAAGGGCATAAACAAGAGCAAATATATACCAGGTACGGCAAAATACCATAAGAACGGGAACAAGGCAGAGAAGAACCCGAAAAGCTGCGTATAATTTTTTCTTTGAAGATAATGTATTCCCCATTTTTGACAGGATTCTCATGCCGGCAGTATTCCCGATGCTGCCCCCAAGATAGGCAGAACAGTTTACAATCCCCAGAAGCCACGTAAGGTTTTCCGGAAGATAAAGCTTTATAGAAGGCTGCCAGTACGTTTCCACTGCTGCCAGAAGAAATCCCAGAACTGCTGCCATACCGCAGATAACACATAAAATCCGGGAACGCCTTATGTTTTTTACCATTTCAGAAAATCCATTTAAAAGATTCTGCTTCGGCTTTTTGCTTTTTATTCCTTTTTCTTTTACAAAGAAAATTGCCATTAAAATTAAAACTGCTTCCGCCAGCAAAAGGCACGTAAGATTCAGGGAATAATCAGGCTCCACATATCCCAGATACCCTCCGAGAAGCGCGCCTGCTGCAAGCCCGAAATTATCAAGTTTTGCAAGAAGACTGTTGATTTCCGGCAGATGGCTTTCCCCGTTTTTCTCAATATACCAGTCGATTTCCAGAGCCTCCATAGAACCGGAACCAAAAGCTCTTCCCATTCCAAGAAAAACATTTCCAAGTGCCAGAAACAGAGGGGAATTCCCCCTGAAAATCGTAAAAAAACTGAGCCAGATAAAAATATGTGACATGAGAAATGTATTTTTTCTTCCCTTTAAATCTGCAAATACTCCACTCGGCACTTCCAGAACCATAACTGTAACTGCAAAAATTCCAAGAAAAACGGGAACTGTAGAAAGACTTGCCCCGTGAGAGCAAAGGACAAGCGTTAAAACGGGCGTTAAAATTCCCGTAGAAAATGAATTAAGAAAAAACAGTATTTTGTGTGACAGCGGCATAAAATCCCCCCTTACTTTTCCGTCCTCTTTCCCGGATAAGCGATCAGCGCCATATCCCAGGGCTTCGCCCCTTCCTTTGGCTCCATGTGCGCTTCCTGAAATGCAAGAATTTGTTCCTTCACTTTTTTTGCTTCCTCATCTGTCATATAAATTACTCCATTCAAACAGTCTCCTGTTACTTCCTGTAGATTCTTTTCCTTCTTATATAAATCTGTTATATATTTCTTAAATCCTGTCCAGATGTCATTGATCAGGTAATCCAGAATCAACTCTTTTTCCGCATGAAGGTCGTCCTGTAAATCGCCTTTCAGATTCACCACTGCCGGAACTCTTCTATAAAACTTTGCCTGAATGCCATGAATACTTTCTGTATGATCCAACTCCACCAGCCCCAGTTCCTCCAGTTTTTTTAAATGATACGTCACAGAAGACGGAGAAATCTCAAGAATGACAGAAAGCTGCTTCGGTGTCATGGGAACTTTTTCCATATCCATTGTTTTCAGTAATTTCTGTCTCTGTACATTCATAAAAATCTC
>ERZ1108166.291-NODE-291-length-55842-cov-10.293581_pt1 | contig 55842 bp, 55 predicted proteins | sample MGYA00403702_ERZ1108166 | MGnify/ENA primary metagenome ERZ1108166 (study PRJEB35170, sample SAMEA104062401) | human gut metagenome | biome: human gut; feature: human-associated habitat; material: faeces | place: Denmark | collected 2012-05-01 ...
TTATCAAAACTGCTGGGTGAAAGAAGAATAAGTCAGTTAGAACTTGCTCGTAGAATCGGAATACGGCCGGCAACAATAAATGAAATGTATTGGGAGTTTGCAGAAAGAATAAATCTTGAACATATAGATCTTATCTGTAATACGTTAGGTTGTAGGATTGAGGATTTCATGGAGGTTGTATATGAAAATAATGATAAAAATAATTAATTGAATGTACTCTGAAAATGAGTACTTTTTTTGTAGGAGGAGATAATGATGAATAATATGAATTTTAGTGAAATTGTTAATGAGTATCTATCTTTTAAAAGAATGTATGTTAGACATAATACCATAATAAGTTATGAAGAAAGAATAAATAATTATAGATTGCCCTATTTTGCCGATCAAAACATATTTACGGTTAACAAAGAAGATATTATAACCTGGCAAAAGGGTTTGTTTGAAAACGGTGTATCGATCAAATACATAAATAAAATTCGAACTGTGCTGCATAATATATTTTCATATTTATGTGATTATCATGGTAGCGATAATAATCCAGTTGCAAATGTTCCAAGATTAAAAGATAACTCTCCGTATGAAGAAATGGACTTTTGGGAATTTGAGGAGTTTAAAAAGTTTGCGAAAGCAATTGATGATCCGCTTTATTATAGATTTTTTGTGTTTTTGTACTACACAGGTGCTCGAAAAGGGGAAGCGAGGGCAATGACATGGAAGCAAGTTGATTTTAAAAATAATTTGATCACTATTTCCAGAACCTTGGGACGAAGAAAAGATAAAAATGGAAATTATATAATTAACAGACCTAAAAATGGTTATAGCAGGACTATAATGTTAAATTCTGAATTAAGGGATGTATTGTTAACGTATTATTTAGAACGAAAAAATCACTTTGATTTTGATGGGAAAGAGTACTTGTTTGGAATTAAAAAACCATTGGCGGATTCTGCAATAGAAAACAGGAAGAATAAGTACTGCGACAAATCTGGTGTTAAGAAGATAAGGATACATGATTTTAGACATAGCAACGTTTCATTGCTTGTTTCGTTGGGAGCGGATATATGTGTTATCTGTTCTCGTCTTGGGCATAAAGATAGAAATCAGACACTTAACAGGTATTCGCATATGTTCCCTAGTAAAGAGGGAGAAATCATAGAGAAAATTGATAATCAAGCTAGTATTTACAATTCGTATTCGGTAACATTGGCAAATGTTATCATAGAATTTTTGGGGAAAATAAATCAATTGAAAAATCTTGGAGAAAAAGACATAATTATGATTGAAAAAATAAAGAAAATTATATAATTTTAGACAGATATTGCAAAATACAAATAAAAGTGTGAAAGAAGGATTATGCAAAATAACTACTGTTTTGGCAGATGGATGATTTATTTTTACGGGATAGGAAGTAGTGAGATTGCAGCTTTAATGGCTGAAGATCTTTTTTTACATGTTGGTAAGGCTTGCAAAGCTGTTAATGATCCACATTTACAAAAAGTACAGTCTGCAATACTGGGGAACAAAAGATATTATAGTGACGATTTCTTTAAATGGGAGCAGCAGTGAATTATATCAAGACTGTAAACTGCAAAAGAAAATGGTTCCACAATTATTGCTAAATTATCTGATTGTGTCTTGCAAACTAAAGGGTTTGAAAGTATAGTGACAGGAGAGACATTTATCTTAGTTATTTCACAATTGTATGTATTAGATCTATTATATACGGCATTTATGAGTAGTGTTGATCAAAAACAAACATTCGATTATCAACAGAAAACAGCAAAATCACTGTTGAGAAATCTATAAGATATAAATATATGTTTTGTTGTTATAAATTACCTTTTATGATAATTAAAAAAGATAGTTTTGGAAGGAACTCAATGATTTGGATATTCAAATCATGAGGTTCTTTTTATTATGAAACAAAATACCACGTGATATTGGAGTAAACACCTTTGGTGACTAACCATTAGAAGTGGTTATTGTGAAATATAATTTTAAGCTAAATTGTTTTTTTAGATCCTAGTGTCCCGAAAAAGAATCTAACTGTTGTTTTTGCATACCTTTTTTAAATTTAGGAAGCAAATATTTTTTAAATTCTAAAGTGTAATGATTTTTACTTTATAATCGACAAAAATTAAAGTTGCTGCTAATTATACCGATGAATAACCTGATGAAGTATCAATTATTGAGAATTTGCAACTGATAGAGAAGGGGTTGATAAACGCTTTATTATCACAGAAACAAAAGGTCAATGTTATCAAGTTCAAAAGCAAATGAATAAAGGTAGATGGATATCATATTTTTATATTGAATAAACAAAAAGAGATGTTATTGCATATTATAATGTAAGGAGTGAAAAAAATGTATCAAGATTATTATAATATGTATAATCAATATTATGATTTTAGTGAACCAAATTATAGAAGCAGTGAGTTACAAGCAAGTAGTGGAGAAATCATTACATTAAATCAAGCAATAGTGTTAATAAAACAATCTGTAAAAAATGAAAAAGAAGACGAATTATTCTATGATATTTTAATAAAACAAGCACCATCAGAAAAAGAGAAAAGTATAATAAGAAGTATTAGAGATGATGAAAGAAAGCATAATCAAATTTTGAGAAGACTATATTATGAATTTACTGGAGAAATAATACCAGTAGATAGTTCAACAAACGAATCAAGTAGTAATATAGATTATAAATCAAATTTAGAAAAAGCTTTATTTGGTGAATTAGATGCAGTTGTAAGATACAGAAAAATAATGGCAACAATGCCAAGCGGAAGTAGTTATACAATGCTTATGTCTATAATGACAGATGAATTAAGACATGCAAATAAATATAATTTTCTAATGCACCTACTCTAAAAATAAAAGAACAAATGAGACTGTAAAATAATTTGTGTAAACAATCCTTCATTGGTAAAATGATATCATCTATCAAAGGAGGATTTTTGTTATGAGTAAAAAAGATATTGTAAAATATATTATTGATGAATATGGTGTTACCTCACCAAATGATATTACAAATGCTTTAAAAGATTTATTAGGTGAAACTCTTCAGGAAATGCTTGATACTGAATTTGATGAACATATGGGATATGATAAATATGACCAAACTGTTAAAAAAGATAATTATCGTAGTGGAACTTCCAAAAAACAGTTAAAACATCTCAAGGGAATCTAATATCACGATTGTGTTTTTCTATAATAACTGGATCAAATGATGAGTTTCTATCTCTTGGAATATCTAAATCTATATTGATAATAAAATAATTAAGCTGTATGCCAGAGGGATGTCTACAAGAAATATTAGTGAATCTATTAGAGATATCTATGGTGTAAATGTTAGTGCACCAATGATTAGTAAAATAACTGATAAAATCATCCCTGCAGCTTTAGAGTGGCAAAACAGGCAACTACACACTATATATCCTATAGTTTTTATTGACTGTGTTCACTTTAATGTAAAAACAGAAAACATGGTTGTAAAAAAAGCAGCCTATATTGTTTTGGGAGTAACTGAAGACGGCTGTAAAGAAGTACTGGGTATATGGATTGTAGAAAATGAGACAGCTAAATTCTGGTTGTCAGTACTTACAGATTTAAAGAATCGAGGTGTAAAAGATATTTTAATAACGCAAAATGATAATGACCAGTATCTTCTGTTCCAATTAATACTGTTTTTTTAGAATAAGATTTAAGTTTTTGAAAAAGGAAATCAAATCCGTCTTTATCATTATTAAAGCTTACAGGTTTAACTTCTAGTTCGTCTGTATATTTATCCATGATATATAAGTAATGTTTATTTTTCCCAACATCAATATCAACTGATTTCATAATAATTATATCCTTTCAAGGCTAGATTTATGTGATATGGTATCCACAACACTTAATCCATAAAACCTGGCGTAAGATACGAATTCAAGACTCATCTAACTAATCATTGTTTAGGAATAAGGTGGTGGTGGGGTAAGTTCATTCCAGAAGTAGTCAAGTCACAGGAAACGAATACAAATCCACATTCACACATTCAAATATTTTACAAATAAACATTAGAGTTAACAATCATGTTTTATAAGGTTGATAGAAAGCTAACTATATATAAATCAAGTAATTTTTAATAATTATCTAAATGTTTTTTAGTTCTTTCAAAAGTGAATTTTGTGTACAATGAAAACTACTGCTTTATGCAGCATTTTAAAAATATTCAATTGAATGCTTTTAAATAAGAAGTTTTTCATCAAATTGTATGTTTTCAGACAACAGTTTATAGATTACTCTTATGAGTTTTCGTACGGAATGCCCCTGAGCACATCTATGGGATTTACCTTGTAAGCGTTTTAGTTTATAATATTTATTGAAAGTGAGATTGTTTGTGCAGACTGGCAGAATGCACTGGTATAAACTTTTTCTCAAATAGCGCGAACCACGTTTAGACAATGCTGTTCGAGGTGCACTGTATTCACCGGACTGATAAGTACCGGGGTCTACACCTGCAAATCCCATGACTTTGACAGCAGAGCTGAAGTTATGAATATCATCAATCTCGCTTAAAATTGACATTCCCGTATAAATCCCAATACCGGGAATCGAGAAGATAGGAGAATCTAGTTTAGCAACTAATTCTTCTATTTTTTTGTCTACAGTTTTAAGCTGACTGGTTAACAGTTCGATATTTTCAATAAGCATTTTAATTTCAAGGGCAATGACTTCGTTGTTCTCGCCAATGGATTTCTTTGCACTGGCACGAAGAGATGATGCATCTATATCCACCTGGCTTCCACTGCTTTTAGGCTTGAGAACTTTTTTAAGATGAGTAAGATTGGCACTGGCTAAATTATGAGAACTTCCAAATTCCTTTAAAACAGCCATATAAGCTTTGGAATATTTGGTTTTAAACCAAGTATTGAACTCATGAATAACGAATTCAATACATTTCTGAAGTTGGTTTTTCTTTTGATTGATATCTTCAGCAATGGAAGCATGATAACGAGTTAATTCTCGAGCCTGTTTCATATCGAGTTTGTGCTGAGTGACTCTGGTATAGTCTCTGTCAAAGAGAACGGAACAGATAAGAAAAGTATCTTTTTTATCATTCTTAGTTTTTCTTATTTTGCTTTTGCGTTTGGCATCAGTTGTTAATGGATTTATCAAAGCAACTTCAAAACCATGAGTGATTAAAAAATTAATAAGGTTATCACCAGAATTGAGTCCGTCTTGATTATTAGTAAAGAAGAAGGGTTTTATAAGAACTTCACCTTCAGAAGAGACAACGCAGGCACAGTGATTGAATTTACCAACGTCAATACCAATGTAAAACATAAAAAGCACATCCTTTCTTTATATAAGATAGTGATATGTGATTAAACCACAAACAGAGTATCAAATTGCCTGGTGCAAAATACAAATTCAAAGACTTATCTAACTGATCACAATTAAGATACAAAGATGTGACAATAACCTCCTTCAAGTAGTCAAGCTACAGGTGATAAAACAAAAAGTACACATTTACAATTCAACTCTAAACAAAATTTAATGAAAGGAAAAGGTGTATATAATTGACAGAAAGATAAGTCAATTACAATATACCAGGTGATTATGAAGTTGCTTTAGATTATGTGGTTAAAAGTGATAGTAGTTTGTTAGGTTTTATTCCAAAATCAGATTGGTTCGGGTGTTATTTTAATATGTGTTACCGTATCTTTGGTTGCTGCACCCTCTGCACCTGCAATAAGTCTTATTTTTGCAACTTCTGCTAAGACTGCTACAACTTTTGCTGTTTCAGGAGCAGCATTAGATGGAGTAGTATCTGTAGCTGTTACAGGATATGAAACAGGTGATATGGATAAAGCGATGCAAGAAGGATTATTATCTGCAAGTGAAGTATTTAAATGGGGAGCAATCTTTGGTGTTGTTAGTGGTGACGCTAGTAGTACAATTTCTTTAAAAGGTGCGATAAGAAATGGTCTTACAGTGAACCAAGCTGCAATGATACAAAAAGATTCAAAACTTCTTTTAGATTTAATTAAAAGTTTTCATTCGGTTGAAGAATACAATATATATAAAAGTTCTTCACTAGAATTAATGAAAGTTAATGGTAAAAATGCACTAGTTCAACAAAACAAATAGATTGGGATTTTGTAGGAGATTTAGAGGATGGACGCACAAATGCTTAACGTGTTTTAGATGGGCTATTTCCATTGGATGATACAGGCAAGCCGTATGAAATTCATCACGTTGGTCAAAAGCAAGATTCTCCATTTGCAATTTTGACAAGTAATCAGCACAAATCTAATTATAAAACAATTCATAAAAACACTGGACAAACTACAAGTAATATTGATAGAAATGCATTTTCAAAAGAAAAAGAGATTTTTGGATGGATTTATTAAAGCAAACTAAAGGAGGAATTGAATAACGTCAGATATTAGTAGTATCATTTCTAAAATGAAATCGTTTCATGCTAGAATGCCTGCACAACTAAATGAAGTTGAATTTGCAGAACAAAAACTTAATCTTAAATTTAATAAAGATTACAAAGAATGTTTGATGGAATTTGGACAATTTTCTATTTATGATCATGAATTTACAGGTATTACAAAAGTATTAAGATTAAATGTGGTAGAAATAACTATAGAAGAAAAATGAAAAACGAATTAATTCCACAAAATTTATATGTGATTGAACAAGCAAATATCGATGATATTGTTATATGGCAAAATCAATTAGGTGAAATTTTTGAGTCTATATTTAATGCAAATCCAATCAAAATTGCTAATTCTCTACTCGAATATATCAGTATGTATGATTACGTTAATTAAGAAATTATCTATATAATTTGATAAGACTTGTCAATATTAAAGGAGTATCTAGTAAGTTTATGAATGATATTATAAATCAAAATAATGGTGTAATGGGAATTGATGAGAGATATGGAATCGTTCAATTAACTGAAAATTTATTAATTGAGGCAAGATCAAATATTGGTTTAAAAAAGCCGTAAGCTTTCCTATAGCAGAACTTTCTACTCCAGGTGCAGGTGTCTCATCGTTGATACCAGCCTTTAACACTATTACACAAACAAGTTCGATTACAAGTGAAGGATAGTACAGAATAGCTAATGCTACAGTTGGAGATGTTTTGAAAATAGCTAAAGATGGAAATGCGTGGGGTGCAGTGAAGACTGTCACTGGAAAATCAAAGATGGTTAAACTTGCTGAAGCAGCACCATTATCATTGACTAGTCAAGCAGTTAATGCATTTAATCCAGCAACTATAATGATATCAGCCGCATTTTATTCCATTGAAAAGGATCTTGATGAAATTAAAGAAATGCAAAAGGAAATCCTAGATTTCTTGCAGATAGAAAAAGAATCATCAATAGAAGCTGATATTGAAGCTTTAACTAAAATTGTTTCAAATTATAAATATACGTGGAACAATGAATTGCAAGTTAATTATGAAAAAGATTATGAAGCGATTGCTTACAGGTGTACTCACCCTTGCGACCGTATTTACCGCACTACCCACTACTAAGGTTTAGCACTATGTCAAGAAAAAGTACCAGTTCATCGATAAACAGTCGGAAAAAATTTAACCGCAAGAACTACCAAAGGCTACTATTGAAAAAAGGAGATGAACTTTATATTAAAACCATTGACCGTTTAGGATATGATTATAATGTGATTATGGAACAACGGAGATATTTGGTAAAGAAAAAAATAAGTGGAAATCATTGTGTTAGATTTTTCTTTTAGATACTAGAAATCTAGTGAATGATATCACAAGTATGTTTATTGCAGAGCTAGTATTGCAAGTGTTGTCTTATGTTGTACAAAGGGAAATGTCTATGTCTGTGCAAGAGCGCTATGAGAAAATGCTTGCCACATCCATCTGTACTCCAAATTTAGAAGGAATGGTTGAAAACTTTGATAAGGATTTATCTCACCCTAACGAGACGGATTTGATCTAGCTGAAAAATACCATATCAAAGTAAATTGCAAGGAAAAAGCAAGAATATAAATATAGCATTTTCAGAACACTGTGTTAAAATAATTATTAATTGTACTTATAAAGGAGGGGACGTTTCGTGTCAAAAGCAACAATATTTGATAGTCGTATCAAAAAATACGCATACTGTAGTACATCAGAAATTTATCGAGACATTGGCTCATCTCCGGATGGTTTATCCATTGAGCAAATCGGTTCAATGCGGGAAAATTACGGAGCGAACAGCTTCAATGGGCGAAAAAATGATACGATGATGCAACGATTGAGACGGGCATTTATTAACCCGTTTCATGTGATTCTTTTTGTTCTGGGCATTGTTTCTCTTGTTACGGATGTTTTTGTAGCATCTAATTTTGCGAGAAATGCTACTACCGCCATTATCATCTTTTCCATGATCGTAATTAGTGGTGTAATTCGTCTGATTCAGGAGTTGCGAGCAAAGAGCGCTGCTGCTCAGCTTGATCGCCTAGTTCATGAAAGCGTTACAGTGAGGCGCGATGGAAAGTTAATAGAGATTTCCGGCGAAGAATTAGTGGTAGGGGATATTGTACTATTCTCCGCAGGTGATCGTGTTCCGGCGGATATCAGATTGACTAAGATTACGGATCTCTTTATCTCTCAGGCTGCGATTACTGGCGAGAGCACCATCCTTGAAAAGAGCTGTCGAAAACTCAGTTACGGAGAGCATGAGACATTGACTCAGCTTGAAAACCTAGCTTTTATGGCAACCACAGTTATCAGTGGAAAAGGGGAAGGCATTGTATTGGCAGTAGGCAAAGATACCCTGTATGGAAGATTTACCAAACCGGATTCTGATGATAAAAATTCCTTTAAAAAAGGAGCCGATTCCATCGCCTGGGTGATGATCCGTTTCATGGCGATATTAGTTCCCATTGTATTTATATTACTGGGAATTACTGATGGAAAATGGATGGAATCCTTTGCTTTCGCCCTGTCAGTTGCTGTAGGTCTGATGCCGGAAATGCTTCCTATGGTTATTACAGCCTGCCTTGCCAAAGGAAGTCTTGCTATGAGCAAAAAGCAGACCATTATCAAGGATATTAATGCCATGCAGAGCTTTGGCAGCATGGATGTGCTTTGTATGGATAAAACAGGAACACTTACCAATGAAAGCATCTTGCTGGAATATTATATGGATATTTTTGGAAATGAAAATGCAGGGGTTCTTGATCTTGCTTATCTGAATAGCTGCTATCATTCTGGTGTCTGTAATACCATTGATAATGCCATTCTTGCTTGTAATACCATGCCAGGACGGGAAACTCATTATGCAAATCTTCTGACAAAATATCAAAAAGCTGATGAAATCCCCTTTGACTATGCTCGTAAGTTTGTCAGCATCCTTGTACAGGATAGCAATGGAAATGGTCAGCTTATTATGAAAGGGGATATTGAACATATCTTTTCACGCTGCAACCATGTGGAATATCGTGGAAAACTTCTCCCCATGGGGCAGGATGCAAGACAGAGTGTATCTTCTGTAGTAGGTGAAATGTTACAGGACGGAATGAAGGTCATTGCGGTGGCACGAAAAAATGTAGGAGCGCAAAAGAAAATAACTCCTGATGACGAATGGGGCATGACTCTAGTTGGCTATCTATCCTTCTTTGATGCACCAAAGCAGACAGCAAAGGAGTCTGTAACTGCACTCAAAAGGTTAAAAGTGATCCCTAAGATCCTGACAGGAGACCAGGCAGCAATTGCTGTGTCTGTTTGCCGCCGGGTGGGTATTTCTACAGAGCGTATCTTAACTGGTACTCAACTGGATGAAATGACAGACTGTGAACTTAAAAAGGCTGTGGAACATACTCATGTTTTTGCAGAGCTTACTCCGGGACATAAGGTGCGTCTTGTCTCTGCTATGCAGGATAATGGTCATTCCGTGGGATTTCTTGGTGATGGAGTCAACGACATTCCAGCACTGAATGAAGCAAATGTGGGAATCTCTATAGATACGGCAGTGGACGCAGCAAAAGATGCTGCCGATGTGGTTTTGTTACAAAAGGACTTGAATGTTTTGGAGCAAGGTGTAATGGAGGGGCGAAAAACTTTTACCAATATGCTGAAATATATTAAAATCACCGCTAGCTCTAACTTTGGAAATATTTTTTCAATCATTTGTGCCAGTGCCTTTTTACCGTTCCTGCCTATGACTTCAATTCAGATTCTGCTTTTGAATCTGCTGTATGATACGTTGTGTATTGTACTTCCTTGGGACAATGTAGATGAGGAAGAAATGCTATCCCCAAGAGACTGGTCTGGCAAAACACTGAGACAGTTTATGCTGTCTTTCGGACCGATCAGTTCTCTGTTTGATATCACCACTTTCTTGTTTTTGTATTATTTCCTATGTCCGATGCTGTGTGGAGGGGCTACCTATCTGCAGCTTACCGATCCTTCCCTGCAACTTCAGTATGTAGCTCTGTTTCAGACGGGATGGTTTTTGGAATCTATGTGGACACAGGTTTTGATTTTACATTTTCTGCGAACCTCCAAGATTCCTTTTTTCCAGAGCAGGGCATCTGCACCAGTAATTTTTATTACTCTAGTGGGGATTATTGCTTTTACTTCCCTTACCTTTGTTGGTGGTGCGTCGTTGTTCGGACTGACGAAATTACCCCTTTGGTATTTCGTATTTTTATTGCTGGTGGTATCTCTCTATATGCTGTTGAATTCAGTAGCAAAATATTTTTATAAGAAAAAATATCAAGAGTTAATTTAAGAGGTGGCATTCATGATGAAAAAGAATATTAGTTATATTCCGATGGATTCGGCTCTTGAAATCTGGCTTTTAGAAAAACTGCAAAGAGATCCGCCAGACAGTAATTGTGCGAAGGATTTACTTTCAGGTATTCAGGAGATGATTCGTGGAGAGATATCTTCGTTATTGTTAGGAGCACCAGAAGAAACCAATTTGCCAGTGGTTACTCTGTCAGACAGAATTCAGGCTGGGGATCTGGAAATTTATCCAAGAGGCAGAAAAGTACTTATAAAAGGTTCTGAAGTCAACCTGACTCCAAAGGAATTTGATATTTTGTACTTTCTTGTTCAGAACAGAGGTGAAGTTTTTACAAAGGAACAGATTTATCGTGCCGTATGGGAGGAAGATTATCATCTGGATAATAGCAACATTATGGCTTTTATCCGGAAGTTGCGAAAAAAGATTGAACCTGCCCCGGATTCTCCCACATACATTTTGACCATTTGGGGTATTGGATACAAATTTAATGATCAGATATTATAAAGACGGACTAAGACTATTTTCGGTTTTAGTCCGTCTATTTTCTTACCAAATCGCAAGAAAATCGCAAGACTTCAGCCATAGGATTCTATCTGGATTTTTTATATAATGTTCGTTGTTAAAGGGAGGTGTTTCCTATGTTTTACACAGATTTTATTTTGAGAATTGTCCTCTCCTTAACACTTGGATTTCTGATTGGATTAGAACGACAATTGACTGGTCATCCTGCAGGTATTCGTATCAATGTGTTGATCTGCATGGGCACAAGTTTCTTTACCTTGTTTCCTATGCTCTACGGTTCGGATCAGGTATTCCGTGTCGGAAGCAGTATTATATCTGGTGTTGGTTTTTTATGCAGTGGTGTTATCTTCAAGGATAGAGGGACAGTACGCGGAATGAATACCGCTGCCACCTTATGGTGTACTTCAGCCATTGGAATTCTTGCAAGTACTGGAATGTATGCAATGGCAATCACCGCTACTGCTATTTTAATTGGTTCCAACCTGATTCTACGTCCCCTTGCAAGAAAGCTTCACCCAATTACTGCCAGTGATGAATCTGAAAAGCAGTATCGTATTTCGGTTACATGTCAGGAAAAGGCAGAGCAGGATATACGCTTATTGCTGATTAACAGCAATTCCTGTAAGACGCTCTTTTTGAACAATCTGGAAAGCGGTGATGTGGTGGGTGATAAGGTTGAGATTGTCGCAGAATACTGTTCTGTCGGAAAATCTAAAAACAATGTTTTAGAAGGAATCGTTGGGCAAGCATTGGTAATTCCGGAAGTGATTAGTGCTGGTTGGGAGGTGTTGTGAGTGAGGAGAAAAATCAAAGATTTGAAACGGGCAATTCTTTTTGCATTCTACCCCATATTTACAATCCTATGTAGCTATTTGGGTTGGAATTTCTCTGAACAAAGAATGGTAATCTTTCAGATATGGTATCAGGTGAGTGTTGTGATTTGGCTTATTTTTGCTGTTACTATGATTGTGCTCCTCATTAAACTTCTGAAACTGAGGAAACTAAGAAACAGGTTCAAGTATTGAAAGGAGGAACAAACAGTGGATTTTACATGTATCTTTTTTGGGATTTTATTTACTCTTGTAGGCTTTTGGTTGGCTTTTGGAAAAGGGTATCGTCATCTTTCTCTGTGGAAAAATATGCCGCAGGAGGAGAAAGATAAAATTAATATTGTCCCGCTTTGTCGTAATGTTGGAGAAATAATTGCGTTAAATGGAATTATATTCTTAATGAAAGGATTTTTGCCGGAATTTTCAAACCACTGGTTTGTATTTGCAATAATCGCATGGCTGATTGTTGCCGGCTTTGATGTCTGGTATATCGAAAAAAGTGTCCGTTATCGCAACCAATAATCCGCATTGCGGTTTCACATAGATATTTTTTAAGATTGTGAGGTGAAAGATATGGACTCTGATGTCAGTCCACGAAGGCAGAGAATATTATATGGGAACTTGGAGATGCCATGTTGCTCATATAATATCCCTTGCCCCTATGAAAATTCAAGGAGGTAAGACTTATGAAGAAAAAAGAAAATCGTATGGCTGTTCGTCAGACTGTAGAAAAAGCAGTTATTCGTGATGAACAGAACCGCCGCATTCAATTTGCGGCAACCAATCCTATTAAAGAAGTTTTAAAAAAACTCCATACCACACTTCGTGGCTTAGAAACAGATGAAGTACGTGTAAGCCGTGTTAAATATGGTACCAATAAAGTCACTCATGAAAAAAAGAAATCTCTGGCAAAACGGCTGGTTGGCGCATTTATTAATCCATTTACCGCCATTTTATTTTGCCTGGCTTTAGTATCCACAATTACGGATATGATTTTTCCGTATTTTTCTCTATTTGGCAGTGTACCGGAGGATTTTGACTGCCTTACGGTAGCTATCATTTTAACGATGGTACTCATTTCCGGTACGCTTCGGTTTGTGCAGGAATCCAGAAGCGGAAATGCAGCAGAGAAATTGTTAGCCATGATTACGACCACTTGTACAGTTACCCGTAGGAACTACGAAAAAAAAGAACTTTCTATGGATGATTTGGTGGTGGGAGATATTGTACATCTTTCTGCTGGAGACATGATTCCGGCGGATGTTCGTATTTTGGATGCGAAGGATTTGTTTGTCAGTCAAGCAAGTCTCACTGGTGAGAGTGAACCTATTGAAAAAACATTCAATGTAAGTTCCCAGAAAGAAAGCGTGACTGATTACACAAATATTGCTTTTATGGGGAGTAATGTAATTTCTGGTAGCGGAACAGCTGTAGTTGTTTGTGTTGGCGATCATACTCTGTTTGGCTCTATGGCGTCCGCAGTTGCTGGAGAAGCGGTTGAAACGAGCTTTACTAAGGGTGTCAACGCCGTTTCCTGGGTATTGATTCGTTTTATGCTCATTATGGTTCCGCTGGTGTTCTTTGTCAATGGTATCACCAAGGGTGATTGGTTGGAGGCCTTCTTATTCGGCGTTTCAATTGCTGTTGGTTTGACACCGGAAATGCTGCCGATGATTGTAACAACCTGCCTTGCGAAAGGTGCTGTTTCTATGAGCAAGAAGCAGACAATCGTTAAAAATCTCAATTCTATTCAGAACTTCGGTGCTATTGATATTCTCTGTACTGACAAGACTGGCACGCTGACCCAGGATAAGGTTGTACTGGAATACCACCTGAATGTAAGTGGTGAGGACGATACGCGAGTACTGCGTCATGCTTATCTAAATAGTTACTTCCAGACTGGCTATAAAAATTTGATGGATTTAGCAATTATCAATAAGACGGAGGAAGAGGAAGCTGCAGATTCGCGTCTCATTGACCTGTCCGAAAACTATGTAAAAGTAGATGAGATTCCTTTTGACTTCACACGTCGTCGTCTGACTACAGTCGTACAGGATAAAAAGGGTAAGACCCAGATGGTAACAAAAGGTGCTGTGGAAGAAATGCTCTCTATTTGTGCGTTTGCAGAGTGTGATGGGGGAGTGCAGCCTCTGACCGATGAAGTTCGTTACAGAATTTTGGAAACAGTGGATGATCTTAATGATAAGGGATTTCGTGTACTAGCTATTGCACAGAAGAGTAATCCGTCCCCAGTTGGCGCATTTGGTGTTAAAGATGAGTGTGAGATGGTGTTAATTGGATATCTGGCATTCCTTGATCCTCCAAAAGAATCTACTGCGGATGCTATTAAAGCTCTAAAAGACCATGGTGTTAACACTAAAATTTTGACTGGTGACAATGACAAAGTGACTCGAACTATCTGCAAGCAGGTGGGATTAGAGGTTCGCAATATGCTTCTCGGTTCTGATTTGGAACAAATGGGCGATGCAGAGCTTGCAAGAGTGGCAGAGTCCACAGATGTATTTGCAAAGCTTACCCCCGAACAGAAAGCCCGTGTGGTTTCTGTTCTCCGTGAAAATGGTCATACTGTCGGTTTCATGGGTGACGGTATTAATGATGCTGCAGCTATGAAAGCCGCCGATATTGGTATTTCGGTGGATACCGCCGTGGACGTGGCAAAAGAATCTGCTGACATTATTCTATTGGAAAAAGATCTAATGGTTTTGGAACAGGGTATTATTGAGGGACGAAAGACATATGCCAACATGATCAAGTACATTAAAATGACTGCTTCATCCAACTTTGGCAATATGTTCTCAGTGCTTGCCGCATCTGCTTTGTTACCCTTCTTACCAATGATGAGTGTTCATCTTATATTTTTAAACTTAATTTATGATTTATCCTGTACCGCAATCCCTTGGGATAATGTGGATGAGGAGTTTATTACCAAACCACGCAAATGGGACGCTTCGAGTGTTGGGAGTTTTATGATCTGGATTGGACCAACCAGTTCTATCTTTGATTTTACAACCTATATTTTTATGTACTTTGTATTTTGTCCATTGTTCGTATCGAATGGTGTATTATTTAATGATTTGCCTGCTCATTTCAGCGGTGCAGAACTGGCAATGCTTCAGGCACAATATATCGGGATGTTCCAAGCAGGGTGGTTCGTGGAATCTATGTGGAGCCAGACATTAGTCATTCACATGATTCGTACTCCAAAGCTGCCTTTTGTTCAGAGTCGTGCATCAGCTCCGGTGACTTTGCTAACAATGACAGGAATTACGGTTCTGACCATTATTCCGTTTACTGTGTTTGGAACTATGCTTGGATTTGTTGCATTGCCTGCAGCATACTTTGCTTATCTGATTCCATGTATTCTGCTGTACATGACTTTGGCAACAAGTTTGAAAAAAGCCTATGTCCGTCATTTCGGCGAACTGCTTTAAGGAGGTGCAATGATGAACTGGAAAGAACTTTGGATGACCCTTTTCGGAACTACCGAATGGCTTGGTCTTAATATCGGCTTTTGGGTGGCTATGGCAGTTGTGTTACTGATTGTCATTGTAATGAATGTAGTGTTTTGGTCTATGAAACCAAAAAAAGACGCAAAAGAGTCTTATAAATAAGATGTCAGTATGAATGAAGCAGGGGAGATGCACAGTTTTTATTGTGGAATCTCCCTTATCTATTATCATCATATCAAGGCTCATTCGATTTTGGTAAAATAGTGTTTTTTCATGTTTCAAATTACTTTAAAGCATAGAGTTTATCAGAATAATCAGAAATTATATATAAAATTTATGGATTATTTTTGGTAATGATTTATCTTTTTATGAAAAAGAATAATTAAAGGAGCAACAAACCATAGCAGCGTCGTTAAAAGATAAAATGAAAATCAGTGCTGAAAACAATCTTAAGGAATATAAAAGCCTGTTGCATGTATTAAAGTGCTCTGATATTCTAAATAAAGAGCAACGTATAAGCACTGCGAGTACGCAAGCAAAAACAATTATAAATACTCAACAATCTAGCACATTATTAACAAAAAGACCAAGGTACAATGAAAGTAAATACCATGCTTTTTGTTGCCACCTAGGTAAGGAATATATTAACATGAAAGTTTTATCCTGCAATACCCGCATAATTGACAGTTGGCAAGAGAGAGGAGAATTAGAATAATTTCCAATAATAGAGTCACTAGTAACTCTATTATAACTTAGGAAAATCCAATATTGAAATAAACTTGTAAAGATGACTAGTAATCTTTACAAAATATATTATACGAGGAGTATTAATGTTGTATGATATGGGGTCATTAAAGCATATGGCAGAGATGATAAGTCTTGAAACTGGAATAAACATTAAATCTGTTTGTATCTCAGCTACCCTTATCGCATTAGACTGTTCTCGAAAAGTGGGTTTTCAAGATTCTTTGAAGAGATTAATTCTTATCAACAAATATATTCGGAAATTCAGCAATAGTATCAAAAACAAGAGAATTCTTAAGCAATTATTAGTTTGCGTATAACTGGAGAGGGTGCGGCTATTCAAATAAAAAATTATATTGAGTCACATTTGTATTTAGAAAATACGGGTATAATTCTATTAGCGATTTCTGATCATGAATACTTGCTAAGAAAAGTAAATCAAATACAAAAAACAAAGGATTGTGTGTGAGATAGGGACTTATAATCAAGAATTATATGGTATACCATACATTCCAATTTCAAAACTATTTGATATTTCATCAGATAAACTAGATATTTTGTTATCTTTAGAAACTTTAGAATCTGTCATGTCAGTAAATTATGACGCGATATATGCTTACTTGGAAGAGCAGTTGGAAGGTTTTGCCCTTCAGTTATTAAAGAAAATTTTGCCAAAGATTATTCTTAGAATAAAGAAAGTATTACATGGCTTATCATCTGATCAGGAAGTTGGGTTATTTATGCATATTACATGTTCAATCTATCGATTACAAAAAGAGAATAAATCAATAAGAAATGAAACAAGCCTTTATATAATGATTTGAAAGAAAATTTACAACTGTTTGAAAAAGAATTTTGTATAAAATTTGATGATGACGAGTTAGCTAATATAATCCAAATTAAAAAATGTTAAATCATTACTTTTTTATTAAATTTAGTGTATGAAGTTACAGTAATTGGCTAAAAGAACTATTTAATTATAAAAATGAAATAAAAGATTTGAATAATGATGTTAGATTATGCATCTTTCTAATCGTTTTTCATTTATACTAGTTTATTATTCTAAATTCTGAGCTAAACTAATAGTAGCAGATTATAATGATATTGGAGGTATAAGATATGAATGATCAAAAAAAAATTCAAGTATTACAAGATGTTATTCGAATTCCATCAGTAAACGGGAAAGAAGCAGAAGTAGCATCCTATCTTTCTAAACTATTTATAGATTACAGTATTGAAAGTGAAAGAGTGCCTTATTGTCCAGGACGAGATAACTTGGTTGTAACTATTTCTACAGGGCACGGCAAAGTCTTAGGGCTTTCTGGGCATATGGATGTTGTGTCTGCTGGAAATGAAAGTATGTGGAATTATCCACCTTTTGAGGCGCATATTGAAGGTAATCGTCTCTATGGACGCGGATCGACAGATATGAAGGCCGGATTAATGGCGATGGTCATTGCTATGATTGAATTAAAAGAAGAAGGATGTCCATTTAATGGGACAATCAAATTGTTGGCGACTGTTGGGGAAGAGGTTGGAGAACTAGGAGCTGAACAATTGACAAAAGAAGGTTATACAGATGATTTGGATGCACTTATTATTGGGGAACCTACTGGATATGTTTTAGGCTATGCTCATAAAGGATCTATTAATTATACGGTAGTGTCTAATGGTAAAGAAGCACATAGTTCAATGCCACAGGAGGGATATAATGCTATTAGACGTTTAAATGATTGCATTATGGTATTCAATCAAAAAATGGACAAGGTATCAAACGATTATATCAATGAAGAATTGGGAAAAACAATACATAATGTCACAATTATTCACGGTGGAACCCAAATAAATAGTATTCCAAATAAGGCCATTGCACAAGGAAATATACGGACTATACCAGAATTTGATAATGGTAAAGTGATTGCTCTATTAAAGGAAACAGTTGCACAATTAAATCAAGATAATTTATTTCCATTGGAGTTAACTATTGATTACAACAAAATTCCCGTTGAAGCCAACAAAAACTCCACATTGATTCAAGCTATTCAAAAACAGTTTGATACACCATTGCCAGTTTTAGGAGGCCCTGCTACTACAGATGCTGCAGAGTTTATAAAGTCACAGAAACAATTTGATATAGTGGTTTTTGGACCTGGTGTTACTACAGTTCCTCACCAAATCAATGAATATGTGGAAATTAGTAATTATTTAGAACAAATTGACATCTATAAAAAGATAATTACTACCTACTTAAGTGATGAATAATTAATGAACTTTATAGAGAAAAATAGTAATTAGATTTTTTCGCTGATTAGGTATTGTACAGTGTATGAAGCACTGGTACTATGTCAAGATTTCGGATAATTTAAATACAAGAATTTAGTTTGTCTCGTCTAACATTTTATATTTTTTCTCAAATTGGTCCGGCAACATATATTCACAATGCGAATGTATTCTCATTGTGTTGTAAAATTCTTCCAAATATTCAAATATTAGTTTATATGTCTTCTCATAATTCCGGATTTTAAATCTGTTTAGCCACTCACGTTTTATTAATGCATGAAATGCTTCTATACATGCATTATCCCACGGGTGGCCTTTTTTTGAATAGCTTCTTATCATATCCTCTGTAAATTCTTTATATATAAGAGATAGGGTTGGATAGGTTACACTAAATTGGACAGTTTTTAAGAGAATTGTTACAATAAAAAAACAAGAAATGAGGTAACCTGAAATGGCAAGAGACAGAAGAAACTATACTGATGAATTTAAACAAAAAATGGTCGAATTATACAACAGCGGTAAACCAAGAACTGAGCTTGTTCGTGAATATGAACTCACTCCTTCTGTTTTATCTTCATGAATCAAAAAATTCAATAATACTGGTTCATTTCATATTGAGGATAATCGTAGTGATGAAGAAAAAAACTGATCAGACTTCGTAAAGAAAATCAGCTACTGAAAATGGAAAATGATATTTTAAAGCAGGCAACTTTGATCATGGGAGGAAAATAAATATTATCATCACCAATGTAGATAAATATCCTGTCAGCGCTATGTATCGGTTATTAGACATACCAAGATCATCACTGTATTACAAACAAAGCAGTCAAAGCAAAAAGAAAAAATGTGATGATTCAGAGCTTGTTGATCTGCTAATATTCAAAGATAGTCAAAACAACTACGGTACAAGAAAAATAAAAGTAGAAATGGCAAAACGAGGACATATCTTCAGTAAAAGAAGAATCGAACGTATCATGAAGGAAAATGGCCTTGTATCAAGCTATACAGTCAAACAGTATAAGATACACAAATCAACATGTAATAGTGATGATAATTTACAGTATCATAACCATGAGTTGATACTCTCCTTTCATATATGGTTGTTTCTACAAAAACATCATATCATGAAAGGGTTTTTTAATATAAAGTTACCCCTTTAAAATTTAGAGATAAAAAAGGATCACCCCACGGAATTTTAGACTGAAGTGGTGACCCCACACTAAATTAAATTTCTATTTTTACAGCTTCTTTCAAAATAAAAACGGGTACAAAAATAAAAATATCCTTATAAATCAAGGATAAATAAGCAAATAAAGACAATAAAAATCAGCAAATTACAGCGAAATTACAACAAATGAAAGAGCCTGATATCACGACTTATACTAAGAACTGGATAGTTACAGGAGCATGGCACTGTGAATACAGTGTCTTTTCTTATGTAAGATTCTTTGTTAATGCTACAAATTTGTCATTCTTTCAAAATATAAAAAACGATATATCGGTGTAAAAAACGTCCTTATTTAAAATATTAATAATTATTAGTCACAAAAAGTATACATTTATCCATGACTATAGTATTATTCAAAATCAGATAAAACACAACTACTTCATGAACATGTTTTCTTGTTGACTTGATATAATTTGAATTAAAAGTAGATGAAATTCATGAAAAACTTATGTGTTCACTTTTTGCTTCAATTATATGCTTAGGGGTTACTGGATTTCCTGTATATGCACAAGAGATAACCAATATTGAAGATAATAATGTTGAAGAGATCGATTCTCGATTATTAAGCAAATAAGGAGCATGGTGTTGAGCAATAAAAATATAAAAGTATAGAATATTTCACTTAGCAGCAATCAAGAAATTAACGATAATTTTATTTCAGCTGAAGCTTCAACTTTGGATCAAATGTAGTTTGATAATAATGTAATATTAGTTGTAGTTGGAATAAATAAACCAAGTAAAGATATTGTTAAAATAGGCTCGCTTGCTGACTCAGTTAATAATATTGTTGTAAACGCTGTTACAAAAAGTGGATTATCAATAAAATATATTCGTAAGAGATTGATATTGTCGTTTTTTGCAAAGACCGATATAAGCTATTACGGCAGAGTTAAAGAATAAAAAATCAACAAGTGGCAGTTTTAGAATCATTTAAAGAAATTATAGCGTAGATGTATTAAAGCAAAACTAGGCTAGTATATAACTGTTAGAAATAATTTTTACCGGCACTCAAAATAATGAATTATTTTTCATTATTTTGAGTTTTTTTGATATGGAACATTGCGTGTTCTGCGAAAAGACAAGGTGGAGACTTTGATACAAATAAGTTCAAAGATCAAGAGATGTATTATTAATTTTAGCTAAAACTATTGAATTGATGCTGAACCAATTCAGCATCAATAGCCAATAGATAATAAAGACTTTAGTGGTGAAATATTATTTTTATTAAGTTCATCTAAAATTGAATTATACGCATAATTTTCTAGCATATTGTTAGTATTAAGAAACGATAACATGCTAGAAAATATTTTATATTCAGTAAATCCAATAATTGTATTTACCTATTTAATCTAACTTAAGTATGGTGGAAACATTATATAATTTTCCAGCTTGTTTCTAATATCATATAAGAGTAAATTTTCATCAATTTTTCCAAAATGTGTAAACAAAAGCATAACAATATTACAGAGTTGCTTTCAGCATGGATTCCATTTAGAAGTATTTGCACCATGCCCGGTAGTATTACCATAGTTATCGTATAAGTATTGAATAAAGAAGAGATTGTTGTATGTGAAATATCGTATAAATCTTTAGCAGCAATCGAACTACAACAAATTGTATCAGTTTTATTGGGAGTGTTTTTGTTAATATATTTGAATAAAACATATGAATCATTTAAATTTTCACCATTAGCATCACTAATAATATGTTACCTGTTTAATAATTTTAAATAAACAACTGGCTCTATATTTCGATTTTTGCATATTTGCTTTATTAATTCGTGACCACGACAGTACATGGCATCAACCTCATTTCTATTAAAATATATAAATTATAACTTGTAATAACGAGCCATTTGATACTGCAAAAGGAGATAAACAGGAATACTTAATATTTTAAAATATCATTAGCTAAAAAAGCCTATTAAGATATAAGTTTTGCAAACTGACTGGTATCAGCAGAGGTGTTTTAACCGATATACTATAAATTGCGAAAAAAATCTATGAAACCCTTTACAAAAAGATAAAAAAGTTATAAATTATAAATAGATGGAGTAAAACTCCGAATATACAAAAATAACGGAGTGAAATGTTTTATGAAAGGAGGAAGAAAATGCTGGGTATCATAGTTTGCACGCATTCCAATTTTGCTAAAGGTGCACAAGCAGCAGTCGAAATGATTGCGGGGCAACAAGAAGATTTTACTGTTATTGGGTTTCAGGAAGGTGAAGAAATGCAAGAGTTAAGTAATAAGATTCTGGAATTAGCGAAGAAGTATGAAGAAAAAAAAGAACCATATGTAGTGTTGGTAGACTTGTTTGGTGCTACTCCATTTAATGCTTCAGCAGCAGCACTTGCCACATTTAATACAAGTGTTATATCCGGAGTGAATTTACCATTGTTATTGGAATTGGTAATGGGAAGATCATATTATGAAGATTATGATAGGTTGTTAGAAAATGCGTTACAAGGAGCGAAGGATAATATGCGCATTATAAAGATGAAAGAAATGTTTCAATAGGAGGGAGTATTATAATGCTTACATTAATACGTTGTGATGACCGGTTGATTCATGGGCAATGTATGACGGTTATCGTTAAAGCTTATGACATTGAGGAAATTATTGTTGTGGATAATTTTACTGCGACAAATTCTGTATTGAAAACTGTTTTTAGAACAGCTGTTCCACCACATATGAAGGCAGATGTTTTTACTGTTGATGATTCGCTTCCTAAAATTAAAGAAGCAATGAGTAATTCAGTAAAAACTATGGTTTTAATGAAGAGCCCGACTGTTTTTTTGGAATTGTTGTTAAAAATGGAGCAGTTTCCAAAGGAACTAAATGTTGGACCAATGACTAAAAGGAAAGATTCTATTTCTGTCCATCCAGCTATTAATTTGATAAAAGAAGAGTCAGATGCTATTAAAGAGTCAGTAGCAATGGGTGCACATATCTATTTCCGTCAAGTTCCTGATCAAGATTTGATTGAATGGGAAGATGTAAAGGATAAATTTTAATAAAGGAGAATAATTATGAGTATCATTCAAGCACTTTTATTAGGTCTATTTGGATGGATTAGTTCCATCTATTCTCCTGTTCTTATGGGAGGACTTGGAGGTTGGTATACATTAGGAAGGCCTCTTGTTTCTGGTTTGGTTATTGGTATTATTATGGGAGATGTTTCGACTGGAATTATTCTTGGAGGTGCGATCCAAATGTTGTATATTGGGTTGGTTACCCCAGGTGGTGCTATGCCGGCAGATGTTAATTTTGCTTCATGGATAGGCATTCCATTGGCAATGGCTGCTGGGGCAGGAAAGGAGTATGCGTTGGCATTGGCAGTTCCGTTATCTACTTTGGGTCTTATGGCGGTATATGGTCTTTGTGCAATTAACTTGTTTTTTGTTCACAAACAAGATGCATATATTGAAAATGGTGAGTTAGATAAGGCAGCACGTATTCCGATTGTAGGACAAATAACAAATATCGTACTGCGGTTTGTTCCTATTTTTGTCATTAATTATTTTGGTGCAGGTTTAGTTACACAGCTAGTGGAACTAATGCCAGTACAGGTAACCGATGTATTGCAAATTTTTGCTAATATGCTGCCATTGGTAGGCTTCATGCTACTTATGCGTACTTTGGTCAAAAAAGACATGGATCTAATATATTTTGTATTGGGCTTTGTGATGGTTGCTGTAGGTGGATTGGGAATGATTCCAATTGTCATAGTAGCATTAGCAATAGCTTATATCAAGTATCAGGTAGCAGAGGGTAAGGAGGTATAATTATGGTTGAAGAAAAGAAAACATTAAGTAAAAAAGCTATACGTAAAGCATACTTGGATTGGATGTTTTTTAATCTTTCTGTACAAAACTTTGAACGCATGGAAGGACCTGCCATTGTAAAGATGTTAGCTGATGTTCGTGAAGAAATTTATCCCAATGATAAAGAGGCACAAAAAGAAATGTTAGAACGTCATACTATTTTCTTCAATACTGAACCTAACTTAGGATCTATTGTTCCAGGTATTGTGCTAGGTATGGAATATGAGATGGCTCAAGGCGGAGATGTTCAACCAGAATTTATCAACTCTATCAAAACAGCTTTGATGGGTCCGTTTGCAGGAATAGGAGACTCACTGCTGCCTGGAACATTATGTCCTATACTGTTAAGCATTGCCCTTGGTATGTGTGAAAACGGAGAAATTATTGGTCCGATTTTCTATATTATTTCTTTCTTAGCGATTATGCTGCCTCTTACCTGGTTTTTGTTTTCTTATGGGGTTAAAACTGGGGCCAATGCTGCAGAATTGGTATTATCTGGTGGAATTAAGGATAAAGTAACAAAAGCAGCTGAAACAGTAGGTCTGATTGTAATAGGAGCAGTTACCGCATCCTATACACACGTTAACATTGGACTTGTATACACGAGCGGTGACTTAAGTATTGATATTGCTGCGATTTTAGACTCGCTAATGCCAGGTCTTTCTGTTTTATTGATGTCTTTTTTAGCGTATGTATTAATGGTCAAGAGAAAGTGGTCTATTAATAAGATGATGGCATTCTTTTTGATAGTTGCTGTGCTTGGTTATTTCACAACAATTTTGAAAGTATAAGAAGGTTTATTATGAATGAAACAGTAAAAAAATTAATGAAAGGTGTTATTATATCTTGCCAAGCGTACGAAAGTACACCACTTTATGGATCTGAATATATGGTTGCAATGGCAAAAAGTGCAGAGATGGGAGGAGCCAATGGGATTAGAGCATGTTGGCCTCAAGATGTTAAAGCGATTAAAGAAAACACTACTCTTCCAGTTATAGGTATTTTCAAAGATTTTGGGGATGGTGATCCATTGGATGATATTTTTATTACTCCAACATTAGAAAAGGCATCTGCTATTGTAGAAGCAGGTTGTGATGTATTAGCACTTGATTGTACAATAAGAAAAAAGAGATCATTTGAAGAGTTGAAAAGATTATTAATGGAAATTAAAGAAAAATATCCATATATACCGATTATGGCTGATCTAGCAACGCTTGATGAAGCTGTAAAAGTTGCTAAAACTGGATATGTTGATATCATTTCGACTACGCTATCTGGATATACGAGAGATTCTATGAATAAATATAGTGATGGACCTGATGTACAATTAATCAGAGATATAAAAAAATATACATCTTTACCTGTTAATGCTGAAGGACGCATTTGGGAATTAGGAGATCTGGAGCTTGTAATTGAAGCTGGAGCTGATATCGTGAGTATTGGTTCAGCAGTAACAAGACCTCAATTAATTACAGAACGATTTGTAAAAGGTAATCATAAGTATCGAAACAGTTAAAGGAAATGTATAATCATTTCCTTTTTTTAGTATGACGTACATGATATACATATAGGATGAGAGTTCCGGGTATAGTAACTGTTCCTCGTGTCTCGTGAGCATAGTTACCGATGAATCACATAGCGACTTTTAAGATTCACATCGTGAAAGTGAGGGATAGAGGCATATCACTAAAACATGTTGTGTGTGCTATATCTAAAGAAAATTTTATTTTATTCGATTCATTATTATACAAAGTAAGCAGGTTAGGTTTGAAAATTATTCTTTTCAGGCACGCATAAAGCAGTAAAAATAAACATTTCAGGTAATTTATTTTTACTGTGAGAAAACTGTAAATAGTTGTATTTAAGAGCTCTAAGACATATTAAAAGTCGTGATATAGCGTTATTGAAAAATTTATTGGGAAATATTAATATTATTTTTAAAAGGAGATAGCTATGGATAATACATTTTGCTTTACTTTAACACAAAAAGAATATATTTCTTTTCTTAGTGATCAAATTATTTGTTCAAAACAAATGCAAGGCTTGCAGTTGTTTTTGTATACAAGTGTGCCGGCAATCTTAATCACATTAGTATTTTTATTTGATATCAAACGATGGAGTGTAGTATGCACGATATTAGCTTTATGTATTTTGTGGGTGTTATATGGAGAAAAATCTGTATTTCGAAGCTATGTGGAAAGAAAAGTAGAAACAAAATTGATTCCAAAACTTGCAATTCAAGAATATAACGAAGTGACTTATTATTTTAATGAAAGAGAAATTATTTGTGAGGGTAAAAAAAAAGAAAGTATTCCATATGAAAAAATAAGCTCTTTGATTCCTCTTTCTAAAATGTTTGTTATTTATTATGATTCTGGAACGATTTTATTACCATATCGTGTTTTTGCTTCACAAAAGCAGATGAAACATTTTTTATTATCACTTGAGTGCTATAGACAGATGAGATATAAAATTACTAAACAAGATTCCAAAGATGCATAAATTATATGTTCAGGATTTTGGAAGCGTACCAGTGAAGAGAGTTATGTTATAAATTAAATATAGATACCAAAAAACAAACAATTGAAAATATTAATCAATTAGTTTGAACTGTAGACAAAAATAGAAGAACCTAGTTTTTGACGACTAATTCTTCTATTTTTTATGATTAGATACAGAAACATCAATTTTAAGTATGATTGTCGTAATTTGCAGCTACTGGCACCGTGTCTCTAATAACATGTTAAAATGTGGTCATGGTACATAATGTAAAGATATCAAATAGTGTTTTTTATGCTATTTTGTATAATAGTGAATAGTGTATCCTTCTTCTAAATAGGAAACCTGTATTTTTGGAAATTGTTTTTCCAAATAATTAGCCATGCTTTTAATTCCTGCAATTTCACAGCAGGAATGATTAACTACGATAAGTGGCAGGTCGTTATCAATAGCATATTGTGCATGATAATAGTTTGATATTCCATCATCAGATACAATACAGGCATCACATGGATGTTTTAACATTTGAAAAATATTAGTGGCTGCACCAGTCCCGATTCCTAGTTGACGTATTTTTTTATTAGGATTGCCAAAAACATAAACACCATGCTCACCATCTTCGTATAAGCAATCAACTACATGCTTCGCTAATTTTTCTACAGTCATTTCTGTTATTTCAGCGTGCTGTATATAAGAGTTGATATCACGCTGAAAAGAAAACCCAAGTCTGTCTGCCCAGATGTCTGCTACACCGACATTTGGTATTTTATCCCAAACGTCATGACAGCGATATAATGTTATGTTATTGCTTAATAGAAGTTCTTTTTTTCTTTTTGCACTTTCTAGTGCCAATGCTTGAGGCGCGGTAGACAAATGATAAAAAGGATTTTCGTGAGAAATGATAAAATGAATATTTTGTTTTATGGCTTGCTCGATTACTTTGTTTGTAGCCACCCAACAAACACCTATTTTTTCGATGTCTAGGGAATCAGTCCCGCTCAGTATGATATCTCTTGTTTCATCCCAATCAACCCAAGTTCCTTTTTCTACTAAATGATTAATAATATGCTTTACTTTCATTTTTCCTCCTTTTATGGAGTCTTACTCCATAAAAATATTTTAACACTACTTAATAAAGAATTAAAGTAGTAATTTCATATCTCATTTAAAATGTTATAATGAAAATATATTAATAAGGAGAGTTTATATGAAAACAAGAGTACAAATAGAAGAATGTTATACCAGTCTAACGAAAACTGAAAAAAGAATTGCAGAATTTATCTTGCAAGATAAAGATGATTCGATTCTAACTATGACTTTGTCAGAACTATCTAATACATTGAAGCTTGGAGAAGCTACAATTATTCGTTTTTGCCGACGCATTCAATTTTCAGGGTTCCAGGATTTAAAGTTAGCATTAGCACTGGATAGGGCACAAAAACAAGAAAAGCAAGTCACAGAAAATAATAGTATTTCTTCTTTTGTGATGCAAGAAACAGTTGTGGCATTACAAAATACAAATAAAAGTGTGAAAGAAGAAGAATTGTGCAAAGCAGCTGCTATTTTGGCAGATGGGGGGATGATTTATTTTTACGGGATAGGTAGTAGTGGGATTGCGGCTTTAATGGCAGAAGATCGTTTTTTACGTGTTGGCAAGGCTTGCAAAGCTGTTAATGATCCGCATTTACAAAGAGTACAGTCTGCAATACTGGGGGTAAAAGATATTATAGTGGCGATTTCTTTAAGTGGGAGCAGCAATGAATTATATCAAGCCTTGCAAATTGCAAAAGAAAACGGATCTACAATTATTGCTATTACTAATCATATGGAATCGACTATTGCTAAATTATCTGATTGTGTTTTGCAAACAAAAGGATTTGAAAGTATTGTTACAGGAGGAACTTTTATTTCAGTTATTTCGCAGTTGCATGTATTAGATTTATTATATACAGCATTTGCGAGTAGTATTGATCAAAAACAAAGATTTGATTATCAGCAGAAAACAGCAAAGTCACTATTGAGAAATCAATAACTATCGATTGATATTTTTATGTTATACTTTTTATAGATTGTAAAATAATTTATGGTGGGAGGTATATATAGTGGATGAATTACAAGTAATATTAAAAGATTTGTATTTGGTGTTTGGTTTAAATTTATCTATTTTTGATTTGGCGGGACATCTTGTTACTTCGTATCCTGTAAGTAATTCACCTTTTTGTCATCTTGTTAAATCCAATTCTAAAGTATTAGAACTGTGCAAGAATTGTGATAGAGAAGCATTCGATTATGTTAAAAAAAATGGATCAATCTATATCTATCGCTGCCACCTTGGCTTGTATGAGGCCTGTGTTCCTTTGTATACTTATGGCATACATTCAGGTTTTTTTATGATGGGACAAACTTTAACAGATACTGATTATGATCGCAATCATATAAAAAGAAAAGCAAAAGAGTATATTGATGATGATAGTACTATTGATGAAGCTATTGAACAGATATCGTTTCACACAAAGGAACAAATATTAGCATTTGCTGATGTTGTGAATATTGTTGCAGAATATATAACCTTAACAAACCGCTTAGAAGCCAAATCAAAAAAACTATTTTTAGAAGTTCGCAAATATTTAATAAATAATTACTCTCAAAATATAACAATTGATTGGCTGTGTGACTATTTTTATGTATCGAGAGCTACTTTAATAAACAATTTTAAGTCAGAATATGGCATAACAGTTCATAAATTTTTATTAGATTATAGGTTGAAAAAAAGTATGGAGATGCTTAAGAATAGTAAAAAAAGCGTACAGGATATAGCTTTAGAGTGTGGATTTAGTGATGCAAACTATTTCTCAAAAGTGTTTAAAAAGAAATATAATAGTAGTCCATCAAATATAAAAAAATTATATTCGAAATAATATAAGTAGTAAAGGCATACTGTCTAATAAAAAGTTAATATTATACTTTTTTACCTGCATTTAAACTTTACTCCATTCGAAATATTAAATTTTTTATTTATAATATATTAAGTAGAAAAATGGAGGATAAATAGATGAAAATGAAAAAGGAATGGATAAAGGATCCAAATGTGTTTCAAGTAGGCAGACTAGGTCAAAATGCTGCTTTAAAACTTTATAGAAATAAAGAAGAGATGTCTGTAGGTAAAAGTAGTTTATCATTTTTATTAAATGGCGAATGGAGATTTGAGTATGCTGAAAGTCTGGAAGAAGCTAATGAGCATTTTTTTGAAAATAATTATGACTGCTCAAAATGGTCAATTATATCGGTACCTGGGCATTTACAATTGCAAGGGTATGGTAAGCCAATGTATGTTAATCAAACATATCCTTGGTCTGCCAGCGAACAGATAGTGCCTGGAGAAATTCCTCAGTATAATCAAGTAGGGAGCTATGTACGATATGTAAATCTAGATCAGGAGCAGTTGATGGAGGGTGTGCATATACGCTTTAATGGTGTTGAATCAGCTTTTGCATTATGGATTAATGGAACATTTGTAGGGTATAGCGAAGATTCTTTTTCACCATCTACTTTTGATATTACAGGGATGGTAAAAAAGGGTATAAATAAAATTGCAGTTCAAGTTTACAGATTTAGCAGTGGAAGCTGGTTAGAAGATCAGGATTATTGGAGATTTTCAGGTATTTTTAGAGATGTAGAATTGTTATTTGTACCTAAGACGAATTTAAGCGATTTAAGAGTACAAACTCTTTTGAAAAATAATTATTCTGAAGCATTTGTAGAAGTTGATTTAAATTTAATTGGTCAGTTAGAAAAAAGTGTGGTTAAAATGACACTCTATGATGACTCGAAACCTTTATCTGTTGTTGAATTAGTGGGAAAAGATGAGCTGCATACATCAATAAATGTAAAAGAACCAAAATTATGGAGTGCAGAAAGTCCAAATTTGTACCATTTAGTTATCGAAATAATTAAAAATGATGTACTTGTTGAAGTATGTAAACAGGTCGTAGGAATTAGGGAATTTAAGATTATTGATGGTATAATGTGCATAAATGGTAAACGTATTGTTTTCCATGGGGTTAACAGGCATGAATTTTCTCCGAAAACTGGACGTGTTATTTCATATGAAGAAACTAAAAAAGATTTACAAATTATGAAAGCTAATAATATCAATGCATTAAGAACATCACATTACCCAAACAATACATTTGTTTATGATTTATGCGATGAATTAGGATTGTACTGTATTGATGAAACAAACTTAGAAACTCATGGAACCTGGTCAGAAAGTTTTGATACATCAATCTACTTGCCGGACGACAAAGAAGATAAATGGCTAGATAGTGTATTGGATCGTGCAAACTCTATGTATGAAAGAGATAAAAACCACCCATCTATTGTTATCTGGTCTTTGGGAAATGAATCACGTGGAGGTTCAATATTGCAGAAAGAAGCAGATTTTTTAAGAGCAAAAGACAATACAAGGGTAATTCATTACGAAGGAATATCTCATGATAGGAGATATCCAAATTCAAGTGATATTGAAAGTCAGATGTATACATTTGCTGTAGACTGTGAAAAATTTATTTTAGAGCATCCAGAAAAACCTTTTATTTTATGCGAATATGCTCACTCAATGGGGAATAGTAATGGGGCTTTACACAAGTATATTGAATTAGAAAAGAAATTGCCTTTATACCAGGGCGGATTTATATGGGATTTTGTGGATCAGGCATTGTACGATGAAAATGGTATTTTAAGGTATGGTGGGGATTTTAAAGACAGGCCATCTGATTATGATTTTTGTGGAAATGGTATAGTATTTTCAGACCGTCAAATTACTCCAAAGATGCAAGAAGTTAAATACTGTTATCAGTATATTGATATGGATATTAATGAAAAAATGATATCAGTTGCTAATAACTACCTATTTACAAATACAAATAAATTCAATTTTTCAATAGAACTTTATTGTAATGGCAAATTAGAAAATTCAATTATAATGAATCTCGCATTAGAACCTGGGGAAAAAACAGTCATTTCTAATCCTTTTAGAGTTTTAAATGAAGAGTGTCGTTACAATATTGTTGTACGTGTATTTGATATGGCTGAACATGAAGTTGCACACGAACAGTTTGAATATCCATATACGGAAGTATTAAAGCATGCATCTTCCAAAGTCAGTATTGTTGAAGATTATTTAAATATAGGTATTATTGGTGACGGCTTTGCCATTAAATTCGCAAAAAACAGAGGTTTAACTTCTATGAAAATTGAAGATGAAGAAATGATTCGTACTGTACCAAAGCCTAACTTTTTTAGAGCTTCAACAAATAATGATATTGAGAACAAATATGGATACAGATATGCTGCATGGCTATCGGCAAGTATGTTCTCAATTCCTAAATTCACAAAAATTATTAAAAACGAAACATTCTGTGAAGTTCATTTTGATTATTTGCTACCAAACTTAGGTGGTGGAGATGTACATGTCGTTTATACAGTATATGGCGATGGGGAACTGGCAATCGATATGTCATATATGCCATCAGAAGATTTTATTGAAATGCCTGCATTTGGCATGATGTTTGGTCTTTATAAAAATTATGATGATATTACGTATTTAGGTCGTGGACCTTTAGAAAATTATATTGATAGAAACAAGGGGGCTGTGTTAGGAAAATATACTTATAAGGCATCTGAAAATGTGACACCATACTTATATCCTCAAGAATGCGGAAATAGAACAGGTGTAAATAATATCACCATTAGTAGTGGAAAGCATTCATTAATAATTAAAGGGAATAATTTTGAATTCTCAGCTATTCCATATACACCATTTGAAATGGAAAATGCTAAACATGCAGATGAATTACCAAGTCCATATCAAACCGTTTTGTGTATTTATGAAAGACAAATGGGTGTAGCTGGCGATGATACATGGGGAGCAAAAACTCATGATGAGTATTTATTATCGAATTCAAAGGAACATAGACTTAGTATTAGTATTAAAGGTAAATAATAGGGAGAGTTATTATTTAAAAGGAATTATAGATAGATAAAAACGAGAGTGTAAATAATTTTGTGTAAACTGATCCTCCAATGGTAGAATGAAATTAACTACCAAAGGAGGATTTTTATTATGAGTAAAAAAGATATAGTTAAATATATAATTGATGAGTATGGTGTTACATCACCTACTGATATAACTAATGCTTTAAAAGACTTATTAGGTGAAACATTACAAGATATGTTGAACTCTGAGTTTGATGAACATATGGGATATGACAAGTATGATCAAAAAACAGATAAAACTAATTATCGTAATGGAACTTCCAAAAAAACAGTTAAAATATCTCAAGGAAATATAGATTTAGATATTCCTAGAGATAGAAACTCATCATTTGATCCAGCTATTATAGAAAAACACAATCGTGATATTAGTGATGTTGATAACAAAATTATCAACTTATATGCCCGTGGTATGTCTACAAGAGATATCAGTGATACTGTTAAAGATATTTACGGTGTAGAAGTTAGTGCAGCTATGATAAGTAAAATAACAGATAAAATTATCCCTAAAGCTTTACAATGGCAAAACAGGCCATTAGATACTGTATATCCAATAGTCTTTATTGACTGTGTTCATTTTAGTGTTAAAACAGATAATATGGTTACCAAAAAAGCTGCATATGTTGTTTTAGGAGTTAATGAGAATGGATATAAGGAAATATTTGGTATTTGGATCGGCGAAAACGAAACAGCTAAATTCCGGCTATCAGTACTAACTGATTTAAAGAATAGAGGAGTTAAGGATATATTGATTATTTGCAGTGATGGTCTTTCAGGTATTAAACAAGCAATTGAATCAGCATTCCCAAATACAGTACAACAAAGATGCATAGTTCATCTAATTAGAAATTCATGTAAATACATGAGTTATAAAGACAGAAAAGAATTCTGTAAAGATCTAAGAACAGTATATACAGAATTTACAAGTGATAAAGCATTAGAAGCACTGGATAAGTGTAAAGGTAAATGGGGAGATAAATATCCGTATGCATTTAAGCCATGGGAAGAAAACTGGAATGAAGTTTGCAGTATGTTTAATTATGTTCCAGAACTAAGAAAAATCATGTATACAACGAATGCAATTGAAAGTTTAAATAGTGCATTTAGAAAGTTTACTAAAATAAGAACAGTATTCCCAACAGATGAAAGTTTATTTTATCTTGAGCTAAAGCATTGAGTCCAACTGCATATTTTAATTCTTTAAAGGTAGTTTCAATTCTCTATCTCATCTTGTATATTTTTTTAATTTTTTCTAATGGAAATTCATCTCTATCTAAATTTGTGGTAATACATTCAAAAGTATCATAACTATTAATTCTTAAAATACTTATAAAGCTTATCTTCAATGGCACCTGATTTCATACAGATAATGAACTTAATTAATTCATTAAAAGAAAGTTTTCTTTTTCTTGTAAAATCTAAATAAGGATTAAAAAGAAAATTTTTTTCTGTTCGGAAAGTGCTGAAATCGATTTTAATAAAACTTTTTTAAGTGCTGTACATTGTTCATAAGTAATACCTCCACCTATATGTGTGAAAATGTGTTAATAGTTTTAATCAAAAAAATTAAAAAAGAAGCGGCTGATTTATTGTCAAGCTCTATCTATCTCGATATTATCTTAACTTAATGACTTTGGGCTTAGCCGGTGGATATTTATTTTTCCTTAACCCCTGCATATCGGGAATGATTTTGTAGTCCTCTACGCGATTGTAAATAACCTTGTAGCTGACAGTAGTGGATTTGAAATTCACCATACACCCTGTATATTGTCTGTTTTCAAGAATATGCTACGATTTTTTAGTCTCAAGCCCAAGGCTTAAGGGAAATTTTATGTCCGCTTTTTCTTCCTTCAGATTCGTAATAGGCGAAAGGTATAAATTCAGTAGATTCTATAGATAAGTACGAGTAAGATACAAAGAAGTAGATAGCGGTGTTCCTTTTAATATAGTCAAGATAGTGTGCCGTGGATCGTATTATTGTATGAGTGTTGTGTATTTGATGGTGGAAGTCCACCAAAACTGACATACAGATGGAGGTTTTAAACCACTCTAAGGTGCCGTAATCAAAAGCTGTGGTATTGAGCGTTAAGGAAAAGGTAGTACTGAAAAAGCATCAGGCGAGTATGTTGGAGATGAGAGACCAAGCTAACAACTCACGAAACATCGATAGGCTATAAAAATTCATCAAAACCGGGGTAATGGCTTTAAGTTGGGACAAGTCTAGAGAATATCTGTTTACTGTCTAGACGATGTACGATGTAGAGGTGGCATAACTAACATACAGGCAAATGCATAGAACATGGGAATTTACTGTCGAATGATAAGATAGTATATAAAGTGGAAGAATCACAAGATAAGAGTACCAATATCGTTATGGGGGCAGATTAGGTTGTAGTAGTGAAGAAATTGCTGTAATGGGAGTGGAGTGAAGAACCCAAACTATCTAGTTTTAAGAATAGGTCAATTACAATATACCAGGAGCTTATGCAAGAAACAAAACGTACCGCATTGCTAAACGACCAGTATTAACTGCGTATGAAAGAGTGACTGCGAATAAAGAAATGTATGGAAGAGATGAACAGTCAATAGAAGATTTAGAAAAGGACTTAAATAACAACATTCTCTCATACTGATAAAACAAAAGCTGAGTGCGTATTAGATATCTATCATTAAATTTAGAGTGACTGGAGATGTATAAGTTTCTAGGTTTAATGATTGTGTTTTATCGGTAAGATAACCGTTAATGCTACTTTTGTTTAATTTATTACAATACTCGGCAAATGTTTTATAGATATATACTATAGTAATCGACTGTATTTTATTTGCAATTTTTTGTCACTTTCTATATTTATTCTATGAGATTTAAAAATTATAACACAGCAAAATATTTATATTTTTAGTAAAATATAATAAAAATACTAACTTTTTTTAATAAAAATATTAACTTTTTTTAGTAAAAATGTTATTTTAAAAAAGGGGTGGTATAAAATTAATTATTTTAAGTGTAGTTATAGAAGGCAAAATTTTATTTTACTAAAAATGAATGGTTAAATGGAGGGATACAAAATGAGCAAAAATTATAAGAAAAAAATAGTAGTTGCTATGTTGTCGGGAGTACTTGGTATTTGCGCGTATACTGGCAATAGTATTGGTATAAATGCGGAAGGATTGGACAATGCGGTTGGTGACTCAGTCACAGAAAATGTTAACTCATCATTAAATCGTGCAAGTAATGGGAATTTTGAAGGTAGTGAAATTTCAAACAAGAGTACGTGGAATATAAAACCTTATGGAGTTTCTACAATTATCACTGATGAAGATAACAGTTATGGGAAGATTGCACTTGAAACAACTGATGAGTACATTCTAAAAAGAATTCCAACTACACCAGGAAAAACATATAGGGTTACTGCAGACTTGAAAGTAGCAACGAGGAATAACGCTGTTCCTACTGGTGGATATTTTACCGCTAGATCATTAGAAAATGACACATATGGAGCGGTATATAATGAAATAAAACTTACAGATATTTTAAAAAACTGGACAAGTCAAAGCTTTGAATTTGTCGCACAGGATAATGAAGCGTTAGTAGGAATTGTGAAATATAAACCAGATGATACTACTATAAATACAAAAAAAACAGAAATCAGTATAGATAACCTGGTAGTAGTAGAGAAAGGAGACATTGATTATAAGATGGTCTGGCATGATGAATTTAATGAAAGTGATCTTGATAAGGACACATGGTCATATATGCCTGGCACAGTAGCAAGGAGTGAGCAACAAAATTATACAACTAGTAAAGATAATGTTTATCTAAAAGACGGTGAACTTGTTTTTAAAGCAACTAAGCGCGAAAAGGTGGAAAGCAATCCTCGAAGACCTCAAGGGAGAGAAATTAAATATGATTCTGGATTTATCAATACTTCCGGAAAAGTTGATTTTTTATATGGTAGAATTGAAATGAAAGCCAAATTACCAAAAGGTCAAGGTGCATTTCCTGCGTTTTGGTTGATGGGAACTTCGTATGGATGGCCTGGTGGTGGTGAAATCGATATAATGGAATTGATTGGTGCCCCTACAAAGGAGAGAATGGAAACTGGAGATACTGATCCAACTGACAACGGTAGACAGAGTAATAAAATTGTATATGGGACACCACATTTTTATTATGTAAATGGTGATGTAGATAAGGATGGAAGTTATGATCCATATGAATTGGGTGGAAATGTTAGAATAACAGAAGATTTTTCTGATGAATATCATATTTTTGGAATTGACTGGACTCCAGAACGTATTGATTGGTATCTTGATGGCGTAATTTATAATTCTATGAATCTCTCTGGCAATGAACGTTTAGATGCTGCTGGTTTAAGTATGAATAGACCGCAAATTATGAAATTAAATCTTGCAACAGGAGGTGACTGGGCAGGAGATGCAGGTGATCATTTAGATGAAGATGAAACTACTATGAGGGTTGATTGGGTCAGATGGTATCAAAATTCAGAACAAAAAAAAGCTGCTGATGAATGGTATGCAAATGCACCAAAATTTAGCGGTCTTGAAGATATTATTATCAAAGAAGGAAGTAATTACGATGTATTATCAGGTGTTTCAGTTGATAAAAACAATTACACTATTAGCGCAAGCATAGATGACGAATATATGTATAAGAATACAGGAGAAATGGCATTAGTAAACACTATTAACAAAGGTGAAATCGCTAATTTGAAAACAGGTGTGTATAACGTACATTATCATGCAGTACCAACCGGAGTCAATTTAAACGGTGATAGCTTGGCACAAGGAAAAGCATATCCAACTATTTTAAAAACAAAAACATTGATAGTACTGCCAAAAGAGGGTATTACTGGTGTCGTTGGTGAAAAACTCTCTAGCATTGCTTTACCAGATGGATGGTCATGGATTAATCCTGAGCAAACTATATCAGAAAATGAATTATATTCTGTGTATTTTACAACAGGGAGTGAATCCAAAAAAGCACGAGGTATAATTGTCAATATTCCTGTTGAAATTAAAGACTTAGAAAGCGGTAATCCATCAATTGAAAATGAATCACCAACTACATCTGTTAGTAGAGGTATTGGATTGAATACTGATGTAAATGAAAAAATAACTTCAGAAGCAGTGATGAATGAAGCCGTATCAAATAATATTGTAGCTACTGGTGATAACACCACTATTCTTCCTCTGCTTTTAAGCATATTTGTCACAACTGCAGGGATATTAGGAATCAATAAAAGTAAAGGAAAAAATAAATTAGTACTTAAAGAGCAATCTAAATAATTGTTACAAAATATATATAGCATATCATATACATTTGTTTCAATTAATTTTTAAAGTAGAGAGTAGCTGAGAATAATTAGGTGCTTTAAAATAATGTAGGGTACTAAACAAAAAGTTTTAATAAAAAGTAGGGTTAGAAGATGTATAATCTTCAATAATTATCCTACTTTTTTAATGTCTAGATATACTTTATGTGACATATAAGTATATAATCATTTAATTAAGAACGTTTTTTACATTGATAGTTTTTTACATTTTAAAATAATGATAAATTTGTGGCATTAACAAAGAATCTTCCATAAGAAAAGACACTGTATCCACAGTGCCATGCTTCTGTAACTATCCAGTTCTTAGTATAAGTCGTTATATAAGGCTCTTTCATTTGTTATAATTTCGTTGTATTTCCAGGATTTTTATTGCCTTTATTTGCCTATTTATCCTTTATTTATAAGGATATTTTCAATTTAGTACCCGCTTTTTCTAATAAGAAATAGCAGTAAAAATCCAATACATTTTGGTCATAGTGGGAACTGTATCCTGCAATGCTGACCAATCTTGATTGTTCACATAGTTAGCATCCATAGTATGAAATGCACATAGTGTTAAAGCAGTAAGAGATATTGCAACAAATCCAAACCATTTACTACTCTTATGATTTAGTGTAAACAACATATTTATTGCTGTAAATAAAATTGCTAACATTCCAAATACTATCCACATAATGAATTCCTTTCCTAATTTTACCGTTTAATATTTTATTCATCATATCTTAGTTACAGCCACCTCTGACAAATCCCCAACAGCCTTTATCCTGCTTCCACGGCTCAAGATTCCATGGCTCAAGATTCCATGGCGTTTTGAATCCTCTTGCAAAGTCTGCATGACATAAAAACTGGTTATACATACTTGTTTGCTTTGTATCATTCTTTACTTGAGTATACATAGGATGGTATTGAATAAATTTATATATTTCTGACCAAGCAGATTCTTTGCTAATTGTAAAAGGACTGTTAGGCATAACACTTAGTGATATACCCTCGGAACGACTTATCCAAGATATGCTTCTAAAATGTTTAAAACTGTTTGCTCTCGTTTGTATATAGACAGTAGGTTCTAAAATAATTGATATTCCTCTGTCTTGTGCTTCTTTTAAGAATGGCTCTTCCTCTAAACTTCCATCTAGATAAAAAAAGAAATAAAGTCGATAGAAGCCCAATCTATTAAAGAACTGTCGTATGTAGATGACAAAGAATCGATTTCTTCAACATTATTATCTTTAATATTGGTTATCTCTTATGCATATATAGAAAATCCAGTAATCCCTAAGCATATTATTGAAGCCAAAAGTGAACACATAAGTTTTTCATGAATTTCATCTACTTTTAATTCAAATTATATCAAGTCAATAAGAAAAACATATGCATGAAATAGTTGTGTTTTATCTAATTGTGAATAATGCTATAGTAATAGATAAATGTATATTTATACTCTATCAGTTAACCCATGTAATAACATAACTTATAGAGTGATATAAAACAAATTTCATATACCACAATTTACCTTTTATCATACTCCCGCCTCCAAGAATAATAATTTATATTTTAAAATGTCTGTTTAACATCTTCAATTATGTTCCAACATAATACTTTTTTGGTGAATTAAGACAATCCAAAGCAATTTATTTCTGATACTGGCGTTGAATGACAGTGTTAGCATCTTAACTAGATGTCTTTGCCCTCATGATTCTTCTTGATTCATATAGAAGAACATGTCTGGATTAGTGAGAGTGGGGTTAATCCAGACAAAATGTAAAGAGGGGGAATAGCAAGTATAAATTAAAAAGTTAACCAAACGATCTACATTAAACTTGTTAACGATACCAGTAAGTAAGTGTATGTATATGTTTTATTTTAGAAAAGGACTTCCCCCATAATTAATATATATTAAATTAGTATGATTAGCAAATAATCAGTATTTTTTCAATTCAAAAAATCGAAATATACATAAATATATCATTTTTTACATTCAAAATGTATTTTTAAAAAATACAACTATCAGTTGCTTATATTTTGGATTTTATTACGTGTGAGCCAAATATATACACATCAATTTTTCTTGCAATAACGGATATAGGGTATAAGAAATCATCATCTTATCATGAAACAGATAAAAAGTGAACCGTACTTTCCATGCAACTCGCTTTTTATCTTTATTTCTTAGTATAAGTCGTTATATAAGGTTCCCTCATTTGTTGTATTTTCGTTGTAATTAATTGATTTTTATTTGCTTTATTTGTTGATTTTTTTTTATTTATAGGGATATTTTTATTTTTTACCTGTTTTTATATTAAAATCTTTCTAAAAACTCCGATTATCCCCACAAATACTGTATCTATCGTACATTTTGAGAACTTAAAACTTTGAATTTACTACAAATTTACTACGATTGAGCAAGCCTTAAACTCTGAAATAAGTCAAGATTTAAGAAGATATGGTACAGCACATCAGTATTGAAACAAGAAAAAATTGAATCATTTATAGACTATGGAACGTTTAAATATGACGTTCCTTTTCTATTTCTAGCCGTACCATACCACCATAAAAGGAATTGACACAAGCAATCATTTCGCGACCAGTTCAACTTTCGAGTAGGGCTAGGACGCATGAGCGAGCTGGGATATGGTATGCTTTTCGGTTCTGATATCAAGAAGAAATTCTTCCAAAAGCGTATCAAAGGGCGTGGCTATTGTGATATAGGTACAAGTGTCATTAGTGAGTTTTATACACCCTTAGTACCTAAAGGGCATGATTTTCTAAAGGCGATCGGCATGCTTGCCAGTCAAAGACAAGATATATCAACAACAAAAAAAGAAGAAACACAAGGAAAGGAAGATAGTAAATAAAAATGGATTACAAAAAATTTGAAGTATATAACGAAAGGACAAGAAAAACATTGTCCTGTATCTGTGTGCATTATGACAAACTGGAAACAGATTGTAAGCATTTTGTCTTACAACGATACCAGAAGTTCAAAAACAATCCTAAATATATGTTGAAAAGAAAGGTTACGCCTTTGTTAGACCTTGCCCTCTTGGACGAAGAATTTTTACCAAATTTATTTTCAGTGCATCTTGGAAAAAGACAGTCTGCAAGCAACGGACGAATGGATTTTGTGTTTGAACTGATGGACAGAGCTTTTTTTGAACAGGATGAAATTCGTCAAAGCGAATTAACAGAAGAAACACGCAGGTTATGTCTTTTAGAAAAAGTGGATTTTATTGTTTTTTATGTAGGATTGAACCAGTAGGCAGTGCTCCGGCGGGGCTTGTGGTCGGCAACGCGACCACGGCCACAAGCGCCGCATAGATCGGAGAACTGCCTACATATTGATTGCCCCTCGGTATCTAACAGAGGGGCACAAAAAACAGGAAACAGTCCAAAAAAGTCGTAAAAGACTGATAAACAGTGGACTTTTGCTTGTTTCAAGGCAAAGTGATAATGCCTGTAAAATATCACATTTTATAAGATGGGAGTGATGATAACTGAATGATAAAGAGTGGTTAGAAGCATTTAAGAAAAAGCGAGCCTTATATGGTGTTACACAGTTACGGATTGCGGTTATGGCAGGTATCAGCCGTGAACATTTAAACCGTATTGAAAGTGGCAAGGTGTCGCTTACTTTAGAAATGAAAGAAAAACTATTGACAGCCTTAGAAAAATTCAATCCTGATGAACCGCTATTTCTTTTGTTTGATTATGTGCGTATTCGATTTCCCACAATGGATATAAAGCATATCATCAAAGATGTTTTAAGATTGAATATCCAATATATGTTGCATGAGGATTGGGCGTATTTCAGTTACACGGAACAATACTATATCGTAGATGTCTTTGTTTATACTTCTGCTGATGAAGAAAGTATGTATAAGTTATCTTATATAGTACGTGTCTGTGCTGATGATTTGGACGAGTTAAAAAGGCGCGCTGATGAAGTGAAAGATTTTTACGATGATTTGAGTGTAAAACTGGTACGCCCTGCCGGAGATATGCTTGGACTTCATTCTGAATTTTTACCGGCAAGCAAGCGATACATCAATGATTATGTGCAGTATGTGAAAAGTGATTTCTTGGCAGGGCTTGGTTTTGGTGCCACACAGCAGTTAGGAGAAAACACAGGCATTTATATTGGCTATTCCGTAGATACGGGAAGAAATGTGTATCTCCAACCCTCACTTGCCAGTCAAGGCGTGAAAGGTACGGTAACTAATGCGCTTGCTTCTGCTTTTATCGGAAGTCTTGGCGGTGGGAAGTCGTTCTGCAACAATCTTCTGGTGTATTATTCGGTTCTCTTTGGGGGACAAGCGGTTATCTTAGACCCAAAATCCGAAAGAGGAAATTGGAAACAGACGTTGCCGGAAATTGCTCACGAGATAAACATTGTCAATCTGACAAGCGATAAAGAAAATGCAGGACTTCTTGACCCCTTTGTCATTATGAAAGATGTAGAGGACGGAGCAACTTTGGCAAAAGAAATCCTGACTTTTTTAACCGGTATTTCTACCCGTGACGGAGAAAAGTTTCCAGTGCTGATTTGTGCCATCAAAAATGTGAAAGACAGTGAGCACAGAGGACTTCTGAATGTCATAAAAGAACTGAGAAAAGAAGAAACGGTTATCGCAAACAATATCGCAGACCATATCGAAAGTTTTGTGGATTATGATTTTGCACAATTGCTATTCTCAGACGGTTCGGTTGAAAATGCGATCAGTTTGGATAATCAGTTGAATATCATTCAGGTGGCAGATTTGGTGCTGCCGGATAAAGATACTTCTTTTGAGGAATACACGACCATTGAATTGTTGTCGGTGGCAATGCTGATTGTCATTTCTACTTTTGCTTTGGATTTTATTCACAGCGACCGTTCTATTTTTAAGATTGTAGATTTGGATGAAGCATGGGCGTTCCTTAATGTCGCACAGGGAGAAACCCTTTCTAACAAGTTGGTGCGTGCCGGACGAGCCATGCAGTCAGGTGTCTATTTTGTTACCCAGTCTGCTTATGATGTATCAAAAGAAAGTCTGAAAAACAATATCGGCTTGAAGTTTGCATTTCGCAGTACCGATATTAACGAGATAAAACAGACTTTAGAATTTTTCGGGATTGATAAAGAGGACGAGAACAATCAGAAACGCTTACGTGATCTGGAAAACGGACAATGCTTATTACAGGATTTATATGGCCGTGTCGGTGTGGTACAGATACACCCTGTTTTTGAAGAATTGCTCCATGCCTTTGATACAAGACCTCCGGTTTCAAGAGACGAGGTGGTGTGATGAATGAAAGATGGAAAGTTTCAAAGATAACAAAAAAGAATATCAAATCTATCAAACGATATATGACAAAGCAAAAAGTATTGCGTTTTATCAAAATGACGCTTTTTGTGATTGGGATAACGCTGATACTGCTCTCTTTACTTGGAACGGTGGCACAGGCGGCGGGATTGGTTGATGATACGGTCAGCGCAGAAAATCTCTACTCCAAATATCCGTTACAGAATTATACCTTAGATTTTTATGTGGATAATTCATGGGGGTGGCTGCCGTGGAACTGGCTTGATGGGATTGGGAAAAGTGTGCAGTATGGACTTTATTGTATTACCAATTTCATTTGGACAATCAGTTTATATTTAAGCAATGTCACAGGCTATGTCGTACAAGAAGCCTATAAACTGGATTTTATCAACGATATGGCAGACAGTATCGGAAAAAGCATACAGACACTTGCAGGTGTCACGCAGAATGGGTTTTCTTCGACAGGATTTTATGTGGGATTTCTTTTACTGATTATCTTGATCGTGGGAATTTATGTTGCTTATACCGGGCTGATAAAAAGAGAAACGAGCAAGGCACTTCATGCTGTGATTAACTTTGTGGTGGTGTTTTTATTATCGGCTTCTTTTATTGCCTATGCACCGGACTATAGCAAAAAGGTCAATGAGTTTTCCAGTGATGTGAGTACCGCAGCACTTGATCTAGGCACAAAAATCATGCTTCCAAACTCGGACAGTGAGGGAAAAGACAGCGTAGATTTGATACGCGACAGTCTATTCTCTATTCAGGTGGAACAGCCGTGGTTGCTGTTACAGTTTGGAAATTCCAACAAGGAAGAAATCGGTGCAGAACGTGTGGAGTCCTTAGTATCCGTAAGTCCTGATGAGGAAGATGGAAAAACAAGAGAAGAAATCGTGAAAACAGAAATTGAAGATAACGACAACACCAACCTTACGATACCGCAGGTTATCAATCGTTTAGGCATGGTGTTTTTCCTTTTGTTCTTCAACTTAGGGATAACGATATTTGTGTTTTTGCTTACAGGTATTATGATTTTCAGTCAGATACTTTTCATTATCTTTGCCATGTTTCTGCCTATCAGTTTCCTGCTTTCTATGATACCGGGATATGAAAGCATGACAAAACAGGCAATCGTGCGGGTGTTCAATACGATTATGACAAGGGCAGGTATTACGCTTATCGTAACGGTAGCGTTCAGTATTTCCAGTATGTTTTATAACATTTCCACAGACTATCCGTTCTTTATGATTGCATTCTTGCAGATCGTATGTTTTGCAGGCATTTATATGAAGTTGGGCGATCTGATGAATATGTTTAGTCTAAATGCTAATGACAGTCAGGGAGTAGCACGCGGTATCCTCCATAGACCATATATGTTTATGCGGCATCGGGCAAGAAGAATGGAACGCAGAATGACACGGGCAGCCTCTTTAGGCGTTGCGGCTGGTACAGGTGCAATGGCTGGAAGTATGGCAGGAAAACAACATACACAGGCAAGCGAACAGCGTTCCCGTAATAATGTTTCCAAAGGCTCTTTCAAAGATGTTCCGAAAAAAGCCGGTGCTGTTCGTGAAAATATCAAGGATATGCCAATACAGGCTTCGTATGCGGTTCATTCAGTAGGCAGACAGGCAAAGGAAAGTGTTTCTGATTTTAAGCGAGGTATCGTGCAGGAACGAGAACACAGGCAATCCGGTCGTGAAGAAAAACGCCAACAGCATAGACAGACGATTGCAGATAAGCGTATGGCATTACAAAAAATGCAGGAGCAGTCTGGAAATCATCAAACACATGAAAGACCGGCTACTGTTTCCAAAGAAAATCTGTCAGAAAACAGGTCAAAGGTACAGCAAGTCAGACGACCGATAAGGAGTGCAGGTACACCGATCAGAAAAGAACCGCAGAAAGTAACAGTTGAAAATATGGAAAAAACACGCCCACTTTCCTCTTATGAGAAAAATAGCAGAAATAAGAATGATGTGGGAAATGTGCGTAGTACAAAATCACAGTCGGTACAGACAGTGCAAAAATCACAGGTGCATAAGGAAACAAACCGCAAGGTCGTATCAAAGAAAGGACAGAAGAAAAAATGAGATTAAAACAGGTGTTACCATTGGGAAGTCTGTTCCCTTTTCTGCTTGCGGTAACGTTGTTCTTCGGTGTACTTGTGAGCGCTGATAATGATGATAGTGGCGGCGACTATTCTTCCGGTATTACCGGAATGAATTTATCCGCAGAGGTGTTGAAACATCAGCCTATGGTGGAAAAGTATGCCAAAGAATACGGTATATCCGAGTATGTCAATATTTTGTTGGCTATCATACAGGTGGAAAGTGGCGGTACGGCAGAAGATGTTATGCAGAGTTCGGAAAGTCTTGGATTACCGCCTAATTCCTTAGATACAGAAAGTTCTATCAAGCAGGGGTGCAAGTATTTTGCGTCTCTGCTTTCTTCCTGTAAAGAACAAGGAATAACCGACATCAATGTGGCGATACAGTCCTATAACTTCGGCGGTAGCTATGTGGGATATGTTGCAGGTAATGGGAAAAAGCATACATACAATCTGGCGGAAAATTTTGCGAAAGATAAATCCGGCGGAAAGAAAGTTACTTATACGAACCCGATTGCCGTTAAAAAGAACGGTGGCTGGAGATATAGTTATGGCAATCAATTTTATGTCGAACTTGTCAACCAGTATCTTTATGTTACGCAGTTTGATGATGAAACGGTGCAGGCGATTATGAATGAAGCCTTGAAGTATAACGGCTGGGAATATGTGTTTGGTGGTTCTTCCCCAACCACTTCCTTTGATTGCAGCGGACTGACACAATGGTGTTTTGGAAAAGCTGGTATCTCTTTACCGAGAACAGCGCAGGCACAATATGACGCAACACAGCATATCCCGATTGCACAGGCAAAACCGGGCGATTTGGTGTTCTTTCACAGTACCTACAACGCGGGAAGTTATGTAACCCATGTCGGCATCTATGTTTCGCCGACACAGATGTATCATGCAGGAAGTTCCGGGATTGGATATACCGATTTGACGAGTAGTTACTGGCAGCAACATTTGATTGGCGCCGGACGTGTAAAACAATAGAAAGTGAGGATTTTCAAATGAAATGGAAGAAAAAGAAACAGACAGAAAACAAACAAGAAATGAAAGAAAAAGAGATACCTACCTTAAAAGTGGGTACGCACAAAAAATCTGTGATTGCCTTGTGGGCGCTGCTGATCGTGAGTGTCAGTTTTGGCGTGTATAAAAATTTTACTGCCCTTGATATGCACACGGTCCATGAAAAAGAAACGGTAGAACTTCGACTAAATGATACCAACGGGATAGAAAATTTCGTCAAGAATTTTTGTAAAGCCTATTACACATGGGATAACAGCAAGGAAACGTTGGAGAAGCGAACCGCTTCTATCAATGGGTATTTGACAGAAGAATTACAGGTATTAAATGCGGATACCATCAGGACGGATATACCAACATCTTCGACCTTTAGTGATGTGTTGATCTGGAATGTGGAACAATCCGGCAATGATGAATATGAGGTGCTGTATGAAGTTGTGCAATCCATCAAAGAGGGCGACCAGACAAGAAGTGTGCGTTCTTCCTATATGGTTACGGTTCATGTGGATACAAAAGGAAATATGATTATCGTACAAAACCCTACCCTAGCGCCTATGATGGAAACATCAGACTATGAACCAAATGTAGTAGAAAATGACAGTCAGGTGGACGCTGATACAGTTAGCGACGCTACCGCATTTTTAGAAACGTTCTTTCAGTTATATCCTACTGCAACAGATAAAGAACTTGCTTATTATGTAGATGAAAATGTGATAGAACCGGTGCAGCGAGAATATCAGTTTGCAGAGTTAATCAATCCGGTATTTACAAAAGACGGCGAGAATATCAAAGTGAACGTATCTGTGAAATACTTGGATGATTTGACGAAAGCAGAACAGATTTCACAGTATGAATTGGCACTTCATAAGGATACTAACTGGAAGATCGTAGGATAAGTTTTTTTCATGCTTCATTGGCAGACTGTATCGTCATGGTATGGTCTGCCCTTTTTCTTTCTGGACAAAAAACGCTGACGAATGAAAATTAACCCGATATAATGAGGATAGAAAAATGCAAAGGAGTGAACTCTATGTTTCAAAGAAAAGTAGATTTTGTGAAGATTTATGCCAAACAAAGTGGTATGTCTGTTAAGGAATACAAAGCCTATATGCAGGTGCGTATTGAAGATATGAAAACAGATCCGGAAACAAGAGACTGGTTTTATGGAATGTTTGGAAATAAGACGCCGAGTGTCGATCAGTATTTTCAATCATGTGTAAAGGCAGCAAAAAAGCAGGTAAAAAGATATAAGCGTACAATTCTGTAACGAGATGTACGCTTTCATTATGATATTTTGAAGTTTTATAAGTAATAAAATTTATAATTTCTCTTATGACTTGCCGTATTTTCATAAACTGTTCTTGCTGTGCAAGTAAAGAATAGGACTACCTGAGTGAACGTAGACAACACAACGAAGCCAAATGATAAAGAACAATCCCCGCCAAACTATTAAAAATGGCATATGGATTATAAAAATTACTCCGGCTCGCAAAGGGCTGGAGTAATTTTAAATTTGCCTGTATCATTTACTTGACGGTTATTTTTATACCTGTGATAATTCAAGAAATCCATGATATTCACTTCCTGTCTTATCCCGTTAACAGTAAAATTTATAGAAATAGGAATATAGCTGTCTTCTTACAACACTAGTGACGGGGCATGATAAACACGGGCTGCCAGTTCACTGTCAAGTAAGTACAGCGAACGAGAATCCGTACCAAACAGGTTAAATTTCGTAATCAAATCATTCGCATTCGTTTCTTCTTCACCCTGTTCTTTTACGAACCAGCCTAAGAATTGCATGGTACGGAAATCTTTCAGAGAATAGGCAGCATCATAAAGATTATGGATTAAACTGGTAACATATTCTTCATGTTGTAAGCTGTAAGTTAGAGGATCGTTCAATTTCGTATACTCTTTATCGGGTTTATCGATTGCTTCAAGGGTCACTTTCGCACCGTTGTTTTGAAGATACTGGACGAATAATACGGCATGGTCTCTTTCTTCCTGTGCCTGGATATTATACCAGTTGGCAAATCCATCGAATCCTTTCTCTTTATAATAATTGGCAAAGTCCAAATAAAGATATGCGGAATAAAATTCCTGGTTGACCTGCTTATTCAATAATTCTACCACTTTTTCATCTAACATCTTGGTTACCTCCTGTATGTAGTGTAGACCTGCTTTCTTTCATTGTTAATAGATTGCCTGGATTAAAAAATTCTTATCTTTAATTACTAGAATCGATCTTCCTTTTTATCACGCATGATTTTTACTTCACATCTAAAATAAAAATACGTCCTACGTTAATTAAGGGGAGGAGAAATTAACATAAGACACATTTTTGATTTGTGGGTAGATCAATTTTATTTATCAGAATCAGAGTTAATAGCATCTTTTGCTTTTTCCGCTACTTCCTGAGCAGCATCTTTGATATCCGATGCCACTTCTTTTGCTTTTCCAACAACCTGATCCAATACCCCTTCTGCCTTCACAGAATTGTCACCTGTTGCATCACCAACAGTTTTTTTTACTTTACCTTTTACTTTGTCTGTAAATCCTTTGTCTGACATTTGGCTCACCTCCTTTTGATTTCTACACCTGTAATTATAACTCGCTGCTTACCGTATACAATATCATATTTTATTTAGCTCGATTATTACATTAAAAACACGTTTCATACAATGCTTGAAACGATATGAATATTGATAACACTATTTTTAGATATTCACATACTACAGGAATCATTTCTCCATATTATCTGATTCAAAAGGAAGATCTTCTATCGGTTCCCAGGATTCTCCAAAGTCAACTTCCTTGAATAAAGCAGCCAACCCAGTGATCTGTTTCAAACGTAATATCTCATCTCGATCCATTCCAAGATGTTTTGCGATCCATGCATCTGAGCGTCCGAATTCATGCAGTTCTTTGACGATATTGCTCATTAAATCTACATCATGACTACCTCTTGCACGGTTATGACGGATGGTGCTCGCCATTCTCTGATCTAATGGTTTATCGATCACGGAAACAGGCAATAGACCCTGTTCCCGCTCATAGATATCTGGATATTCTTTCATGATCCGGTATCTATGAAATCCATCCACTATGATATATTCATCGTTTGGTTTATCATAATAGCATACGATCGGCATCGTATAGCCGTCTGCTTTGATACTGTCATAGAGAAGTTTCATTTCCGGCGGTGCTACCGCATTGGGGTTGTAATCATTGGGATGAATCTTTTCAACAGGTACGGCTCGTATGTCATATACGGGACTTTTTGTCATCATTTAGTTCCTCCACACTTCTATATTTATCTTTTAAGTAATCTAACTTTTTCTGCTGTTCACGTGTCAGACCAAACCCCATGAAACGGCAGATATGATCGTTTTTCAAGATGCAGAAACACATCCGCTTCCAGCTTGGGATATCCTTTGTAGATTTGATATCATCTGTATGATCTGGAATCTTATCCAGAAAGATAATGCGTGAATTTTTAAATATCGTATAGTTGGATATGCCGTTTCTCTTGATATGGTATCCATGTTCTATCAGCTCCTGAATGGTCTCTTCCTCTAACCCGCCGCCAACAGTATGCCAGAACTTTAGAGATTTATTAAACTTATCGACGTAATTTTTCTGCAGGCGTTTCGGCAGCGTTGCCAGCAAGAATTTAGTATAGGATTGCCACGTATGACCTTCGGGAAGCGTGATATTACGGTATCCCATAGCTCTTGTTTTTGAATAGATAGAAGTAAAATTTGCGCCCTGCACACGCCCAAGCAGCTTTGTCCATATCTGGGGGTCGATGACCCGATAAAGATTCAACGAATCCTTGGCATAGTCTTGAAAAGGGGAGGCTACGCGCATCTGGGAAACCGTCAGGCCGGCCTTGTAAAATAAATCATATAATTCATTATATGGATAATCAAAGCGATAGTAGGCATGCCAGATATCATTGACCGACCAGTCATACAGAGGGGACGCAGTCCAGACATCTTTAAACTGATGGGTGATCCAGCACTGTCCTTTGTAGCCGTATTTCTTATTAAGAAAACCGCTGTAGCGCTGTAAGGATTCATCGGCACGGATTCCCAGAAGACAGACCGTTTTCTCTTTGTTATGGGACATGCGATACCATCTGCCAAATTGTCTTGCAAGGTCTTCCTGGTGCATCTTATAGTGATAGGTCGTCATGGGATTATGTGTCAAAGTGAACACATAATCATGTTCCGGCATTGGACGTACCCAGCTGTCTACCTTTTTATCATCCCAAGGGTACCAGTACATTTCATAGCTGCTCAGTGCCGTACGTGTAGCCATAGGAAGGCAGATCCAATACAATTCTACATGAGGGCGTTTTTCCAGCATCTGAAAGGTTTCCTCTACATATCTTGTCGTGGCTGAATACTGGGCTTCAAAATCCTGATGGAATACTCCAATCGTTTTATCCGGATAGTTCCGATCCCGAAAATCAAGCAGAAGATACAGCAGCAGTCCACTGTCTTTTCCACCGGAAAAAGAAATATAAATGGAATCGAATTCCTGGAAAATAAAATGGAATCGTTCCAATAAGGCTTCATATACATTCAAATCCAGATATCTTTTTATCATAATATGTACTGCATGTTCTTTCTGCAAGACAGCAGAATGCAAGCTCACCCCTTCCGTTATAAAAAGTTTTCCCGTTTCCTGATGCTGTGTCAAGTGATGCTGTTTCAAGGAAACTGCTGTTAGGGTTATTCTAAGATACAAAACCAAAATATCCAATATTACGACAATATTTTTACAAAAAAGGTCGTTTTGTACTGCTTTTTTAATCATATATACATAAATAAAAAATATTTCACTATACATATACAGCAAATATCGGTAAAAATTGCCTTCGGTTTCTTATACAGCGGCGCATCAGGATAAACGAAAAGGACATGTATGAAAGGATTCTGCGGTTTCTGCACTCCTATGAAATAGAATAAATATAATAAATGTATAAAATGTTAATTTGATGTATGATTAAAGCATTTACATTATTTTTTGCCAATTAGATGTAATTTATTGTCTGGTTATGCTATTTTATATTTAAGTAAATTTCGTCTTTTTATTGTGATTTGCGGGATTTGACCTCATATGACAGAAACCGCCAATATAGAGGAGGATTGAGTTTGATGGAACTTACAGGAAAAGAACTGCAGAATATAAAAGCACTTCATGTGACAACAAAAATACCCGTACATATCTATGATCTTTGTTTCAAGCTGCTTAAAGTGTACACTTCCGGGAACCGGTATGAGATCCCTTATGATTTTTCACGGATACATCCTGAAAACACGCACTGCAGAGATCATATCTGGTATGAGTATGGATGGCTGAAAGAAATCTTTATATTTGTACGGCATAAGGATGTCATTATCACGCTTGGACCGTTTCTGACAAATCATATAGAGCCGGAAGAAATCGAGAAACTTGTGGAAAGCGGTAAAATAAAATCGCAGTCCTCTGCCGCAGGAAAAAAATGGTTTCCTTATTATGAACATCTTCCAATCTACGCATTAGGGGACATCCGTGATTTTGTCATACTGCTGGGTGCAATCTTAAATATCGATCTGGAAGAGGTTTATTCGAGAAGGCTTCACGTAGAAGTTTATCGAAATGAACTGGAATTGAAAAAACGGGCATCAAAGAGACCTTTTTTTGAGGATCTTGAATCCGAACAGTATGCCTTCTATTATGAAAATAAGATCATGGAACTGGTTGCCAAGGGAGACCTGGATACTTTGAAACAGGGCGTTGCCAAAATCGGATGCAGTGTGATCCCCACCTGGCATAATGATTCTGTACGCACAGAAAAAAATTATACTATTGTGATTCTGGAAAAACTGTCTTCCCTTGCTCTTCATATGGGAAAGGATGTACTGGAAACGATCAGGTTACGAGAATTTTACATAAAGAAACTGGAACAGAAGGAAAAACTTGTGGATGTCCTGGCGGTAAGGGACAGTGCAATCATCCATTTCACAAAAGAACTGCATGATCTGGCAAACAGTGCCTATTCACCTTTCATACTGTCTGTGATACAGTATATCAACCTTAAGATCTACGGGCCATATAGACCATCGGATGTGGCAAAGCATTTTTACATGTCAGAGAGTTCATTACGGCGGCACTTTAAAAAAGAGGTGCATATGAGCATGACGGAATATACCAATCAACGGAAGATATCCATTGCAAAGATTTTTTTATCCACGGGGATGCCGGTTGCAGAATGTTCAAAACGTTTAGGTTTTTTTGACAGTTCGCATTTCTACCGAACTTTTAAAAAGTATGAGGGAATTACACCAAAACAATTCTTAACTAGAAAGACCCAAAGAGATTTTGATGAAAATTTTCTTCTGGACGAAGAACTCTATTGACCTTAGCTGATAAAACGTACAAAAAGAACTGTGAAAAATGGTGCAGATAAAGCATCACTTTTCACAGTTCTTTTCTTTACATAGCTGGATGGAAGCATCTTCCGCTTACGAATATCTTTGATTGCCAACAGAGAAGATCGTATGAATACGGAGATTTTAGAAATATAATAAATAATAATAGTGTATAAAAGCCTCATATCTTTGTATAAAACAATCTTATTTTATTACTATTTCAATAATTGTAGACTTCCAGTTTCGATAAGTATATTTTAGTTATGAACCAGTGATAGAGTACCCTGATTGAAAAAGGAAATAGATATGAAGTTAATCAAATATCTGGCAAAACAATCGGAATGTGCTTATATCTTCTATTTTTATTTTAGGTTTGTAAAAATGGAACATGCTCTGTCTGCTTGGAATGAAAAACGAAAAAAATTCTGTGCCATTTGCAATTCGCTAATATTTAAGGATGTTCGTGTTCTAAAAAACAGAGTTGTGCAGGAGTTCCGTTGAGTATCTCAGTGCAGTTTTTTTGAAAAGGATAAATTGTATTTGATGCAGTCTATTTCAAACCTAACCTATCCAGAATCAAGGGGGGTGATTTATGCATTTAAAAATATCTACAGATTATGCTATCCGTATGGTTCTCTATCTGGCAGAAAAAAGGCGGCTTGTTCAGTCAAGGGAATTATCGGAACAGCTGCATATTCCACAGAGCTATGTCTTAAAAGTTGCCGGTATCTTGAAAAAAGCACAGATCCTGGAAGCGGTTACTGGAATCGATGGCGGTATGCGGCTCGTGAAGCATCCAAGAGACATCCCCATCTATGATGTGATTCGGGCAATGGAGACGACCATGCAGATTAACCGTTGTCTTGAAACAGATTGCTACTGCAGTCGAGACGCAGTTCCCTTTTGCCAGGCCCGTCATTTTTACCAAAAGATACAGTCGTATCTGGATCACATGCTGCTATCAACAAGCATACAGGAGCTTCTAGAAATGGAATGAAGGGAAATATGAGGGTACCAAACTGGTTCTAATTATTTTAGAAAGAAACGAAAAGAAAGGAGAAATCGTTTATGGAGAAAAATAAGCCAAGTTTTCTTTCCTGTGCAAAAAGACAGCAAAGATGGGCGATACGAAAATTGAGTATTGGCGTGTGCTCTGTGTTACTGGGCGTCACGTTGATGGTGCCGTCTTTGGGTACCGTCTATGCACAGGAAAACAGAGGACTGGATACTACAACACATTATACGGCAACCGGAATTGATACCAATGCCAACCTACGTTATAGCTCTACTGTTTTCGATAAAGTTGAGGATGACGGCAGTTTATCTATGACGTTTACATATTGGTTTAGTGGAAGCACAGGATGGGGGACAGACCCTGCGAACGAATATGCTGGGAAATATCTTTTGAGTTTTACCAACGATACCTTTTATAAACAGATCGATAAAGTTATTTTAGATGATATTAGTCTGGAAAAACATAACGATGGCGCAATGTGGTCTCTGCCAGTTACAGAACTGCCTAACTATGCTTTGATAGGTTTATCACGTAACCAGCCTGTTAAAATCACGCTGAAAAATGGACAGACATTGGAAAGTCTTAATTTACAGGATACTCCCATTGGATTTAATTCCGTTTTGACGACCAATAAAGGGGCTATAGCCTCGAACAGTATTTCTAATGGTTATATCCTGCAGAATAATAATAATAATAAGAATGAAAAGGAATCAGATTTTACAAAAGGTAAAGTTAATCAAAGAATTAAATTTAATGTTGATGATATGACCATTCGTTCTATACACACCTTCAAACCTGCTGAGAATTTCCTACAGACAGATTATAGCTGGGTTGTGTATGTGAAAGAACAGATACCACCGGAGCTGTTGGCATACATAGATACAGATAATATTAAAATATATTGCTCTGATTTGGACGGCGTAAAGATTAACGAAAAACATGAAGAATTTACGGTACCAATTAACGACCAAGGCTTAGTGGATACAAGTCAGGTTCTAGAACTAAGCATAATCGGCAATGATACAAAGGCGCAGTTAGATGCAGCAAGAAAGAATCTCGACCGAATTTTCTTTGGAACGCTTGGACAAAGCCGTAACTATACGATTTCCTATAAACTGAAAGATAGTGTAACTCTTTCCGATTTTGCACGTGCAGCTAATGAATATATTGAGAAAAATCAGCAATCCTTCTTATTTGATAGCTGGATGGAAGCAGACTATCTGAACACTAAACAAGGTATATCAACAAATGATAATGGAGATGCTCCAAAGCAGTTGAATGATTCGTATGCAAATGCTTATCTGGATGCGAATGATACGGACAAAGATGGTCTATTTGATTTTGTTGAATGGAAGATTGGTACCGATACTACTAAGGTAGATACAGATGGTGATGGAGTACCTGATGGACAGGAATTTATGACAGATCAGACAGAACCAAACAACGCTGCCGATTATCTAGTATCAAAACCAACTACTACAACGACAACATTTGATTCCACTAAAAAGACAACGATTGAAGGAACTGTTCCAAAGCCATTGATTGCTGATCCAGCAGACCCGGCAAGACTGATCCAAATCACAAATGAAGATGCTGGAAATGTGATTGTCAAGCTTCAAGGGTATGATAAGGATAAGAAAACATACAATGAGCAGGAATATGGTACAACGAAAATTTCGTTTGATGATCTGGTAGCCGGAAATTTCTCTTTGGATGTTAACGCAAACGTAGTGCCAGACGGTACAGAGGTTGTTCTGGTTGCATATAGTCCAAATGCACAAAATCCCGTTATGGGAGACCCATTTACATTCACTACACCAGACAAGGACAAATACAATGCCAAAGGTGGCACACTGAACCAGGCATACGGAAAGAAAGCCGAAGAGAAAGCAATCCTGGACAAAGTCACAGTGACAGAGGAAGGAAAAGACACTCCGGCACCAGCAGAGAAAGTGAAATCCAAAGCAATCAAAGGTGAGATTCCTACTCCAACTGCAGATGGTGCAGACCAGACCGTGACCGTGGAAGTAACCTACGCAGACGGAACCAAGGAAGATGCTACCGTAACGATTGATTACGGGGAGGCAAAGGATGCCTATGCTCCGGAAGGACAGAAGGTAGACATCAATAAAGGCGGTACTCCAAAAGCGGAAGACGGAATCAAGAACAAAGACGCCCTTCCAAAAGATACGAAGTATGAATGGAAGACACCGGTAAATACAGACAAACCGGGAGAAACCAAAGGAACGATTGTAGTAACCTATCCAGATGGAAGCAAGGAAGAAGTGGAAGTCACTGTCAATGTCATTGATCCTGCAACAGATGCGGACAAATACAATGCCAAAGGTGGCACACTGAACCAGGCATACGGAAAGAAAGCC
>ERZ1108166.306-NODE-306-length-54507-cov-7.129747_pt1 | contig 54507 bp, 42 predicted proteins | sample MGYA00403702_ERZ1108166 | MGnify/ENA primary metagenome ERZ1108166 (study PRJEB35170, sample SAMEA104062401) | human gut metagenome | biome: human gut; feature: human-associated habitat; material: faeces | place: Denmark | collected 2012-05-01 ...
TGAAAAACTTTTTAATATTTTTCATTTTACCCATTGACATTTCTTAGCTGGACTTATCTTATCCTTTCACAGCTCCCGCAACCATCCCTTTGATTATTTGTTTACTGAACATAAAATAAAATATCACTACCGGAAGCATAGTTAATAACATTGCAGCCATAATCTTAGGATAATTAGAACTAAACTGCCCAGTAAACTGAGTCAATGCCAGCGGCACTGTCTGATAAGCTTTATCTTTAATTAAAACCAATGCGAAAGAAAACTCATTCCAACATGCAAACGACTGAATAATTCCGACTGTCGATAAAATTGGCCGACAAACCGGTAACATAATTGTAAATAATGTCCTCGAAAAACTACTTCCATCTATAGCAGCTGCCTCTTCCAATTCCACAGGAACTCCTTTTATAAATCCATCAATTAAAAATATAGCGATGGGAAGCCCCAATGAAACATATGGAAATAATAAAGTAAACCACTGATTTGATAAATGAGTTTTCGTAAACAGTATATACATTGGAACCAAAAGCGAATGTATTGGTATCAGCATTCCCAAAAGAAACAAACCATATAAGATTCTTCTTCCTTTAAATTTTATCCTGGAAATTATATATCCAATAATAAACCCCAAAAAAACTATTAAACTTACCGATAAAACAGTTATTATAATACTATTAAAAACAGAACGACCTATCTGATAATCTGAATTTGTAAATAAGCTAATATAATTTTCAAATGTAGGATCTTTGGGAAGGCCAATAATATCCGCATTAAAAGCGCGCTTTTCTTTCAAGGAAGAAGAAATCATCCAAATTATCGGAAAAATACAGCTAAATGAAAAAATAATCATTATAACATTCAAAACACCACTGCAAATTCCTTTTTCCAGTCGAGATAAAAGCCTTATATTACTCTGTCCGTTTTTATTTTTTCTTTTCATTCAGCTACTCCCCTCTCGACATTTTTTTCGCTATTTTATTGACACATAAAATTAATATCAAACTTAAAACAAAAATCCCCATAGATATAGTACTTCCATATCCCATATTCATATGATCAAAAGAAACCTTATATCCATACAGAGCCATTACCATAGAAGAAGTTCCCGGGCCTCCATTGGTCATAACATATATATGATCAAATGCTTTCATATTTCCTGCAATACACAAAGTAATACAAACCAGCAAAGTATTTCTAATCAACGGTAAAATAATATACCTTGTTCTCTGAAATGCATTTGCACCATCCAACTCAGCAACTTCAAGAACTGAATTGTCAATAGAGGCAATAGCGGATAAAAGAATCACCATGTAATAACCTATATATTGCCAAACTACCGGAATTGCAATAAGAAGCATTACTAAGTCGGGCTCATTAAGCCAGACTTTTTTCAAATCATCTCTTCCAATTACTTCCAAAACCCAATTTAAAATACCTCTTCTATAGTCATAAATCATCATCCATATAAACCCAATTGCTACCGCTGATACTGTGCTTGGAAAAAATGCAAGCGTTCTATGTAATCCTTTAAATTTAACTAATTTTGAATTAATGAAAAGTACAAATATCAACGCTAAGCCAATTTGACAAATTGCGCAAATCAACACTAAATAGATATTATGAGAAAAGGACTCCCAAAAAGTCTTATCATTTATCAATTTTATATAATTATCTAATCCTATAAAGGACTTCTGAGGACCTCCTTTCCATTCAAACAAACTGTAAAAACCTGCAGCAGCTAATGGAATGAAAACTGTAAATAGATAAATTGCCACAGGTACACATAAATATAAAAAAACAATTTTTCCTTTAGGTTTAATAGTTTTTAACATTACGTTTCTCCTTTAATTTTTATAAACGGGACAGATTAAAGCTCTATCCCGTTTATATATCCGTTTACCTATTAATAATTTTCTTCATATGCTTTTTGAGCGTTTTCAGCCACTTCTTTCGGTTCCATTTCACCATTTGTCATAACTTGTAAATCAGCCCATACCTGACTCCACACAGGACTGGATAAATAAGAGTCATAAATCAAACAACTGGGTTCTTCTAAATAATGATAAAAATCCTGCTCATATTGATCAAATTTGGATAAATCCACATCTTTTACATCTGTTACACATTTAAAGGCATAATTTTCAGCAATATAACTTGCATATTCGGAACCTGTAATCTTATATATCAGGTCAATTGCTGCATCTAATTTAGCCGGATCTTCCGCAACCTTTGGATTAATAGTTACAGCCCATCCCATTCCTGAATTCTGCGTTCCTTCAGCCGCAGTAGCACCTTCTGGCTGAGGAAGTACAACAAATTTTGTTTTTTCCAGCAACTCTGGATCATCCACCAGTACAGAATGTATATATTTAATATCCCAATCTCCACCTATAAATGCCGCTGCACTTCCATCTAAATAATATTCTCTGGCATCATCATTTGTAATAGCATTAAAGTCTTCATTTATAATTCCAGATGTAAATATCTTTTGTGTAAATTCAAGCGCCTCTACAAATTTCTCATCTGTAAATTTAGCTCCTGTTTTTTCTATTAAGGACTTCATCCATTCATCGCCGCAAAAACGATTACCTACTACAGAAAGGAAACAGGATTCCATATTCCACTGCGCACCATTACCAAATGCAATTGGTGTAATTCCCTGATCCAAAAAATAATCCTTTGAGTCAATAATTTCCTCCCATGTTTCAGGAAAACTTTCAAATCCCGCATCTTTCCACATATCTTCATTATAAACAAGAATTGTAGCGCTTCCTAATGCCAGGGCTGGAATACCATAGTATTTATCATCAGATTCCCAGGCATAAAAAAGATCCATATTATAGTTTTCTGCATCTGAAGAATTTTTAATAATATCTGTCATATCCATAGCAAGTCCCTGCTCTGCCCAAGATGTTGTATTACTTCCTTTGAGCATGTATATATCTGGTAAATCACCAGCAGCAGCAAGAGCCGCACTTTTTTCCAAATAATCATCATGCGCCATAACATTCTGTACTAACTCAATATCAGGATATTCTGTCTGCCACTCGTCCAGCATAGTTCTCAAGCCTTCAGCACCACCATTTGCTTCGGCCTCTTCTCCTGTGGAAAAATGCATAAATTCCAGTTTTCCCTTATATTCCAATTCCTTTTCTTCCGCATTCACAGTTAATGGGCTTAATGTTAAGCTTCCCAATATGCTTGCACACAATAATAAACTGATTTTTTTTACCTTCATAATTTTCCCTCCGCTAATAAACAATTATATATTTTTGTTACAGATATTGTCACGAAAACAATATACCCCTAAAATTCATTTGCCTCCTCCCTGCTAAAATATTTTACCTTGGATTTTATTTTGCCGTTTTTCCATTATTAATTAGTTTTCATTTACTTTTCCGTAACAATATCTTGCATCAACCACTACCTGATAATTTTCACTGCTTATTCCTTTATAAATGGAATTACATGCGCTTAAAATAAATCCGCCGTCTCCTTTACATCCTTCTATAATTTGTCTTGTCTGTTCTTTTATTAAATCAGGCGTTCCTAAATGCAAATCTACACAATTTACATTCCCGATCAGTGTCAGTTTATCTCCTACCATCTGTTTCAGTTCAACTATATCCATCCCTGCCAAAGGATCTATACACTGAATCGCTGTCACTCCAGATTCTAATATCTGTTCCATAATAGGCATAATGTTTCCATCTGTATGCCAAATAGAAAATACCCCTTCTTTTTCCAAACTTTCTACCCAACGATTCATATATGGAAAAAGAAATTCATCGCATTGCTCAGGTGAAATGAACGGTCCTGAATTAAAAGCGATATCTCCGCAGTTAATAATCCCATCTGCCCCTGCATCTAATTGTTTTTTTTGCCATTCTATTGCACTTTGCAATTGCTTCTCCAGGCTCTCCTTAACATCTTCCGGCTCATCAAACAATTGATACACAAAGTCTACCAAATGATTTCCATCTGGAATCATCATAGTGGGAGAAGAACTTCCTATTATGCAATATTGATCACCAGCCAATTTTTTTAACATTCTAAGCTGTAATAATTGAGCATCTTCATCAGGAAGCCAAAGATATGCCGGTTCTCCTGGCGCAACTTCCCAATACCCTCCAAAGTTTCGAATTGCATCATGTCCTGCTTTTTCCGCAGTTTTTATCATTAATTCTGCATTACGATATGCCGCCATTTCACGTTCTTTCCCTGTAAGCCTCCCGAATTCAGATCCTATTATAGGTTTTTTCCCAATATATTCCTCGTAAATCTGAAATTCCAGCTCCATAAATGCCACATAATCCTTCGTCTTTTCATGATTCATTGCAGACAAAAATCTCTGTTTCGGTGTTATATCCATACTTTTTCTCCCTCACTCCCTCAAATACAGATTTTTATTTTTTTCTTTCCCTTTTTTCTGTTCTTTATTCCTTAGATTATATCACTTTGCCTTATATTTTCCATAGTAATATTTGCATAAAACTTGACAAATACTGCAAAATACAAGATAATAAAAAACAAAAAGGAGAAAATAAATATGCTTACTCTTCACACGGAATTCCCGTTACACCACTACACTGTCGGCAGTTATAATATTGTGTGTTCAGAACTGCATCCCTGTGAATTCAATCAATCGTATTCCAGAAATTACCCACATACTCACGATAGTTTCGAAGCTTGTTTCGTTCAATCCGGAAGTGGTCTATATATTGAAAATCAAATTGAATATGTCATCAAAAAAAATTGTCTGTTCCTTGGTCATCCTTATGTAAATCATGAAATTATTCTCACTTCTGAAGCACCTCTCCGTCTTTATTACTGCAATTTTATCATTACACACACTGACAGAGTTTCTTCTGTTTCCGAAGAAGAATCCATAATAAATCTCTTTTTAAAATCTTCTCTTTCTATTGTCCCAAAATGTCGGCATTTAAATTCTTTTCTTCCTATGTTTACCTCTTATGTTGAAAATGGAGGTTTTTTCTCTTCAAAAAAAGCTTTAGAAGCTTTGCTCATAGAAATGATGTTAGCTCTTACCCCGCAAAGCATATATACCCATAATGAACACATTACTTTTAAATCTAAGATTTCCCAATACATTAATCTCCATTTAAACGAAAAAATAAGTGTAGATATGTTGGCCGAATTTATGAATGTTTCTCCAAGAACTTTATTTTATCTTTTTAAAAAACATTTTAATACTACTCCTATCCAATATATCAACTATGCTAAAATTTCTTCTTCTATCCTGTATTTACGTATGGGATTTTCTATCACTCAAGTGTCTAATTTATTCGGTTTTAGTGAGCTTTCGTCCTTCAGCCGAACTTTTAAAAAATATACAGGACTCAGTCCTCATGAATATCTCACTAAAAAATAAAATTTTTTGTTTTCACAAAAAAAACTCTTTTCAAATAGAGCTTTTCTCTATTTGAAAAGAGTTCAGGAGTTATACGTTTGTAATTTTTAAACCTTCTGTTTCTTTTTTCTTATCTTCTTTATATAGTAAGCGGTATTCATTTGACATATCCCCCGCCTCCAGGATTAATTCCATAGATTCCGCACATAGATTAGGCAAAATACATCGTACACTTGGACCTATTTTGTTTACGCCTGGCTTCGATGCTTCGTAGTCCCATGTAAGAAGCTCCTTTGTCTGTGAGCCTATTTTTAAATATACTTTCATAGTTCCTGCCGGGATTTTTTCCAGAGAATCATTGAGCATCCATAACTCAGCTTCAAATAACTCATTTCCACAATAAGAAAACTTGGGTATACGCGCACTGGCTGTAACAGATTTCAAAGATTCTTTTATTCCATAATATGCTGGTTTAGGATTTGCCGGATAACTGAATATGCTGTTATTTGCAATAGTTGGCCATGGCTCATTAAAGCACCAGTTCAGAGCCATTGAACAATACGGTTTCTGCCTTCTGGCTTCCTCAAAAATGCTCTTATATCCTTCACTCTGCATCCACTGGCTTTTTTCAATTAATCCCTCTAAATCTTTCTGCTTTCCAAAATAGTTTTCAATAACGTCTTTACAGCACCAGGTGTCATCTCCTGGATACCATGCGCTAAATGCGTGATGAGCAATCGTTACATCATTTGGTTTAAATGGTTCCAAATATTCCTTTGAAATGTATTGTTCCAAATATGATTTCTCTGCAATAGAAGGAACTCCAAATTCTGTATATGCCGTATTATGTGAATGTTGCATTGCATAAAAAACTTCTTCTCCATTTTGATATTGAAATAAATAATTTCCATGTGCCATCCCCATTAAAGGAGAAGTCATTATAAACGGTGTATTTCTATCATAGTCATAACAAAGTTTATTCAAAAGACGCAATGCCAATTTTTGTTCATGCATTCCTGACCAGTTATTAAAGAGCTCATTTCCACCGCACCATAACACTATACAGGCATGTTTCCGAAGTCTTTTTAAAATAGATATTGCTTCCTGTTCAAGAACTGTCAAATAATGCTCACTGTCATAATAATCATTACATGCTAATGGAAATTCCTGCCATACCATAATCCCCATTTCATCACATAAATCAAAAAAGCATTCTTTATCAACATATGCACCACCCCAACACCTGAAAATATTCATATTTGCCTCTTTAGCATATTTAACAAGTGGTTCATATGTCTCTTTATCAACTACTCCAGGAAATATCTCCGGACATACCCAATTGCTGCCTTTTGAAAAAATGTTAACTCCATTTAATGTCAATGTAATAGGAGGATTACTTCTTGTTTTTGGAAAACTAGCAGGCTCATTCCATGTCCCCTCATTCATCGTCAACTCAACTTTTCGAATACCAAACTTCCCGCTTTTTTTGTCTCCATTCAAAAGTTCCGCTTCCCATGAATATAATGCCGGTGTTCCATATCCATTACACCACCATAATTGAGGCTTTTCTAATTCTATAACCTTCTGTTTGCCCTGTTCTTCAAATATCAGCTCACCGTCAGGCGCAAAAACTCTCCATGTAATTGCTTCATTTCCCACTATTTCTGCATTCAAATATATTTTTGCGTGAGAAAGTGTTTTATCCAATACAGACTTAACTTCTGTATTATGAATATAACTTTCTTCACGTATTTCTATGTATGTTTCTTCCCAAATACCTAATGGAACTAATCTGGGATGCCAATCCCACTCATACGCTGCTGCGGGTTTTACACTTTGCCTTGCTTCTTCACGGCAATCCGGTATTCCAGATAAATCTTTAGGTATAGGATGTATACAAACTAAAAGTTCCCTGGATTTACCAATATATTGAGTAATATCCAGCTCTACTTCAGTAAACATACCTTCCTGACTAAAAATTCGTTTTCCATCTATCGAAATATCAAATTCATAGTCAATTCCCTTACTGACAAAATATGCACTCTGTCCTTCTGTCAATAAAGGTTTTTCTAAAGTAGTTTTGTAATACCAATACTGATCTTCCATCCACTTATATTGTTTAAAATTAATATCTACAAGTGGATCTGGATAATTTTTAGCCTGTGCCCAGTCCAACTGAACTGCACCTGGTACGGTTGCTCTCACAAATTCTTCTGGAAGCTTATTTGCAGAAGATGAATATCCTACTTGCCATAATAAATTTTTTTTCATTGATAAAATCTCCTTATTTGTAATAAAAAACGGCAAAACTTTTTTACATCCAAGGTCTTATCAAGAAAACGGATCTTTCAACTTTTATAACCCATTTATCCTCATTATAAAGTTACACATTCAAAAGTACAACCCCAAAATTAATTTTATACCATATTGTTGAAGCGAAGAAACTTATACTCCTCGCTTCCTTCTTCCCATTATTTTGCAAAACACCACTGCCACCCCTGTACTTACCGCAGTTGCCACAATTCCCGGACCTACTATCGCAGCGGGATTTACACTCCCATACTGGGCTCTGTAAGCCAGCATATTCATCGGAAGAATCTGAAGCGACGAAACATTAATAATCATAAACGTACACATAGCTTTGCTTGCAATATGCGGCGCTCTCTTTTTTGTCACTCCCCGCCTTTTACAGTCCTCCTCATTCAGTTTCTGAAGCTCCTGAACGGCACACAGACCTGACGAAGTGCTTGCCCAGCTCAGTCCCAGAATATTCGATAAAAAATTCAGAGAAATATATTTTCCCGCCTGAGATTCCGGAGAAATATCAGGGAAAAGAAAACGAAGAACTGGTTTCATCCCTTTGGAAAGCAAATTCACAAGCCCTGTATTTTCTGCAATCTTCATAATACCGGTCCACATGGCAGTAATTCCCCCCATAGAAATACATAAAGCCACCGCCTCCTTTGACGAGGAAATCACTGCCTCTGTCACTTCCTGAAGATTTCCGTTTAACGCTCCGAAAACAATCCCGATAATAAGCATTCCACCCCATAAATAAGTCATATAAAACCCGTTTGTAACTGTTCAGTACCCTCACAGTTACGTTTTTTTCTTAAAATATATGAAGCCCCCGGAAAAATCATTCCCGGGAGCTTCCTGTATTCATATTCTTACGGTCTCAGCATCAAGTACTTCGACTTGTTCTGAATAATTATTTTTTATCTACAATTACCTTATCCAGTTTCCAGATGTCATCTACATACTCCTGAATTGTTCTGTCAGAAGTAAATTTACCGCTGTGCGCTGTATTGAGAAGAGCCATCTTCGCCCATCTCTTTTCATCTCTGTAAGCTTCTTCCACACGCTTCTGTGCTTCTGCATAAGCACGGAAATCTGCAAGAATAAAGTATCTATCCGGACGGTCTGTATTCTTTGTATTTAACAGAGAATCGTAAAGGTCACGGAACAGCTCTGTATCGTCGGAGAAAGTTCCGTTAATAAGCTGCATTAATACCTGACGAATATCTCCGTCTGTATTGTAGATTACATTCGGGTCATATCCGCCGTTGTTTTCGTAATTGATTACCTCGTCAGAGCTTAAACCGAAGATGAACGCATTTTCTGCTCCAACCTCTTCCACGATTTCCACGTTAGCTCCGTCCATCGTTCCAAGTGTAGGCGCACCGTTTAACATAAACTTCATGTTTCCTGTACCGGAAGCTTCTTTACTTGCTGTAGAAATCTGCTCGGAAACGTCTGCTGCCGCAAAAATCATTTCCGCATTGGAAACACGGTAGTTTTCAATAAATACAACTTTCAGCTTTCCGTTAATGGAAGCATCATTGTTTACCACATCTGCAACAGAGTTAATCAGTTTAATGATTTTCTTTGCTGTATGGTATCCTGCAGATGCCTTTGCTCCAAAAATAAATGTTCTTGGATAGAAGTCCATCTCCGGATGCTGCTTAATCTGGTTGTACAGATAAATTACATGAAGAATATTTAAAAGCTGACGCTTGTACTCGTGAAGTCTCTTAACCTGCACATCGAAAATAGAATGTGGGTCAACTTCCACTCCATTATGCTCCAGAATATATTTCGCAAGACGAACCTTATTCTGGTACTTAATGTTCATAAATTCCTGAAGCGCCTTCTCATCATCTGCATAAACAGCCAGTTTTTTAAGCTGAGGCAGATCTGTAATCCAGTCAGGTCCAATATGGTCTGTTACCCATTTTGCAAGAAGCGGGTTTCCGTGAAGCAGGAATCTTCTCTGTGTAATACCGTTTGTCTTATTATTAAATTTCTGCGGCATCATCTCATAGAAATCATGAAGCTCCTGATTTTTCAGAATCTCTGTATGAAGACGGGCAACACCATTTACAGAGAAACCTGCAACGATTGCAAGGTGAGCCATCTTAACCTGTCCATCATAAATAATCGCCATTTTTTTGATTTTTTCATAGTTTCCAGGATATTTAGCCTGAATATCCAGAATAAAGCGGCGGTTAATCTCTTCAATAATCTGATATACTCTCGGAAGAAGTCTGGAGAACAGCTCAATCGGCCATTTTTCCAGTGCCTCGGACATAATTGTATGGTTTGTATATGCACAGCATTTTGTAGTAACTTCCCATGCTTCATCCCAGCCAAGACCTTCCTCATCAAGAAGAATACGCATCAGCTCTGCTACTGCAACTGTAGGATGTGTATCATTCATCTGGAAGCAGACTTTTTCGTACAGTTTTCTGATGTCGCTGTGGTTTTTCTTATATTTCTCAATAGCAGCCTGAATACTTGCAGAAACAAAGAAGTACTGCTGTTTCAGACGAAGCTCTTTTCCTGCATAATGATTGTCGTTAGGGTAAAGAACTTCTACAATATTGCGGGCAAGGTTTTCCTGCTCAACCGCTTTCTTGTAATCGCCTTTATCAAAGGAATCCAGCTCAAAATCAACGATTGGTTCTGCATCCCAGATACGAAGAGTATTTACAACCTTGTTATTATATCCAACAATCGGCATATCATAAGGAATTGCTTTTACAGCCTGGTATCCCTCATGGATAAACTTGTTCTGTCCTGTTGCATGGTCATACTCTACTCTTACATAACCGCCAAAATGCACTTCCTTTGCGTATTCCGGACGGCGAAGTTCAAATGGATAGCCGTTCTTCAGCCAGTTATCCGGCGCTTCAATCTGGAATCCATTTTCAATTTTCTGTTTGAACATACCGTAACGATAACGGATTCCGCAGCCGTATGCACAGTAATTTAATGTTGCAAGAGAATCCAGGAAACATGCTGCAAGACGTCCGAGACCGCCGTTTCCAAGAGCCGGATCCGGCTCCTGATCTTCAAGGCAGTTTAAGTCCAGGCCAAGCTCTTCAAGGGCTTCTTTTACTTCTCCGTAAGCTCCCAGGTTAATCAGATTGTTTCCAAGGGCACGTCCCATAAGAAATTCCATAGACATATAGTAGAGAACCTTCGGATCCTGCTCATCATAAGCATTCTGTGTCTCCAGCCAGTTATCAATAATAACATCTTTCACTGTGTAGCTGACTGCCTGGAAAATCTGCTCCTGTGTAGCTTCCTCCAGTGTTTTTCTGTACAGAAACTTAACATTATCTTTTACACTCTGCTTAAAAGCCTCTTTCTTAAACTGTTTATCAATCATTTTTTGTCTCCTCCCTGTAATATGAGCGCTTTTATAATTTTGTCACTGCAAGAGTAACCTGTTCTTTATTGATATTCCAGTCCTTCACGTAGCCGTCTGTTTCTCCAAAGACTATATTCTCAGCGAGAACTTCGCCTTTGATTTCTTCTGCATGAGCTTTCATGATACTCTCAATCTTCTCATTATCTTTTGCGTAAATGCAGATTTTATCCATAACCTCAAATCCTGCCTCTTTACGCATTGTCTGCACCTTGCTTATGATTTCACGGACAAAACCTTCCTCAATAAGCTCAGGTGTAAGGTTTGTATCAAGCACAACAGATGTATTTCCATCTGTTTCTGTTACATATCCCTCTGTCTGCGCTGTTTCAATCAGAAGATCTTCCTCTGTAAGCTCTGCTTTGTTTCCGTCAATATCAAGAACAAGAACGCCGTTTGCACGAAGCTCATTCATTGCTTTTGTTCCGTCAATTTCATTTAATGCCTGACGGATTCCGTTAAGCAGCTTACCGTATTTTGGTCCTACTGTACGAAGCTGCGGTTTAAAGCTGTAGGAAATGAAAGATTCCACATCATCTGCAAACTTCACTTCTTTTACATTCAGCTCGTCTGCAATAATATCTGTATAGAAACTGTCCATTGCCTTTTCTGCTTTCACAAACATTGTTCCGATTGGCTGACGGTTTTTAATGTTTGCTGTATTTCTGCAGGCACGACCGAGAACAACAATGTCGAGAAGCTCTTCCATATTTTCTTCCAGTTCTTTGTCAATCCACTCTTCTTTTACTTCCGGGAAGTCGCAGAGATGGATACTCTCCGGAGCAGAAGCGTCAATGCTTCTTACAAGGTTCTGGTAAATGTCTTCTGTCATAAACGGAATCATAGGAGCTGCCGCTTTTGCAATAGTTACAAGCGCTGTATAAAGAGTCATATATGCGTTAATCTTATCCTGCTCCATGCCCTTTGCCCAGAAACGCTCGCGGCTTCTTCTTACATACCAGTTACTCATATCATCTACAAAATCCTGAAGTGCTCTTGCAGTCTCCGGAATCTTGTAGTTTGCAAGGTTCTCATCTACTGTTTTTACTACTGTGTTTAATTTGCTTAAAAGCCACTTGTCCATAACCGGAAGCTTGTCGTATTCCAGTGTATATTTTGTCGCGTCAAATTCATCGATATTTGCATACAGTACAAAGAAAGCGTAAGTATTCCAGAGAGTGCTCATAAATTTACGCTGTCCTTCCACAACTGCTTTTCCGTGGAAACGGTTTGGAAGCCACGGTGCACTGTTTACATAGAAATACCAGCGAATCGCATCTGCGCCGTATTTCTCAAGCGCATCAAACGGATCTACCGCATTTCCCTTTGACTTACTCATCTTCTGTCCATTCTCATCCTGCACATGACCAAGAACGATTACATTCTTATACGGAGCCTTGTTAAAGAGAAGTGTGGACTCTGCAAGAAGAGAGTAGAACCATCCTCTTGTCTGGTCAACAGCCTCGGAAATAAAGTCTGCCGGGAACTGCTGCTCAAACAGCTCCTTATTTTCAAATGGATAATGATGCTGCGCAAAAGGCATAGCTCCTGAATCAAACCAGCAGTCAATAACCTCAGGAACACGGTGCATTGTGCCGCCACACTCCGGACATTTTAAAGTAATCTCGTCAATATACGGACGATGAAGCTCCACTGTTTTTGCTCTCTCATCACCGCTCATTTCCACAAGCTCCTGACGGCTTCCGATAGAGTGCATATGTCCGCATTCACATTCCCAGATATTAAGAGGTGTACCCCAGTAACGGTTTCTGGAAATTCCCCAGTCCTGAACGTTTTCAAGCCAGTCGCCGAAACGTCCCTTACCGATACTTTCCGGAATCCAGTTGATTGTGTTATTGTTGCGGATTAAGTCATCTTTCACTGCTGTCATTTTGATGAACCAGGACTCTCTTGCATAGTAAATAAGAGGTGTGTCACATCTCCAGCAATGCGGATAATCATGTTCGAATTTCGGAGCGTCAAACAGCTTTCCTTCTTTGTCAAGGTCTGTGAGAACCATTGGATCTGCCGCCTTTACAAAAGTTCCGGCATACGGTGTCTCTTTTGACATATTTCCCTGTCCGTCAACAAACTGTACAAAAGGAAGGTTGTAATCACGGCCTACACGATTATCATCCTCACCGAATGCCGGCGCAATGTGAACGATACCAGTACCGTCTCCCATTGTTACATAATGGTCGCATGTTACGAAATGACCTTTTTTCTTCTGTTTTGCAGCAGCTTCTCCTGTGCAGGCAAAAAGCGGCTCGTATTCTTTGTATTCCAGATCTTTTCCAACATATTTCTCAAGAACTTCATATGCCGGTGTTTCTTCTGTGCCCAGTTTTCCAAGAACTGTATCAAGAAGAGCTTCTGCCATATAATACGTATATCCGTCTGCTGCTTTTACTTTGCAGTATGTTTCATCCGGATTTACACAGAGAGCTACGTTAGATGGAAGTGTCCACGGTGTTGTTGTCCATGCCAGGAAATAAGCATCTTCTCCTACTACTTTAAAACGTACAATAGCGGAACGTTCTTTTACTGTCTTATATCCCTGAGAAACCTCCTGTGCAGAAAGAGGAGTTCCGCAGCGCGGACAGTAAGGAACAATCTTAAATCCTTTGTAAAGAAGCTTCTTATCCCAGATTTCTTTTAATGCCCACCATTCAGACTCAATATAATTGTCCTCGTATGTTACATAAGGATGATCCATATCTGCCCAGAAGCCAACTGTAGAGGAAAAATCCTCCCACATTCCTTTATATTTCCATACGCTTTCCTTACACTGTTTAATAAACGGCTCCATACCGTATTCTTCAATCTGCTCTTTTCCATCAAGACCAAGTTTTTTCTCAACTTCAAGCTCAACAGGCAGACCATGCGTATCCCATCCTGCCTTACGGGGAACCATGTTTCCCTTCATTGTACGGTATCTTGGAATCATATCCTTGATAACACGTGTGAGCACATGACCGATGTGCGGCTTTCCGTTTGCTGTTGGCGGTCCGTCATAAAAAGTATATGTTTCGCCTTCTTTGCGGTTTTCCATACTTTTTTCAAAAATATGGTTTTCTTTCCAGAACTGTTCTACTTTTTTTTCGCGTTCTACGAAATTCAGATTCGTGTCTACTTTCTGGTACACTGTTCTTCCTCCTGATTTTTCATATTTGTATCGCAGTGCGCTCCTGCGGAACGTTTTGTTTACCAGGAAAGTCCGTATAAAATGTACAGCTCTCCCGGTAAATAAAAAAAGCTCTCAATCCTATGTAAAAGGACGAAGAGCTGTTCTTTCGTTATACCACCTGTTACACTGTACGGGCACTGCGCCGATACATGTTCCCTGTAACGTGGGAAAAACGTCATCTCCTACCGGGCTTACCTTCGGAAATGAAACTCCGGAGTGATTTTCTGCCGCACCTACTTGCACCGGGCTTCCACCATCCCCGGCTCTCTGACGCCTTTCTGTACAGCTTACTGTCTCCATCACAGTTTTTTTCCTTGTCCTTTCCATTATAATCTGTATAAATTCCATATGTCAAGCCCTTTTCCCCTCCTTTACAGGATTTTGCCTGTCTGTTATACTGAAGAAAGCAAAAATACTTATAACAAATACTTACATAACAAAGGAGGTACTCCTATGGCAGAAAAAATAAAAGTAATTATGGACTGTGACCCAGGTATTGACGATGCTCTTGCAATGGCTTATTTAGCTTCCAATCAGGATGTTTTGGAGCTTCTCGCAATTACTTCTGTAAGCGGAAACCAGTCTATTGAAAAAGTAACGCGAAATGCGCTGGATTTGGCAGAATTTTACGGTCTGGATGTTCCTGTTGCAAAAGGCGCTCCTGAACCACTTGTTCGTGAGCCTCAGTTTGCAGGAGAAATCCACGGAAATACAGGTCTTGGAAACTGCGTTCTTCCAAAAGCAATCAGACAGCCGGAAAAAGAAAACGCAGTTCTTTTCCTTCATAAAGTTTTATCTTCTCTTCCGGACGGAGAGCAGGCAGTTCTTGTTCCTACCGGTCCGCTTACAAATATTGCTCTTCTTCTGAAAACTTTTCCGGAGATTAAATCCAAAATCAGAGAAATTGTTTTCATGGGAGGCGCAGCAAAAGGCGGAAACGTAACACCGGCTGCAGAATTTAATATTTATGTAGACCCGGAAGCAGCACAAATCGTATGTAAAGCAGGCATTCCTCTTGTTATGTGCGGTCTTGATGTAACAACGCAGTGCTTCCTTACAAAAAACCATATTGCGAAGCTGTGTCAGTCCAACAATGAAGTGGCAAAGATATGCGGAGATATGGCAGGCTTTTATATCAGTCAGCCTTACAATAAATATAAAGGAACTGTAAATGTACATGATGCCGTTCCTTTTATGTATCTTGTACACCCTGAATTTTTCAGCGGAGAAAAAGCCAAAATAAGTACAGACTGCTCTGAGGGCGTTTCCAGAGGAAGCACTCTCTGCGATTTCCGCTGGTGGAATTATGAGGAAGAAGAAATGAATGCCCTGGTTCTTACTAAGGCGGATACAGAACAATTCCAGCAGCATCTTATTTCCGCTATCTATGAGTTAGGAGAAGCCAGAAAATCATGAATTTTATTGTTTTTGACCTGGAATGGAATCAAAGCCCGGAAGGAAAAAAATTTTCCAACCGCCGCCTTCCCTTTGAAATTATAGAGATAGGCGCTGTAAAACTGAATGAGAGAAAAGAGACAGTTGACACCTTCCACAGACTGATTAAGCCTCAGGTATACAACTGGATTCACAACAGTATCCGGGAAGTTATCCATGTCAATTACAAAGATCTGGAAACAGGCACTCCCTTTCCCCAGGCTGTCCGGGAATTTATCGAGTGGTGCGGTGACGACTGGTATTTCTGTACCTGGGGAAACCAGGACGTAATGGAGCTTCAGCGGAACATGAAGTATTATGAACTTTTGTATCTTCTTCCCGGCCCTGTTGCCTACTACGACATACAGAAGCTTTTCTCTGCCTGTTTTGAGGACGGGGAATCCCGCCGTTCTCTTGAATACGCAATCGACTTTCTCGGCATAAAAAAAGGTGAGGATTTTCACCGAGCCTTTGCAGATGCCTTTTATACAGCAAAAGTATTAACTTTTATGGAAAACAAAAAAATTCTTCCTTTCTACTCTCTTGACGTTTACCAAAACCCCAAAAACCGAAAGGAAGAAATCCGCATTTCTTATCCAACATATGATAAATTCATTTCCCGGGAATTTTCTTCCCGTGAGCGCACCATAAAAGACAGGGAAGTTTCCAGTACAAAATGCCCTGTCTGCCATAAGCCTGCAAAACGAAAAATCCGCTGGTTTATGAACAATTCCAAAATTTACTACAGCGTTTCCAACTGCCAGGAACACGGATATATCATTGGAAAAATCCGTATCCGTAAAACAGAAGAAGGTCTATATTTTGCCATAAAAACATTAAAACCCGCCTCAATAGAAGAGGCGGAGGAAATCCGCGAGAAACGGGAAGCCCTCCGCCTGAAAAAACAGTTAAAGAGACGGTCTGAGAAGGAGCTCTGAAAGGAGCTCTTTTTCATATTGCACGCCCTTTCCAACCAGGTGATCTTCATAATAATATTCATTTAAAATGGTTGGCATTCCAACAACACTTTCCAAAGTCGTTCTCTTAAGTGTCATCATGTCGGCTGTAAATCCTTTCGGAACAGTTACATAAATCTGATGAGGATAATAAAATGCCATATCATTTCCGCAATTTTTCAGGAGATACTTTTCTCCCGGAAGATTCCTGAGAGTTACTGTACCGGTGTCTACCTGCATGCTTACCTTCTGGAAATTATTAAATCCGTAATCAAGAAGCTGCGCCGTATCTGCATAAGCCCCGTTAATGGAATTCATCACCACTGCAACAAGGCGGATTTCTCCTCTTTTTGCGTATGTGACAAGCGTACTTCCCGCATCGTCTGTATATCCCGTCTTTCCGCCCATAACACCTTCATAAGCATAATCTCTCGTTTCCATCATTTTATGATGGTTAAGAAAATAACGTGTCTCCCCAAATTTATTTGTAGGCGGAATTTCATAGAGAAGTCTTGTTGTAAACTTTCGAAACAACGGATTATGCCATGCTGCATCTGCTATTTTTGCCATATCTGCTGCTGTTGTAAAATGATTTTTATCCGGCAGACCGTTTGGATTATTAAAATGTGTTCCTGTACATCCAAGCTCTCGTGCCCTTTTATTCATCAGCTCTACAAACTTCTTTACAGAGCCGCTGGTTTTTTCCGCTACAGCCAGGGAAACCTCATTTGCAGATTCCAGCATAACTGCCATAAGAGCCTGCTCTACTGTAAATTCTTCTCCTGTATCTGCATAAATACTGGAGCTGCCTGCCTCAATTCCATATGCTGCCGCCTGTGACATCACAAGCTTATCATCAAGTTTCAGATTTTCACACGCCAGAAGTGTTGTCATAATCTTTGTAATACTTGCCGGATACAGTTTTTTATCTGCATTTTTACTGTAGAGAACAGAACCTGTCTGCATATCCAGAAGAATTGCAGACTGCCCTTCTATTTTTGGTCCCTCAGGCCAGCCTGCAAGAGCGTCGGTATCCGCACTTTCTTTATAATACTCTGTGTGAGGAACTGGTGTGGGCGTTGCTTCTGTTGCTGCCTGACTGTTTTCCTCCTCCGCATATATAAGACCCGGCTGTGAAATAAAAAGCCCTGCACAGAGAACACTGCACAGCCACTTCCGCAGTCTTTGTTTTTTCATTTTTACCATAATTGTCCTCCTGATTTATAAAACCCGCCGTCATAAACAGCCGCCGTGCTTCGCACTTCAGTATACCATTTTTTTTTCATGAAGACTAGGCTTAACCTTCACTTTTTCCACAGTCTCTTTTATAATAAGGATAATCTATCCACAATTATCAACAGGGAGGACTGTATATGCCAAATATCACAAAAGAAGCTCTGGAAGCTTCCTTAAAAAAATTTCTTCTCAAAAAGCCCCTTGATAAAATCACAATAAACGACCTGACAACAGACTGCGGCATCAGCCGTATGACTTTTTATTATCACTTTAAAGATATTTACGATCTGGTAGAATGGGCATGTCTGGAAGATGCAAAAAAAGCACTTCAGGGAAAAAAGACCTACGCCACATGGCAGGAAGGAATTTCTCAGATATTTGAAGTTGTACTGGAAAATAAACCCTTTATCCTAAATGCTTACCGCTCCATCAGCAGAGAACAGATTGAAAATTATCTGTTTTCCCTGACACGCTCTCTTATTATGGGCGTTGTAGAAGAACAGTCAAAGGGATTTTCTATTACAGAAGAACAGAAAACCTTCATAGCGGACTTTTATAAATACAGCTTTGTGGGAATTATGCTTGACTGGATTAAACAGGGAATGAAAGAAGATTATCACGAAATTGTTCAAAACATTATCATAACCATCCACGGCAGCATCGGGAATTCCATAAAAAACTTTACAAACCCGGCTCTTTGATAAGTTTTTTATCATATCCTCTTCTTTGTAAATTGTAAAAAACCAAAACAGGACATACTATAGACATCAGAAAAGCAAATGTTAAAGAAATTTTTGAAAGGTGGTTTTTTACATGGCAAAGAAGAAATTAAATCTCGGTGTTGTATCTGCTGTAGCCGCAGGCGCCGGGGCAACTGCATACCTTATGAAAAAATCAAAAGAAACAAAAGAGACAGAAGCCCAAAAATTATCTGCCGCAAATAAAAATTACAGAAATACAGAACGTGGGAAAAACGCCAAAAACAGCAGAGGCATCTACTACAGCAACGGAAATTATGAAGCATTTGCCCACCCGGAAAAACCGGAAGGTGTGGAAAATAAAAATGCTTACATTGTAGGAAGCGGTCTTGCTTCCCTGGCTGCTGCCTGCTTCCTTGTCCGGGACGGACAGATGCCCGGCTCCCAGATTCATATTCTGGAAGCAATGGATATTGCCGGAGGCGCCTGTGACGGTATTTATGATGCCACACGAGGATATATTATGCGCGGCGGAAGAGAAATGGAAAACCATTTCGAATGTCTCTGGGATTTATTCCACAGCATTCCTTCTCTCGAAAAGCCAGGCGCATCTGTTCTTGATGAATTTTACTGGCTGAATAAACACGATCCCAACTACTCCCTTTGCAGAGCTACTGTAAACAGAGGAGAAGACGCGCATACTGACGGCAAATTCAATTTAAGTCAGAAGGGCTGCATGGAAATCATGAAACTGTTTCTTACAAAAGATGAAGACCTTTATGACAAAACAATCGAGGACGTTTTCGACGATGAAGTATTTAACTCCACCTTCTGGCTGTACTGGAGAACTATGTTCGCCTTCGAAAACTGGCACAGCGCTCTTGAGATGAAGCTTTACTTCCAGCGCTTCATTCACCACATTGCAGGGCTTCCTGATTTCAGCGCCTTGAAATTCACAAAATATAATCAGTATGAATCTCTGATTCTGCCTATGCAGAAATATCTGGAAAATGCAGGCGTTGATTTTCAGTTTAACACAGAAGTCACAAACGTTGTCTTCGAATTCAAGGACGGCAAGAAAATTGCCACTGCGATTGAATGCAAAGTAAATGGCAAAGAAGAAGGTATTCTCCTTACAGAAAATGACCTTGTATTTGTCACAAACGGAAGCTGTACAGAGGGCACAATTTACGGCGATCAAAATCATGCGCCAAACGGCGATGCGGAAGTACGCACAAGCGGATGCTGGAATCTCTGGAAAAACATTGCAAAACAGGATTCCTCTTTTGGACATCCGGAAAAATTCTGCTCCGATATTTCAAAGACAAACTGGGAATCTGCTACTATTACAACATTGGATGAAAAAATCATTCCGTATATTACAAATATCTGCAAGCGCGACCCGAGAAGCGGCAATGTAGTAACTGGCGGTATTGTAAGCTGCCGTGATTCCAAATGGCTGTTAAGCTGGACAATTAACCGTCAGGGACAGTTTAAAGAACAGGACCCGGATAAAGTCTGCATATGGGTTTACGGTCTTTTTACCGATGTTCCCGGCGATTACGTAAAGAAACCTATGAAAGACTGTACCGGAAAAGAAATCACAGAAGAATGGCTTTACCATATCGGCGTACCTGTAGAACAGATTCCGGAACTTGCAGAAAACAGCGCTGTCTGTGTTCCAACTATGATGCCGTATATTACCGCATTCTTTATGCCCCGTACAAAAGGAGACAGACCTGCCGTCATTCCTGACGGCTGTGTAAACTTCGCATTCCTGGGACAGTTTGCCGATACACCGAGAGATACCGTATTTACAACAGAATACTCTGTAAGAACAGCTATGGAAGCTGTATACGGACTTTTAGGAGTTGACAGAGGCGTTCCTGAAGTATGGGGAAGTGTCTACGATATACGTGACCTTCTCGACAGCACGGTGAAACTTATGGACGGAAAATCTCCTCTGGAAATCCAGCTTCCAGGACCATTAAACGGACTGAAAAAACCGCTCCTTCACATTATAAAAGGAACGGTTATTGAAAAAGTCCTTCGGGACCACGATGTTTTAAAAGACTCTATGCTTTAATTTCATAATTCCAGAATATACATGGAAGACCATCTGATATGGTGGTCTTCCATATTTTTTTCTATATTTTCTTCTTCATCCGGCGTTGTTTTCCAGGCAAGTCCGCAGCCTGCGCTGATTTCTCCCGGTAAAGGAATCAGTCTTCCCGGAATTTCATTTTTTTCACAGAAGCTCTCCATTGCCATTGCCTCTGCTGTTGTATCAAAAGTAATTACAAGAGCCGGTTTCTTCAACCTCATACTGCGTCCCTCCCGTACTCTCTTAAAGCTGCTGCCGCAATATCTATTTCCTGCTCTGTATTATAATGGGAAAAGCTAAATCTGACAGCGCCCTGACGTACTGTTCCCAGCGCCTTATGAAGAAGCGGAGCACAGTGCGCTCCCGGACGGACTGCAATTTCATAATCCTCCCACAGCCAATCGCTTACTTCCCCGGAATCCAGCTTTCCAATATTCAAAGCCACAATTCCCACACGGCTTTCCAGATTCGGGTTTCCATAAACAGTAACACCTGGAATCTCTCTGACCTGCTCTTCGAATCTCTTCCACAGGCGCATTTCTTTTTCCCGTATGTTTTCCACAGTTTCCTCTTTAATATACTCAAGTGCTGCTTTAAGCCCTGCAATTCCATGTACATTTAGCGTCCCGGCTTCCAGGGCTGCAGGCATTTTTTTTGGATGTTCTTCTGAAAAACTCTGAACACCGCTCCCTCCTACTTTAAGAGGAGAAATTTCAATTCCTTCACGCACATAAATTCCTCCTGTCCCCTGCGGACCAAGAAGCCCTTTATGTCCTGTAAAACAAAGAACATCTATCCCTTGCTCTTCCACCTGAATCGGCAGCACTCCTGCTGTCTGAGAGGCGTCCACAACAAGAAGAATCCCCTTCTTTTTTGCAAAAGCAGAAACTCTCTTTAAGTCTGTAATATTGCCCGTCACATTAGATGCGTTTGTGATTACAATAGCCTTTGTATTTTCTTTACAGGATTTTTCCAGAAAATCATAATCAATACGTCCCTCATTTTCAGGAAATCTTTTATCAAGAGGAACGATTGTAAGCTCCACGCCTTCTTTCTCTTTTCTGTAAAGAGGGCGAAGAACAGAATTATGCTCGCAAACTGTAGTAATCACATGATCACCTTGATGAAACAGCCCGTTAATGGCAATATTTAAACTTTCTGTTGCATTATAAGTAAAGGCAATCTGTTCCGGATGGGAAGTTCCCAAAAGCTCTGCCAGAAGCTCCCTTGTTCTGTAAACAATTCTGGAAGCCTGAAGAGTAGCCCCATGAGCGCCTCTTCCTGCATTTCCCACAGAAGAAATTGCTTTTGCTGCTGCCTCTGCTACTTCCGGCGGTTTTCTTCCTGTTGTTGCAGCATTATCTAAATAAATCATGGTTTTACAATCAGTCCTGCCTGTGTCATCTTTTCTGCAATCACATACATATTTGTCACTTCTCCAACCTGAAGCTTATCAGAAATCCCATAAAAATTCAGGCATGTCCCGCAAGTAAGAATTTCAACACCCTGCGCAGCCAGAGATTTTAAATCTTCTAATGCCGGAGAACCTTCACAAGTAAGAGCTGCTCCTCCATTATAAAACAACATCGTTTTCGGCAATGACTCCTGCTGATTTAAGGCATAAATAAATCCTTTCATTAATGTTTTTCCAAGCTCCTCACTGCCTTCTCCCATCTTATCAGAAGCGATTACAACTACCGCATTTCTTCTGCTGTCCGGCACACACGCCGCCACATCCGCCTCAAAAACAGGCGCTTCATGAGCCGGCTTTTCTGCCCCGTCACCTACAGTAAATGTGACTTTATATCTGTTTTCTTTCAGCTTTTCTGATTTTACAGCACACCCTCTGTTATTGCCAAGCTTCATTAAATTCTGCACTGCAATTTCATTATCTACCACAGTTTCTACCGTTCCAAAACCATTTAACTCATTTAACGCCTTCTGAGTTTTTACTACTGGAATCGGGCAGGCGTCACCCACTGCATTTACTTTGATCATGTCTGTCCCTCCACTTCTCACTAATACAGTTATTCTATCACATTTTTTCCAAAAAATACATAAAAACTCCCCGGAACAAATAGTCCCGGAGAGCGGTAACTCAATTAAACTCTTCTATTTTATTTAGAAATCAACTTCTGTTCCGTAGTATACGCATGTAAACAGTTTTTCCATTTCAGCCGGAGTGATTGCTCTCGGGTTGGATCCTGTACAGGCATCTCCTACTGCTAACTCTGCAATTTTTGCGATTTTTTCTTTGAACTCATCTTCCTGGATTCCAAAGTCTTTCAGAGTTTTCGGAATGTTCAATTTCACATTGAATTCATCGATTTTTTCACAAAGGCTGTTAACAAGAGCCTGCTCAGATGTTCCGCTTAATCCCATTCTTCTTGCGATTTCAGCGTAGCGGCTTGCTGCTTCCTTATTTTTTGCATTGTATCTGATTACATATGGAAGGTAAATCGCATTTGCGCATCCGTGAGGAATATGACCTGTGGAGAATGCTGCACCTGTCTTATGTGCCATAGAATGTACAATACCAAGCAGTGCGTTGGAGAAGGACATTCCTGCAAGACACTGTGCGTAGTGCATCTGCTCTCTTGCATTCTGGTTTCCTGCAAAAGAAGCAGGCAGATAATCAAGAACCATCTCGATTGCCTGAAGCGCAAGCGGATCTGTAAATGCGCAGTGAAGTGTAGAAACATATGCCTCAATTGCGTGTGTAAGCGCGTCCATTCCTGTATAAGCAACCTGTTTTGCAGGAAGCGCTTCTACAAGCTCCGGATCTACAATCGCTACGTCCGGTGTGATATTAAAATCTGCAAGCGGATATTTAATTCCTTTTGCATAATCTGTAATAACAGAGAAAGCTGTAACCTCAGTTGCTGTACCGGAAGTAGTCGGGATTGCTGCAAATCTTGCTTTCTGTCTCAGCTCCGGAAAACCAAATGGTACAATCAGATCTTCAAATTTTGTTTCCGGGTATTCATAAAATGCCCACATAGCTTTCGCTGCATCAATTGGAGAGCCGCCACCCATAGACACGATCCAATCCGGCTGGAAATCCTGCATAACTTTGGCGCCTTTCATAACAGTCTCAACAGATGGATCCGGCTCTACACCTTCAAATACTTCTACTTCCATTCCGCCTTCTTTCAGATAATTGACTGCCTTATCAAGAAAGCCCTGTCTTTTCATAGACCCTCCGCCTACTACAAGAACGGCTTTTTTTCCTTTTAAGTTCTTTAACTCTGCCAGACATCCTTTTCCGTGATAAATATCTCTAGGTAATGTAAATCTTGCCACAGTACGTCACTCCTTTTCTATTGTTTCCTGATTTAGGAAAATTCATTTAACGATAATTGTTATTTTCTTAACAATTACACTATAACATTGTTAATCTTTTAACTCAATACTTTTCCATCATATTCTTGTACTTATTTCAATACAATCCTATCTTTGTTTTATTAGTATTGAGGAAGCTCCTTTGGCGCATTGCTTACTTCTATTGCCTGTACCACACTTGTATCTTTTCTCACAAGAATCTCTACCCGGTCAAGAGAACTTTCCGGCCCTTCTATTGTGTAATATTCAAACATATCGGACTCTTCAAATTTATATGTCACACCTTCCAGCGCTTTCTCAAGCTCTGCTTTCGCCATGCCCCGGGTAATTCCCTTCTGAACAGTAATCGGCATATTTGTTGAATTGTCGTCTCCTTTTACAGATGTAACAAAGCAGTTTCTAATTGTAGTGGCATTCGCTCCATAATTCTGAGCAATCACTCTTAATTCCTGATTGTTCTTCATAAGAGCAACCCAGCCGAAATCTTTTCCCTTTACCGTCATATCAGACTGGTCTTCTTTTACTGTCCAGCCGTTTTTCTCAAATTCGGAAACAGGAGCCGGTATCTGATACAGCGCACCGTCATATTCTACAATAAATTTCGCAAAATCATCTCCCAGTTCTGCTGGTGCCTGGTAACTTTTTACTTCCTCAGTTACTTCATCACTCACCTGCGATTCTGCCTGTGCCTGATCCGCTTCGCTTGCTGTGTCAATCATGTTTCTTATTTCCACTTTACTTACCGTATTTGTCTCTTTATCCACCTGGATTTCCACGTTCTGATACATGTCGTATTCATAACTGAGTGATGTGTACATCTCTCCGTCATATACTCTGCTGGGCTCTCCATATGCAGCTTTCACATCCTCAAGAGCAGATACTCCAAATTCAATTCCCTTGGGAAGCTTTACACTGAGGGCACTGTCCTTCATCATATAAGAATCCACTGAAAAACCGCCTATCTGGCATTCTGAAAAAGGAACTGTATTCATGCCCAGATTAAATATGGTAGCATACAGCTTTGAAGAATCCTTCTTAAAAGTCTCTGCTGTTGTATACTGCTCCGGCTCAAGCGTCTGCGCAGCGTCTCCATCGTAAGTCCACCCTTTTGCTGTAAACTCCGAAAAAGACATGGGAAACTGATAAATTTCCCCATCGATTTCTGCCTGAAAACTGTAAATATCATCGGAAAAAGCCTGTGCCTCATTTGCCGTTTCTGCCGCCGCTTCTTCTGCCATAACCCCTGCTGCCGGCATGATACAAAGCAATCCTGTCATAAATCCCACCAATACTTTTTTCATTCTCTGTCCTCCTTAAGCTTTATATTTTTTAACGATAGAAGGATTATATCACACGCCCTAAAACATTACCATATTTTCCTGTGTTATTTCTTTTATTTTATAAATATTGTACAAAAAAACAGGACAACACCTCATTCTCGGATGCTGTCCTTATTTTTTATCTTACTGCTTTTATTTATCTCCAGCCATCGAAAAACTGCATTCCGGATTCAGATAAAATCCCATTTTCCCAGTCCTCCAGAATATTCCCTTCTCCTGACGGTTGCTCCTGTGCGCTTTCGTCAGTGTTTTCGTCGGCGCTCTCATCTTTACTTTCTGACTTGTCTTTATTCTCATTTTTTCCCAGTGTAACGGTCACTGTTTTTTCCGTATAGCTTTCTCCATCCGGAACCTGAAGAACAACTTCAACCTCTTCTCCCGGCTCATAATACTGAAGGTAATTTACAAGCTGATCTATGCTTACTACTGATTTTCCGGCAAATTCCGTAATAATAGAATTTACTTTGATTCCGGCTTCCTCCGCAGGACCGCCTTCTGTAACTTCTCCTACAAAGACACCCTGAGGAATACCGTAAACCTGACCTTCCTCACTTACTGTTCTTCCGGAAATTCCAAGAACACCATTTTCTCCCTCATCCAGTTTTTCTCTCGGTTCCTCATTCATAAGGTTCTCCAGAATATCGGAAACATCAGAAACTGCAATGGCATATCCCATACCTTCTACTTCTGTAGATGCAAGCTTTGCAGAATTAATACCTACAACCTCGCCATTCATGTTAAGAAGTGCTCCGCCGCTGTTTCCCGGATTGATGGCCGCATCTGTCTGAATCAGGTTGACACCGTTTCTGTTGTCATCTTCATCAGAAGAAAACGAACCGGAAGTGGAATCCATTTTTCTGTTTTTCGCACTTACAATACCAGTTGTAACAGACTGTCCGTAACCAAGAGCATTACCGATGGCAATTACCTGCTCTCCTACAACAAGGTCATCGGAGCTTCCAATTGTTGCTATAGAAATCTGATCCATAGTATCATCAGAAATATCTTCCAGAGGAATACTTACAACTGCAAGGTCTTTATTTTCTTCATATCCTTTTACAGTTCCCTCATATGAGTTGTTGTCGATAAAACTTACTGAAAGCGTATCTGCACCTTCCACAACGTGATAATTTGTTGCAATCAGAAGCTCATCATCATTTTTTCCGATAATAATTCCGGAACCGCTTCCCTCAACCTCTTCTTCCTGAGAAGGCGCATATCCGCCGTACATTCCGAACATTCCGTAGTAATTCTGAACTTCCTGAATGGATTTTGTTGTAATAGAAACTACAGATGGCATTGCTTCTGCTGCAATATCAGAAACATCAAGGCTTCCCTTTGTCTCTGTATCCTTTGTCTCTGTATCCTTTGTCTCTTTTGACTTCTTTTCACTCTTAGTCATGGTCAGCGTTGTTTTATCTGATGAAGCGGAAACATTCTGGACTCCCTCTGCAAAATAAGAAATTCCATTATATCCTCCTAATAAAAGACCTCCTGCAAGAGCTGCGCAAAGTGTAACCTTTGCACCCTTTTTTGCCATTTTTTTGATTGTATTTTTATTAATGTTACTCATTTATATTCCCTCCTTGACTTCTTTCAAGAATCTCTGTTTCTTATCTTTTACGATGTCTAGTATAAAAATAATTTGTGTTTACTTTGTGGGAAAAATGTGTATTATTTGTTAAAACATGATATGATATAAAAAAAAGTTGAGGTGTACGCTTATGAATTTACTTAAATCACTCAAACCATTCTCTGTTTTTCATTACTTTGAGGAAATCTGTTCTATCCCCCACACTTCCCATCACGAAAAACAGTTAAGCGATTACTGTGTCCGATTCGCGCAGGAGCGAGGTCTTTCCTGCATACAGGATAAAATGGGCAATCTTATTATCTTTGCGCCTGCTTCACCCGGATATGAACAAAAAGAAGCTGTTATTTTACAGGGACATCTTGATATGGTAGGCGTTAAAACAGAGGACTGCGATTTAGACCTTGAAAAAGACGCTCTTCGCCTTCTGATAGACGGAGAATATCTCACAGCCGAAGGCACAACCCTTGGCGGAGATGACGGAATTGCCGTAGCATATGCGCTTGCCCTTCTCGATGACAAAGAGATTCCTCACCCTCCTCTTGAAGTTGTCCTTACTGTATGCGAAGAGGTCGGACTTCTTGGAGCCTCTGCTATGGATTTCTCCAAATGCAAAGGCCGCAGACTCATTAATATTGATTCTGAAGAAGAAGGCATTCTCACAGTCGGATGTGCCGGAGGACGCCGTGCAGCCTGCCAAATCCCTGTGGAAAGAAATATACAGACAGGTCTTCTCTGCCATATCCGTTTTTCCGGGCTTCTCGGAGGACATTCCGGACTGGAAATTCATAAAAAGCGCGGAAATGCCATTGAACTCCTTGGCCGTTTTCTTCTTTTCCTGAAAAAAGAAACAGACTACTCCCTTGTTTCCATGTCAGGAGGAATAAAAGAAAATGCAATCCCAAAGAGCTCTCAGGCATCCATTCTGATTTCAGAGGAACATCTCTCCCGCGCCAAACAAGCTGCTGAAACTTTCCTTTCTTATATAAGGACTGAATATGGCGAAGCCGATCCGGAGATTCATCTGGAATTTACAGAATCAGCAATAACAACGGAAGCTGCACTCACAGAAAGCTCTCTTCTTTCCGCACTTACAGCGCTTACCTTCATTCCCTGCGGAGTGCAGGCTATGAGCGCAGACATTCCCGATACAGTAGAAACTTCTCTGAATCCGGGCATTATGGAACTGACAGAAAAAGAACTGACTTTACGTATTTCCATACGAAGCTCTGTTTCTTCTGCAAAAGAGGCGCTTGCCGAAAAAATCGCCCTGCTTACAGAAACTCTCGGCGGCCATACAGAATTTCAGGGAGACTACCCTGCATGGCCATATGCAAAGGAATCTCCCCTTCGTGACTGCTGCGTTGATGTTTTTGAAGAACTGTATGGAAAATCTCCGCTGCTTCAGACCATTCACGCAGGACTGGAATGCGGAATCCTTTCCAGCAAAATCCCGGAACTTGACTGTATTTCCTTCGGTCCTAACCAGCTTGATGTCCATACGCCGGACGAAAAACTTCATATTCCTTCCGTAGAAAGAGTATGGGAATATTTAAAAGCTGTTCTTAAAGCTCTTTAACACAGAAATTTACATTCAAATATAGCGAATTTTTCCAGGTTCAATACCACGGATACCAAGACCCGGTTCATGAGAAACAGTGATTGTCTTTTCATCAAAGACAGCTCCTCCAAGAATCGGGTCTTCTTTACAGAGAACCGGTCCGTCCAGGTCTATCTTTGTAATAATTTTCTTTGCACATGCAAGGTGAACGGCTGCATTTACACTGATTTTTGCCTCAAGCATACATCCAATCATACATTCCACACCGTAAATTTCAGCGGCTGAAACAATTTTTAACGCATTATAAAGACCACCGCATTTCATTAACTTGATATTTACAAGATCTGCCGCTCCCATCTCCATAATTTTCACTGCATCCTCAGGAGAAAATACACTTTCATCAGCCAAAACCGGTACGTAAGAACGCTCTGTTACATATTTCATTCCTTCAAAATCATGCGCCTTTACCGGCTGTTCCACAAATTCAATATCTAATCCCTTCTCCTGCATTCCGTTTAAAATCCGCACAGCCTCTTTTGGTGTCCAGCCCTGATTCGCGTCAATACGGATTTTCGTCTCTGCCGGTACAACCTGGCGGATTGCTGATAATCTTGAAATATCTTTTTCCGGCTCTTTCCCCACCTTTACTTTTAAACAATCGTATCCTCTCTTGATTGCATCTTCTGCATCCCTTGCCATTTCATCCGGCTCATTTACGCTGATTGTAATATCCGTAACAATAGATTTTCTTGCTCCTCCCATCAATTTATAAACAGGAATTTTATAAAGCTGTCCATATAAATCCCACAGCGCCATATCTACAGCCGCCTTCGCGCTTGTATTTTTTAAAATACAGGAATTCAGAATCTTCATCAGATCCTCAAAGTCATCTACATCTCTGCCAATAAGAGACGGTGCAATGTGATCTTTGATTGCTCCGATAATCGCGCCTGTCGTATCACCTGTAATCACACCGGTCGGCGGCGCTTCTCCATATCCGATTTCCCCTGTATCTGTATGAATCTCCACAACAACATCTTCTACGCTGTTTACAGAACGAAGAGCAGTTTTAAAAGGAACACGAAGCGGTACGGAAATCAGCCCCATGCGAATATCAGTAATTTTCATCTTATTTACCTGCCTTTTCTTTAATTTTGTAAAAAGTATTTGCCAGCCGCAAGAACTCATGGTATTATTGTATATAAACACGCATGATTTGTAAAGAAAATTGTGCTAAATAACAAGGAAAGGGAAGAGTAACATGATTACAAACGGATTTACCTACATAGCAGTTTTAATTTTTATTGCTGCTCTCCTCGTGTGGCTGCAAAAGTACACAAAATCAAAATTTTTTGATTATGCACCGCCAATTGTTTTACTGTATCTTATCACTATGATTTTCTGCACCTTAAAGGTATGGGATCTGGAGGCAACAAAACCCGCCTACTCTGCTTTAAAGAACAATATTTTGTTCGCCATGATTTTCCTGATGCTCCTTCGCTGCGACATCCGAAAAATCTTCAAGCTTGGACCGAAAATGCTTGGCGGCTTCTTCTGTGCTTCCATTACAATCTCTCTCGGTTTTATTATCACTTACGCAATTCTCCACGGACCTCTTGGAGAAGGTGCATGGAAAGCCCTTGGCGCTCTCTGCGGAAGCTGGATGGGCGGCTCCGGAAATATGATTGCAGTTCAGGCTGCACTTGATATTGGAGAAGCGGATATGGCGTATGCCCTTGTTGTAGACTCTATAGATTATTCTATCTGGGTTATGTTCCTTTTATGGGCAATCAATCTTGCTCCTAAATTTAACAAATGGGTAAAAGCAAACACAAAAACTCTTGATGAAGTTTCCAAACGCCTGGAAGACGATGCAAAGGCAAATGATGGTTCTATCACATTTGTAAACATTATTTTCCTTCTCGGTCTTTCCCTCGTTGTTTCCGCACTTGGACAGAACATCGGAACAACGCTTAACGGAGCGCTTCCATTCCTGGATACTTCCACATGGACAGTTCTTTTCATCACTCTTGCCGGACTTGCAGGCGCTTTGACACCTGTTGGAAAAATGGCGGGAACAACAGAGCTTTCCAATGTTATGCTTTATTCTGTAGTTGCTCTCCTTGCCTCACGCGCAAGCTTCCTTGAGCTTACAGACGCTCCTGTATGGATTATCGCAGGATTTATGATTCTTGGCATTCACGGAATTCTTATGGTTCTCTGTGCCAAAATCTTTAAGCTGGATATGTTTACCTGCGGCGTTGCCTCCCTTGCAAATATAGGAGGTTCCGCATCTGCTCCGATTCTTGCCGGCGCATACAGCGGCGCCCTTGTTCCTGTCGGTGTACTTATGGCACTTATGGGATATGTCATCGGAACAGGCGGAGGTTTGATTGTGGCAAATATTATGTCCCTGTTCGGCTAAAAACTCTATAAAGCGGCACACGCCGCAAATCGCAGGAAATCACTGAAAAACGTACAAGCTCTTCTGTGTCAGTCACATCAGAGCCTGTACGTTTTTTTTATCATTTTATTTTAGCTTATTTTACTCTGTCTCCCGTATTCTCTCCACAACGCTCTCCTTCTTTCCAAAGCTAAACGCCGCCTTCGGCACAACTGCCCCTAGTAAGAGAAGCACCGGGAATATAAGAAGCATCGGCGTAATGATGAAATGATACTTCATAAACCACATTCCACCTGCAAGGGCACGTATCACAGTGACAGAAAACAGACATCCCAGTACAGAGGAGCAGATAATCGTTCCAACTGCGTAATACACGCCTTCCAGCATAAGCATACGGGAAAGCTGTTTCTTCGTCATCCCAATTGCTTCCATCATGGCAAATTCCCGCTTTCTTGTCACAATGCCGGTAAGAATAGAATTAATAAAGTTCAGAACTCCGATAATCCCTACCACAAACGTAAGAATACCGCCAACTACAATAATCATTCCAAGCATCTGGTCAAATTCGTCCTCGTATCGCATCTTAGATTCATACGCCATAAGAGGCTCCTGATTCTCTGTATAGTTCTTCACAAATTCGTTTACTTCTGCTTCTTTTTCATCTGCAGCATTAAAGCCATATGTCATCAGGTATTTATCAGATAACATTTCCTTAAATACATCTGAAGAAGCATAATAAGAAAATATATGACCTACACGGCTGCTTAATCCATAATAATTTTCTTTAATAATCGAAAGAATTTCAAATTCTCTTGTCTGTCCATCTCCGTACTCAAGCACAATCTTATCACCCGGCTTCTGGAAACAGGCCTCTTCTTCTACTTTTCCATTGTCATCTGTATCAACAGAAAGCAGCACATATTTCCCGGATTTCAGCTTTTCCCCAATTACCTCAGGGTCTTTTTCTCCCTTCCAGACATCAACCTTATCATAAAAGAAATCATCAAGACCATAAAAAACTGTATCATATGTTGTCTCATTTCTGGAAAAAGAAAGAAAAATTTTTCCAAAATAATTTCCCGGCTCTCCATTTTCATTTCTCGGAACAGAATCCGGAATCTCTACGCATTCTTTTGAGACGCCAGCCTCAAGTGTTCCATAAATACAGCCTCCATCTTCATACCCATCTATACCTTCACACGCCTTTACAAAACTTTCTGTTAAGCTCTCCTCTTCTATGGTTTCCTCTGTTCCCCTATATTCACAGTTCATATACTGAGCATTTGCAATCTGAAAATCATAAGAAACAAATTTTTTCAAATAAGTGTCTAAATCAAAGGACTGGGTAAGAGTAAATACACTATTTAAAAGTACGACAGAAAGAGAAAGGGAAACAACCACAAGAATATATTTCTTTCTGTTTCTTCCTACATTAGAAAATGCCATCTTCCAGATTTTTCCTCCGTCTGAAGACTTTTTCTGTTTCTTCTTATCTCCGCCTCCCTCTGTATACCTTACTGCCTCAACAGGAGAAACCTTCGCAGCAGTACGCGCCGGTTTTCCGGTGGAAATCCATATGGTAATCATGGAAAATATGGCTGCCCCCACAAAAATCAGAGGATTAAAAACTGCTGCGTCCATACTGCTTACTTCATACGAACTTATTGAAAAAATAAGAGGAATGACTGCTTTTCCTGTAAAATATCCAAGTACCATACCTGCCGGAATCCCTATAATCCCAAGGAAAAACGCCTGCCGTCTTATAATTTTTTTAATCTGTTTTCCTGTTGTTCCGATTGTTTTTAACAGTCCGTAATAACGAATGTCACGCACAACAGAAATCTGAAAAATATTATAAATAATGAGATAACCTGTAAAACCAATGAGAAGAATTCCCGCCGCCACTGCCGCTACTGCGCCCCAATCTCCTTCCGCATTACTTGCCATATATGCCCAGTTCGCGTTATAATCTATGCTGTTTTCATTTCCCGTTTCTGTAGAATAGCCTGCATTTTTAACAACCTTTTCAAGCTTTTCTGTAACAGATAAAGAATTGGAAAAATTGACGTCCATACGGATAGCTCCAACCGGGTCGAAATCCTTATCATACGTATAAGTAAGCTCCTGGGCATATTCTTCCAGATAAATATGCGGCACAATAATAAATCCCACATTCATAAGCGCATCTGCTTTTATCACACCGGAGACAGTAAAGGTTCTTTTAACTGTATCCGTATCATTTATTCGAAGTCTCAATTCCAATGTAATCTGCTGCCCTGCTTTCGCCTCTTTTCCCAAAAGCTCCAGAGATTTTTCATCTATCAAAATCTCATCTGCCTTTTTTGGAGCCTTTCCATCTATGATTTCCACAAAATAATGCGAATAACTTGACTCCGGATAATACCACATTTCTACATGACGTTTTAAAAACTCCGGATTTTTTACCTCATACGACACCAGCATATTGTCGGCACATTCTTTAATGGAAGGGTCTTTTTTCAGTGTTTCATACTGTTCTCTTGTAAGACTTTTAAACACACCGTGCCAGTCTCCGCCTGCGCTTCTCATAGTCTGTTTCTGGATATTATCTGCAAGTCCCATTCCCACTGTAAAAAGAGCAGTAAACAACATTCCTGTAAGGGCGATGGCAAGAATCGCAATAATATTTCTTGTTTTTCCTGAGCGGAAACTTCTGTCTGCCAGACGGTGAATGACCTTTTTGTTATTAACCTTACGCATACACTTCACCGCCTTTTTTGCTTCCCTTTATTTTTCCGTCTTCAATTCTTATAATACGGTCTGCAAGCTGGGCAATCTCTTCATTATGGGTAATCATAACAACCGTCTGTCCAAACCTCTCGCTGCTGACCTTCAAAAGCCCCAATACGTCCTGACTTGTTGCAGAATCCAGATTTCCCGTAGGCTCGTCTGCCAGAATAATTGCAGGTTTTGCAGCGAGAGCACGTGCAATGGCAACCCTCTGCTGCTGACCTCCCGAAAGCTGAGAAGGAAGATTATACCTCTTTTTATCAAGACCAAGCGTCTCTATTACTTCCTCCACATAAGTTTTGTCCACCTTACAGCCGTCAAGCTCTACAGGAAGTACAATATTTTCATATACATTCAGAACAGGAACAAGATTAAAGCTCTGAAATACAAACCCGATTTTTCTCCTTCTGAAAATGGTAAGCTGTTCTTCATTTAATTTGGAAATATCCTTTCCTTCTACAAGAACCTTCCCCGATGTGGGAAGGTCCAGCCCTCCAAGCATATGGAGAAGAGTTGATTTTCCAGAACCGGAAGTGCCCACAATAGAGACAAACTCTCCTTTTTCCACATCCATATCCACTCCGTCAAGAGCTTTTACAAGGGTGTCCCCTTTTCCATAATATTTCTTTAATTCTCTCGTTTTTAAAACGCTCATAGTATCCCTCCTGGTTCAATTAAAAATAACCTTACAGAATTTTTTCTATAAGGCTATTATATAAGCAAAATCTTTCCAGATACTTTCCAGAATCCAACAGTTTTGTTAGATTTACGATTTCAGATACATTTTAAAAGTGCTACCCTTCCCCTTTTTTGAAAGAACCTTCATATATCCCTTCTCTTTTTGAACAATCTCTCTTGCCAGATACAGCCCGATTCCAATCCCTTCCTCCTGCTGCACCTCTGCACTTCTGTAAAAACGGCTGAAAATCTGTGCTCTTTCTGCCTCTGAAATGCCGATTCCCTCATCCCGCACAGAAATACATACGTAAAACTCATATTTTTCCAAAGTTACCTCTACTGTACTTTCCAAAGGAGAATATTTTACAGCATTATCAAGAATATTTCCCAGCGCTTCTGCCGTCCATTTTTTATCGTAAACCGCATTTATATTATGAGAGGGATTTCCCTGTAGTTTTATATGAATTTTCTTTTTTTCCGCCTTTGGGAGAATTTCCTCCATAGCCTCCAAAAGAAGCGGTTCTACAGGCTGTTTCTGTGGTTTTAAAACAAGAATATTTGACTCCAGACGGGACATTTTTACAAGAGCCTGTATAAGAAATTCCAGTTTTTCTGCCTGTCTTACAATCTGTTCTGCCAGATGTTTCTCCTCCTGATTTTCTGTCTGCTCACAAAGAAGCTGAGAATAAAGAAGAATATTAGAAAGAGGCGTTCTTGTCTGATGGGAAATATCAGATACAAGCGCCTGCATTCCCTCTCTGTTTTGATTAAGCTGTTCCATTGACATTTTAGATGTTGTAAGATACTGCTTCCATTTTGCTTCCAGACGGGAAAGCTCCGTCTCGTCATATTTTTCCTCTTCAAACTCCCCGTTTATTGCCTGCTCCAGCATTTCATCAAGCCGGCGCAGCGTTTTTCCTGCTCCAATCTGTATCATGCTTCCTTCTCCCACACATATCCAAGCCCGTAAACTGTCTGAATGGGACAGATTCCCTTCTTTCCCTCCAGCTTATGACGAAGACGGTTCACTGTTACAGACAGGGCATTTTCATCTACAAACCTTCCCCCGTCTGACCAGATAACATCTACAAGCCTTTCCCTGGAAAGAGTTTGTCCCGGATTTTTTACAAAAAGCCGCAAAAGCTTCTGCTCTGTTTTACTTAAAGAAATTTCTTCTCCATCCACAAAAAAGCACATTTTTTCAAAAGAAAAAGAATATCTCTCGCTTTCATACGCACTGCTTTCCTTTTCCCTGTTCATTCTTTCCCGCATGCGCGCCACTCTTGCTCTCAGTACCATAAGACTGAACGGCTTCGTAATATAATCGTCTGCCCCAAGGCTTAATCCAGTTACCTCATCAATTTCCATATCATTGGCTGTGATAATCAAAACAGGAATCTGTGATATTTTCCTTATTTCCCGGAGAAAATCGAACCCGCTTCCATCGGGAAGATTTACATCAAGAAGCACCATATCTACTTCCTTCTCCTTCCAGATTTTTCGTGCCTGTCCGATTGTATAAGCAGAATAAAACTCCGTTTCCGCCTCTTTAAGAGCCAGCATAATTCCATGATTCAACCCTTTATCGTCCTCTGTAATTAAAATATGATACATAATTTTTCTCCTGTCATATCCTGTCATTTATATCTTTTCAGCCCGTTACAGCTGCGCTGTTTTCATCTCTCTTTCTGTCTCTCCAGTATAGTATTCCCCTGAAAAAATAGCAACCGCTTTAAAATTTCCACTATCTTTTTTCGAAAGATATGTTATACTGTACTAAAATTATATAGAAAGGAATTTATCTATGCAGTATATGATTTCTTTTCTGGAAGGAATTATCACATTTATTTCTCCGTGTCTCCTTCCAATGCTCCCCATATACATCTCCTACTTTGCAGGAGGCGGCGAGCGCAGTACAAAAAAAACAATGAAATGCGCCCTCGGCTTTATTCTTGGTTTTACCATCGTATTTGTCTCTATGGGCGCTCTTGCAGGAACTATCGGAAGCTTTTTAAAGTCTCATCAGCAGGCAGTCAATATTGTCTCCGGTGTTATCGTGATTTTATTCGGGCTGAATTTTCTCGGTATTCTGAAAATCAACCTTTTTCACGGGGCAAAGAGAAGCGTAGATACCACAGACCTTGGCTTTTTCACTTCCGCCTTATTCGGAATTATTTTTTCCGTAGGCTGGACTCCCTGCGTAGGCGCATTCCTGGGTTCTGCCCTTATGCTTGCCTCACAGCAGGGTCATGTTCTCACAGGAATGATTATGCTTTTATGCTATTCCCTGGGTCTTGGCATCCCATTTATTATCAGCGCCCTTCTCATTGACAAATTAAAAAGCACCTTCGCATTTATCAAGAAAAACTATCGTGTCATTAACATGATATGCGGCGGATTTTTAATTGTCATCGGTATCCTTATGGCAACTGGCACTATGGGACGCTTCCTGGCACTTTTAAGCTGATAAAAAAGGAGGACTTATGAAAAAAAATAAAACCTTTATATTACTGGCTGTACTTCTTGTTATTTTAATCGGAGGCGCTGGTTTCTTTTATAACAAATTAAGCAGCGCCTACAAAACCGATACTCTTACGCAAACATCTCAGACAACAGAAAACGAAAGGGATTCCCAACCAGAAGAAAATAACGAAAAAGCAGAAATCGAAGAAGACGCACAAACTTCTGACACAGAAGATTCCCATACAGATTCTTCAGGAAATACGGATTCCGGTGAAACCACTGTAGAAACAGCTCCTGATTTTACTATGACAGACGCTTCCGGCGAGGAAGTAAAGCTTTCCGATTTCTTCGGCAAACCGGTTGTTCTTAATTTCTGGGCAAGCTGGTGCGGTCCTTGTAAAAGCGAGATGCCTCACTTTGAAGACGCTTACCAGAAATACGGAGAGGATATAAATTTTGTAATTGTAAACCTTACAGACGGAGCAAGAGAAACAGTAGAAGCTGCTTCTGATTTTATCGAAGAACAGGGCTATACCTTCCCTCTATACTTTGACACCAATACAGAAGGAGCTATGACATACGGAACTTATTCCATTCCCGTCACTTATTTTATCGGAGCAGACGGTGTTCCTGTTGCACAGGCAAACGGAGCTCTTGACGCTGCCACTCTTCAAAAAGGACTGGATATGATTCAGTAACATATTTTCCTCAGGGGAGCGCATTTGATATGCCCCTTGTCAGGCAGACAAGGTAAATATCATTCGCGCTCCTCTTATTTATTCTCAGATTCTCTCTTCATTTCCCTTTTTCAGTTTCCTAATCTCACCCCTGCCTTACTGCACTGTATATTTTACTTTTATTTTGCATAATAATTCATTCCTCTTTTCCTTCTTCCTTCACCTCTTTTATCCATTTATAATATTATTCATCTTTTTCGTTGACTATGTATATTCCCCGTGTTACCATAGTATAAACTTTTGGTTTACACTATTTAGGGAGGTATTATGTTCAATCCGATACTGAATACATTCATAACCGTCATAGACTGCGGCAGTTTTACAAAAGCAGCCGAACAGTTAAACATATCCACAACAGCCATTATGAAGCAGATGAACACACTGGAAAAACATCTGAATTTGAAGTTGATAGACAGAACGCCAACAGGCGTAAATTATACACAGGCAGGTAAAATTATATACAGAGACGCAAAATTCATCATAGATTACTCAAAAAAATCCATCACCGAGGCAAAAGCAGCAGCCTCCGATGACGGAATTGTTTTTCGGGCAGGAACTTCAAAATTAGCTCCCGCAAGAGCTTTTATGGATTTGTGGTATCAGGTAAGCCCTGCTTTTCCAGGCAGCAAACTTCAACTGGTATCTTTCGAAGATAATACCCAGGGTCTTCTTCCCGAAATAAAAAAACTTGGAGAAAAATTCGATTTTTTAATCAGTATTGATGATTCAGAAAAGCAGCGCTCCATATGCCGCTGTCTTCCCATCGGAAAATACAAAGAAATGATTGCCGTTCCAAAGGAGCACCTTCTGACAGCAAAAGAAACGATTCATATAGAAGATTTATACGGAAAAACCCTTATGATAATGTCTCAGGGAATTTCTTTTGTACATGATAAAATCCGCGAAGATTTCAGGAAAAATCACCCGCAGATTCTTCTCAGAGACATACCACACGACTACAGCTTATCCACGTTTCAGCACTGTATAGATACCAACAGTGCGCTTATCATCCCGGAATGCTGGAAAAATATCCATCCAGATATTATCTCTCTTCCTGTTCACTGGGATTATGCCGTTCCATACGGTATTCTTTACAGCTCAAACCCTTCCGAAAGTGTTTTGAACTTTATAAAAGCAGCAGAAAATCTCCTCTCCTGACGGGGATTTTTCTGTTACATCTCTTCCGTCACTACATCATTTACAATATCATGTGCGTCTTCCAACGCATCTAATGCCTCTGTTAGAACATCTGTTTTTTCATTCTCTTCTTTATCATACTCCTCCAGAAGCTCTGCCAGATTATTTTTTACCTCTTCCAGATTATCTAAAATTTCTTTTAACCGTTCTTCTTTCCCTTTTTCAGAAGAAATCTTTATTACTTTTCCCATTTTCTTATCCTCTCACTTTATATTTCTACTTTTTCAAATCTATACTTCTGCTTTATATCCGGATATTTTTCCCGGTCTACTTCACTCATAAACATCCCGTATGGCCTTGCACATATTTTAAACGGAGCATATAACCCCTGGTAAATCACAAGATTTTCCCCGGTTTCTGTATGCGCCGCAAAAGCCAGAACCTTATATAAATACTCTGACGTATCCGCAGATACCCATTCTCTCTTAAAATGCCGTACAATATCTCCCACACAAATATCTCTTTTTTCTACAGCCTCTTCCTTTATTTCCGGCTCTGTATCTAACTCTACATATTCTTCTTTATCCAACGATACAGGAACTCCTGATTTCCCCGTAATATGCACTCCCCCATACCAGGTTCCTGTAACCTCACAAATATCCCCAACCTGATATTCCAAAGTATATTCATCATTTTTCTTTATTATTCTTACTTTACTCATATTTCACCTTTCATTTTATCACTATACTCATTTCATGCCAGGCTTCTCCACCCCACTGAGATATGCCAATACCATGATCCATAAATCCAAACTTCTTATACATTTCCACCTTATCATCTACACAGGTCAATATCAGCTTTTCCCTGCCTTTTTCTCTTTCTCTCCGGATATATTCTTCCACCAGCGCTCTTGCAAGTCCTTTTCCTCTGTGTTCCGGGAGAACATCAAGCCCAAGAAGCATAATATTTTTCCCTGCCGTATTATGAACCTCTGCATCTGTAAAAAAATCATCTGTCAGATGCTCCTTCTCTGTTGCCAGCCCATTTAAAAAACCTGCCAAAAGACCTGTTTCTTTATCTACCGCAACAAGAAACAACTCCGGGGCTTTCCTAACACGCTTCTCCATATGCTCGTAAGAACACGCCTCATTTGGTGGAAAACACCGTTTCTCTATCTCTGCCGCCTGAGGAATTTCCTCCTGTTTTATATTTCTAAACTCATATCGTTCCTGTAACTTTTCCATAACCTCTTTCTCACACCTTTTCCAGTTCTCAATTGTTTCACGTGAAACATACAGAAAAAAAGCCCAAGACAAATGTCTCAAGCTCTCTTGTTCTTTTTACAATAACGCCCCATGCAGGAATCGAACCCACAGCCAGTCCCCGAAAAAAGTGAGTATGTGGTGTAATCCCCGCAAGAACTAATGTCATAAATTAAGAGCTTTTATACCTTTCAGCAAATCCAGTTAATCTCTGTTCTCCCTATATAATAACGTATAATCCACTGGTTGTCTACGATGTCTTAGCTCCAACAGCAACAAAAACATACACATACTCTCGATTCAAAATGAGCGTTTCTCCCCGTCTCTCTTTGTTCTCATTTTTCCTCTTTTACAATTTCCAGTCAAAACAATAACTGCACTGACTAATAAAAGCGCCACCGGTTTCCAAATATCTGTATCATCTCCTGTTTTTACATGGTCCGGTCTTATCTCCTGCAGTTCCGGTGTTGGCGAAACTGGTTTTGGTGTTTCACTATTATTTCCAACCCATTCACTTTTCGGTTTTACTGTTACATCATAACGCCCGTCTTCTGATGGAATAAAAACTAAAAACGGAGCCGAATGATATTTATACCCTTCCTGAGCTATATCGGAAACAGCAGAGCATAAATAAACGCCCTCCTCCAACTCGCTAAAAACTGCCTTTCCATTGCTCTCTGTTGTTTTTGTTATTCCTTTTATTTTTTCTTTTATAGCAAAAGAATATAACTGTTCTGCCGCTCTTCTCTGACCTGAGGAACTGGTATCTCCAACATATATATTCGCTTTTTCAAACTCCCCCTGCAGCATCCATCTGTTTCCTTTTCTTTCCCCTGCCCTGTACAGAACAAACTCAGCCCCTTTTAAAGGAATTTTATCTTCCTCCGATGTCGCGCCATAATAATATACTGTAAGGGTTGCCGCTTTTTCCCCTGCGAGCACAGCCTGAGGTATTATAAAAAAAGTCATAATACAAATCCCCAGGATGACAAAACTAATATTTTTTATTTTTCCTTTTTTTCTTTTCATTCTATTTATCTCCCGTCTTTCTTTTTCTTCCCTTTTTCCAAATTAGATAAATAATAAAAAAAAGGATTAAAGCTGTAACTGCCAGTATTAACACTTTTACCTGGAATGGTAATTCCGGTGTTATTTTTTCATCTGCCGCCTGTTGAATTGCCTCTTCATATGGTATTCGCACCCCTCTTACCAGAAGCCTGTGCGTATTTACAGCATAAGGTGTACACGTTACCAGGGTAACATAGTCTTTGCCCGATACAACACTTAACCCCTTCGTATCCTCCGGCAGCACCGTCTGAATGCAATCCACCTGGTACGCCAGAGTCTCTCCCAGGATTTTAATGTAAAAAACATCTCCTTCTTTCAGCTTATCCAAATCTGTAAACAAAAGCTTAGAAGGAAGTCCCCTGTGTCCTGTCAAAACAGAATGGGTGCTTTCTCCGCCTACAGGCAAAGACGTTCCCTCAAAATGCCCCACGCCCGACTGCAGCACTGTTTCCTCTGTGCCATGATAAATCGGCAGTTCCACATCAATCTGAGGGATTCTGATATATCCCATCATTCCCGCCTCATTTGTATTGAGCAGGCTTTGATACCTTGCATTCACTTCTTTCTTAATGGGCGAAAACGGGTCCAGAAGCTCAATATTTCGCAGAAGCTCCTGGTTATACTGCCTTGCTGCTTCCAGCATTGCGTTTCTTTCCTTTTCGCTTAACCTTACCGCCTCTTCATCGTAAGAGGAAATTACTCTTGCGCCGTTTTTTTCATATAGGTAATTGCTCACTGTAGGATATAACAGTACGGAGAGTGCAATAATCAATCCAATAATACGAAAAATATCTCCAATATAAAATTTTTTCTTCTGTGTATTATTTTTTCGCATCTTTATTTCATTCTCCCTGCTGTTATATAGAAAGTATGAGAAGGCTGCCCGAAGGCAGTCCCCTCATCCTTAAATCTGAATCTTATGCCATTAAGCACGTTTTCTTCTGCTGATTACGAAGCTTGCTGCAATAACAAGTATAAGTGCAGCGCCTACAACTGTAAACAGAATTGTACCCATTCCACCTGTTTCCGGAAGAAGTGTACCTGCGCTGTTTTCGATGTCGATGATTTTATCATCTTCCTTTGTGTTGTCTTTACTGATTGTCCAATTATTCACATCTGTATCGGTAGATTTTGTAATTGCAATCTTAATCGGAGCAGTTATACCGCTGTATCCATCCGGAGCTTTTGTCTCCACAAGCCAGTAATCTCCTGCTGCAAGACCGTTTAATTTCAGGTTCATATTTGTGCCTACTGTTGTTCCGTTACCGATAGATTCCATATCATACTGCTTATTATCACCAGCCTGTACCGGGTCTACTGTGTAACTACCATTAGAACCTGTAACTGCGATTGGGTTTGTATTATCCTGAGCATCCTTCTCTGTTTTATAAAGACGGAAGATTGCACCGGCAAGATAGCTATCCTTATCTCCTCTGATTAACTTATGAATCTGTAACGGATAAGTCGGTGTCTTTGCCTCAGAAGGTGTTGTTGTTGTTGTATTATCTGGGTCGTTACCATATTCTAATTCCGCTTTGTTCTTCTCTGTTACAACTGCATTTGCGTTTACTTTTGCATAATATGTTACTGTAAATTCCTGTCCTTTACTTGCCTGATTGTCTCTAATCCACCGAGATAAATCTAAAGTCATTGTGCGGTTACCTTCTCCGCTTAACTCAGCATTCTGTGTAGTCGCCTCATTTGCACCAATCTTTACAGATACAGAATAACTAGTACCTACCTGTGCTTCACCCTGTGCATTCTTTACAAAATCAAGACCACTTGTCAATGTATCCTTGATTTTGTAAACATAGCTGTCATATCCTGTTGTATCAGGAATTGTTCCTGTAATTGTATAAGTTACAACCTGTCCGATTTCAACAGTTTCTTTATCGGCTGTTTTCTCAATACTTGGCGCTTCGCCTTTTAAATTAACTGTTTTTTCTGCTTCATCCACAGTCACAAGAGAGGACTGGAGTTCTTTCGTTCCTGTCTGATATACAAGGTAGTAGCCGTACTCTAAATCTGTAAACTGATATGAATCAACCTTGCCTAACTTTCCAGAAGTTGCAGTTTCCTTAGTACCTGCTTTCAATGCCGCTGCTGTAAAGTCATCTGCAAATTTCTGAATCTCAGTAGAGCTACTCGTATATGTCGCAAGTTTCTCATATAACTGCTCACTAGTAGAACTCTCTTCTACCCCTAATGCTTTTGCAATCATTGTTTTATATGTTTCATTTACTACATAATTATAACTTTTTTTGCTTACGCTCAAATCAAACAGCTTATAAACTTTAATTGTCTGTCCTTCTAATGTGTTTTTCTCATTGACTTTTACAGTCAGGTTTCCCGTTTGCGTGGCCGCTACAATAGCTGTTGTTGCCATTGCAAGTGTCATGATGGCTGTCAGTAAAACTGCCAGCACGCGTTTCAATTTTTTCATTTGCTTTCTCTCCTTTTGTAAATTGTTTTATTTATAGCTACTCTGTCTTCTTTTGCTTTTTCTCTTTCTGTATTCCATAGCTGCCACAAAGCAAAGAAGCAGAACACCTACCGTATAGATTCCTGTTGTTCCCCGTCCTCCTGTTTCAGGAAGAACACTGTTGAACCGGTCTTTTGTATTTGTCACTGTAATGCTGTATTGATATTCTCCCTTATAGCTCACAGTTGTTGTATAACCGTCAACCTTTGTTTCACTGATACGATATGTATAGTAATATTTCTTTCCATCCTTACCCACATGATATGCAGTAAACTTCGGTCCGGAAAGAACCTTTTCCCATATATCCGAGGTCTGTGCGTCCTCTTTTTTCAAAATCACTTCTTCATTGAAGGTTTCGTCTTCGATTGTCTTTCCATCTGCTTCATAGCTTCTTTTAACATGAAAAACAACCGACTCCGGACGGTCTTTCTCCCCGTCTCCTTTCCATACCTTCTTAATACGAAGTTCAATTAAATCCTTACATGGGTCCTGAATATCCGGCGTTTCCTCGCTGCCGTCCGGCTCTGTAGGAGCGCTTGCGGTATTACTCATGAGAACAGCCATCGCCCCGTCTTCCTGATAAACATTAACAGGCGTCTCTCCTGCCCCGCCGCTCATAACGGCGCCTTTCAAATCCGTAAACTTCACAACTTTGTTTTCTGTCATATGACGAATGGTATATACGTTTTTCCATGTGTCCAGGGTTTCGTATTTGTTATGAAGTTCATTCTTTGATTTGCCAAGCAGTTTTTCATAAGAAGCGTCCCCGTTTCTGTAAATCCGGTAATAATTTTCATTGCCCTCGATGCCTTCCACATCGTTAAATTCCCAGTTGGATTTCAGACTTGACTTTCCTGTAAACGGACCTGTCAGCTCCTTGGCACCCCGGACAACATCTGCAAAGAACATATTATTGTTTTCAAGCAAACCTTCGTTGTTCCAGCCTACAAATCCTCCGGCAATGCCGTATTCGCCTTCGCCGTTTGCATTGTTTCCTGCGCCGCCGCCATAAACGTCATATCCGTCTGCTATGCCTGTAACAGTACAGGATTTTATCTTTGTACGGTTTGCCTTAATCAGCGAAATATTGATTTCATTTTTCAGGCTTTCTTCATCAATCGTACCGCCTTCAGAACAGTTAATTTCTATTTTACTGTCTCCAATATAAATTGTGGCAAGGCTCTTATCCTTTGCCAGACCAACCTTAACGTCCAGACCAAGAAGGTTCAAAGATACCAGTTCTCCGTCATACAGGGCTTCGACTGTTATAATTCCCAAATCAATCTTAATAACATCACCCTTTTGCAGCTTATCCAACTGAAGCTCCTTCAATATCTGATTTACAGCTTTTACCAGATATTGAACCAACGTAGAATCCAGCTTAATGTCCGCAAGATAAGCAAATGTTGTTTTCCCGGCAAAACCGCCTGCAATCTGTCCGCTTGCCACCTGCTTTAATTCCGTTACTGTATTTCCTTCCAGTCTGCCTAAATCCGCATATCCGGTAAAGCCGCCTGCAATTTCAGATTTATCCGTTTTATCCATCGTATTATCGCTGTATACAGTAAATCCGTCCGCCACACCGGAAACGCTGCAATTATCTACATGTGAGCCGAAAATATCCAGTACGCCCGCACCTGCACTCAACAGCTCTCCCAAAACGCCCAGATTATCTAAATCTACCGTACCGCTCTTTCCGAGATGTCCGATAAAACCTCCGGTGTAATTCATTCCATTGACCTTGCGAAGATTCGTTACATTAGAATCCTTAACAGAGCCGTTAAGCAAAGCGCCGCCAAATCCGCCGGCTGCTCCTGAATAAACAGGATTGTTGACATATTCTGTCTTTTTGCTGTCTCTTGCCTGTACTTCCAGCCCCGCCTTACTTGCTCCTGACACATCAGAAGCATAAATATAAGTTCTGAAAGCGTCCAGTACGCTTGTGCCTCCAAGTGTTAAAAGCGCTGCCAATATACTTGTATTACCCTCGCCGCTTACCTGCAATACAGCAGATACGTCTGCCAGACCGAAAAATCCTCCGGCATACTCGCCGCCAGTCACACTTCTGATATTTGATACATGAACGCCGCTCCCCGGATTTTTCATTTCTCCGATGACTGCGCCGTTAATTTCTCCGGCAAAGCCGCCTGCTGCCTTTGCATAAGCCGTATTTCCTGTACCGTCTGTGTAAGCGCCGTTCACGATGATGCCCCATTCATCCCATGCTTTCACATCTGCTGCCTGTACAGTAGAAATAGTGGCATCCAACAACTTTAACAAGTCTCCCGGTACTTTTATCAGATTTTGAAGCAATCCTCCAAGAAGACCGCTGCTTCCTGCCGTATCTAACGCCGCCGCACTTGCCGGGTCAATCTGACCTGCAAAGCCGCCCACAGCTTTTGTGCCTTCCACTTTTCTTAAATTATCCACAAAACAACGCTTATTATTCGGATTCGGTACCGCATCTGTTGCGCCGAAATTACTTGCCGCCGACCAGTTGCCCCAAATCTGACCTCCAAGCATATGACCTACATAGCCCCCGGCATAACCAACCTTTTCTATTTTAAAATCAGAATCTTTTACCGGGATTCCCGTTGCCTTTACTGTCATTCCTGACTGGAAGCCTGTAATATCAGAATTTCTTATCACCGGAACAAAGGTCTGCACGGCGCTGATAGAGCCTGTAATGTCCAATCCCAGTAAGGAAACTTTTCCGACCTCTGCAACGCCTCCTGTTGTCATCTCCCCTGCAAAGCCTCCGGCGCTTGTATAAGCAATAATATTTTTTGCGTCCCAGGCATGGGCATTTGTGACAACTCCTGCTTTCATTCTGCCCACATAGCCTCCGGCAGCACCTGCTTCCATAGCCTGTGTGCCAACCTGCGTTCTTCCTGCTTTTACGTTGTAACCATATGCATATTTTTTAATTAATGCCTTCAGCTCACCTTCTGTACTGACAGGTGTATTCGGGAACTGGTCTCCGTAAACGCCGTTGCTTCCCACTGCTTCTGCCCACTTATTCCATGTATCCATACTTACTTTTCTAAGGGGTCCGTAAACAGCCGTATTTGTCTCTGTAGGGTAGACGGCCCCTAAAAGGCTTAACACATTGCTTGTCTCCAACAGTCCGAACAAAAGCTCAAGATTTCCGGTTCCGGCTAAATCTGCCGTTTCCATTAATCCGGTAAAGCCTCCGGCAAATTCGCCTCCGTATACAGAACGGATACGAATGGCAGCACATTCCTTGCCGCCACCAGAAGCATTTCCTAAGATTCTTCCGCCATGATTATAACCCACATAACCGCCGGCAAGTCCTCGCGCGCACTGGGTATCGGTAAAACCATCTGCACGAACTGCGCCGCCGCAGGGAACACTGCTTGTCTGACTGTCTTCCACAATCGGAATAAAAGACTGTACCAAATTTGCAAGACTGTCTCCTACGTTCAAAAGTCCATCTAAAATGCTGGAGTTTTCTAATACAGAAGCAACATTTCCCGGCTCCATAATACCGGCATATCCTCCGGCTGCCTCACGTCCGATAACATAGGCAAATAAATTTGCATCGCTGTTTTTGATAATTGTACCGGACATTTCTCCAATAAAGCCTCCGGCTTTTCCTAAATTGCTGTTGTTTGCATCCGCACCATTCGCCAGTACGGAATAACCGCCCACACAGCCGTTAACATCTGAGTTTTCTATTGTGGATGCAACCACATCCAGCGCCTTCAGAAGATTACTCAACTGAATATTTCCAAGAAGCTTCAATCCGCCGCCAACTGCCGCTGCTGAATCAATATCTACACATCCTGCATAGCCGCCGGCATATTTTCCGCCTTTGACTGCATATTCTGAGTTACCATTAAAATAGCTTTCACCATTTGAAGATTCCAGGCTGTCCCCGGGCGGCGTTACCTTCGTATGCTTTAAGGATGTCACATCAGAATCTTTAATCTGGACACCGCCGCCATATCCTAAATAACCACCGGCATAACTGTCCGTATCTGTGGCTTCCACAGTAAAGCCCTTCTCTGCCGACTTCACGCCTGCCGATTGAATAATGGGGATATAGACTTCTAATACATTCAGCAATTGCCCAATATCAAGATTCAAAATTCCGCCAAGCAGATTTAAACCATCTGAGGAAGCAGTCGCCCCTGCGTCAATTTCCCCTCCAAAGCCTCCTGCATGAGATTCGCCCTTTACCTTTTCCAGACCGTAAACAACATAAGCTTCTCTGCTCTTACTGTTATCTACCTTGCCGCTTTGCATTGCTCCGGCATAACCTCCGGCAACTTTACCTTCTACCTGCGGATTTTCTCCATTGCTTACAAATGTTACGGTTGTATCTGTATATTTTGGAAGAAGATACGGTACTAAATTCAATAGAGAATCGACTTCTAAAATACCCGGAAGCTTCAGCTTTCCATCTTCATCCTCCTGCGCAAGTCCTGCCAGTCCTCCAGTATGAGAACGACCCACAAAACCTCCGGCATAGCTGCTTTTTGTTTCATCATGTTTTGCAGTAACTGATTTTAGATTGCTGACATGAGAATGCTCAACAACCGAAGCTACCGATTCTCCGATAAAGCCGCCGGCTGTGAAATCTTCTCCGTCCGTCAATTCTGCCCTTCCATCAGAAAGGATTGTAAGTCCGCCGGCTGCGCCAACAGTCCTGCAATTTTGTATCGTAACCTGTACACCATCCGCCAACGATAACACGTTATTAAGCTTGACAAGTCCAAGAATGTCCAGACCTCCGGCAGACGCAAGGCCTGACGCGCCGGTTCTTCCTGCAAAGCCGCCTGTATAGTTGCCTGACTGAATACTCTGAATACCGCTTACCGTTACCGCGTCAGCTTTTCCGCCAAGCATAAGACCACAGACTCCGGCGGCATATTTTTCTGTTGCTGTTACTGTCCAGTCTGCGCCCTCTGCTGAGACCTGAGATAACTCAAACGGTATGAACTGCCCTATTCCCAGGGTATTATTTAACACACCAATAGCGTCCGCCGTCACAACGCTTCCGGCAATACCTCCGGCATACTTTCCTGCCTTAACCTGCTGTAATCCGGTAACCTTTCCGCCAAAAGCAGTTCCTTCCGCCGTAATCTTTACGCCGTCTCCCTGTCCGATTATGCCTCCTGCATAATCTTCGATACTCTCAACCACAAGGCTGTTTCCCTGTACCGTACACCCGTACAGCTTTGACGGCATCACACCGGCTAAGGTTAAGAGCTGATTTTTCTTATCTTCACTGCCGGATGCCAGTACTTTTTCCAACAACTTGGAAACAGAATCTACCAACGTCGGCTTTTTCTCATCATCGCCGCCAATGGTTGTGCCAAATCCTATAGTTGCCCTTCCTGCAAACCCTCCGGCATACTTTCCTGCCTTTACACCGGAAAGACCGGATACAGTTGAATCGCTGCTGATACTGTTTGCCATAGCCCCATTGAAGCCGCCGGCATAAGATTCCGCCGCCTCAACAGAAAGCCCCTGACTGTTTACTGCACAGTCCTCCTGTCCTGACTTTGCATCAAGCTCATACAACGTAATACCTGCGTCATTTAAAAGACCTTTTATAATGGCGTCGCGCTCTAATCCCGCAAAGCCTCCGGCGCCATTTTTCGCCTGTACCGACGTAAGTCCTGAAACAGAAGAATTGGAAATCTTCGTCCCTGTCTGTATTCCCACAAAACCACCGTTGTAATCTTGGGCGGAATTGCCGATATTTCCATTTTGCAAGGTCACACTACAATTTGTAATAATCGGATTGTAATACCCTATAGGAATCAATTGACCAAGCGGAACGTCTTTTTCTAATAAAAGAGTAATCAAATCGCCCAGTCCCACACCTGGCAGGATATTTAAAAGGTTCGATAATACTTTTACAACCGCTCCCGTTAAACCAGATAAACCGTCATATTTTTCCACGCCTTCCGTAAATCCTACAAAGCCTCCGGAAATACCTTTTGCACTTGTGACAGACGCCTGAGCTACACTACAGTTTTCCACATGGACGTCTCCCACAATCCTTCCTGCGAAACTTCCCGTGGCAAACAAGTCCGGACTTTTCTGCTTCAACGTCAGAAGTCCTGTAATGACGTCACCTAAATTCAAATTTCCAATAATGGGAAACAATTTCCCCAATCCATCCAACAATCCCCCGAGCAATCCGCCTAATAATCCAAGAACTCCTTCTATCAGAGAATCTACGTTGTTATTCACTTCTGTGGACTCATTATTTATGCTTACCTGTTCCAAATGAAGATTTTTCACCACTGCTGTTCCGGCAGAACCGAGGGTATTTTCATCCAGCTTATTGGAGATAGTTCCAAAAAAGCCGATGCCGCTTGTAGTTTCCATATTCAGAAGACCTGTCTGTTCCACGTGAACATTTTTAATTGTCGGCGAAACATTTGGCTGCATATTCTGTCTGCCTTCCATCTTTCCGGAAAAATGGAGCGGAGTCCACCCATCATTTTCCCCGTTGGAATAGTCCCCTTGCAGCAAATCAATGTCACGGAAAATAATGTAATTGGCATCGGAGGAATATTTCAAATCCTTATACTCTCTTTCCAGTTCACGAAACGGTGTATATTCTGCTTCTTTATTCCAACCTCCGTCATCTTTACCGATTGATGTCTTATTGTTCTCATCTACCTTAAACCCTACTAATTCCTGTGACCCAAAAAGGCTTCCAAGAAGACCTCCAAGCAATCCGCCTACAATACCGACAATCTCTCCAAGAAGCGTATCGGAACCCCAGTCGATGTTCATAAGCTCTTTTTTCTTTGCTTCATCCGTCTGCTGTTTATACTGGAAATTTTCAGTGCCTTCTTCAATATCTCCATTCGGATAGCTGATACCGGTATCCAGGACGCTGCCCACGTTAAAATCTGCGTCTCCAGGATAGTAAGGAACTATATGTATTCTTTTGAATACAAGTCCTGCTTCTGTTCTCAGAAACAGCATTGGCGTTACGCTCTTATCCGTTCCGATTGCGCGAAGCTGCTGCTCGTTTCCTATGAGAATATACTTTTCGCTTTCGATTGTCGTATACTGCTGACCAATGTAATCCCTTCCGCTTTTTTGCTGCTCACTTCCATTTGTCTGCACGTACTGATCGGATAAAAGCTCCGGCATTCTTTCTGTAAAAGCAGGGCTCAGTACATAATTATGTTCTTTACTATACGTCAGATATTCCTGTGCTTCTTCCGGACTTTTTCCTGCCGGAATTCCGTCTTTATATAGAAGATTTCCCATTCCCACTTTTTCCGGAATCATATCATTTGACATAATTGGTTCTTCGGCAGATGTTTCTGATGCAATCAGGCGTAACTGGTAATTATTGTACACATAAACCGTATCTGTTTCGTTATTATATAAAACTTCATTTTCTGTAGGCAGTCCCGCAAATGTTCCGGTAAAGTCCTCCGGCAGCATCCACAGATTTTCCAAATTCAGAGAAATTTCATTCATCAGCATATAATCGGCATCAGGCGCATAAGTAACAGGCTGTTCCCCTTCAAGAATCTCTTCCCCTGTACCAAAAGTATCTGACTGCATGTCCTCTGTCATTACCACAGCATCTGTTCCAATCGCCTGCAGCTGTTCGATGTTATATATTTTTATTACGCCGTTTTCAAATAGCTCTTCCGGTTTCCCCGGTGTCTCCTCCGGCTGTAAAGGTTGTTCTTCATCTTCAAGATTATCATCTTCCAGCTTATCACCTTCAATTGAACCATCCGGTTCAACATCTTCCATCGGAGCGTTTTCATTTTCTTCCTCCATCTCCTCTGTTTCATCAGAGAGACCATCCTCCGGATTTTCTTCAGGCTGTTCAGAGGGAATCTCCGGTTCCATCGGAAGAACATCCTCTTGCGATTGCTCGCCCTCCAATATATCCCCTTCTGTTCCTTCTTCATCTGGAAAAACATCTTCAGAAGGTTCTGTTTCTTCTATCGGTCCTTCCAGAACACCATCCGATATATCTCCAATTATTTCCTGGGCATAAACCGGCATTGTCTGAAACGCAATAGAAAAAACCAAAATCCATGCAATACTCTTTTTCCATTTTTTACTCCATAATAAAAATTTCATTTTTTTGTCTTTCACAATCCTTTTTCCTCTTACGCTTTTTTAATAATTTCTTCCAAAGAAACATTGAAAAACTTCTCTTCCAGCTCTTTCTGTACACGCACATAATATTTACGTACTGCGCAAAAATCTGCCGCATTTCTGTTGCAAAAATTATCCTGCTCCAGGCATCTGTTAATCTTTGTGGTATTTTCCATAATGCGTATCACATCTCCCAGGGTAATTTCCTTCAATGATTTATTCAGGCTATAACCTCCTTTTGTTCCCAGATTTGCAGAAATATATTCCGCCTTTTTTAATTTCGAAAGCACCTTTTCCAAATATCCTCGTGGGATTCCCATTTCTTTCGCTATCTCTGTAGTCGATGCCCGTTTTTTACATTGTCCCAAATACAAAACTGTTCTTATTGCGTAATCTGTTGTAATATTAAACTGCATATTCTCCTCCGCTTTTATCAATAAATTTCTATAAAAACAAGACGAACAAATTAGTCTCCACTTCCTATATTCTTTAAACCTTTTTCATTTGAATAAATACCTACCAGGAAGGATTTATATACTTGTACATAACAACAGCTACATAGCAAAAACTATGTAGCTGCATTAAATACCTCTGGATTCAAAATTACACCTGTGCAAACCTATCCTGCATTATACCCCCCCCCGGCAAATTTTGTCAATATTTTATTCAAATTTTATTCAAATTTTCGCTTTTTTATTAACATTTTTATGTTTTTCTCATCTAATATATCTCTTATTTGCAGACTTCCACATACACCATGTTCAATATGTATCCGGGCTCGTTATCGCAAAACATTTTTTTACCGAAAGAGCGCTGCAGAACACATTACTTTTTCAAACCCAGCGTGTACCTGATCACGATTGGATCTACCTGCCGAGTGCTTAAAATGCAACAGAAAATATATAAAAATTGAAGTCAATCGTAGTAGACGATATAAAGAAGGAAATAATTACATTTGCAAATTGCGAAGGTGGAAAACTGTATATCGGGGTTCAGGATGATGGAACCATAATTGGCGTAGAGGACCCGGACCGGCTGGGTGCATATGTGTTGTGATATACTAAATTTGAATCTTCAACATGTTCTTTATATCTTAATTCCTTGCATCGTATTAACAATTTTTTCTTTGTTTTTCTCATGAAGATAATTTGTATTTAGTTTCGATTTACTATATTTTAAATAAGTCTCCTCTGTTCGCATCATCAATAATTTTGTAAAGAAACGTTCCCAACTAAAATACTCTGTACTGTCAATATAATTCTCTGGTTCCTCCAACATTGTCTTAATATCTTTATCTGATATTAAACCAGAACTCAAAATTAGCCACTCAAAAGATTCTGGTAAATATAAATGGATGTTTCCCTTTTTTAACGTCTCTTTATACAACCGATTCATTTCCGGACCAATCGCGGCTCCATCGGCAACCACACAAATTTCTTCTGAACTTTGTTTTTTAAGCAAAGAAAATATATTCGATTTTCCTCCGGCACTCAAACAAGCTATATTTTTTTCTGCACTTATATTCTTAAAGAATTCATATCCCGAATTAGAATCTTCTACAATTATCTTTTCTGGCTCTATTGGGAATTTCTCCTCAATTGAGTAAATATGATACATTTGTTGATAAACTTTTCTTGTATCATTATATTTTCCCGACTCATGTAATCCATAAATTTCATCTACACTATAAGGTAAGTTATATAGATTTTCCCTCGTTATCAGCACAAAATAATTATCAGATTCCTTAATCATGGAAGCAAATTCTTCTGTGTTTACAAATGAACTTTCTTCGTCTGTAAAGAAAATATTTCCTGCTGAATTTTCCAGAATAATTTTCCAGTTACTTCCTTCTAATATTTTGCATGGAACATCAGAAATTACATCAATGCCACTGGACTCTCCTAAATTTTCTGCCTGACGCAGCATATTAATTAAAGTTGTTTTTCCTGTAGCACTATCGCCCTGAATAATTGTAATATTCCTCTTAATCTCAAACTCATAATGCAGACGATTATTTTTTACGACAATCCTATGTTTTCCCTTCATTTATTCACCTACACATACTCTCCTGCAATATTAACAAACTCCAACATATTATGAACAATATCACCTGTATTGAGAATTTCTATTTCAAAATCTTCTTCTCCAAAATCCATAATATGTCTTAAATTTATTGTCAGGTCTTTTGATTCACCTATAGAAAGAATCCATTTTGCACAATTGTCTCCGCATGCGGATGCATTAAATACTTTCCCTGATTGATCAAATGCCATTAACATTAATGTCTTTACTCCACCTGATAATTCTTTTGTGGAAATTGGTCCTAATACTGGACTTTGTATCAGATGAGAACTTATCACTTCTGACTTATCCACATCTTTAATCATTCTGATTGATAATTCATTTGTAATCCATTCATCCTCATACCGATTATCAAAATAAGTCGGTGGATGATAAATCGCTTTCTCCATATTCCCTAAATATATTTTTAACATAATGACTTCCTCCATTAGACAAATTCTCCGGCAATCGCTACCAGTTCTTTCATAGAGTGAACAATTTCATTAGTATTCAAAATACGAATTGTAAATGAATCTTTACCAAAATCCATCCAATATCGCAAATTTACTGTCCTGTCTTCTGATTCTGCAATTTTAAGCATCCATTTCGCACAGTCATCTCCACCGGTTGATGCGTTGAAAATTTTATCTTTATTAAACTTAAAAAGGATTAACCTTTTCACCCCGCCCTGCTTTTCATTGTATTAGCTGAAAATCATCCTCAAAGCAATAAAATCCTGCATTTTTCTTATCAAAAAAGCGCCCCATTATTTGCATTTCTGCTAATAATCGA
>ERZ1108166.311-NODE-311-length-53613-cov-146.545297_pt1 | contig 53613 bp, 61 predicted proteins | sample MGYA00403702_ERZ1108166 | MGnify/ENA primary metagenome ERZ1108166 (study PRJEB35170, sample SAMEA104062401) | human gut metagenome | biome: human gut; feature: human-associated habitat; material: faeces | place: Denmark | collected 2012-05-01 ...
AAGAATTGCCATCTTCCATACCAGGAACTACTGTTTTGTTTTGTGACATAACGCAATATATTATTAATTAACAATCAAAAGAACTACCTTTTGCCAGGACCATCTGTGATATTTATCTTTCACAAGCACTTTTTAATCCTTTATTAAGTCTCGATACATTACATTTTCAATGACGGGGTGAACACAGAAAAAGCGCAGACCCAATCGCCATCCGTCCCCAGGTATCGCCAAACACCTACTGCACAAATGAACAAATTCGTCTACGCTTCGTTATATTATAAGAAGATCATAGTACTTCTTTATCCGTTCAGGAAAAAAGAAGTGCTTAGACATACAGGTTATAATAATAGAAGTTAAGCTCGTTTGACTTCATCTTGGCAGTTCTCAAAATTGGCGATTTCAGGGAACCAGAATCAGCTTACACTCGATAACTAATATTTCTTTAAAAGTGATACTCTCGTCAGATTAATCACATCTGCAAAGATAAAGGGAAAAAAGAATTATGCAAATAAATTCTCCGTTTATCTAAATAAAATAAAAAAGCAGCACGATAATCGGTGTTTACTTTTAACGAAAACAATATACCATGCTGCTTATAGTTTTCCCAGCGCAATCTTAAAATTTGGCGATTTTAGGGGACTAGGATAAACGTATTCCTTTCTTATTAATTCACCATATCGTTACAGATGCCCAAATGTAGTAATTAATATATAAGAAAAAAATTATAAAAAGACATATTTATGTCTAAACTGACCAAAATCAGGATTATCACTACAAAAAACACGCTTATCTTAACTCTTTTTTATTCCATAAACCACCGTAGTAAATAAAGCTATACATATATATTTTTCATGATTTAATCTTTCATCTTTCACCAATATCCATTAAATCACTTATTCATCGTACTTTTAACTGGTGAAAGATCTCTTTTCTATCTTTCACCCTATCTTTCATCTTTCACCTCACATCATATCATTTCACACCAACCCTATATTACTTGTCCCCTAAAACATTAATAGATAAGTTCCGCTCTATTAGACGTAAACTTCCTTTCCTCTAAGAACAAACCTCCTCTTTATCAAAAGCAAACTATAAATGCAAGTTCTATTTATATAAATGCAAGCTTCATTTATATAAATGATACTTTTGTTTCTATAAACGCAAGTTGCATTTATAGATTACGATTATACAAAAACAACTTATCTATTAGAAGAAAGGAACTTTGCTAAAGGAAGAGAATAACTTTACTATTAATAGATGACACAAGAAGTAGCAGACAACAACCTCATATAAAGAATATAACCTATATATTTGGAGAGGTAAACAATAAAACATACCTTTACCACGCTTTTATAAGAACGACATAAACAATAACAAATTTATCATGAAAATTACTTTGATGCGGGATAAAGATGGGGCAACGACGATGCGGACGTTAGATATAAACCTACAAATAGAGGCGATGAAGCATGAAACGAAAGCCCAGCCGGTTACTAATCTACGCACGAGCATACGTTATGCATCACCGGACTACAGGCTGGACGAAGCCAAGAAACTAGCCAAAGTAATCCCGGCAGCAACTTTCCGGAAAACGGTCAATGGAATACAGATGACCGGATACAACGGAATCATACAAATAGAAATAAACCATTTGGCAAACCGCGCAGAAGTGAACCGGGTGAAGCAGGAAGCGGCAGAACTTTCACAGACTTTCCTTGCCTTCATGGGCTCCGGCGGGCATTCCGTAAAAATATGGATAAGATTCACACGTCCGGACCAATCACTTCCTCAGAAGCGGGAAGAAGCTGAGATCTTTCAGGCACATGCGTACCGAAAAGCGTTCAGCCTCTATCAGCCTGCACTCTCCTACCCCATTGAACTGAAAAATCCTACACTGGAACAGTCAAGTCGGCAAACGTATGATCCGGAACTTTATTACAACCCCGATTCTACCATTGTTTACATGCGCCAGCCACTGGAAATGCCTTCGGATACGACTTACAAGGAAACAGTGCAGGCAGAAACATCCCCATTCAAACGGCTGATACCGGGATACGACAGTTTCGATACGCTCTCGGCACTCTTCGAAGCAGCTCTGAATAAAGCATACCGGTCATTAAGCGAACTTCAGCCGCGTGTGCACACCCGCTCCAACGAGGATTTGAAGCCTTTACTGGTTCAGGTAGCCAGGTATTGCTTTCAGGCAGGCATACCGGAAGAAGAAACCGCCCGCTGGGCAATCGCTCATTTCTATACCCAAAGGAAGGAATACCTCGTTCGCCAAACGGTACAGAATGTGTATACAAGTGAGAAAGGCTTCGGCAAGAAATCTTCCTTGACAGCAGAGCAGGAGCTGGAATTTCGAACAGGGGAATTTATGCAGCGACGGTACGAGTTCCGATACAATACAATGACGACGGTAACGGAGTATCGGGAACGAAATACGTTTTGCTTCTGTTTTCGTCCTTTAAGCAGCCGCATCCGGAACAGCATTGCCATGAACGCAAGACTGGAAGGACTCAATCTGTGGGACAGGGATGTAATCCGCTATCTGGATTCGGACCGCGTCCCGGTTTTCAATCCTGTCGAAGACTTTCTTTTCGGATTGGATATTCACTGGGACGGACACGACCGAATACGTGAACTGGCATCCCGGATACCTTGCAACAATCCTCACTGGCCCGATTTGTTTTATCGTTGGTTCCTGAATATGGTGGCACATTGGCGGCAGATAGACCGGAAATATGCAAACTGCACAGTTCCGTTGCTTGTTGGTCCGCAGGCATACAGAAAATCTACTTTTTGCCGGAGTCTGATTCCACCCGAATTGCAGGCATACTATACCGACCGAATTGATTTCAGTAACAAACGGGATGCAGAGTTGTCTCTCAATCGTTTCCTGCTTATCAATATGGACGAATTTGATCAGAACAAGGCAAATCAACAGGCATTTCTGAAACATATTCTCCAAAAACCGATTGTCAACATCCGACGACCACGCGGTACAGCTACTCAAGAGATGCGTCGGTACGCTTCTTTCATCGGAACCAGTAATCATAAAGATTTGCTGACCGATACTTCCGGCAGCCGACGCTATATTGTCATCAATGTGACAGGACCGATTGATTGCTCTCCTATTGATTATGAACAACTTTATACACAAGCCATACATGATTTGTACAAAGGAGAACGATACTGGTTCGATACGGAAGACGAAAAAATCATCACTGAAAACAATCAGGAATTTCAAGTCATGCCAGTTGCAGAGCAATTATTCCATGAATATTTCCGGGCTGCAAAAGAGGAAGAAGAGGAATATGAGCAACTTCTTGCCATCGAAATACTGGAGCAAGTACAGCATGACAGCAAGATTCGTGTATCTGTCTGTAGTATCGTTGAGTTCGGAAGAATTCTGCAAAAGAACAAAGTGCCTTGTGTGCATACCAAACGTGGTAATTTCTATAAAGTTGTTCGGATAAAGCCGGGAAGAAGATAAATGAATACGGGGGAGGCTGGCTAAAAGGGCGGTAGCACCTCAAGTCTCCTCCTTCGGGAAGAGGAGATTGGAGATAGAATCGACCTTTTAGTCAGCCACATTCGCTTCATTAGTTTCCTTCACTTTCTTCCCGCCAATAATATTCAGAATAATGTTCATAGCCCCCTTTCCCACGAAAGAAGTACCTACCACGACAACTTTGGGCAAAGACTTCAACGCCTCTTTCACGGCTACACGCTTTGCTTTTCTTTTGGCTTTGATTCCATTTAATGAATTCATTCCATCAATCAGATAGTTACGCGTCACATAACCGATACGCAAAGTCATCAACGAATTCACGATTCCATCGCATATCGAGCCGATGACTACACCCGGTATTTTCACATTAGACAGAATGCTCAAAAAGCCGGTATCTCCCGAAACGGTATCACCAATGTCATCCAAATCAACATCGGCAGCGTCAACAGAAGCATCGGAAATATCGATATCGGACGCTGCATCCGAAGATTGATCCGCTAATGAGCCGAAGGGAGCAACCGAGCCCATATCTTTAAATACTTCGGATACAACAAATGTCATTAATGAAGTAACCAGAATATTGACATACTGCCGGAACAACTGTTGCCTCGTAGGCCGGAAACCGGAAGCTACAATCACATCCTCTATCATTTTATAATTCATATAAAGCACGGATACCGTGTCCAGCTTTCCATTCTGCGAAATAGCCGTAATCATAAAGACAGATTTTGCCCATTCTATAATACGACGATTGATACCGATGATACGAACCGAATACATATCCTCTATACGCGGACCTGAAGTTTCTTTCAGTTCTCCCCCTTCAATGCGCAATTTCAACTCTTTGCTTATGATTTGCACCAGTTCTTCCTTACTCATTGCATAGCGTTCCAAATCTTCACGCAATCTCTGCTGATGCAGTTTTCTCAACTCGGGACAGGACTTATCTTTAGGTATATAATTGCAGTTATCCGCCAGTTTATGTCCAAACGCAACAAGTTGTGCAGCATTCCACTCCCCATCAATAGACAAAGCCGGAAGCTGCGGAGCACGATGTACCCGAACGACCGGACGTATAACGACGGCATAAAATACAACCAGAAGCAAGGTGTAAAAAGCATACTCCGCCCACGCGACCTGCGATAAGGAAGCTATTTTCTCACCAATAATAATGATGTTACCCAACAATAAAATCACAAAAGAGCCCAAAAACAGGAGTGTGATAATTAATAAATTTCGTTTCATTGGCTTATTCTTATCTTATTGAATCCTTAAAACTCTGAACTTGTGCATTTATTGACCGAAGCAACGCATCCTTCCTGTCAAATTCTTCTTTATCGGGCACCAGTGCACTCAGATACGTTGTTTTTTGCTGCTCCAAAAAATCAATGATACTTTGTTTGCGTACAGGTACATACTGGTCGTAAAGGTCATTAGCCGCCTTATATATACTCTTCCCGACAGTCAGCTGAAGATATCCTTTGATCGTTTTTCCGGTATGCGTATGATCTATTCCAGTGATACATTCCATCGCTTTCCTCAGAAAACTCTGAATTTCCATTGTCGAATAAGTCCCGAACGGATTGGGTATTCCGATATGCGGAACAGTCGGATTACTAATATTCTTCACATCAAAAGCTCCCTGCAAATCAAAATCGACCACCGGAAAATCCGTCACTTGCGGCACTGAGTCAAAAGGTGCACAACCTTTCTGCTTCAGAAAAGTATTCATCTTCTCTATAAAAGCCGCATCATCTTTCAAGTTAGAGAGTTTCCGCAAATACTGCCGGGCCAGACTATGTTCATGGGAATCAAGGAATTTACTTTTTATCGCCGCTGACGAATCAGTCATAAACTTTGTAACAAGGCTGCGTGTCGCATCTTTCCCCTTCGCTCCACCGGCAAATGCGGAATTGCATCCGGAATCATAATACTCCCTAACGATTTCAGTAAACTCTTTCAAATCATCATCCATATAGACTTGCACCATTTTTCTAAAATCGCTCCCATCGTAACTAAGTTCACTCGCCTGACGGAGTAACTCGTCAAACGAAGTTCCCGCAGCCTGATATTCTATATCGATTGCTTCCTGTTGACCAATTGATTCTCCAACTAAATTATCCAGTTTTTCCAACTGATTCAGCGTTCTTCCGATTACGCTTCTCAGACGTATATCAGTACTATTGGAGATCACCTTGCCATACAAATCCTTCTCAAATCTCTGAAATTTCGCAGCTTCTTCCTGAAGATCCTCCATTCCCTCATAGCTGGCAGCATCCGCCACTTTTCCCAAGTTCAAACTATATATATTCTCCTTCAACTGGAAGTTACGTCTGCCCATTTCATTCTCGGCAAATTCTACCTGTGCCTTAATTACAGCCTGCTTCTCCTCTTCCGAATGCCAGTAAGCCGCTTCAAACACATTATGTAGAAGACAAACCGGAACTTTCGGATTATTCTCCTGCAGCAACTTCAGAAAACGATTGGAAACCTTCGATATAGCAGAATTTGAACTTTGCACAAATATCACGAAATCTGCCCTTTGAGAGATCGTTTCATAAATAGGATTATCCAAATTCGCATACCCGCCATCCAGCCCGGGCATATCCACCAGAAATATATTATCTTTCAAAAGCTCCCCACCGGAAGTTGTTATGGATGTCACCAGCGTATGATCTGTATTTATCACGCTTTCTTCCAAAGCTAACGAAACACACTCCTCCAGATTAGCATCATTCAATTCTTTCTTTTCAATGCTTATCTCGGAAATGTTTTCCAGTTTTTCAAATCCGCGCAGGCTATCAATGACCGAATCAAACTGTTCTACCTTTCTGGCTTTATCAGCAACAGAAAAAATACGGGTAATGGATTCCTCCTGTCCTTTTGAAATTATAGACGGACGCACCGTACACTCTAAAAAATGAGTGGGGCTGACATGAGCATGTGCTATGAGATTTACTAAAGTAGATTTTCCCGATTTCACGGGTCCAACCACTAATATAAGAAAAGATCCTCCGTCAAACTCGGAAACACGATTGTTTAGTTTCTGAGTTGATTTACAAACAGCCTCCAAATCTTTTATTTCCCTTACTGACTCCAGAGTTGACATCAATTCCTTAGATCTGTTCTTCAGTATATTCAAGAATATCTTAAGCTCCGACGAGGACATTGTTTCCACTCTTTCTTCTATAAATTTGTATTTACCCATAAACGAGATTTAAATAATGGTACAACCGACTATTCACATGTCATTATAATAATGATGATAAAGTTAGTAGTTTGTCGGGAAATAAAAAATGTATAGAGCACAAAGATTGCATAATAATTGAAAGTTCGTCAAAGTTTTATGAATTCAAGTTCAATTTATCAACAAAAAGTTTCTTCATATCCGCAAAAAACAAGATGTTAAAAACCGAAAAAGCATGCAGTCTTTTCGTTTTCTATTCATCATATTAAAATAATACACGCACATGGATATAAAAGAACTTGTAGATTTATGTAAAAAAGGGAATGAGCAGGCATTAAGTCTACTTTATAAAACCTATTCGAAAAAGATGATGGGAATATGCCTTCATTATATACCTGATAAACAAATCGCACAAGATCTCCTACACGACGGATTCATTGTCATTTTCACTTCGATTAAGACATTACGTACTCCCGAAAAACTGGAAAGCTGGATGGGAATAATTATGAAGAATATTTCATTAAGGTATCAACCAAAAGAGTACAAACTCTGCAATTCCCTTATCTGATATCCCTGAAAACGAGGAGCCTATTGACAATTCGCTATCATCTGATTCTATTCCTTATGATAAAATAACAGAAATGGTAGAGAAATTGCCAGAAGGATACAGCAAAATCTTCAAGTTAGCTGTATTGGAGGGATTATCTCACAAGGAAATAGGTAAACTGTTGAATATAGCTCCCCACTCCTCCTCTTCTCAATTATTCAGGGCAAAAGTCTTACTTAAAAAGATGATTTCTGATTACAGGCTGATTCTTATACTAGTGATTTTATTTTTTTTCCCAACGATACACGACTATCTATACTGGAAAAGAAAAGAGACTAAAGATAATCATTGGTCTAACAATGTCATTCGGAAAGTGAAATTAGATAAGAAAGAAGAAAATGAGAGCATTACCTCTTCCGGACATATCTCTCACTACAAAGAAGAACCCCCTTTTAATACTACTTTAGCAAACCTCCCCCGGTTAGCATTAGACACAAGTGCAACAGGATTATCTACCACTTCTGAAATAAAAGACTCAGTAGAGAAACAGCCTGTTGCCAAACCATCTTTTACATGGGAGCATGCAGAGAAAATTATTACATTCTCATATTCAAGCCAAGAATTCACTTCACTCCCCAAAAAGAAAATAGGGAAATGGAAAATGATGTTGGCAGGGTCAGTCGGACCACAACTGGCACAAAACCTATACAAGTTGATGACAACACCACACTCTGACGGTTTGGAAAGCGGTCTCCCCCAGCAAGTCAATACTTGGGAAGAATATTATGACTATTTAAACACCCGCAATCAGGAAGGAACCTTAGGAGACTCGCTTACGCTAATGACAATTGCCAAGAACAACAGTGGAAGAATTATAGAACATCAACACCATAATAGCCCCATCACTATCGGACTAGCATTGAACAAAAAGTTGAATAACCACTGGAGTATAGAAACCGGATTACAATATATTTATTTAAAATCAGAGTTCACCACAGGAAAGGAATATCGGATTCAGGAAACCCAGAAGCTCCATTACATAGGTATTCCTCTCCGTATTTCCTACCGTTTTGGGAATTATAAACAATTCTCATTTTACTCAACAGCCGGTTTACAAATGGAAATCCCGATAAAAGGAACTCTGCATACTTCTCATGTCACAGATAGTGTCCCCATTAATTTGGGTTACCAGTCATTAGATGTACCTTTGCAATGGTCAATCAATGCGAGTACAGGTGTACAATACCACTTTACACCTCACACCAGCATCTATATAGAGCCAACCATTAATTACTATATTCCCGATGGAAGTTCATTGCGCACAATCCGAAAAGAACATCCGGTTACGTTCTCTGTTCCTGTAGGCATTCGTTTCTCTTGGTAAAAAAATCATTCTGCCATGCAGTCTTCCGGCTGATAGTTTATCATAACTATAGAACAGTTAGAAACAATAGACAAATCAGATGCAGAAACGACATACAAACCGTGAACGTTATTTTGAGGAACAAGCTCAGACTACGAGAAATTATTATATTCCTTATATTAAAGAATATACTGGAAATCTGCCAAACAAAGTATTGGAAGTAGGGTGTGGCGAAGGAGGGAATCTGCTTCCCTTTGCCGAGCTAGGTTGTGATGTCATTGGAATTGATATTGCCGCATCCCGAATTGAACAGGCACAAAACTTCTTCATCACTAAAAGGCAAAAAGGAACTTTCATCGCTTCTGATATCTTCTTATTAAAAGATTTACAGAAACATTTCCCGCTTATTCTCATACATGATGTAATAGAACATATCGACAACAAGGAGCAATTTCTGCGCAACTTAAAAAAATATCTATCGCCTAACGGAATGATCTTCATTGCTTTTCCTGCCTGGCAAATGCCATTCGGCGGACATCAGCAGATTGCAAGAAGTAAGATTATCTCTCATATGCCATTTATACATTTACTACCTCGTATTTTGTATAAATGGATATTGGAATTATTCAGCGAACAAGAAAGTACAGTCAAAGAGTTATTAACTATCAAATACACCCGATGTACAATAGAAATGTTTCGAAGAGTAGTAAAACAGACTGATTATCAAATCGTCAATGAACAGTTATACTTTATTAACCCACACTACAAAATTAAATTTGGACTAACCCCTCACAAATTAAACAAAACAATAGCATGTATACCTTTCATTAGAAATGTATTCAGTACAAGTTGTTTCTATTTAATAAGACCAACATAGCATTTTATTTCATTATTTACATTAATATTCAGGAAGTTATCAACAAGCTAACTATAAAAGACAAACAGCATCGTCAATCATACAAAGCACACAAAAGTCATATTTTGTTCTTTATTGAACAGTATTTTTCCAAAACTATAAAAGGGCTGCGTTAAATTTGCATCTGAAAAAGTACGTTAACATTTTAAATTCTAAAAAGCATGCATTTATCTAACACATTGCCCCATAATAATCGTATAGAAATAGCTGATGTGCTACGTGGGTTCGCTGTAATGGGAATTACACTTATCCATTTTATCGAACGGTTTAGCCTCAATAGCTTTCCGGAAGAGACCTGTAACTTTCTGATATTTACGGATAGGGTAATTTGGGATAGTGTATTTTTCACCTTTTCCGGTAAGGCATACTGCATCTTTGCATTGCTTTTTGGATTTAGTTTTTTTATTCAAGACAATTCACAAAAACTTAAAGGGAAAGATTTTCGTGGGCGGTTTGCCTGGCGGTTAGTATTACTTCTTTTTATAGCTTGTATTAATTCGGCTTTATTTCCGGGTGAAATATTGGTACTCTACGCCTTGCTTGGTTATGTACTGATCGCAGTCTGCCGACTCTCTACCCGAACAGTCACGATCATAGCAGTCATTCTTCTACTTCAACCTATTGAATTGGGACAAATAATTTATGCACTCATCAACCCCGACTATGTTATTAATGCTGATCTTGATGCTCCATACTGGGAGTTAGTCAATACAGCTCAGAAAGAAGGTTCTTTCCTCGAAATGTGCAAAACTGCCATATGGACGGGTAATGTTGCCAACATGGGTTGGATGCTATTACACGGAAGAGTTACTCAAACCGCCGGTCTGTTTATGGTAGGTATGATAATTGGGCGTAGCAACGCGTTTCTCTATTCAGAAAAGAATATAAAAATCTGGATTAAAGTATTCATCATAGCCGTTACCGCCTTTTTCCCCATTTATGGTTTGATAAATATACTCCCCGACTTTATAAGTCGCGAAGCACTACTTGTACCTTCTGTCCTTCTATGCAAGTCACTGTCAAATATTGCATTTACAGGAATCATGTTTGCAGGTATCATACTGGTTTATTACCTGACAACCCTTAAGAATGTTCTTCATAAATTTGCACCTTATGGACGCATGAGCTTGACCAACTACCTGTCACAATCTTTAATCGGAGGGTTCTTGTTTTACAACTGGGGATTAGGACTTTATCTGCATACAGGCATTACAGCGTGTATCCTTATTGGTGTAAGCGTATTCTTTTTACAATACTTTTTTTGTAACTGGTATAATCGCGAAAACGAAACGTACAACTTTCTAAAACGAAACGTACAATTTTCACTGTTTTTCACCCCATCAAAGCAAAGGCATTTAATCACCATTTAAGCGGTAATTAAATGCCTTTTGAACATCTGCAAAAAGCGTGGAAAATGTTGCTTTTCAGCTGCATTTTGTCTGCACTTTATTTGCTCAATTCGTAGAAAATCACTATCTTTACATAGTAATTAAGATGTTATTTTGCGTCGGTTTATCCAGTTCGCAAACCTTTCATGCAACCAGCTTATCAAGCAGGCAAATGATATTTGTCTTTATTTTGCGCCTGTCTCTTTCCCACTCTGTTTGTTCCATCCCTTTGTCATATTCAGGATAAGGCTTTTCTTTCGTCTTAAACTGAAAATGCTTGCACAAAGGATAAATGTAACGATAGGTTTTCACTACGAACACCTCCAAATCACCAAGCAGAAAAGCAACATTCGAGCGAACATACCCAGATGGAGATGTCGTGTTTGTGAGTATCTGTTCGTGGGTAAACTCACCTGTTCGCCTGTTGCGAAGAAAGCGCGTGTAATGAAAGCCGTAATACTTGAAATTGGCTGCTTTGTAGATTGTTCCGCAACCCAAACGACCGTCGGCAAAACTTTGTATCGCCACGACGTTCTCGTCCATCTTTCGGATCAACTTAATGCTGGCAGCAATTAGCACCGTTTCTGCGTTCTTTCCGAGGCAATCATCAATCCACAGACGATTTAATTCACACATCCACGCTTTCGGGTTCGGATGGGTAAACAGCTTTGCGTTCATGTTCTTCATGTACCCGTAAACTGCAACACCGAGGCATCTGTCTGGCTCATCAGCGCGAAAGATACCGAAATTAAACACTCCAAAACCGCCAAAGTTCCATTTATGAGAATAGTGGTGTTCTATCACCATCTGGCGGGCAAGTTCCTTTTCCACGGGTTTAATGAGCAAGTCGCCAAGCGACGAGGTTTGCTTTAGAACAAACAAATTTTCTTTAATCATTCAGCATACTAACAATGTTTTAATGGTTTTATAAATAGCGTTTGAGTTATTTTTCGTATTTTTGCAATGCCAATCACATACAAAGCGGAATTGCCGCACACAAAAAAAGCGTCACAACGCGGTCAAAAGGCATTTTAGCCCCCGACCGTGCGTTGTGGCGCATCTTTGTGTTAGTATGTGATTGGCGTCCTACTAACAGGTTGGGGGCTTTTTCTTTCCCCCTTTCAGGTGTCTATCGGTTCAGCAGTTCGTCCACCTGCCGCTTGCATTCGGCGCGGTAGGCTTCAAACATGCGCAGTTCCTCGGCGTGTTCGGCCGTGTTGTCGCTGTTTGCCAGAATGGCAATCTGGTCGTCGATACTGTAACGCCTGCCGATAAGCCCTGCCACGAACTTGCCGCGGCGGTTTTCGTCGGTGACGGTGCGGGCATCGACGGAAATGCGGGTAGAACCGTCGGTTTCCTCACCTGTGTAGGAGTAGCCGCGGGCGGTTTCGCCGCTTTCCTCGTCCACCACCACGTCGGCGGGGGCTTCGTTCAGATAAAGCAGGTAGCTGTCCGCGTCATACCTTACATACTTCTTTCTTTCAATGTAACTTACTGTGTTCATTACTCTTTTTTATTGGTCGGGATCGACTATGCTGTAAAAGCAGCGTTTGCCGTCTGTCCCGATGGGTTGCTTGATTATTTTCGCTGCAACGGGTTCGGTCAGTTCCACGCCGTCAAGCTGGCGGATGAGGGCTTTTGACCCCGTGAAAGTGATGTGCTTTATCCAAGCCATGACGGGGTTGCCCTCGTCGTCTATCACTTTGCCCTGCTCGTCCTCCATCTGCTCGTAAATCTCATATTGCAACGTCAGCATTTCACCGTCGTATTTCGATTGCGAAACGTCGAAAGCCGTTATATGGATTTCACGGTTCAGGATGGTGTCGATGTGGTATTTACCACCCGTTAATTTGCCCTGTTTGGGCTTAATGTCACTAAATTTTTTCATACCGAGTATTTTTAATAAATGATTGCTGTCGCAGTGTTTCATAAAGCCCATGCGTGAAGCCACGCGAAGCCTTATTTCTTCGTCAGGCAGTCCCTTTTTACGCAAAGCGGCCAGTTCCCTGCACAACCCCTGTTTGTTGCGTTTGCGGGCAAGGCAGTGGGTGTGGTAGGTCACGTAACCGACGAAATCGATGCCCCGACTTTCCACGGGATAGATTTGGAAGTTGCTTTTCAGCGTGAGCAGGCGGCTTTCATTCAGGTAATGGTTGATATATACCAGAACGCCACTTAAATACTCCTTGCTGTCGGAAAGCAGCACTATATCGTCGGCGTAACGGTAATAGTACCGCACCCCGACGTCTTCCTTTAACAGGTGGTCGAGTTCCGAAAGGTACAGGTTGGCGAAATATTGGGAAATGTAGTTGCCGATAGGCACGCCGCTGGCCGAATCTATGATGCCGTCCAGAAGCCAAAGCACATCGGGGTCTTTCAGCTTGCGCCGAATGACCTGTTTAAGTATGCCGTGGTCGATGGAGGGATAGAACTTGCGCACGTCGATTTTAAGACAGTACCGCGTCCCGTCAGGGTCACGGCGCAGGTCGGTGCGCAACTGCCGAAGCAGCGAGTGAATACCACGCCCACGGATGCAGGCATGGGTGTTAGAGGTGAACTGTGGCGTCCAGACGGGTTCAAGCACTTGCATGATTGCCCATTGGACAACACGGTCACGAAAAGGCAGTTTATAGATTTCGCGGCGTTTAGGTTCGTATTTGACAAACACCTCGTAAGAGGAGGTCGTATAGGTTCGGGTCGTCAGTTCCTCCTGCAACTGCCGCAGGTTCGCATCTAAATCGGCCTCGAACCGTTTAACCTCGTCACGCTGCCTTTTGCCTTTGCCTGCATTGTGGGCAGCCTGCAAAAGGTTTTCCGTCGAGCAGATTTGCTCGTACAAGTAGCCTTTTCGTTTCATCGGGTCTTCGGGTCATGGGGTCTATGGGTCTTAAAATCTGCTTTGCATAATCGGGAGCGGTCGAGGCTTACGCCCTACTGACACCCTTTTTGGCCTGTCATCTTTTGCCGAGGGGCAAGGTTCATTTCCCTGTCGCATTTATCTTTTCCAAAGTATAGGGGCGACGAGTAGTTCGCATTCGTAGTCGAAGCTGCGTTGTTCGCATTCGAATAAGACGCACCTGCGTTCGTGCCTGAGTTCGCGTTACCGCCAGCAGCCTGAACGCGCAAACTAACCACCCACGGGAAATGCAACCTGCCTTTCACTTGAAAGACGTTGCAAAATTAACACATTCGCGCCACATGCCCAAAATTCCCAAAAAATTTCGCCCGCCTGACGGCGGGATTAAAGAGAACCCCGCCGCCATTGTCAGCTACATTTTTGCTCGGTATGAAAAAATTTCAAAGAACGCTGTTTGTTTTTGGGGGCTTCGCCCCGTTTTCGTTTTTTTCGTCTTATCCGATTTGCGGGTCTTCCTCGAAAAAGCAGAGGGGCGACGAGTCGTTCGCAGCCGTAGTCGAAGCCGCGTTGCCCGCAATCGAATAAGACGCACCCGCGCCCGCGCCCGAGTACGCGTAACCGCCAGCAGCCCGAACGCGCAAACCTTTGCTGGTAGCTGCATTTGTCCAGAAATAGTCGCAGTAGTAAGTAGCGGCAGAACCGCCCACGGACGTAGGCATGCAACACAGACCCTCGTAGGATTTCTTTATGATATACCCCTCGCGCTGCGGGCATTCCGCTACTTTGAGCATACCATCCACACTGTTGGGGTTAAAGTCCGCATACATGGATTTTGCCACATATACCTCCGAAATATCACCCGCATTCATTATAAGACCGCGTACCCAACGCCAGAGGTTTCCAAAGCCAGCGTTTACAAGGCCGAAGAAAACGGGGACTTTGCATTGATACACGGCCACGCCGTCGGCGTTCGTCACGGAGTAGTCCACAAGTCCCACACCGTCGCCCATTTCAAGCCCCACGCTGGTGGGAATGACGGGATAATAACCGTTATACGTGTCCCAGTTCGGCATATTCGTAGCACCCGCGCCAAAGCCACCCTGACGCAGGCCGTTGGCGTCAAGTTCTGCGTTGAAAGCGGCCTGCAAATTGCGCGTGCCCATGATTATCTCGAATAAGTATTCCACAACCGCACGGGCGACAAACCAGTTAGCCTCCCAGCCCTCGCCGCGCTTGCGGGCGTTTGTTCCGAAAGCCGTTGTACTTAATGCCGTGGCAGGCATTCCCAGCATCGTTTTCTGCGGGGCGTCGGCCGCCAACGGGTAATTATCGCCCAGCGCGTTGCCGTTGCCGCCGCGATAACGGGGGTCGGTGGATATGACGGAACACAGCTTTTGTTCGGTTCTGTCCATAACACCCGCGTCAATCCAAGAAATGCCGCCTGCGGGAACATAGATGCTGTTCTTTCCTTTGATAGGCTGGAACGTGACGGTCTGGATGCGGCGGTTGCCCTCCGTCCAAGTGGTGAAGTAGTGGGCGTTCCAGCACCACATGCACTGCCCCATAGTGCCGTCCAGCTTCGCGGGGCTGCCGTCGTCGAAACGGGTGCTGTCCGCGGCATCCAACTTGCGACGCTTGCGGTCGTCAGTAACCAGATAGCGGCCAAGTCCCAATTTGGCGGGAAGTTCCTTTAAGGCCTGCAAAGAGCCGTAATACCCTGCGGCGGTGGGAGTAGCGGCCGTTTCGTCCCACCAGCGGCCTGCAATGGGATTGCCTGCCGTCTGGACGGCCTCCTGCAAGTTCATGCGGCGCGTTTCGCCGCTCTCATCAACCACGGCAACCTGCATGTCCGACATGCTGCCCGTGGCGGCGTCAAGCTCGTTGATGCGCTTGCCGCTCTCAAAAGCCGTCAGAAGCTGGCGGACTTTTTCTTCTTCGTTTGCGTTTAATGCCATTTGAATGATAGTTTTAAGTGAATAATATGTTTGCGCCAGCCAGCAAAAGCGAGGCATGGCCTGATTTTATCAAAGACGGCCTGACAACCTCGACCGTGATGGTCTGGTGCAACGCCGTGTTTTCGGTGGGGATGACGTGGACGCGGCTTGTGCCAAGCCCCAGCACCACCACCTCGCCGTCGGGTTCGACGTCCACGGCCTTGCCGTCGGAAAGCCAGAGTACGTTCTGAACGGCGAACTGCGGCAGCAAGCTGGCTTTGATGTACTGTTTCACGGGGTTTCCGTAGGTGATACGGCGCGGAGGTTCGACGGTCATAACAAGGGGAATGACGCGCCCCGCGCTGTCGGCCTGTATGGCAAAGATGGTCTGACGCACGGCAGCGATGTCCTGACGTATTTCCGCGTCGGTCTGTTGCAGCCCCGTTTTCGTGTCAGTGATACGTTTGCCGAGTGCCGTTTCAGCCGCTTCCGCGCGCTGGCGTTCCCCGTCGATGTTCGTTTGCAGCGTGGCTTCCGCGCCCTTTGCCCTGTCGCTTTCCACCTTGACAGCCGCCGCGATGGCTCTGTCATAAGCCGCGGTGATGTCCTTTTCAAGCTGTTCAAGCAGTCCAGAAAGGGTTTCGGTGTCGGTGATACCCTGCAAAAAGGTTTCGATTTCCTGCCAGCGGTTTATTGTAGTGTCCGCAGTGTCCTTTGCTTCCAGAAAGGTTTTAAGCGTGTTGGCCAAAGCCCACAAAGTGCTGTAATTTGCACCAAGCGCGGAAAACGTGCTTTCCAGAGAGCCGAAAACGGCTGTCGGGTGCAGACGCTTCCGCAGGTGTTCCAGATTGGCGTTGGCCGTGTCGATTTCCGCCTGTTGGTCGATGTCCGTCTTATGCAGTGCGGTGATTTCCTTGTCCTGTTCCGCGTCTTTCTTATGGATGTTCTCAACCTCGGCCTCCAAAGCGTCGATTTCTTCCTGCTGCCGTTCGTCCTCGGCTTGCAGGTCGTCTATGTCCTCCGAAATGCGCTTGAACTCCTCCGCGGAGGCAGCCGTGTGCTGGTCGAACTCCGTGCGCAGCGCGTTGTGCTTTTTTTCCAAAGCCACACCAGACGCGTGGTCGTATTTAGCGTTTAATTGTTCAGGCAGACCCTCCACATTGGCAAGGGGCAGTTTGTCTTCCGTCTTATGCAGGAAACTGTCTATCCAGTCCGCAAACTGTTCTTCAAGCGGGTATTTCCCGCGTTTGAACCACTGTTTTAATGTTGAACGTAATCTGATAGCCATTGTAATGTTATTTATTTAAGTCGCATGATATAAGCCAGCACATAATACGGGGGACGGTTTTCATGCTGCAAACCACCGCCCTTGTTTTCCGTGTCATGCCTGTAATAAAACAGATGGTGGTTGTCATAATCCGTCTTGTTTGACCCGATTTTGTTGTTCGTCACAATGGTGTCGTAGTTCTGGCCATCGTGCGCTTCCGGATAATAATAATCCTTGAACGTATGCGCATGGCTCGGCATTTCATTGATGGTAAGGGCATGTTTTTTCTCTCCGCCTGCCGTGCCTTTCGTCTTATAGTCATTATCACTGTCATGGTAGCCCACGACAAAACGGCCGCGCAGGTCGGGAAGACGGAAAAAACCGCTGGTCGTAGTGTACCGTGTACCGTTGGCACTGTAAGCATTGTTAAAGGTCGTCCCCAAAGCCTTGTACAGTTCGGGATAGTCCTTTGTGCTTAATTGCCGACCGTCACAAAGGGCGTAACCGTCAGGCTCGGTTTTTCCCGCCCATAGCTGCACGATACCCAAAGGCGCGGGGGCGAATTTTGCCGCCTCCTCTTGCAGGTTTTCTTTTAGGTCGGCAATAGCCTGATTAAGCGCGTCGGAGGTCTGCACGTTCTTGAAGTCCTCCCATCTGAAATTTTCATTGCCCACACCCGCGGCAAGCGTCCGTTTCGTGTAGGCTTTCGGATAATCATACCCTTGTGCCGTCACGGGTATATCCTCCTGTTTTACATACATGCCGCTGCCGACCGCACCGCCCTCGAAGCGTAAGACTTCACCAGCGGGAAAGGCCGCCGTCCGTACAAATACATATCCCTCGGAACGCTTCGTGCCATCCTGCGAAAGGTCGCAACCCCGCAGGATTACTTTGTCGCCTGCGATATTGCCCAATATGGTGACAAGCGCGATATTGGTCTGCAAGGCGTCCAGCGTTTCACAGTCCAGCGGAAAATCCTTGTTTCCTTGCGTCAGGTAATTACCTATGATTTTATCCATTATCTTGTTTATTTGTAGTTTATAGTCCAACGTTTTGAAGCAAGTTTGTAAGTGTCCACAATGGCGTTCAGGCGGTTTTCATTTACCTGACCGCGCAGGCTTATCGGTACAGTGACCCAAAAATCGTAACCGTTCACACCCCCGAAGCCGCGGCGGTTAAGGATGAAAGCCGTCCCAGTGATGCGGGTCGGTATCAGTATGAACAGTTCCTGCTCACGCTGGAAAATACGCTGTCCCTGTAACGACGCGCTCCATTCGTCCTCCACAAGAATACGGCGTTCCACAGGGTCGAAAGTGTCATTCAGGACGGCACGCAGGTGGCACACCTGTCCATTATGCGATAGCCTGTATTGCTTGTCCTGACGCCAGCGCATGAAATTTCCGTAAACGATGTTCACACCCTGCACCATGCTTTGAGCAAAGGCAGCAATCAAAGGCCTGCGGTAGTGCGTGGGCAGCAACAGCAACGCCAGACGTTTTATTTTAAGGTCATAGAGGCTCATTTGTAAGGTGACATATTCAGTTTGATATTTCCTGCTTTGAAATAACCCGACGTGGGTGTGTAACGGGCGTTTATCTTCGTGGGCGTGCCCTCGCCGCTTACCATCGTTTCAGACCCACGCAACTCGACGATGCGCACCCCATCGACAGCTTGCAGGCAGTCCACAAGTGCCATGTTGGTATATTCCCCGTTGAAAGGCAGGTTTTCAATATAGGCGGTAATGGCTTCTCGGCAGGCCGTCTCGACATTTTCAGACAACAGCATCGCATCAAAATAGATGTCCGCCTCACAGTTGAACGCGTCTGGGGTCTGGTTTACAAGGTTCACACGCACGCCAGCGTCTTTTATTTCCGCGATGTAGGCTGCAAGCTGCCCCTCCGTATCGGTATCGAGCGGCTGCCGCTTTCCCTCGGCATCACCCGCCACTTTGATGGTAAGGATGGAGGCATCGGCATTTTCTGTGGCCGCAGCATATTTTACCACGTGGGCGGCCTCGATGTCACCGTCATTCATGCCCTCCGTGTCGTAGTGATCCGTGTCGGGAACGAGGGTTTTGTCTTTCATGAAGCCCAGCACCTTGTCCCTGTACCATTTCGGACGGTGGGGCGTGATAGCTTCGATGCGTTCCTCCACGTCTTTTTTATGCCTGTCGAAAAGGTTTTCAAGCACCCATGTGGCACAAGCCACGATATAGAACAACAGGCTTTCAACGCTTACCTTGCTGAAATGCGAGGAAAAGGCCGCGCCCGTTTCAAAGCCGTAGGTACGCGCCACGTCTGAATTGCGCATAAAATCGGCCGTCATACTGTCTTTTATGTCTGCGATTGTCCTTGCCATATCCTTTAATTATTTAGCTTACAATAAAATCTATTTCAATACCCATAAAGTTGATGCCCTCCTGCGCGAGCGCGGCCATTTCCTCCTCGCTCAATGCCGTGGCGGGCTGGATGCCCTGAACGCTGTAACGGCGCACCGTGTCGGCATTCTCGGCAGCCACCGTGTCAAGAACCTGCCCGTCCGTGAGGATGTCCGTAAGGCTCACATTATTGGCGGCGGAAAGGCCGAAAGCGGCCTCCATGCTGCCAGCGGTCTGCACGGCCATATCAAGCAGGCTCTGCCTGTCCTTTACTTTCACTTCCATTACTCCACTATTATAATGTTACCTTCCGTTACGCTCACTTTCTGGACGTCAAGACCGCAGGCCTCCAGCATCTTTTTGACCTGACCCCGCCACATGACGTCAGCCTCGCCGCCAAGCATTTTTTTCACTTCGCCGCCGATAAGCGGCCATTCTTTCCACTCACCGCGCATGGCCACAAGGACACCCTCGGCAATCTGGCTATCGGTGTCACCGATGACAACCCTGCCATGTTCGACCAGCAAATCGCCGCTGGCTGCGTCTATCAGTATGCCGTTCATCCGTGTTTCACTTTTTCGTTTTCATAATCACCCCGCTGCGTCGGCGTCAGCAGGTTGCCTGCCCAGTTTGCCGTCAAAGCCGACAACGCAGCCCCTCCGTCCTGCGGAACGGCCACCCATGCGGAAAATATGTTTTTCAACTCGTTGATGTCGTTTTCTATGGCGTTGAAATGTTCGGTCAGCTGCTCGACCTTAACTATCCCGCCCAAACCGCCGCCGTTTAGTATGACGCCCTCTTTCATCAGTTCCGCGCTGGTATCGTCGCCCATCAGCACGCGCACGCCGTCCTTGTCGGCCGAAATTCGGGCGGTGTCGCCGCTGATTACCACCTCGACGCTTTCCACTTCGTCGGTAAGCAGCACAACGCCCGCAGCACCGTCGGCCACAAAGCCCACCACCACGTAACTGCCCACTTTCGGAAATGCCACCACGCCGAACGTGCTTTCCTGATTGGCTTGCAGGTTCACGCCCAGAAGCGGCGCGCTTTCGTCCAACGGCGTGCAGTCCACCGTGCGCGCCGTCTTGTCCACGGCGTCCACTGTACAAACAAGGCTCACGCTCTGGCGGCCGCCCTGTGCCAACTGTCTGATGGTTTCTTTTATATTGTTCATTCTCCTACACGCTGGCCGAGCGTGATTTCCTGACGGAAGCCGCCCGTGCCGTATTTGATTATATTTTTCTTTACCTGATAGACACCTTTTTTCTCACCGTCTATCTTGATGCCGATGGCGTCCAGCTTGTCCGCCAGCCTGTAACCGAATGCCTTGAAACTGCCCGTGAGACCGTCCCGTTTAAGACGTTTGATTTCCTGCTGCGCCCACGCTTTGAGTTCGGCTTCCTGCTTGTTGTAGGTATGGAGCGTGCGGTGTTCGCCGTCGGCGTCGCCCACTTCAACCCTGATTTTTTTATTGTTCGGCATAAGACTGACCGCCTTAATGCGCAGGCGCATGTTTTCGGCCTTTTGCTGTTCGAGGCTCTGGTCGTCGATGATGTTCACCCCCGTAGCGAAAACCTGCGACGGGCGGCTGTCCCTCTCGAACAGCACACCGCAGTAAAGCACGGGGCTGCCGTCCTCGTAGCGGAAGAACGAGCGGACGCCGTTTTCCTGCAAGTGGCCGAGAAGCGATGCCACGGTGTCCGCCGTGACACGGTACTGCCCGAGGTTCTGTTCACCCATGACGCGCAGCGGGTAGTTCAGGCCTTGTTCTTTCAGCAGGGTTTCAAGGTTCACGTTCTTGTAGGCTTTCTTCTTCGCCTGCATCTGCTTCAATTTAAACATTTCGTCCTCGCAGGTAATGACGACGGGCGTCTTAAACCCCACGTCACGCACGTAACCCACAAAGGCAAGCTGCAAATCACCGTCGTAGCCCAACCATACTTTCACCCCGTCGCCGCGCTGAACGGGTATCTCGGCCGCGCCGTCCCACTTGATTTTTTTAGGCAGCGTCAGGCAGCATTCGTCTGTTAGCTTCTCGGTGTCACGGGTGATTTCCACCTCCGTAACCTTTTCAAGCCGCCAAGACTTCGCGCCCGTGATTTCTATTTTTGCCGTCAGCCTGTACATCGTTTGAATGCCGTTTAATTACTGTTTAATACTCCGTGCTATACACGTTATAATCACCGTCGCTCATGGCCGAAATGCTAACACTCTGGTAATTGCTGGCAGTGTCCTGCGATACGGAAAAGTTCTTTATCACGATACTGCCGATGTCGAATATCTCCAGAAAGACACTATGCACGTCGATAGCCGCCTTTTCGTCGAAAAAGGCGCGAAGCTCGCGCAGCCCGTCTTCGGGGTATTCGTCCACGATGACACCGTTACGGACGGCGGCCACACCGACAACGATGTTTATCTGGTAGTCGCCCTCGTTGATGTATTCTTTCACCGTGCCGTCCATGCCGACCATCTGCGTGGTGACTATGTTTTTCGCACGGCTGATGGCGCACACGGCGTCATTGATTACAAGCGTCTGGCCGTCCTGCTTGCGCAGCGTCAGTTCGCAAAGCACATAACGTCCCTCCCAATAGCTTTTATCGGTTATCGGGCTGCTGACCTCGTGCGGGGTGATACCGCCGCCGTGCCCGTCCCAGTTCGGGGCTTGCCCCGTGCGTGAGGGCTGCATCCTGTACAGCAGCCCTTTCGCCTGTGTGGCCGCGCCTGCGGCTATGAACATGAAACTTATCGGTGTCATACTACATTGCCAGATTTACGTCGTTAAGGGCGGACAGCAGGGCTTCGCCCACCATGTCCTTGACCTTTCCCAAGTCTTCGGACAGGTTGGTGGTGTGTATCTCGAAACGCTCCACCAGCTTGTCCACATTGACCGTTATATTCCTGATTTTACCGCCGCCGTCGCTTTTGCCGCCGCCGACAGTTCCGAGGCTGCCGCCTGTCGGATCGGGCGGCGTGACGGTCGGCACGTCCACCGTGGGGACTTCACCGCCCGCTGCGTTCGGATCGGGCTTGCCTTTCTTTTTGGCCTCCTCCGCTTTTTTGCTGGCGGCCATTTCGGCGTTGTAGGCGTCATTGAACGCCTTGCCGACGTTCGTGCCGAACTCCGAAAAGCCGCCTTTAAGTCTGTTTATGGCGTCTTTGATGCCCTGACCGTCAAGGGAGAAAGCGGCTTTTATAAGGTCGCCAATACTGCCGAAGACGTTTTTAGCCAAATCCCAGATGCCCTTAAATACAGCGACAAAGGACGCACCCAGACCTTTCAGGGTGGCGCGGAACTTCGCCGAAGTGTTCCAAAAATAGACGCCCAGTGCGATAAGCCCCGCGATTGCCGCGGCTATCCACCCGATAATCGGGATGCTCATAATGGCCACGCTGACCGCACGGCAGGCGGCAGTGGCAGCCAGCTTGAAAGTGCCAAAGGAAGCAGAAGCGACACCCGCGAAAGTGGCCGAGGCTGTCCCGCCCGTGACAAACGACAGAACCAGCGCGCCCAGACCTTTCAGGGCTTGGAATATCCCCACTGTGGCAAACCGAAGCACCGCCAGCGTCGCGCGGGTGATATTGACAAAAAAGCCGTTGGAGGCGAACTGCCCCGTAATAAGCTCTCGGTTCATGAACGCCATTTGCAGGCGGGCGGCATAGATGAAGCCCTGAACGCGCGACCACATGGCAGCCCACTGCAAGCCTTTTATCCATGCCATAAGGTTGCCCATGCCGATAAGTAGCGGCATAAGCTGCGAAAGTGGAACGAGCGCGCCCATAAGCGTGGAAAGCCAGATGCCGAGGTCGCCCGTGGCCTGAAAGACGGTTATCTTGAAGTCCTCGAACTGCTGGTTTATACGTGCCTGACGTTCGGCGTAGCTGTCCATGATGATGGCCGCCTGTTCTTCCGCCGAGGACGTGCCTGTGACGGCGTCGGTGAAGTCCTGCAAACTTTCAGTACCGTTAATCAGGGCAAGGGCGGCATTCGCGTTCTCGCGGCCGAACAGGGCGGACAGCAGCGCGTCGTCTTTCAGCAGCGGTTTGAGCGTTTCCAGACGTTCTTTCAGCGGCTTCGTCTTATCGGTCAGGGAGGACACGTTGATGCCCGCCTTTTGCAGTTCCTCCTGCGTCTTTTCGGGCAGGAAACGGCCTGCGGCAAGGGTGGAAAGCACGTTGCGCAGGGCGACACCGCCCTCCGAACCTTTTTTGCCCGCCTTGTCGAGCACCTGAATAGCGGCGTTCGTTTCCTCAAAGCTGACGTTGGCGGCTTTCGCGGCCATACCGCACTGCTGCAATGCCACTTTGATGGCGGGAAGTTCCGCGGAACCCGCCTGACCCGCCGCGGCCATGACGTTCATCATGCGCGCCATTTCCGCGCTGGCTTTCATCGGGTCGTCAAGGCTGATACCGTATTGGTTCATGGCAGTGGTCAGAACCTCGGCCGCCGCCACACCGTCGCCGCCCATCAGTTTGCTGGTGGTGGCGATACAGTTGCCCATCGCCTGCAAAGCCTCGGGGTATTTGCCGAGTTCGGGCGACAGCTGCGAAAGCAGCAGCTTGTAACCCTCGACGGCCTGCGAGGCGTCGATACCGAAAGCCTTTGCACTGCTGCGGGCATAGCCCTCAATCTGTTTCAGGCCGTCACCCACGACACCCGCAACGGCACTCAAATCGTGCATCTGGCTGTCAAGCGATATGCCCGAAGACGAAAGGCCGCCCAGCGTGTCGTTGAACTTGCTTACATAGTTACTTGCCAAATCCCAGACTGCAAGCGTCTGACCCAATTTGCCGAGCCAGCTGTGCGTACCCTCCACGGCGGCATTGAAACGGCCTGTACTCTCGGCCATTCCGTCCATCGTGGCGGTAAAATTGCCGCCGACATTAAATTGGTAGTCGAAATTTTGCATAATCGGGTTGTTTTTACTATTTTAGCAACGTGTTACTTTTACACTGTTTTGAATATGGAAAGCATCTTGATTTTTATCGGTAAATGGTTCGTAATGCTGCCTATTTGCATAGGTATCGTTATCATGCCATTTTATCTGCTCGGTGCTTTCGCCCGTGCCGCGTTCAAAGATTTCAGGCGGGCGTCAAGGGCTGGCATTGCCCCCAAACATTCCCGATAGCATTTCTGCAAGGTTCCTGTTTCGGAACTTCTCCAACCATAACGCCTCGGCGTAATGCACCGCCCATTCTTCATAACTGCCGACCGTCGGGTCAAGGCCAAGGTTCGCGCGGATTAAGGCACACCCCTTTTGAAAACCGTCCTTATCGTCGTCGTCAGAAAGCTGGTGCGCCTCTACAAGTTTTTTAGGCTGCCGAGGCACGAGTTGAACATCTTGCCCAGCTGCGTGGTCGCCGCCATGAACAACAGCGCGTCTTCACGCATTTCCGTGTCACCGCCCAGAAAACAGTTGTCATAAAGCACGGAGGCACTTTTCACCTCGTCGTTCTTACCGACTTTTGTAACGGCCGACATGGTTTCCAGCGACGGGCGTTTGAAATAGGCCACGTGCAGGTCTTCACCGTCCGTCACGTCGATACGGATAACGCGCTTGTGTACGGCTTTCCATTTGTTGATTTGTTCCTCAGTCACACCGCCGTCGTAGGTCTTTCCCTGTGGCTGTTTTGTTTCGTTATTTTCCATGTTCCTTTACTATTTAATGATTGGTTACTACTTTGCCCATTCGATATGCGACGGCACAAGTTCAAGTTCCACCTCCTGCCCCGTGTCGCCCTCTTTCCACTTGCGGCTGTTTCCCGAAAACTGCACGTTGCGGATTTTGTCCGTCTTAATGATACCGCTGTCGGGCAGATAGGTGACAGTGATGTCAAAGGGTGCAAGGTCTTGGATGCGACCGTTCGGGGACTGTGCCTGTATGGCTTCCACCTCCTCTTGATACAGGATGATTTTTGCCGTCGGGGTGATACGCCCCTTTGCTCGGCCGACAGGGTGGCGGCCTGCGCCGTACTTGTTTACCACGTCCTGACTGTCGGCGTATTCGATACCCGTAATACCTGTAAGGGGCACGCCACTGATGGCTGCCACGATGTCAGCCCACGAGTAAAGCATTCCGTTGATAAGGGGGATGCCGTTGTTGATTACACTTGCCATTGTTATACTGTTTTAGCAAATCCGATTTTTACTTTGATTTTACGCATGACGCCCACGGCCACCTGTCGGATAACGATTTCCACCTCGCTGGTGCTTAACACATCCTGCTCGGGGTCGATTTCCACCTTGTAGCCCGATAGTTCGCCCGCTTTTTCCATGTCTTCGAGGGCTTTGTTGGCCGTCGTTTCCAGATGGCTGACGCTGTACGCCTGCATCTTGCCCGTCTCTGCGTCGATATATATGTTGCCGCCCAGTTCGGGGATAAGGTAGGTGCGCACACCGCGCACGGCCTTGTCCATCGTGCGGACGCTTTCTATCATGGCGTAGTCGCTGATGGCACTGTCCATTGTGTGGCTGTCGTTCACGTAGCTGCCCGCCTGTCCCACATGGGTGACGAAGAACAGGTAACGCCCGCCGTCCAGCTGCTCGACAAGTGCCTTGTCAAGGTCGCGGAAAAGCGTGCCGTCACCAAAAGCGGGGACATTCACGCCCGTGGGGAAATTCTTGACCCAGCCGATGGATTGATGCACGGCGGCCGAAGAAAGAAGCCCCAGCACCACGCCGATGGCCGAAACGGTGTTTTTGGCCGTCTTGTTGGCCTCGGCCGTGTAGAGTTCCACACCTGTTCCGCTGCCTGCCTGTGCGATTACGACACTGACGCGGCACTGGTTCGCACCCGCAACGTCCGAGGGCATATTACCCACTGCGGACACTTTCGGGGCATACAGCACGGAAAGCGGCGCGTTCTCAATGTCAAGCGCGTCGGCGACGCCCTGAATGGCGGTAACGTCGTCCGCGCTGAAAGCCTTGTCGCCGCACCAGATGGCTATCTGGCGGATGCGACCGCTGGCGAAATTCTGCACCGTCTTGATTTCAGCGAACTTGTAGCTGGTCGGCTTTGTGAAAATACCCACGTAAAGCGATATGCTCGGATTGACGCGGAATATCTCCGAAAGTTGGTAGTGCAGCACTTTCACCGACCAACTGTCTGCCTTGTCGGTGATGCCCAACGCCTCGGCGGCGTCGATGGTCGAAACGGCCTGCACATGCGCCGTCTTGAAGCCGTCGGGAATTTCCGCGGCAGCCAGATAGGCGATAAAGCCCGACACATGGTCTTCACCCGCCACGCTTTTGGGCACATTGCCGTTTTGTCTTTCTATTTTTAAGCTGTTCATTACTCCGTCACTTTGATGATTTCCTTACCTGTCAGATCGGCGGCGTGGTGCTGCGCGTCAGAGCGCAACGGGAACACTTGACCGTCGGACGTTACGAATACTTCTTTGAAGCCGTGCCGCGCGATGGCGGCCTTGCCTGCCTTTTCCAGAACGCTGGCCGTGGGTTTCGGCTTCTTTTCCTCTTTGGCCGCAGCAGCCTTTTTGTCGGCCTTTTCAGTTTCAGGCGCGGGCACAACCGCGGCGGTCTTTTCCTCGGCGGGGGCTTCGGTGACGGGCGCGGGGGCGGCCTGTGCCGTCGGTGTTTCGGGGGTCGGGGCTACCTGTGCGGCGGCCGCTTCTTTTTCCTTGTTCTTGTTCGTTGCCATAATTTTAGCGTTTAATTCGTTTGTAAAATATCCAGATTGCAAAGACAGACACCGCCAGCAGGAACATGCCCGTACCAAGCCGCAGGATGCCTGTGCCCGCGCTCGGTTTCTGTTCGGAGGTCTGGACGCTGTCGGACTGCTGCGTGCTCTCCTCGACCGTGTCGGCCGTTACCTGCGCTTCCGTCTGGACGTCGGTCTGCGCCGTCTCGCGGGTCTGCTGTTTCTGCCGATGTTCCTTGTGCAGCACCGCTTTCACGGGTGGCAGCCCTGTGCTGTCGGCGGGCGGCTTGTCGGTGTCGTAAACCACCAAGTCCGTGACCGTTTCGCCCTCGCTGACGGTCAGACGTTCCAGCATCATGGCAACCTGTGCGCGCACAAGGCTATCAAAATGCGCCTGCGCGCTCTCATCTATCCGCGTCTGCACCTCGGCGCGCGTCAGCCGCTTCTGCGGCGAGCAGCTCACGAGAAACAGGGCAGTTGTCAGCCATAGGGCATGACGGTATTTTCTCGACGGCTTTTCGGAATTTGTCCACATCCTTGCGTAATGATTTGATTTCTTTTTCGAGCGGCTTCACTATATTTTCCATAAGTATGCCGCTCGCCTTGCGCACATTCTCCAGCTCGCTGTTCTCCACGTTCGTAAGCGTCTGTTTCATTTCAGCACGCAGTTTGTCGAGTTCAAGCTGGTATTTCTGCCGCAGTACCCTGCTGTTCACCCACGCGCCCAGCGGGGCGGATACGGCCGCCACAAGGGACGACACAATTATGGTTGTAAGTTCTGCGCTCATTGTTTTACTGTTTGATACCTATTTCCAGAAGCCACGCCGCCACATCGAACGACGGGCAGGCTTTCGATGCGAGCTGGTTGTGCCCCACGATTTTAACGGAGGGGTGGCGCGCGTGGAAGTCAAGCACGTATTTCCTCAACGCCTCTTTCTGCCCCGCCGTGCGGGTGTCTTTCGGCTTCATGCCAGCATCGCAGCCGCCAGCGTAAACGATATGGCGGCTGATGCTGTTATAGCCCGCCGCACCGTTGGTAATTTCCCACGGATCGACATTCGTGTCCTCGTTGTTCGCAACCAGACGCTCCACACGGCCGTCGAGGTGGAACAGGTCGGTATAGCCTACCTGTTTCCAGCCGCGACCCGCGGGGGCGGGCGAAGTGTGCCAGCGACGGATGTCGGCCGCACTCACTTCGCGCCCCTCGGGGGTGGCCGTGCAATGGATAACCAGATATTTAAGTTTAGCCATTACGTCGGGTTAGTTCGCGGTCTTCGCGCTGATGACGGCTGCCGTGCAGTTCTTGTCGGAAAGCGGCAGGCAGATGCCCCATTTGCGGAAGTTCACGAGGTTGCGGTGATAAAGCGGGTCTTTCGATGCCTCGCTGTGGTAGAACTGTACCGAGCCGTTGGCTTTCATCATGCGGCCGACATAGAATGCCACGGACGCCTGCATGTCGGTGTCGGCAGTAGCCGCGCCCCATGCGAGCTTTTTCTTTGTGGTGGCGTTGTAGTACGGCGTGCCGTCATACTCGTAGATGTCGAAGCCGTACAGGCGGCAGATTTTGCCCTCGGTCTGGTTGATGTTGTAGTGTTCCTTGAACTTCTGGTCGGTTTCCAGCAGGTCGTTCACATGGTCGCTGCACATCACCAGCACACGGTCTTTCTTCGGTATTCCCATCCCGTCAAACTTGCGTTTCAGCGCGAGCAGGTCGGCCGTGGTGAACTTCTTGCGCGTGCCGTCGGAGGCTCCCGTAGTCACCAGCACGGGCGAAGTCGTCTTATTGTCGGCAGGCGCGATGGCATGGATGGCTTTCTGCATACACTTCTCTTTCAGTGCCTCGCGGTGACGTTCCTGAACGCTCGCCATCTTGTCATAGCTGCAAGCGTGCAGTTCGTCGTCGGTTACAGGCGTGGCCGTGGTGTCGAAGTAATCCAGCGAAATGGGTTTGTCCGCGTCTTTGAGTTCCTGAATGTTCAGCGGATAGGTGGTGTTGTTCACCAGCACGTCGGGGTCGCCACCCAATTCGGTAAAGTGGATAACGTCGTTATCGACGTACTGGTCGTAACTCTTGATGCGGTCATACCATCCGAGGCTTTCGGCGGCCGTGCGGAACGCCTTAATCATTTCACCCGTCCAGATTTCGGTAAACACGGTGGCGCAGGCGCACCCCTGCGGCAGGACGGCACTTGCAAGCAAGCCCGCCACGTTACCCGCCACCGCACCAGCGGCAGGGGAAAAGCCCGCCACACAGGCGAGCGTCGCACCCGCCGCACTGTTCAGGGCGACGGATGCAATCAAGGCCAGAACGGCCGTAAACAGATACTTAAAAAATTTCATTGCTTTGGGTTGTTAATTGGTTATTTCTTGGGGATGTCATGCCCGTACTCGGCTTTGTACAGGCGTTCGTAATCCTGCGGCCGTTCCTCGCGCAGTTTCTCCAACTGGTCTGCGGGGACGTCCGACAGTTTGGCGTAGGTCTTCGGCTCGTCGTCACGCGGCGCGTCGGTCTGGTGGATTACCTCCGTGGGCTTCCTGACGGGCTGCATAAGCGAAAGGGTCGTGCGCAGGCTGTCGATGCCCGCGGCCTTGCCGATGTTCACGAAATGCTCCTTTTTGTCGGCCGTGATGCGCTTCTCGGCGATTGCACCGTCCACGACGGCCGTAATGCTGGCAAGCTGGAGCGTCTCCACCTTGTCGGCCTTTTCTTTCAGCAGGCGGAGCGCGCCCACTGCCTCCTGCTCGGTGGCCGTTTCCGACAGGCCGAGCAACTGCAAAATTTCTTTGTTCATGCTTTGAGTTGATTTATTGGTTTGATTATTATCCTTACCATCGGGGGCAGTTCCCGACGGGTCGTCTTTCTTTTCAGGTGCAAGCAGGGGCAGTGCGTCGTTGTCCTCGCCCGCGGCAAGTTTCAACACTTTGCCGCTGCGATCATACAGTTGCAGGGCTTCGTCATTGCCGCCCATGTCCACGATGCTGACCTCTTCCAGCCTGCAACGGGTGATAGTGCGCCGCGTCTGGCCTTGCAGCAGGTGTTCGGGCGCGTCGCTGGTCTCGATGATTTCGATACCCGCAGAGGCCATGCGCAGAAAACCGTTCTCCCACTTGCTTTCTATCTTTTTGGCGAACTCGTCGTTCTGGTCGAAAACGGGCGTGCCGATAAGGCGGTCGCCGTCCGTGCGCAGGTTGTCGATGCGCCCGATGGGCATGGCGTCGCGGTCGAAGCTGCGGCGGTGCATCCACAACAGCAGCGGGTTTTTCTGAAACTGTGTCAGGTCGATGCCCGACGTCAGCACGCGGCCGCCGTAGCAGTTCAGGCCGCTGGTGCTTATGATTACTTCTTTTGCCATTTGTCTGTCTTAAAAAGCGGGCGGCCTGCGTCGTTCATCACATCACCGCCGCCCGCAACTGAAACAATCGTCTTACCTTAAAAATACCATTGTAGCGGGGGCGGGACTCGAACCCGCGACCTTGAGGGAATGAACCTCACGAGCTGGCCGTCTGCTCTACCCCGCGATGTTTGATGCTGCAAATTTTCATCTTTCCTATTGCACGGGCAAAAAGAGTGTAAAACTTTGCATATCTTTTTCTTGCAGTCGCCCGATAGTGCCACTTTTGCAGAAGCAAAAGCCCCGATACGGGGGAATGTTTAATACTTTATTTATGAATGGCAACGAAAAAGGAACTCGAAGAAAAAAAAGAGTATGCGCGCCTGCTTTTCATGCAGGGGGAAACGCAAAAGGTCATTGCGGAAAAGGTCGGTGTGTCGGCCGTGACGATTAACAAATGGGTGGCCGAGAACGGCTGGCAGGAACAACGCGCGGCGTCCAACATCACACGCCCCGAACTGGTGAACAAGCTGCTGCACACCATCGACAAACTCATCGAGCAGGTAAACGAAAGCGACGACCCCGAAGCGATGGCAGGGCTGGGCGACAAGCTGGCGAAACTTTCAACGACCATCGAACGCCTCGACAAAAAGGCGTCCATCGTGGACGTGATAGAGGTATTCATGGCGTTCAGCAAGTGGATGCAGTTCCGCATGTCGTTCGACGACGGGATTACGCCCGAACTGCTCAAAACCATCAACAAGTATCACGACCTGTATATCAGCGAACTGTTACAGAACAAATTCAACCAGTAGCCTATGGCTTCAAAAGCGGAATTAAGGGAAGCGGTCGAAAGGTGGCAGAAGCACTGCGAGACGGTGCAGCAGGCCACCGTGGTGAATACCGCGGAAACGGAAAGGGAGAAACTGGCACGTATCAGGCGTGTGCGTTCCGACTATGCCGCTTTCGTGGATTATTATTTCCCGCACTACACCGTGAACCCAGAAACGGGAAAACAGACGCCTTGCGCGCCGTTCCATATCAAGGCGGCGAACAAGGTGCTGAAAGAACGCAACCTGAAAGCGGCGTTCAAATGGCATCGCGGCGCGGCAAAGTCCACACATCTGGATATTTTCATACCCATGTGGCTGAAATGTCAGGAAACGCGCCAGATTAACGTCATGGTGCTGGTGGGCAAAAGCGAGGACAACGCGAACACGCTGCTGGCCGACATACAGGCGGAATTACAGTTCAACCAGCGGTATATCCACGATTTCGGGCAGCAGTACAATAACGGTTCATGGGAGGAGGGCGAGTTCGTGACAAAGGACGGCACGGCATTCTTCGCACGCGGACGCGGACAGTCACCGCGTGGTCTGCGTTACAGAAGCCACCGACCCGACTACATCGTCATAGACGACCTCGACGATGACGAACTGTGCGAAAGCCCCGCACGCGTCACCCGTCTTACAAATTGGGTGAAAGAGGCTCTGTTCGGCGCGCTGGACGGCGGACGCGGACGCTTTATCATGGTGGGCAACCTCATTTCAAAGAACAGCGTGCTGGCCAACTTCTGCGCCATCGACGGGGTGCATGTGTCACAGGTGAACATCTGGGACAAGGACGGCAACGTGTCATGGGCGGCCAAATGGACGTCCGAAGAAGTGAAAGCCATCGAGAGGTTTCAGGGGTATCGCTCGTTTCAAAAAGAGTACATGAACAACCCTATCACCGAGGGCGCGGTATTCCGTCAGGACTGGATTAAATGGGCGACACGGCCTAAATGGAAAGAGTTCGAGGAATTTATCCTGTACATCGACCCCGCGTGGAAAAGCAGCGTAAAGAACGACTACAAGGCGGCAAAGCTGTGGGGAAAACGCAAAACGCAACTGTGGCAGCTGCGCGCGTTCGTCAGACAGGCCACCATTCCCGAAATGGTGAGGTGGTGTTATGACCTGTTCGAGTGGGCACAGGAAACAGGCATCGCGATAAAGTTCTACATGGAGGCCAATTTCATGCAGGAAGAAATTCTAAAAGATTTCAAGACGGAGGGTGATTTGCGCGGCTACCAGCTGCCCATTCTGGGAGACAAGCGCAAGAAGCCCGACAAGTTCCTGCGTATCGAAAGCAGCGCGGCAAACTGGGAACGAGGCTTTGTCTATTATGACGAAAGCCAGAAACAAGACCCCGACATGCTCGCGGGGCTGGAACAGACCCTCGCGTTCCAGAAAGGGATGCGGGGGCACGACGACGCGCCCGATGCCGACGAGGGCGCAATATCACTGCTTCAAAAGCACTCACGGATCAGTAGTTTCACTCCGTCGTTCGGCAGGCGGAACAATGCAAAAAATGTATCATGGTAAAAAAGTATTTCAAAGCACTTGTGTTTGAATGGCGGCTGAAACGCGCCAAGAAAAAAGCGGCCTGCGACGCCGCACTGTACGGGAAAAAGTTTCTGGTGGTCGTTTTCGGCGGAAAGCCCGTTGTGGTTTCCATGCAGGGCATTAAAAAGCTGATACGGCAGCACCGTTTCGCAAAGGGGTTCACGGCCGAGAAAGCCGAAAAATGCGCGCTGTACGTCGCCATACCTGACAACTCAAAAAAGCAGACGCCATGTTCCTGACGATTGAAGACTACCAAAGCGTGTGCGACAGTTTCGAGTTCGAGCAGGTAGCAGCCAGCGAAGCGGAACGCCTCACGGCGGAACGGGCGGCAATGGAGCAGATTTGCAGCTACACCCGACACCGATACGACATGCAGCGGGCGTTTGCCGCCGAGGGTGAACAGCGCAACGCCATGCTGGTGCAGTGCATGGTAAACATCACCCTTTGGCTGATGATTCACCGACTGCCGCAGAACATGGGACACGAAAGGCGCGAATGCCTGTACAATGATTCGGTGAAATGGCTGCGCGACGTCCAGAACTCCAAAGCGTCACCAGACCTGCCGACATACACAGGCACGGACGGGGAAACGGACGCACACAACCCCGTCCGTTACGGCTCTATGCCACCGAACAGATACGATTATTAAACGGTATTTAATCACTAATTAAATGGACTTAATCAGTAGCATTAAACAGGCTTTCACGCGGCGCACATACACCGAGGCGGACATGGACAGGCTGATACGGTTTGCCAAAAGCAAACAGGGGCTTAAACTGACCGCGCAGCTGATGCAGCAGACCGACAGCCTGACAAAGAAAGACATTGCGACATGGCGGCAGGCATGGCAGGCCGCCATAAGCATAGACACGCCGAACCGCGCGCGGCTGTACGACATTTATACCGACTGCCTCGTGGATCTTCACCTGACGGGATGTATCGGACAGCGGAAAGGTAAGACGCTGCAAAAGGATTTCCGACTGGTGGGAAAGGACGGAAAGGAAAAGGCCGACGCCACCAAACTGCTGCAAAGGGAGTGGTTCAACGATTTCTGCGACCTCGCGCTGGACAGCCGTTTCTGGGGGCACAGCCTCATACAGCTGGGCGACATCGTGTCGGACGAAAACGGGATGCGCTTCGAGGGCGTGGAAATTGTACCGCGCAAGCATGTATGCCCCGAATACGGGGTTATTACGCCAGAACCCGCCGCAGACTGGCGAACGGGCATACCGTACCGCGACGGGGATTTGTCCCTGTGGTGCGTGGAGGTGGGAAAGCCCAAAGATTTGGGGCTGCTCCTCAAATGCGCGCCCTCCTGCATAAGCAAGAAAAACATGCTGGCGTTCTGGGACATGTTCGGCGAGATATTCGGCGCACCCATGCGCGTGGCACGTACCAATACCACCGACGAGGCCGAACGCCGACGCATTGAGGGGTCGCTGGACAAGATGGGCGCGGCATTCTGGGCGTTGTTCCCCGAGGGCACGGACATCGAAATTAAGGAAAGCAGCCGCGGGGATGCTTACAACGTCTATGACAAGCGCGTGGACAGGTGCAACAGCGAACTGTCCAAAGGCACGCTGATGCAGACAATGACCATCGACAGCGGTTCGTCCCTGTCACAGTCGGAAACGCACCTTGAAATTTTCGAGGACGTGGTAAAGGCCGACGCGAAGATGGTGGCGAATGTAGTAAATGACAAACTGCTGCCCCTCATGGCGCGACACGGTTTCCCCGTGCAGGGGCTGACGTTCCAATGGGACGACGCCGCATCGTTCAGCCCCGCCGAAAGGCGCGAGGAGGAACGCCTGCTGCTGGAATATTACGAGATTGACCCGCAGTATTTCGTTGATAACTACAACATCCCCATCACGGGCGTGCGGCAAGCAAAAACACAGCCTGACGCTTTTTTCGGGTAAGCCCCACGGGTGTGGGGCTGCGCAGGGAATACAAGGCTTTCAACGCGGCGTTGCGTTCGCTTTACGGGCGTGAACTGCTGACGCTGGCCGAGGACGGCCGCCCGTTTGACTTCGACGACGCGCTGTTTGACGAGGCGGCAAAGACGGTGTACCAGAACGGGGGATTTGACGTTTCATGCCTGACAGAACCGCAGGCGCAGGCTCTCATTAACGAAACGCTGCGCGTGATTGACACGGCCGTCGGCAGCGCGCTACCCCATGAAGTGCCCGACACCATACGTTATGCCCTCGAAAACAACGCTTTTGTGTTTTCGGGATTTAAGACATTCCACGCGCTGCGTGAAGTGGGGCTGTCCATGCTCACGGAAAAGGGTGACATCAAACCGTTCGGGGAGTTCCTGACGGACGTAAAGCAGATAAACGCGCAGTACAACCACAATTACCTATACGCGGAATACAACCACGCGCTCGGGGCGGCGCAGATGGCGGCCAAATGGCACGACTTCGAGCAGGACGGCGACCGTTACAACTTGCAGTACCGCACGGCAGGCGACGACAAGGTGCGCGAGGAACACGCCATATTAAACGGCACGACACTGCCGCCGTCCGACCCGTTCTGGGACATGTTTCTGCCGCCGAACGGCTGGAACTGCCGATGCACAGCCGTACAGGTGCGAAAGAACAAATATCCCGCATCCGACCCCGAACTGGCCATGAAGCGCGGGCAGAACTGCACGGAGGGGGCGAAAAAGGCCATTTTCAGGTATAACGCTGGAAAATCGCTGCAACTGTTCCCGCCAAAGCATCCGTATTTCAAAGCACCCGCAGAGGCAAAGCAGGTCATCGAACAGGTGACGCAGGAAGCTATCAGGGAGAAACGCATCGGAACGTTGCGGGAACAGCTGCCTGACACCCTTACAGACACGGAAAAAGATGCCATCGCGGCAAACAATTACGAACTGGAGCAGGCTTTGGGCATCATGGTCGGAAAGCCTATGACAATGGAAGAAGCCGACAAACAAAGCGCAAATCCAGCCTATGTGCCGAAGTTCCTGATTGACGAGGCGGGAATGTATCGGGATAAGCACGCACGTTACAGGCTTAATCCTGCATACGACAAAAAAAGGGATGAACCTAACGGAATAAACTGCCAGACGTGCGCCCCTGCCTATGCGTTGCGGCTGATGGGCTTTAACGTGACCGCAAAGCCTAACACACGTGGCTCGAAATTGGAATATCTAAGCCGCGGTATGCAATGTTGGGAAGCGTGGAAGAATACAGACGGGACACCCGCGCAACATACCAGCCTGAACGGATGGTTGGAGGCAAAAGGCTACCAGAAAGTAACGCCCAAACGGTATTTGCAGTTTTTTGATGAAGTATGCAAGGAGGTCGGCGTTTATGAATTGTCAATCGGATGGAAAGGCGGTGGCGGACACGCTACCATATTACAACGATTTGCCGATGGCGCATTGCGGTACATCGAACCGCAGGCGGACAATTCCGAGGGGTCAGGTTATGAATGGAAGAACCTCGAATATCTGGCAAACGAGGGTGCGACTAAAAATCATGTGTGCCGCGGGATAATGAGAATTGACAACAAGTTATTCAACGTCGGGTTCATCGACATTTTCAACAAATAACCCGATAATGTATAATGCTGGGCTTTCTGTTACAATATCCACCTTGCCGTCTTTTACAAGATAGACGAACGGATAACCCGTACTACTGTCGTCTGGGAAGTGGTACATATAAGCATCCGCCCCCTCGTACTTGCCGAGGTAGTCGATGGCGTCGCCGTACATTTTAATCAAATCACGCGCCGCATCCTTGACTATTTGTGGAATTTTCTTCATATCGGCAAATGTACGAATTATTTTTTGTTTAACTATAAAAATAACACCCAAAATGATAGACGGGGAACAACTTAAAAGAAACATATTGGACGATATGCGCGTGGAACTCGCCGACGAGTTCGACAAGAACTTCGACCGAAAGGCGTTTTTTACAAAGAAATGGAAACGCCGAGCCGACCCCAACGCGAAAGGGTCACTGCTGATGGTTACGGGGACAATGCGCCGAAGTGTCAAAGCGGAAGTTAGGGACAACGGCGTGCGGTTCACGTCCGCCGTGCCATACGCGGCCATACACAACGAGGGCGGAACGGGAACAAAGCCTGTGCGCCAGCATACCCGAACCAGCAGAAAGGGGAAACAATACACGGTAAGGGCGCACACGCGGAAATTTACCATGCCGAAGCGTCAGTTTGTGGGTGACGGCAAACGGACGCAGGAAATAATAAAGGGCGTCATCGAGGATAACGTCGCGGATTTCAACATGCAACTGTCTAAATTCATAAGGAAATGAGAAAGCAGATTTTTCAGGCCATTTGCGCACGTCTTACCGAGCGCGTGCCAGATATTCAGTTTATAGACCTGTGGAACAACAACGTCCAAATGCTTAACGGCGGCGCGGTATGGCCTTTGCCTGCCGTGTTCGTGGAGTTCGAGCCGATAGAGTGGCGGCAGCAGAACAACGGCGCACGGCGCGGCGACGTGGCAGTGCGCCTGCATCTGGTGACGCGAGCCGTCAGCACACACGGGGCGAAAGACCCGAAAATGTCCGACGCGCTGGGGTTTCTTGATTTGATAGACCAGATAAATGCCGCCATGCAGGGATTGCGGGGGGATAACTTTTCAGGCTTCCAGCTGACTACCTCGGCGACCAACCACGACCACGCGGAACTGATGGAGAGCGTCGAGCGGTACACCACCAGCGCGCAGGACATCACGGCAGTGCCGAAAGCCGCGAAAGTGACGGGGATTGCCCCGACGCTGCGAAAAGGGTAAGAAAAAGCCCCGCGTTCAGGTCGCGGGGCTTTCATTGAGTGCATCCCATAAGGTGAGTTGCTGCGGCTGTTGCACGGGCGGAGGCGTCGGTATGCCTAAATAATTCAGGTAGGTGCGGTAGCAGATTTTGAACTTTGGAAAAATATGCTGCCGCCATACGGCCTTGTAACACCGCGCCTGATTGCCGCTTTCATAGTGCTGCTCGGTAATGGCGCGAACCATCCTTACACGCTCTATGGTACTTTCGTGGTGTTTTCGTTTCTCCATCTGCTTTCTTTTTACTACCTTTGCAAGCGTCCTTTTGCAAAGGCTTTGCGCTGGCTCGCTGTTGGTTAAGTATAGCAGATGGAGCTGGCGCGGCTTTTTATTCCACGTCGGTCATGCCGAGCGGAATATTCACCCAAGCACCCTTTTCGTTTTTGTATTCAGCACGAATGTATTTCTTTGTCTCGGTAGGCTGGTAGCTTTCCTCGATGATTTGCACACCCTCGATAAAACGCTCGTTGCCCGTTTCTTCGGCCATCTTACGAAGCTGGAGCACACGGCTGGCCTTGATGTTCCCGCTCTGGTCACGAGAAAGCAGACGCAGCACGGCATTTACAAGGGCTTTGCTCGTTTCGTCTTTGGCAAGGCTTTCAATGTATGCCTTGACCATTGCGATGCCATCCTCCACGGTGTCACGGTAGCCGTCGATGGTGTTCACACCGAGGGTAAGACGCAATTTGCTGTCGCTGGCCGTAAACGTGTGGCTGCGCTGGTCGTCTTTCGTAAGCCCCAGCACCTCCGACTTCATTTTCAGAATGGCGTCGAAGTTGCCGAAAACGGTGTTTTTAACCGTCTTAATCTGTTCGCTCAATTCTTGGAGGACGGGCAGCGTGGTACGCAGTTCATCGTCCACCATTGAGGCGTAGTTCTCACGCTGCTGCTTGCGCTGCGCCGCAGCTTCTTTCTTTTGCTTTTCTGCGCGGTACGCCTCGAACTCTTGGCGTTCTTCCGCGGTCATTGTTACATTTTCCATATTAAACGGATTTTGAAGTTATTAAAAAGGGATTAAATGCTATTTAATTCGGTCTATCTCATATTTAGCGGCCGCCATGTCCAAAAGGCACACATACCCCGCAGCTTTCAGTAATATGCCCGAAAATATCAGAACAAAGCCGACCACTACACAAGGCATAGCAACTATAATTTTTATTGCCTGATAAAAAGCTGGTCTTTTCATTCTTGACGATTATTTGACTGTTTCCACTCGATTGTTATCACAGCATCGAGTTTTCCGCTACCGTTACACACGGGGCAGTTTTTCTTCACACGTTCCCGCAACTGTTCACCCCAAAAGAAGCCGTTACCGTGGCAATACCTGCACGAATGGCCGTTGCTGATAATAGTTTCTTTCATGTTGCCAACCCCGATAAATTCAGAGGGCGTTATTTTAATAATATCGCTTTTTGCACTCATGCTTATTTTGATTTGAAGACTAACGATTGACTAAATCGAAACGAGGAAACCTTTCAACCACTTTAACATACAGTTCCTCAACGGGAATGATTTCACGTCCGCTTCTATCTTGTCTATGGCACGCATCTTTTAATATTTGGTCTGAGATAAAGCCCAATTGATTAGCCCTAAGAACTGCAATCATTTTAGAAGTATTCCTATCACAGATGTCATTCCATAACACATATATATTTGTCCCATAGATTTCCAGTGTATCTAAAGCAAGGATTTTCCCAAGTCCTCCCATAAAGTCATCGGGGTCGACCTGTTTAGCACATTTAAGAATTTCCATAAGTGCTGTTATAGCTCCTGGATTACCTTCACACATTTTGATTACTGCTGACTTTGCATTGTCACATAAAGTTATTCTATTCATAATTTAGTTGTTTGAAACATATTGTACTGAAATTCATACCCCAATATCCGCAGCCGTTTTTCCTGTAGCGCGCTGCGGTTCTTGCTGTCCTCTGGAAGCACAGCCACCCGTTGCTCGCGGTTGAACTGGTAGCCTTTCTTCCGCATCTGGTAACGCAGGTTGCGTTCCTTACGCATTTGCTTGTCTTCCGTTCCCATGACCTAACAGTGTTTGCATAAGTAAGGCGTCGGCTATATCATTCACCGCCTGCGCGTCTTTTACTTTGTTGTTGAACGCAGCCACCAGATTGCGCAACCTTTCACGCGGTATCTTATTAAAATCGGTGTGACCCGTGGCACGACAGGCTATGCCTTTAATCATCGTGGCGTTGCTCTCTTTGCCCGTGGCTTTGAGATAGCCACCAATGGCGGCCATTACACGCTTGCGCAGTTTGTCCATTTCACCCGCGCCCGTCTTTTCGTTCGCCTGTGCCGAGAGCTTGCCGCACACGTTTATCAAATCGTGGGTGTCCATGTCGCGGCTGCTTTCAACCCCGTAACTTTCCACGATGGCGCTTTTCTCGGCATCAGTCAGTCCCAACACGCCGCAAAGGGTGTGGAACTTCTTCAAAATGTCCCTGTGGATTTTATCCATCGTCTTGTTTTCTGCCATATCCTTTTACATTTTATCAATCCAATACTCCTGTGCACCTGCCTCCCATATCACGAAGTCCGCGCCGCCCTCGCCGAGGTCGGCAACCTCGTAACGGGTAGTAACGAATGCCTTGTAACCCTCTACACGTATTTTTATCTCACTGTCATAGCGTATTTTCTGCGCCAACTTTCCATCGGGCAGACCGCCCTTTTCATGGCTGACGAATATAAATAGCTTGTCGGGGTAGTCATCTTTCAAGTTGGTAAAGTCACTCCATTTCAGACCGTGCCAATACTGTACGCTATCGACCACTATCACATCAGGGCTTTGCTTCTTTGTAAGACGGACGCGTAAGTCTTTCAGGCTCTCTTTATTCAGCAGTATAATACGGTTGCCGACTTCCTCCATGCCTACGCGCTCCCATGCCTTTTGCAATGACAGGCTTAAACCCTGTTCCAGACTGTTGTATGCCACGCGGCGAAAGCGGGTAAGATACTTGCAGACCTGCATTACAAAGGTGGTTTTACCACAACCGCTGCCGCCGTAGATTATCCACGCGCCCCGCAGTTCTGGCCGCCCGAAGCTGGCAAGAAACGCCCCGTCGAAGTCGGCCACCTCAAATTTTGCCGTCAGCACGTTTTTATTGCTTATCGCCCGTCCCATAGCTATTATTTACCCTCCTTTTGTAAAGCCCAAATGGCGCGTTTTACACGGCGCAAATCACATTCGCAGTCCTCCACTATGCGGTTGATGGCGTTCGTGGCTGTAATGCCGTTTGCCACGCAAATGGCAGCTATATCTTCACTGTTCACCACCTGCAACTCCACGAACTTACGCCCCATGCGGCTGTATATTTCCTCGTACCCCTTGCGTTTGGTGCGCAGTCCTTTTTTAATGCGCTTCTCCAGAAAATTGGTAGCGCAAAGGATGATGCCGCAGTGTCCCTCCAGCTGGTTGTAAAGACTGATAAAGAAATAAAGCACCTGATCCGAAAGTTTGTCGGCCTCGTCAAGCACCACAAGCGGGTTTTCCTTGCGTTTGAGCGTGTCGATGATATCGTCCATCATATCCGACACCGTGCTGCCCGTGAAGTCCACGCCCATACATTGCAGCAGCTTGCCCATGAACGTGCGGCGATTCCAATATTCAGAGCAGCAGAGGTGGTAAACATGGCGGTGCGTGGCGGCGTAGTTCTTTATGGCCTCAGTCTTACCGCAGCCAGCGTCACCCGTAACGGCCAGTACAAGGCTGTCCTCGCGGGCATTGTCAAGCAGAAAGCCCATGCGGCTGTATGCGCGTGTCTCGGCGATGCGCCACGCTTTTGCCTCGTGTCCCGTCTGGGCGGCTATCGTGCGCCACATTTCCTCGCTGATGGTGTCCCAATCACCTGCCAGCACCTTGCTGACAGTGGCCGCGCTTACGCCGTTCATACTGTTGGCCGCCTTGTTCTGGCTGCCTTTCTGCACGCAGTAGTCTTTAAGACGTGCGGCAATCTGTTGTTTTTCGTCCTTTTGCATCTTATCTTGTTTTAGAAAATTGAATAATCGTCTCTATCCGAGGTGGCCGCGCCCTGCGGTATCAGGGGCACTTCCACCGTCTTGACCTCTACCGCCTCCACATCTATGGCTTTCAGGCGTTTCTGCGCTTTCGGCAGTTTGTGCTGCCCGCGACTGTCACATATCAGCAGGCGGTTGAGGATATTGTCCTGTGCAATAACAGGCTGCGCCTTTTCATAAGCCAGCGCGAGACGTTCCGTTACATGTTGCTCCAGATTCCTGTTGAAGTCCTGCACCTGTTGAAGTGCGGCCGCGTCGCCCTCCTTGCGGTCGGCAAGTGCCATCGGCTGCACGTATTTTTCTGTCAGCATGAAGCGCAGCGTGCCGTCTTCACTTACCGCCAACACCTCATGCAGATTATCGGGGTCGTATTTCACCGTCCAGCGTTTGCCTGCATATTGACGGAAACGCACGTCGAAACAGTCATAATCGCGTTTCACGCCCAAAAGTGTAGGCCGCAGACCGCTGCCCTCGATGGCGTTCTTATAGCCTGTTTCCGCACCGAAATTCAGTAGGTATTGTTCGCGGCTTAACGGCAGGCGGCGTTCCGCGGGCAAGTTCTCCATAAGTTTGCGGAACTGTTCTACCTTGCGCTGGCGTTCCATCTGCATGATGCGGTCTATCTGTTCACGCACACCCGCTTCGTCGGGGAAACTGTGCCGCAGCATGTTCAGGGCTTCACTGTTTGGCTGCTTGCTGGGGTCGGTGGTTATGCCAAAGCCTGACCAGTTGTTGAACAGCTTGCAGTATGTCTTATTCAGGTAGCCGAAATAAGGCTCTATCACTTTGGCCTTTGCATTCTTTACGCGGGCAGGCGTCAGTTTGTCGCCCATCACGTTATAAAGCGGGGTCATGGCTTTAATGCCGTAGTGGTCACACTGTATCTGGTTTGCCCGAAGCATGACCCCGAAAAGTTCCTCGCTGTGTTTGGCTGCGTCGCGCAGGGCTTCGGCTATAAGTTCGGGCGTTTCGTGTGTACCTATGGCATAGCCTATCGGGTAATTGATACAGGGGTCAAGCACCACTTCCAGCGTCAGGCGGTTATGGAATGTCGTAACGTTACGGCCTTTGCTGTCGGTTTTCGTTGTCTGGTAAAGCAGTTCCACGTCCCAACCGTCAAGCGTCCACATGAGGAACGGAGCGGTCGGTCTGGTGCGCTTCACCTGCATGGATTTCGTGTTGCGGAAATTCGTACTGCCCAAACGGCCTGCCGATGTTACCAAGTCCAATTTTTCACGCCATTTTGCCACCGTGCTGGGTGTTATCGCTTTCCAGCCCTGCTGCTTCGCTACGGCATTATACAAATTGGCTATCGCCACATTATCGAGGTTGTTATGGTGGCCGATAAGCTGCATAAGCACACTTTCTTTCACATCATCGTCCACCTTTGCGGCGTTGATATTTTGGAACTTCTTGCTGATGAAACACACATAACCCTCGTGCAGGTATTCGTTGAACTTACGTTGCAGGCGGCGGTCGCTTTCAGGCAGGGAGTGCGGGAAACGGTCGGCCAGACGTGGCAGGGCTGCCGCAGCCTTGCGCCAGAACTCCGTCTTGTTCAAGCGTGGTTTGCTCTGACGCAGGCGGTGGCTGTTGCTGGTTTCGATACACTGCCGAAAAGCGTTCATGATGGCGCAGTTGTTTGAATATTCCGCCTGCTTTTCGGTGGTGAGGTGGCGACCGTCGGCCAGCACATAGTCCGCGTAAAATTGCATGGCCTGTCCGTCGGGTGTGATTGTGTCCATAAAAGGCTTGCTGTCGGCTTTTTCCTGTAAGTCGGGATAACGGCGGTAAACCTCCGTGCGATATTTCAGTGGCAGGCTTTCAACGGCAAACAGCGCGGGTGTCCCATAGCAGGCACGTTGCACCTGCTTAATCTTTCCCTCTCTAACATAGTAATTAAGGTTAGATTTCGACATGATGCCTGCCGTCAATTCTGCATGGCTTATACAAAGCGTGTTACCGTAATATTCCATGTCTTACATTGATTGCGCTTCCGCCTGTATGGCAGGGAACTGGTCTAACATTACATTCTTATAGTTCTTCACAGACTTGCCATCTTTGATGATGTCCACGCGCCCCGTGTTCTTGTCGCATTCCAGCATCACACCATTGGGGAAATACTGACGCATATAGCCGTCAGCATCGTGCATTGTTTCTATTGCGGGGGAGGCAATCATTAGAATACCTCCACGTTGCTGTGCCAGATGGCGAATTTTCCGCGCCCGTGGGCTGTCGCCCCCACGTTCAACAAAAGTCAGCGCCCGCCATACCGCAATTTTCGTAGTCCTGAACGTCTTAATCAGGAACTCGCGGTTTTCTTTTGTTACTGCTATGTACTTTTCCATTATCCTATGTTATTTCAAATTAGCTTTGATAAATTCTTTATCTTCTTCCCAAAGCGGCAAATTCATTTCTACTGTTTGCAGAACCACTTTCTGCTCGCCGATGAGCCTTACCGCCATTCTTCGAAAATCACTATCATCGTATGCTCTGGATTTGCCTATAAGGAAAGCCGCCAATTCATTCATACACTCGTCTTTTTGCTTGTTCATAAGCTCAAAGTTTACAGCCCTTACATGAACGTCACGGATAATTTTGCTATCTCCGTGCTTCTTGAAGTCTTTGCAGAACTCGTCTTTGTTCATGGACGTGTGCATATACACGTCATGGATGTAATCGAACTCTTCGCTTGTCGGCTTAAAACCTGTCCTGTCTTCAAATTCTTTCAGTATCATTGTTCTTTCACTTTTAAGGTTCAACATTCTGCCGCCTCGGCTTTTTTTCGTACCTTTGGCGACTGTGTTATAAGTTTCACGCTGCAAATATCGTGATTTCTCACGAATATACAAATAAAACACGTGAGAAATTTCGATTTTCTATAAATTATATATGTATGAACGAAACAATTCACGATAGAATAGGGGCATTAGTCCAAGAATATGGAGATGGAAAAAACACTGTATTTGCCAATAAAATAGGCATAAGTGAGGGAAATGTACGTGGTTATATCAAAGGCATCATGCCAAAAGCTGATGTTCTTGAAAAAATCGTGAGAACTCTCGATGTAAATGCAATGTGGTTACTCACAGGGATAGGCCACATGCGCGTAAGCAATTTAGATATAAATGCACCTGTACTTGTTTCTGACAATGACAGGCTTGCTCCTATATTGCAACAATTCGATGTATTTATTCAAAAAAAAGACGCACAGATTGTACAGCAAGCAGAAGAAATTGGACGATTAAAAGAACGAGTTTCTCAACTTGAACGGGGAAAGGGAAAAAATGCCTCGGATGTCCCGACTTCTGGCGTTGCAAATGTCGGATAACAGTGATAAATATCTTGCGCCACTGATATGCCCCTTTATATGCCCCCATATATGGGCACTTTCTTAGGAATCATGCTGTTTTTTCATTTTTTCGAGGAAAAATACGCCTTAAACGGTTATAATCAACAACTTAAACAGATTATAGCCGTCATTTTTCCTATACTCAAAAAGGAATTAAAGGGGTAGATTTTCACGAAAAAGCCGCTTTTATATAGCCGTTTTTGCCCTTTTGGGGGAGTATTCTCCTACCGATAACTACACCCAAGACTATACCCAACACTATACCCAACCTCGTTTTTTCAAACGAAACGTACCGTTCTACCTCCTACCCTACCCAACCATTTACTATCTCAATCCTGCTATTTCCGAAAGCCCTTTCAATAAGTGATTAAACGCCCGTTAAAGGGGCTTTTTCGCATTTGCTGCCTCGCCACTCCCCTACCCTGCCCGACGCCTAAAAAACAACAGGGAACACGGTCAAAAGCCCCATTCTGCGCCGTTCATGCCCGTTTGCTGCGTTCTGCCCACCAGACAAAAGAAAGCGGTCAGAAAGCCCTCAAAAGCCATCTGACCGCCCATGCGATTAAAGCAAATTAAACCTGATGCAAAGCAGCATTAAACACCTGCTTAAACACTTTGCCCTCGTTCTTAAAGCAAAACTAAACCAACTTAAACCTTTTGTGCATTTCGTTTTCCAGCCCTCCACCCTATCACGCATACCTATTTACCGAATTATCAGAGGTTTACACACTCAAACATTCTTCATACTATTGTACGCTTCGTTTTCATGCCCATACTGGTGGCTTCGTTCACATCGCCAGGGTCCATTAGAATGGCTATGGAAGAAAGCAACCTGGATAAAGGTAGGCAAGGGATAAATGATACTGAGAGATAAGAAAAGGTGCAATTCATCGTAAAAGTGAATTGCACCTTTTTAGTATTTTTGCTGCAAATAACACAGTCTATAGAAAATATCGAAAACCTTCTGGTAGTGCACATTAGAAAGAAATACCCTATAACAAAAAAGCTAAGTAATTGATTGCTCAATTCTTAGCTTTTCGTGGTACCCAGAGCCGGTACAAACCATAGAAATCATAGGAAAACAAAAGAATCTATCTGCCTTATTATCAACAACTTGCATATTTCTTATTTTCTCCATTTTTGCCATATTTTGCCCATTTTCTGTTATTCAGTACACTTTTAGTACACTTTGAAATATCATTTTCTTTTGTACCTTTGCAATATCAGAAAACAAAAGAAAATCAACTATTTAGCGTAATCACCTGGTTATGGTACCTAAATCGGGATAAAACCTCTAAACAATGGCAAAGTTAGAAAATAAAACGAAAGAAAACCCCAAGTTAGAGCAAAATAAGCTCTCGGATGGTAGAATTAGCCTTTACTTAGAGTATTATTTAGGTAGAGAGGAAAAGCCCGTATTAGATGAAAACGACAATCAAGTGTACTATGATAGTGGAAAGATGCAAGGCAAGCCCAAGTTTGCAGTAAAGCACAACAGGCGAAAAGAAAACCTTAGTCTGTATCTGATAGATAAACCCCGTACCCCTGCGGAACGTCAGCAGAACAAAGAAACGTTGGAGCTTGCCACAAAGATACGCGCAGAGCGTGAACAGGAATTTAAGGAAAGTATGTTGGGGTATCGGTTGAAAAAAGATAGAACGGTCAATTTCTTAGACTATTTCCAAGCTTATATCAACAGTTATACCAAGAAAGATATTCGCATGGTACAAATTGCGCTTAGCCGTTTTAAGGACTTCTTAAAAGAGCAGTACCCCATGAATGAGTTTAGTATCAAACCGGAACTTATCACCAAAGAAATGATGGAGCAGTTTGTAGCCTACCTGCAATCCCGAAGTGTGGGTGAGGGTGCTAAAAGCATTTACCAGCGTTTCAAGAAAGTTATTCGATATGCGATTGAACACGATGTAATGTTGAAAGACCCGTGCAAAAGTGTTACCTGCAAAGTAGATAGTCAAATGCTTCGGAAAGATGTGCTTTCTCCCGAAGAAATACAAAAATTGGTAGCTTGCCATTACGATAATGAAAATCCGAATGTCAGACGGGCTTTTGTCTTCTGTCTGTATTGTGGGCTGCGTTTCTGCGACGTAAAAGACCTTACTTATAAAAATGTGGACTATGCTAACCGATTATTGAAGTTCGAGCAAAGCAAGACCAAGGGGCATTCTGCCAGTAGCGGTGTAGTTATTCCCTTGAATGATGGTCTATTATCCATTATTGGCGAAGCTCCGGCAGACAAGAACTGTTTGATATTCGATTTACCTACATACGAAAGCTGCTGTAAATCAGTAAAGCGTTGGGTAAAGAGAGCCGGAATAGACAAACATATAAGCTGGCATTGTGCCCGACATTCGTTTGCCGTGAACATTCTGAATAATGGGGCAAATATCAAAACCGTAGCCAGCCTTTTAGGACATAGCGGATTAAAGCATACGGAGAAGTACACCCGTGCGATGGATAAATTAAAAGAGGAAGCAATAAACAGCTTGCCCGAACTAAAGTTTTAACCATAAAAGACTTATCTTTGTAACTATGAACTTTGAAGCATTAGTAAAACATATCAATACGATACAGAACACGTTGCAGGTACAAGCTGCACACGCTGTAAACCTTGCCCTTACTTCCCGTAACTGGCTTATGGGTTGCTATATCGTAGAGTTTGAGCAGAACGGAGAAGACCGTGCCGCCTACGGTGAACAATTGTTGAAGAAGCTGGAACAACGGTTGAAAACAAAAGGGCTAAATGAACGTAGATTTCGTGAATTTAGGCGATTATACCTTGTTTATCCACAATTGAAAGAGCCTATCTCACAATACATTGCATCACAAATTCAAATTCGGCAGTCGTTGACCGCCGAATTCACCGAACCAATTCGGCGGTTGGTGACCGCCGAATCTGAAAATGGCGTTTGGAAACTATCAACAGAACACCCACAAACCGAAACATGGATGATTCCGGCTGATAGATTATTCAACAGATTATCTTCCACCCATTTAAATACCATATCGGGAATTGAAAACCCGGTAAAACGTGCTTTCTATGAAATGGAAACTATGCGTGGTTGCTGGTCTGTAAAGGAGTTGGAGCGACAAATAGCGTCTTTATATTACGAACGTAGCGGATTATCCAAAAACAAAGAAGCACTCTCCGCTTTAGTCCAACAACAAGCAACCTTATTACAGCCCAAAGATGTAATCAATACCCCTGTTACTTTGGAATTCTTAGGCTTGAATGAACGTGCATTAGTGACAGAAAACGATTTGGAGCAATCCATTCTTGACAATCTGCAACGCTTCCTATTAGAAATGGGACATGGCTTCTGCTTTGAAGCCCGGCAAAAACGTATCTTGATTGATGAAGATTATTTCTTTACTGACCTTGTGTTCTATCACCGTATTTTGAAATGCCATGTTATTGTGGAATTAAAGATAGACAAGTTCCGCCATGAATATGCTTCACAGTTAAATATGTACCTCAACTACTTTAAAGCAGAAGTGATGCAGTCGGATGATAATCCGCCTATCGGCATTTTGCTCTGCACCGAAAAGGGAGATACATTAGTTAAATATGCCACTGCCGGATTAGACCCGAATATCTTTGTACAGAAGTACATGATAGAACTTCCAACCGAGGAAGAAATAAAAGAGTTCATTTCTTCCTCAAACTATTAAGGATAAATCAAGACTGAAAAAGATTGCTAAAAACGATACTGGCGAAAAAGGTAATACTATTTCTTTTTTCGCCAGCACACGTATTTTGCTGTCAATAGAAATAGGTTTAGTTCGTTTTGGCTATATAGACAAAGGGATAAACTAAACGTAGTTTAGCACCACCTATTTCTTTTGCCTATATCACATATCCACATCGTGGTTCTCTTTTCATCCCACCTTGCTAAAAATAGTCAAATTCCTTTTTAAACTATGAATGCAACAATATTATCCCTTTCTGTTTTCGTATTTTTGTAGAAAGAGCAAAAACATTGATAATGGATAATATAATAAGAAAGATACAAGAACTCTATCCTGTTTCGCATGATTCATTGCACCTGCTAAAGTACTGTTTCAAACAACAGACTTTTCCGGCTAAAACTATCATCATACAAGCTGGTCGTTTTGACAATCAGGTTTATTTTATAGAAAAAGGTATAACACGTTCATATATCCTGCATAATGGAAAAGAAATAACAACATGGTTTTCTATGGAAGGCGATGCGACTTGTGGTTCATGGGATTTATATCGGCACAAAGCAGGATTTGAATATGTAGAAACCTTAGAAGAAACCTTAACCTACTCCATTTCTATAGACAAGTTGAATGATTTATATAAATCCCGTATTGACATTGCCAATTGGATGAGAGTGTTACAGCAAGAAAATTTTCTACTTTTACAGGACATTCATATTTCCCGGCTGAACTTGTCTGCCCAAGAACGTTATGAAAAGTTGATAAAAGAATATCCCAGCATTTTCCACCGAGTGACTTTAGGACATATTGCCTCTTTTTTAGGAATAACACAACCTTCTCTTAGCAGAATCCGGTCAAGCCGATGATTTTTTAACATAGGACAAAAATAAAGAATTTCATTTTCCATACCTTTGTAAATCAATATAACGATACTAACATTCACTATATGAATAAAATAGTACAACCACAATGGCTTGAATGGGCAAAAGAACTACAATTCATTGCCCAAGGGGGATTGACATACTCCAAAGATGTATTTGATATAGAACGCTTTGAACGCATTAGAGAAATTGCAGCAGAAATGCTTAGTCTGCAAAGTGAAATACCCATAGAAAAAGTAAAGAATCTGTTTTGCAATGAAACAGGATTTCAAACTCCTAAATTAGATACACGAGCTGCTATATTCAAAGATGATAAAATACTGCTTGTGAAAGAGAAAAATGGAACTTGGTCTTTGCCCGGTGGTTGGGTCGATATAAATCAGAGTATCAAGACTAATACAGAAAAAGAAGTAAAAGAAGAAGCAGGATTAAATGTAAAAGCTATCCGGATAATAGCTATACAAGATAGAAATTTGCATAATATTCCCCCCTATGCCTACAATGTTTGTAAAGTTTTTGTTCTTTGTGAGATTGAAAGCGGATATTTCCGACCCAATATTGAAACGGATGAGAGTGCCTATTTCGGATTGGAAGAATTACCTATTCTTGCAAAAGAGAAAAATAACGAAGAACAAATTAAAATGTGCTTTTCAGCTTACTACGATAGAAACTGGCAAGTATTATTTGACTAATAAATCAACACATGAAATATAAACATATCGTATTCGACATAGACGGTACATTGATAGATACGGAATATGCAGTCATCAACTCTTTAATAAAAACAATTACAGAAATAACAGGAAGCGCACCTCAATATGAAAGTCTGAAATTTGCTTTAGGCATTACCGGAAGAAATGCGTTGGAATTACTCAAAATACCCGACATAGAAGATGCATTGAAACGATGGGATAGGAATATGAAATTGCTCCAGCACACTATTCAACCTTTTCAAGGTATCAAAGAATGCTTGCAATCCCTTTTATCAAGAGGCTATATTTTAGGCATTGTAACCTCCAAAACATATCAAGAATATTATTCTGATTTTGAGCCATTAGGGTTAGCGGACTATTTTTCCACAATTGTATGTGCCGATGATACTGATGAACATAAGCCCCAAGCAGCACCCTTAGTAGCATATTTGGCTAAAGCCCATGTAAGCCCCGAAAACGCTCTCTATATTGGTGATAGTATTTATGATATTCAATGTGCTAACAATGCCGGTGTTGATTCCGGATTGGTTTTATGGAGCAATAATGTATCTAATCCTATACGTGCAGACTATTATTTTAAGACACCTAATGATATAAGTAAAATTCTATAAAAGACGAACTAACTAATTATGAAATTAAAAATATTAATAGATGAAAGCATTATTACAACAGAGTTTTTTTCGATTACTATCGGAATACTCACAGCGCAAAGTTTCTGCATCTGAACTAACAAAAGCTGTTGAAGAATTAGCTATCCATGTAGCCAATTTCAGTATTAACGAGCAAGATTATAGTGTATTACTCCGCTATTTTTCTTTTGGTTTATATCGTCTTAAGTCATACCGTGTACGGTTTGAGCAAGAAAAAAATGCCCTATTTGCATCTAATTGATGAAGCGATAGGACTTTTAAACACAGAAATACGCCTTATTGAATGGCGCATCAAATACCCGGAACAACTCAAACAGCGGATTGAAAAACAAAGCCTTTCCCCTCTCTATCTCGCTGACAAAACAGCCCTTATCAACATCATGGAAATGGTAAGCGGCCTGTTCCTCTCCAAAGACATTGTTTATCAGAACGGCAAACCTGCCTATTTGGTAGATTTATCCAAAGGTTTTGAATGGTTGTTTAACATCAAGATAAGCGACTGTCACCAAAAGCATGAGGACGTGATAAAACGAAAGCCGGGCAAACTCACAGAATTTCTTAATGGACTGGCAGACCTTATCCGAAAGGAACATGACAAAAAAGGATATAGATAATCAGTGCTTTATGATTTATTTATAATGGATTCCATGTGCGCCCCCGTAATTTTCTTGCATTCTTTTTCTGAATTTTGCTTCATCAATTCACAAGAGGTATAATCTGAAATATGAAGCAATTATGTATATAGAAAATGATGAATTTGGCGAATGGATGCAGAAGTTGTATGCCAAACTGGAAGAACTCTGCAAAGATGTACGGGTGTTGCGTAACGCCGATAAGGTGCTGCCCGAAGATGATAACCTGTTGGATAATCAAGACTTGTGTCTGTTGTTCAAAGTAAGTATCAAAACCCTTCAACGTTACCGGGCTATCGGTGTGCTGCCGTACTTCACAATCAGCGGAAAAGTGTATTACAAGGCTTCCGATGTCCGAGAGTTTATTAAAGAAAGGTTCAGCATTACCACGCTACGCCAGTTCGAGAAAGAACACTGCACGAAGAAAAAGAAGTGAATTAAAACAGCCGAAACGGTGAATGTGCTTCATCCGTTCCGGCTTTCTCTGTTTATGGCTTACCCAACTTATCGGCTTCTTTCTTTAGTTGCTCGGCTTGTTCGTTCAACAGCCTTGCACGTTCCAGTGCTTCCGCCTGCTTTTGGATGCGGTATTCAAAATCTATAACTGAATCGGTCAGACTTCGGATAAAACCGTTATCCCGTTGCCACTTGAACTTGTTTTCCAGCATATCAAAAGTTTCCCCGTCTGCCTGTCCTTGCATCAGTAAATAGCGGTATTTCATATCGTTGTCCTGCAACTGCTGCATACGTTCAGCCAAACAAACATTCAAGAATATGGAAGCGAAACAGATAACCAGCACTGCCGAAAAAAGAAACAATCCCGGACAAATCCAAGAAGCTACCTTGTTGTAAATCCGTTGATAGAGCGGTAAGGGCGTAGCTTCCTCTTTATCCGTCTTGCAAGAACCCAAAGCATCAATCATTATCTTGAAACAACGGTAGGTTTCCAATACTATTTTCTTGGTGTCCTCGATATGTTTCTGCTGACCTTGCATCCTGTTCCTTATCTCGTCAAGCTGGCTTCGCTTTTCGGGAACAGCCGGGTTACTATGCAGTTCCGACAATGCCTGTTCGATTGCGTTCAGTCTTTCGAGAGTTTCCTCCCGACTGGCTGGCGTCACCTGTGTTTCCTGCTTCTCTTTCAGTTCTGTAACCATTGAGAGAAGCCCCTCTAAAATCAAATTTTCCTCCATGTATTTACAGTTTAAGTTGTTTTTTCTTTTTCTTCTTCTTTCTCAAAAAGGAATCATCGGGTATTTCATCAGCCGGGGCTGACAAACCGGAAAACAGACCGTCTAAACCTGCAATAAAAGAATTATTCGCTTTGTCGGGTGCTGATACTGATTTCTGAATAGGTGCAGTAACCGTCTGCTTATTGCTTCCGACTATCGCCTGCCCTACATCCCCAAAACATTTATCCAGTTTGGAGAAACTGAAATTACGGTCTATTTCCGAACCCTTAAACGTGTATTCGCCTTTGGAAAAGGAAACGCCCTGTATCTCGCCCGTCTGCCCCTTATACTTGAACAGGATAGTAATACCCTTTTCCGCTAACCGTTCCTGTAACTGCTGCCAGTTCTTGGACTTTCCGATTTCATTCTTTACAGCGTTGTAAATCTCGTATTTCGATTTGTCCGGCTCTTTCAAGCGGTGCTGCTTTACTTGTTCTTTTCCACCAGCGAAATAAAGCCCGTGTTTGGCTTTCAGCTTCTTGCATACTTGTTCGTTACGGTACATATCGTTCCTGTCCGAAATAGTCTTGCCGCTGTTGTCTATACGGTTGAACACGATATGCACGTGCGGATGCTCCCGGTCTTGATGGCGCACGATGATATACTGCGTATCGGTAATTTTCATTTCACGCATATATTCCTGCGCAAGCTGTATCATCTTCTCGTCTGTCAATTTGGGTGCATCCACTGCCGAATAGCTTAACGCAATATGTCCGACTGGCTTTTTCAAGTCGGGATTCATCCCGGTCTGCATACAGAAGCTGCGGATTATATCTCCCTGACTTTCTGTCAGTACCCCGTCCGCATGGAGCAAAGCCGCCTGTTCCTTGCCCAACACATAGTTTACGCAGCCCTTAAACCCGCTTCCCTTTTTTATTTTTCCAATCATCCGACAACTGG
>ERZ1108166.316-NODE-316-length-52934-cov-18.192269_pt1 | contig 52934 bp, 71 predicted proteins | sample MGYA00403702_ERZ1108166 | MGnify/ENA primary metagenome ERZ1108166 (study PRJEB35170, sample SAMEA104062401) | human gut metagenome | biome: human gut; feature: human-associated habitat; material: faeces | place: Denmark | collected 2012-05-01 ...
CGCTCTTATGGCGGCGTTCATTCCAGGTGCGTCTCCGCCGCTTGTTAGTATTGCGATTCTTCTCATATCCATTACCCCCTTGTGGTGTACGTTGTTTGGATATACTATGTGCTTTACCTTTTTTATTCGTTTGATTAGAAGTCTTTTGTTTATACCTCTTATCATAACGAATTTTATTAGACATTGCTCTTTTTGATACTGCTTCAGAAATCTCTTTTTTCCTACTTTGTTGATTATTAAATTGTATATCTTCAGCTGCTTCTTTAGCATCTACATTGTTTGTATCATTGGGTTGACGTCTTGCTTTAAAATGCACATCTGAGGCATCTAATTCATCCTCAATACGCTGTATAAAATCATAGGTCCGGCCATTTGTTGTATCTAGTACAAAATCGCACTGCTTATACACGGGCTTCCACGATTGTATCATAGCATGTACAAAGGCATTCACATTACTATAGTCCATGGTAGGCCGTTTCCCAACACGGCGATTCACGCGACTGACAATACGGAATTGTGCAGCTCGGATACCAATAATATAGGAATATTTTTTTAATACCTTTAAGGTGCGATTTTCAATAGGAAAATTCCCACCCACAGAAATCACTGCTTCATGGTATAAGCAAACCTTTTTTAGTACATCCATTTCGGCGCGGCGGAATGCTTTTTCTCCTATCTTTTTAAAAATCTCAGCAATGGGCAACCCAAAACGACTTTCTAATACACGATCGGTATCTACAAATTGCCAACCCTTGCGTTCTGCAAGGTTCCGTCCAAAGTGACTTTTGCCACTTCCCATAGAACCGATGAGCATAATATTCCGTTTTATTATCATCTATTATGTGCCCCTTATCATTACATATCCTTCATTGTACTATAAAATGGTCCAAAAACAAAGACAGACTATAGACATAAAATCTATAATCTGTCTCTATACAGTACATCCGATTTTCATTAAGGTTTTATAATCGATTTAATTGCACAATGCACATAAACTACATTACCTTTACGTTCTATATCTTCTATTTCTATACGGCGTGAAGGATCCTTTTCTTCAACAGTATTTATCCAGTTAATCATACGCTCTGTACTACCTAATACTGTTAATTCTAGTATACCTTCATGCTCATCAGTACTGACAATCATTAATGGTTCTCCTTGCAAGGAATCAAAAATATTTGTATTAGAACTCGTATTAGATGTCTTGTTCCGTGTAAAAGATTCTAATAGTTTTGCTTCATTAGACTCTATATAATCTGACTCAGCATTCATTTGTATAATATAATTTTCTTGTTGATTTTTTAAGCTATTATTTTTTTCTTCAAAATAGATATGCCCATACATAGAAAGGCTAATGAGCATCGCCCACAACACTAGGCTCACTAATATTCTCTTGACCTGATACGTTGTGCTCTCTTTTAGATCCGTCCATATGGAATGTATAAACACCTTTATCTGCTTTAACTGTTCCATGACACTCAATCCCTAGTAATTTTTGTTGGAGAATAGCAATAAATTTACGACATACTTCGTCACTCATGCCTATACCATCCATACTGATACGGCCTTCCTTAACGCTAAGATGCTGTAAACTAATATGTTCTGCCATAGCGGCATCAAGAATATATACGACCATTGTATTGGGTAATATATCTGTTTGATTCTTAAGGATTTTATTCTTTATTATTTTATTTCTTATTTCCATTAATTCACCATATTGTTGATGTATTTCTTGATACTGAGCATTTGCTTGCAATCGCACAAAGTCTATCTTTCGATTTTCATAGCTACGATAACTTGACCAACAACTATATAGGGTAACAAACCCTACTATAACGTATATAAAACTTATCCCGTAAAGAAAGTATCGATAGGTATGCCATAAACTATGCCATCGTAAGGATCGTGTCATTAAATTAATACATCTATTCTTACCAGCCCAATCCAATCCATTTCAGCCCCCTTGCTGCCATGCCAATAGCCATGTCCCAATCTAATTGTCCTTGCTTGCAACGATTACGACCACGACCTAAGAATAATAATGGAATATATTCAGTTTCTCCATATATGGAAATTATACCTTCCATATCTGTCCGTTCTTCATTTGTTATAGATTCTAACCCATACATCCGAATCCCCTGTATCTCATCTATACCAAAGTCTTGTAATCTCACTTCTAACTTATCCATGGCTTCAGCTACATCGCTACCAGTAATAGGTACAATACACTCTTGAATGCATATATCATTCCACCAAAGCCATAAATGCATGGCGCCTTCTTCTACAACACCTGTTACAGTACCGCTGCGCCGCATCAAGCAATAACAAATAGGAATAGGCCAAAAATCAATAACATCAACGGGTGCATAAGTATCTCGTATACCTTGCTTCAAAAGCTCTAGTGAATGCCGATCTACAGCCACCATAAACATATGATAATTGTGTCGTGGATATTCCCGGCGACAAGCATCCATTTGGAAACTATCCCCCTCAAAACTAAAGTAGTCCTCTATATTCCACTTTATAAACTCCTTCATATCAAAATCATGAGGATCATAAGGTGCTACATGCATTTGTGTATCAATATTAGCAACAATACTATAAGCCCCTTCATCTAAATCATACGTTTCTATAAATTTTGTAACGTCTTCATCAATAGGTCCTGTACGCTTCATTTCTAACGCATCAGTAATGACCATTGTTTTATTTTCTATATGAGCGGTAACACATACAATATGTTCGTCAGTTATACATACTCCAGAATGTATTCTCTTTTTTCGTTTCATAGAATCACCTCAATAAGGTTTTACCTTTATAACATGCATATGTTTTTCTTTATCTACGGTCACATACATATGTACACGACTCACGATTTCACTATTTTTCAATTTTCCATAACTCATAATATGTCGCGGATTATCTGTTGATTGGTCTGCTTCAATAGTAATCTCTACATTTTCATCATCTATCACAACTAATTTATTTTGAAAGTCCCATACATTTCCTAATTTACAATAGCCCACAAACCAATGAACACCTTTCTGTGCCGCATAATGAGCCTCTTCCAAATGCAATTCGTCTACCACATTACTTTCACATATTTGTCCTATACGCAGCCCCATAAAAGCTAATAATAATAAAAAGGACATTGTAAGTATCGCTATATATGTAATAAAGCCCGCGTTATGGGCTCCTACGTTCATAACCTGTCTCCTCTTTACTTGTATACCAATCATAAATAGTACTCTGTCCAATAGAGACCTCATATATGGATAATCCTCCATAACCACTTGTGTATTTTCTATCATTAACAAAACGATTATTAATATACCAACGTAAATACACGGTCCCATTAGTATCTACACTAAAAGGGTATTCTTGGGTATAGCCCACATTTCTTTTATCTGTAGTTCCTACAATTCGACTACCACTGACAGGTTGCAAGCTACCATCCGTTAATTTTCTGTATAATGCATGACGTTGTACAGTTAAGGTTGTGCGCTTTGTATCGTGAATATATAAACTTGTATTACGATCTTCTACAGTAACCTTCACAGGATTCCATATCATATGAGCCACAACCATACGCCGTGTATATCGACCATCCTCCATCATAGCTACACTATCAAGTAATTTAGCATCCCACATAACTGCATAGAATACGATACCTAACAATAAGGTAAGGACTATGATAGAAATCATCATACTAATAAGCGTAGAATACAAAATAAAACCCATATCATTTCTATTTTTATTTCTATCTGTTATGGGATTCTGCTTGTATTCTTTATTCTTCCCAATTACCGTTTCTATATCCTCGCCCTTCAATGTATCCCCTCCAAATCAACTGATAGAGAATAGACAACAGATTGATTGTCGATGGCATCTACTGTTAATCGTTGTAAAGATACACCTTCTATCACTACAGGCTTTATATGTATTTTATAGGTAATTTTTTCACTGGGACTCATTGTAAATTGAGAATTATATACACCAGTTTCTATTGCTCCATTCTTATAATAAGAAGCTTTAGCCACTTCTAAATACGTTATGGTATCTTGCAATATATGATCCCAATAATACGCCTTATATACCGTAAGAGTAGCCATCCAAAATATAGATAATATAATCGGTAAAATGAACATGATTATAGCGGCTGATATTAAAGCGTCACCATACATAAATCCTTCAGTGCACTTCTTCCCATCTAATTCGCCCCGTTTGTACAGATATCCATATACGATTTTTCTCACCACTTTCACGATCTTTCAAAATAATTTCTGTCCCATCATAAGGTAAGCCTAAGGCTGAAAAAGAAATAATTGTCATAGACCGTTCATTCTCAATATTTTGCGGTAATGATATGTTTACCGTATGATGATTAACATCTTCCTCTAAGGTATAACTGTCCTTATTTAAAATAAAAAGCATTCTCCCTTTACCATTAGATTTATGCCCTAACATAGACCACAGTTGAACTTTCTTGAGCATATACGCCACCTCTTGCGTAGCACCATTTAAAGTATAACGACTAGGTGTTGTCACAATAGGTAAGGCAATAGAAATGAGCAATAAGATTAAACCAATAGTAATAATCCATTCCGCCAATAAAGATCCACTTTGACGATTTATAAGTTGCACCTTAACCATTGATAAAGCACCTCCATATAGGAACCACCATGTAAGGCACACCATCCGCCAAAGCATAGAAAGGGACCAAATGGGATATATCGATTACGATAACCGGTGAGTAAGAGATAGAGAGAACCAACACAAAAAGTTACGTAAAAGAAACATATAATTTCCCATGGAGTGAGCCATATTGCAATAGCAGAAAACCATTTAATATCGCCTATGCCAAAGCCTTTATGGCTAATCAAACGAAGTCCATATGTAATAGTACCTACGCTGATAACACTTAATAAGGTTACTAACATAGATTGATCATTTATATAGCTATATATAATGCCACCTATTACAAGAACTAATGCCCCTTCATCAGGCAATATATAGTAATGCATATCGATGGTAGCACCTGCTATGATGATGAGTGAAAACACAGCATACAAAGCAATGTGAGTATAAGATATTGCTTTTGATGAAACTATAACAGGTAGCAATATAGATGCTATATATACAAAAAGTCCTATTACATAATTGGTCCCTTTCATACCTTGTCCTTTCATATAACTAACGTATATAATTCATAATCTATACAAGTTAATTAAGGCTCATTAGGTGCTTTAACAACAACAGATTTTGAAGTCCCACCACTGACAACTTCATAAGTAATAGTGTATTCTTTTCCTTTTGCAGTCTTAACATGTTCAGTAAGATATCCTTCCTTATATAGATTTTCTACTGTTGGAGGTGTGTCGACATTCTTATCAATCATAAAAGGGTATATCGGTTTAAAATATTTCATATTTCAAAATGTATTGTAATAATCAAAGTTTTATGTCGTGGTTCTGTAAAACTAATAATAGAAAATAGTATATTTCAAAATAAGTTTTTGACGAATTTTTGACGGCAAATAAAAAAGAGGGTAGCAATTATGCTACCCTCAATTTATTTAATCTAATTCAGTTAATCGGAATAGTACACCGTTCCTAAAAATCATTTCACATCGATGGTTGTTTTCATCAACTAATGTTGCCTCGAATAACCCCTCTTGCGGAACTTGAATATCCTCTGCGAAATTGTAAGTCTTTCCATTAAATTCAAATGTCTTTAACATATTTTTTTACTCCATTTTTAATACTGCACCACCAATATCAATATTATAAGCATTAATAATTTTCTTTCGTATTTGCTTAAATTCTTTACCGTGTCCTTTAAAATGACACTCAATAGTGGCATGTGCTAATTCGTGATAAATTGTATCTATAGTAATACCATCTTTATGATTATCTGTACTTAATTCAATTAAACAAAAATCATCATTTGGATAACAATATGTCGTGCCTAATCGTTTTTTACTCCTACCAGTATATTTGTGAATTAACAAATCAGGTTTAAAAGAATAACCCAATGCCTCAATATTGTTTATGGCTTTTAGAAATATATCAGCATACGGCATCATATCATCATCAAGATATAATGTACTCATAACACCACCATTAATTAATAACAACCATTTGCTACAAACCGTGTAGCTACGGAGATATTTTTGGATCACCTACCATCTCACAACTTTAACTAATGCGGATGCCCCTTTAAACTCTGAACCTTTAAAGTGTGCTAAACCCTCAAAGCGTTTATCCTCATAGCCTACTGTTTCATATACTTCACCATTAGTCATTACAGTTACACCAGCTAGTATGCTATGTGGTTTATCTAGTTTGATTTTGTATACATCGACTTTTTGCTCATCTGTATTAGCAACTACTGCGGTTCTATCAGATTTTTCTGTGGCTGCTTTAGGTAGATTTGGGTTACTGTGTTCAATATCCTTTTTAACCTTTTCTGCAGCCTGTTCTACTGTAGGTGCTGGTGTGTAATAAGTCGCTACTGGTTGAGTTCTTTCCTTTATGGAAATAACTTCTTGTGCTTGTTGTTCCGTTACATGAATTGCTTTTGACAATTCTGTAGGTGATTTAGATTGTTGTTGCGTAATCACAACAGGCTTTTCAATCTGTTTTTGTTTATATATGTGATAGCACCCCATACAAATGAGTATGATCACTAACATAGGAATTATGACCTGTGCAGTGCGTTTATGTGTTTTAATATAAGCTAGTATCTTAAATAAATAACCCATGCTTTTATGCCCCCTCAACTTCTTCCATAAGCATTTTTAATGCTTTAAACTTTTCATCCGCAAATCGATTGTTTAGGCTATCTCGTAATACGCTATTATTCCATTCAAGGCTCATGCACGTATCATAGATGCCAGCGATAAGGTCATAATCAAAACGCTTATCATCGATGTAGGATAAATTAGGCAATTCAATATTCAATGCTTTTTCCATTAGCTTTAATGCATCATTGAACATATTAACGATTTCACCAGTACCATATTGTACCGCTCGACTCCATACTACATCCTTTAATGCATCAGAATGTTTTTCTACATTGAATAGATTTTGTTTAAGATACTCACACGCTACATCGTAGTATGCGGACTTGATGTAATCGTGTTGCATCTTTTCAAAGCCTACCGCATCAACTGTGCCTAGTTCTTGCCACTTAGCAATGAACCCATCAGAATTGATTTCACCACTATCTATCAATGCTCTTGCATAGTCCGTATAAAAACCACCCTGTTTTAAACCCCATCCAATAAATGAATCAACGCTACCACAATTACTTGCTAGTTGATATGTGCCGTAAGAGATACCGCCAGCATCATTGATACCACTAGATACACACGCTGGATCGCCATTGCTTTCATACTCCGCACTTAGTTGTCCTAATTCTGCTGCCATTTTAATTACTCCTTTTCTTTGTCATTGCTGCCCCCATTCATATATTGGGAACGTTTAACACCACCAGTAGCGCCGATATAGCCGCCTAATACACCGACTATTACACTTGCCAAATCTTTTTGCTCTAAGTAAATAGTCATGATTAGTGCAGCTGCTAGTGCCACTAAGGTTATAGTGTCCTCATAATTAATCTTCATTTAATCGCATCCTTTACGCTCTTAATGAAATCTATTGTTTGCTTAACTAACTTTATCGCCCTTTTGAACCACCTAGTTTCAACAAATTCAAGTTCTATCATGTTTTCTACACAACTTGCTATTTCAATAAATATAGGTATCAAATACATCAAGGTGCATAAGAATATATCCACTCTACCTAGCATCGGAACTTCTACATCAGGCAATGTTAAGAGAATGAACGATAAGAGGAATAACCACGGATAAGATTTAACCAACTTCTTAGTCATATCCTCTCGTAATTTTCCACTCACTAAAAATCTACGTTGCTTACCATTAACCTCAACTTTTGACCATCCTCGCCAAATGATAGCTAGAAATGTATTCTTAATCGTTACTTCTCTATTCGTGGCCAAATTAAAATTGCGGGCCTCAACTAATACACGCAACATAGTATCAATGAAAACTAATACAACACTTGTAAATATGGCTAGTGATATTCTCACGGCCTCATTTGCATTAAAAACTTCAACCACAAATGGTGGTGGTAAAAATACTTCAATCATAATTACTCTCCAATTCGTTCAATCCTAATCTTTAGTTGATGTCTAGTTAGATACACCCAATCTCGCCATCCGTTGATACTGAATGTAGCCTTTTGCGCACTCTCTGTGTTCACCCCAAGGCTAACATTCACTTCAATATCTGTTGATGTAGTGATTGTAAATTCGTTGGTTTTGTTATTTTGCCCTTCAACTGTTGCCCTGTATCTTCCTTTTGGTAAGTACACAAACATTTTTTCAGTACCCCTAATATCTGTAGGATACTTTTGCCAATTCCAAGTACTAAATGATATAGGGTTGGTTTGAACATAACTTTTATTTCCATTTGATGTACGTTGCACCACAAGGGCGGTCTTATCACCGCCCAATCGTGCATAGTATGTTTTTCCATCAATAACTATTGGTAGTCGCTTTTCACCCACATCACGCAAATTATCAGTCAATCCAAAGGTTGTATTATTAGCTTTTAAAACAGGCATTATTCAACATACACCTCGTTTCCACCGTTAGCACTCCATAATTTCAAGCGACTATTTAATGATGTTTGAACTCGCCCCCAGCTTTTCCATTGATTGGACATAAACATCCGATGGAATGTCTCACCGTTGAACGCATGGAATGTTTGGTCTATCATCTTACCTTTACCAAAGTTCATTACGATTAACATACCTTGTTTATGGCTACGTGGTGGGTTATTAGCGCCACCATCAAAGTTAATTTCGATTGCACCTTGTTCTGTGAATGTGTTCCAGTCTTTAGCATCATCAACCTTAGAATATGGAAAACCTAACTGGTCTACTTCTGATTTTTTTACAAAGTTATCATCTATATCTTTTTTCTTATAGATAGCCGTACCATAATGTTTTGTAGTAATTACTGTATAGCTATCAGTACCGTCAAAGTGTTTTAATTCTTTACCTTTAACGAATGTATTAACAGACTCATCACCAACTTCTACATTGCCACTAGTCGATACTTTAGCAATACCAACACCATGACCATCAGGCTTATAACCCTCAATCAAAGTATTGTTAGCCATTTTAAGTGCGCCACTTAATGTACCACCAGTTAGTTTTAGGTAATCAAGCGTTGCCAATCGTGCAGTATTGATTGAGTTTTGATAATCCTTGTTTGGATCGCCAACATAAATATCTACTTTATGTCGTTTGTTAGGTTGCATGGTCAATACCGCAAAGTAGAACTTACCATTGCAATATGTGATGTCCTCAATCTCTGTAGCTTTATTAATTTCAATAATTTGCTTAACTTCACCAAATGGTGTACATTCAACCAAACTGCCTAATGTAGCACTCATGATATATCCATTTAACATGAATGCCCCATTGTTATTGAAATCATCATATTCATAATCAACTTGATATGTCTTTAATTTCTTAAAATCATCATTATATAAGTTGATTTCACGTAAGCGTTGTTGTCCACTAATAGGTACAATGCTTACATATGTCCGTGTTATTGGGTCATACCCAATATTGAACACCTTTTCTTTTAATGTAACAGTACTCTCATATTGCATCGTATCTGCGTTAAGAACAGTTAGGTTGTTACCATTTTTTAACCCATTAGCCAGATAAATTTTGTTAGTGTTCTTGTTGTAGCACATAGTGTTACAATGCCCCATCTTATCAGGGTCATTAAACTTATATGTACCTACAATTTCAAATGTAGATGAGTTGAGTTCATAGAATGTTTGGTTTTGTCCATCACCGCTGATACAAGCTAGTACAAATACATTCTTTTTATCGTTGTATGTAAAACCTTGACACTGGTTTACCTCATCACCATATTGGATGTTTTTCACAAAGGCGATATTATTTGAACCTTTCAACATCGGTGTTTCAGTTGGATAGAATGGTTTTACATTGTTATATGTACCCATATCCATGACACTATCAACGGTATTGAATGATAGATGTTCATTGATTTTGTATATACCATTAGGCACTAACAATATCTTATTCTTCAAATTATCATTCGCACGTTTGAACGCTGCGGTATCATCTGCCACACCATCGCCTACCGCCCCAAAGTCTTTTACAGAAACGATACCATACAAGCTATCTTTGGTTTGGTATTTTGCATCAGCCTCAGTCTTAGTAACTAACCCAGCACCTTTAGGCAATGCGATTTCTTCCGCTCTAGCTGCTGCCGTTTCAGCACGTTTAGCAGCATCAGCGGCCTTAATAGCGTTGCTGGCTGTTGAAGTTTGTTTATTATCAATGTCTGTTTTTAGTGTACGTGCTTGACTAACTAACTCATTAATATCTCGTTTATCAACAGTTGTTTGTCCAGCATATGCCTTAGCATCTCTTACTAATCGTTCAGCAGTAGCAACATTAGTCGAGGATGTATCAAGTGCAGTATTAGCGGTTGCCAATTTATCATCGACAGTTGCTGCAATAGTTTTGATTTCTTCACCCAATTTGTTAATGATGTCTGCGTTAGCGTTAATCTTATCTGATTTTTCACTAATCGTATTCATCGCATTAACTGCATCATTAGCAGCCTTTACGGAACGCTCAACAATATCCTTTGCAACTTCATTTGCGTTCTTATCACTATCTACACGAATTTTAAGTGATCTATCTAAATCAGCTTTCATCTCCTGTAAGATAAGTACAATCTTATCTGTTGCGTGTTCGATATTCTCGAAAGGATATTCATCAGGTAAGTCCATATCTTGTGAGATTGGAGTTTTACGTTCAAGTATAACCTTATTACCTACCGCTAGTGCATCACCATTTGCTGGATATATTACTGTTTTGTTGGTTTCGTCATAATCGATATTTCCAACTTGTACCGCCTCTGTTCCATTAGCATCAACAATAGTCAATTTAATATCCTCAATTTGGACAAAATCATATGGGAAAATAAACTTCTTATTTCTCCCATCACATTGATACACTACAGATGGTTTGAGTACTTCTGGTGTCAATTTAACATCCCCTTTCAATGTATATAAATAGGACTACCCATTATGGATAGTCCTTATTTATCAATGTTTCTTTTTCTCTTTTTTAGTTTTTAATCGTCTGTCAAACGCTACCGCCATGATTACATCCTCTAAGGATGCATCGGTATCTGTGAAACCAAATTTAGCTAATGTCCACAAGCCATCAGTTACAGTATCGCTAAACCCAGTTGCTCGGTTTGCTAACTGACTGAAACTTCTGCCTACATCGATACCATCTTTTTTATCACTCATAATTGCGTTGCCTAAATCGTAGAATTTCTCAACGATACTCAAAGCCATAACGCTATTACCTTTATTGAATACCTTTTCACCTAGAATGTATTTCATAGCCATATTTGACATATCACGGATGATTGGTACACCCATAGTACCTTGTGCGACTAATTCTTCGATAAATGACTTAGCTAAATCTTCAGGCTTGTCATCATCGCCATTCGTCATAGCTTTATATGCCATCATACCGATTGCTTGTGAAATCAATGTCCACCATAGCATCTTAACGAACCTTGCATAATCGCCATTATCCTTACGTGCATAGTTGCCCTCTGTAATGATGTTATACAACGTATTAGCGTAGGAATAGAACGGAACGAATAATTGAGTAAATGTAGAACGTGATCGTTGGATAGCAGCACTATCTTTTGTATCACCGCTACCAAATATATCACGGACTGCTCTATCGCCAGCTTCGATTGCTTGTTGCTCTACCCATTCAGCACTTACACCCTCTTTACCAAATAGTTCAGCTTGCTTTTGATCATATGCAAACTTCCATACAGGAATTGACAATGCAAAGTCTGTTTCTGTGAGTAGTCTGAAACCCATTTGATTTATATCATCTCGAATGTCCGCCAACTGTTCTACCTTATAACCACCAACATTTGTATCACCCAAACGCAATCCTTTGCCTGCAATAGATAAACCTTGTTTCAAGTCTTTATCTAATGTTTGGATGCGCTCACGCATGAAGATTGATTGACCTAATACAAAATCTCTAGTGTTGTTATAAGTCGTAGTTCCGTATCCATAAAAACCAATGCCAGCGTGATTGATGGCTCTAATTGTATTACCTACACCGATACGATAGAACGCAACAGGAATGTTCAACGCATTTTGTAACGCTACCGATACTCGACCAGCCATGACTGCAGTTGATGTATTCTTTTTCAACGTAAGGATAAGTCTATCAATATCATTTGTTTTTGCTGCCTCATCTTGCCAGTTATCTCTAACCCATGTACGCAAGAATTGGTATGTATCAGCACCAAACTTATCAACGATGTAGTTTTGCAATTCTCTATTACTGATTAACTTATTAACATCAGTTACCGCTTTACGCATTGTAACGTGGTTAATAGCCTCTGTGATTGCATTAGCAATCACATCAAAATCTAGCAATAATGATTTATCCTTAACCACATCTAAACGTGATTTAGTAGCACTCATACCAGTTCCCCAAACCGCATTACTACTAACCATAGTTTTTGCAATATCTTCAACTTGATTATCGCTAACAGATGCATTGACTTTAGGATTATACACGATAGGGAAATATTGACCATCAATGTTTCTGCCACCGATAGAGAATTTCAAACCATCTACTTTTTTTAATGGGTTTCCGTATAATTCCTCTTGAACCTTACTGCGTTCATCAAAGAATGAATTGATATGATCCCATGTACGAATTACAAACTCCCAGTCTTTATCGGTCATGTGTTCTTGGAACGCACGTTCAATTTCGACCTCGTTTGCTTTGGTGGTTTCCATTACACGTTGTCGGTTACTTTCTGTACCCCAGTTTAAAGCAATCATGATTAATTGCTCTTTAGTAAGTCCATACAAGTTACCAACTGTATATAGATGTTCGTTGCGCATATTGAATAATTCACGCTTGGAATATATTCCTACATCCTTGGCCAATCTACGCATTGATACTTCCTTACGTTCATTGAACGCTTGCGTTGCTCGACTGATTGGGTCATATATGTATTTAACTGCAAACCCATTCTTACCACCGCCCATTCGTCTTAGGAATGTTTCAACTTTCATCAACGCTAAGTGGAAACCATATAACTTGCCACTAACTGCATCGGTTTTACTTTGATTGTTAAGAATATTAAATACTTCACCAGTTGCACCACCAAATGTTTTAGTAGCCTCTCCAATGATTTGGTTTACCGCATCATCGAAAGATACGCTATCACCAGCATCATTCAATATGGTTGTACCCTCATACTCATTTCTGCCATTTTTATACATGCCAGTCATGAGTTCCTCTAAGGTTTCCAACTCATTCATTGTGATTGATTTGAAAGATTTCGGAGTTTTAGCATAGAACATCTCTGCTATCCAAGGTTGTAATTGAACCATAGATTGTTGGTTGAGAATAAGTGCATCCACATCAAGTGCGGATAATACTGTGTTCATATCGAAACCATCTGTAGGTGCTAGTCCATCGTACTTAGTTAAACCCATTTGGTATGCCATGTGTGCGTAGAAATAACGCATATTAGGTTCAATAGCAATAGGGTTTTTAGGTCTTGTCATACGTTGCAACTGTTGTTTCAATTTCAACCGCAACTTCTTGGACTTTTCAAAGTTTTCAAACGCTACTCTTGCCCTTGCTTGTTGTAGCATTTGTTCACGTTTATATCCAAGTGCTTTATCAACCTTACCACTTGCCAATGCTCTATCAGCTTTCTTGCCAGCAGTAACTGCTTTATTCTGATACGTTTTAAACTGTACCGCATTAGAGATAGGCAATTCACCTAACTCTTTTCTTGCTCGGTTCATGTAGTCGGAAATTGTTCCAAGTCCTGCACCACGAATAGAACGAACATTATTGATGCGGTCTTGCAACTCATCTTTTAGCTTTTCAATTCGTTCACTAGCTTTTAACTCTTGCTTTTCTACTCGTTCTTGGTTGCGTTCTGCCAATCGTTCTTTTTGTTCAATAGCACGATCTAATTGATTAGTAATAGTTGTTAAGCGTTTAGATAACTCACTATTCTTATCTTTTAGTTCGCTCTCACGTTCCCTTGCCTTATCTGTGAGTTCCGCTTTTTCATTGTTCAATTTTTCGATTAAGCGTTCCGCTTTTTCAAGTTCTTTTGTTGTATCAACAAGTGCAGCATCTACCTTTTTCTTATCAGATTTAAGAATATCGTACTTAGTAGGTTTAACCTCTTTTTCGATTTCGCTTAATTCCGTATCAATGGTTTCTGCGTTAGGGTCTAGCTTGCGAATACGTTCTAATAATTCCCAGTTCTTCGCTAGTTCACGATTAGTAGATTGTTGGATAATCTTACTTTCCTCTTCGGTAAGTTTCATTTGACCTTGTGTAGATAGTAAGATTTCCTCTGCGATTTGTTCATTGGTTTTGCCTACATTGTTATCACGCATAAACTCTGCTTTAGCATTATCCATTTCTTGATTGATAGCATCGTTAAATGTAGCACCAGTTTGTTCGACTTCCGCTTTTTCTAACTTTTCAATGGAGTTGTATTGCGTATCTTTCAACGCACCAGCACCAAACACGTTATATCGTTGATGCTCTTTGTAGATAGGATATTGCTCAATCAATCGTTTTTCGATTTCAATTTGGATAGCATCTTTTTCTTCTTCCCATTCCTTGATAGGTCTATTATCAAGTTCTTTCATGAGTTTTCGCATCACACGTTCTTTTGCTTTTTCCTTAACATCTGCAATGTAAGATTGCATACGTGCTTGGTCTTGTTCGGATAGTTGCTTGTACAGTTCTGTTTTCTCAAACTGTTCAAGTTGTTGTTGCTCTGCGTATGCCTCAATATCCTCTTGGGTTGCAAGCATACGATCCATTATTCCCCTAATTTCTTTAGGTGGTAAACCGCCAAGTCTTGATACCGCACGATAGATAGCACTCAACCACTTACTAAATCGTCTGAATGTGCGTTCAAGGAATTTAGTAGGTGCTTCACCCTCTCTTAGGTAAGCCTCAAACCCTCTAGCGAATTTCTCATGTGCATCTGTATTGATAGTTTCGTTATCGTTCCAACCGCTCCACTCTTTCAACGCTTGCCAATCATCTTTGACTTGTTGCGGTGCATTTTCCATTTCGGCTAAGGTCTTAATATCGTCAAAGAATACATGACCCATCTCATGCATGAATGTTGATTTATCAGCGGTTTTAAATAATTCTACAATACGTTCTGTTTTAGATTTGATGGTAGTCATACCGTTGATAGACTGATTATATTTTTCGATGATTTGAATGGATTTATCGTCAAATACTACAAAGTTATGTGTAAGTCCTTGTTTATATCTAATTCCTTTTATACCTAATTCATTCAATTTAAGAGATGCTTTTTTATCACTACCTAAACGCTCTGATAAATCGTTATAAAACTCTTTGCCAGTTATATTTGTGTCAGTCAATTCTAATTGTTTGATTTTTTCTAAAACATATTCCGATTGTTCCTTAATTGGTTTTGAGTAATCTAACATTGTGTCTGTATCTGGAACTTCAACATTATATAATGTTGGTTTATAAACAGAAGTTACTTCAAAACTATCAATGTTATCAATTAGATATGAAATTTTCGAAACGATATCATTATAAAAAATATAATGCTTATTATATTTTTTTCGCTCTTCCTCAATAGCATCAAATAGATATTCTTTATTCACTCGTTTGTTATCAGATTTAGCTTTGACTTTAGCATCGTTTAAAATAACAGTTGCCATCCGTTCAAGCTTATTATCAACAAGTGTCGGTAGCTTACTAATAGTCAATTTATTATTTTGTGTTATAAAATCTAAAACACCATCTAATTCATTTAGATTTTTTGCAACTATATCTAAATTACTTTGTTCAGCATCTCTATGCATAACCAAACGATTTAATAGAGTTTCTTTATTGTTTTCTACATTGATACCACCAAATATCTGCTCGATAACAGGAGCATACTCAATTGGTATATCATTACCTTTTAAAGTAAATTTATTTTTAGATTTACGTTCTACTTTATATTTTTCAGCTACACTTCTTTTTTCCGCAAAATACAAACCCCAGCCAAATGCTTGTGTACCTAAACCACCGCCAATACCACCCAAATCAAATTCATCAAAATCATATGGTGAACCATGCCATGCTGCTTGTGCATAACCATCTTTTCCGTTTAATTTAGCATTTATATCAAATCTTACAGTATTGAGGTAGTCCATAGCGGTATAACGTGCATTGCCAGCCTCACGCATGATTTGTGCGAACACATCCGCATGAGTAGCCACCAATAACGCATCCTCGTGTGCTTGTTGCTTGATATGACCTTTAGTACTAGTTTCTAATAGTTCACGAACCTTTGTGTATACTTCATGACCTGATTTTGTTAGGTTCATACGCAATGCTACGTTATTATCAGCAATTTCAAAGACTTTATCTTTCATTGCCTCTAGACTTTCAATCTGCATTAACATATGTTCCATATCTGCATAATGTGCATCAGATTGTGCTAGTGCATCAGCATTACCATCAAGGCTTGCCGTTGTAGTTGCTCGGCTATACTCATATGCTGCTCGTCTACGTTCTGCATTAGTACGTGGTGCTTTACCACCATTATTAGCTTTATAATCAGTTAGCCATTGTGGTTCAATACCAGTACTTACCGCATCATTGATTGATTTATCCGCATTGTCAAAATCACTTGCATAGGTTTCTCTGTACTGTTCTTTCAATGTATGCAATAAATTATTAAAGTTACGTTTAATGTTCGTAGGGTCAGATAGTACCTCATTAAGTACTTCACGATCTATATCACTTGCACCCTCAAATTCATTACGAATAATATCATCCTTGATACGTTCCGCACGTTTAGAGGTATCGTCTTTCAATACAGATTTAGCAACATCTACTTCTTGTTTCGCACGTTCTAGCGTAGCTAATGACATACCGCCACGTGTAAAGTAAGAGGTTTGTTTCAATGCATCTACTGTTTCATCAGATAAGTTCATAGATACTTGTGCGTACGAACCAATAGGAATTTCAACAGGTGCATCTGCCTCGATAGCTGCTTTTACTTCCTCTTGTGTAACCAAGCCGTTATCTACCATATCACGGATAGCAAGTTGTCCGTTTTCAGATTGTACTAATTCCGCTACATCTACATATTGAGTTGATACACCAATCTTATCTCCCTGTGCTTGTACGATTTTTCCGTATAGTTCAGGGTTTTCTTTTGCAATCTTATTTGTAGTACTATCCTTACGGACATTATCCATAATGACTGCACCATTGCGGTTTTGCTCTGCGATGATTGCTGCTTGTTGTTGTTCAGGTGTTAGCTTTTGGAAATCACGAAAAGCCTTTGCAGTACGCACACCACCTACTGCACCACCAATAGCACCAAAACCGATTACCGCTGGTAACGCTTGTTTCATTGCATCTAGTGAACCTATAGCAATATCACCTACACTATAATAACCCTCTAGGTCATTATCCTTACGTGTAAGGTTATGTTGCACCTTTTCGTTGATGTCTTGAAAACCCTCTTCAAATAGTTCAGGTACACCAGCTTTAATAGAGTTCTTAGCCATCTGTGCAACTGTTGTACCAATACCTCTATCAAAGGTTGCTGCAACATCAGTAGTGCCATTTGTAATTACTTTGGCCAATGCTGATTTAGGCGCAACATTAGTTATACCTTTACCGATAGCTTTGGTTGCTACAAACTCGATGCCAGCATCAATAGCTGCGTATGACATAGCATACTTTCTAGCCTCTTCATTAGAATATACTTGATTGCCGTTTGCATCTCGTTTTTGAATGAGTTCAAGGTACTTGTTACCAAAAGACATTTGATACATTTGTTCAGCCATACCGACTTGAATACCAGTATTTAACCCAACCAATGCAGCTGGAATAGCACCACTACCGCCAGCTGGTGCGGTAGCAGCAGCACCAACCGCTGCACCTAATGCCATACCCTCGGCAGCACGATTAGAACCCATAATAGCGTGTGCAGCCATCATGTATACTTGACTAGCAGTTGCACCAGCTACAGTTTCCAATACATCGTACGCATCCGCTTTACGATATTTAGATAGATTAGATTGTAATCGTTCTACTTCATCGTTAAGTTCTTGAATACGTTTAGGGTCAGTAGCGGTTGATAACTCCATACCAACTTTACCTAGTTTAATTTGGTCGTTAATCGCCCATGTGCTTTGTTGGATGCTATCCCATACACCATATGTATCTTTTACAGATTGTAGGTTTTGAAGAGTAGTGATCGCCTCTGCGGAGTTTTTATAATTGATACCAACTAATTCAGGGTACAACTCGTATACTTCATTAAGAGTTTTACCTCGATTAATTTGTGCAGCAGCTGCCTCTGCTCGTCTGATACCATCTTGACCGCTCGCCATGATAAGGTCAGGACTAATACCTAGTGCCTCACCACTATCATATGCTGATTGCGCCCAGTCCGCTTTATTCCACAAATAGATTTGCTCCGCACGATGCATTGCAGGTTGTAAGATTTCACCAACTTTATTTACAAAGTTTTCGCTTTGTTGCGGTGTAACATCAGTTTGTGTTAATGCATTCATGGCATTCATATCAACTGTAGCGGTTGATGGGTCTTTTGTTAGCCAATCACTAACACCACTAGCTGCATTGCTAATAGCTTTACCATATGAATTGTCTGTTACTTGTTGTTGAACACCACCCTCAAATCTTACGTTTGCGTTTGATTTAACACTAAACGTACCATTTGTTGCTTGTTCAGGTGTAATCTTATAATCACTCATTATTGTCCTAACCTTTCAGCTAATTCCGCTGGTGTTATGGTGTGTTCTTCACCTCTAGCATCTTTGTACACATAGTACGGTTGACCGTCTGCACCAGTTGTATTGTATAAGCTATACATCCCTTGCGATGCTAGTTGTGCGTTCGTATAAGATAATGCAGCACCCCTACCACCAAAGAAGTTTGCACGTTTACCTACACCCCAATATTTACCAGTTTCTGTAGATGCGATTGTTTGTTCTGCTACCGCATCAGCACCCCATTGTGCCATTTGTGCTGGCGATGGGTCATATCCGTTTTTCTCCCTAAACTCTTGTACTTTAGGATAAACTGCAGTTGATACCCCTTGCCATTCAACACCATCTATCTTTCTACCAGCTAAGTTTTCTATGCTACTCTTCATACCAGCCATATCAGGTGAATACTTCCCAGTACCATTTGAATACTCATCAAATTCATGGTTAATATCAGCTAATTGTGGAGCGGTAAAATACACACCCATTTGACCTAAGAAGTTGTTTAAATCACCCATAGATTTGAATTGACCATTCGCTATTGCAGCCTTAACACCTAAAACATTTGCTGATTTAGCTTGCAATGCTTTTGCGGCTGCCTTATTCACAGAAATCTGTGCTTGGTTTAACTGACCTTGCATCGCCCTTTGATATTCAGGATGTGTTTCTGCATAGTCTTGTCGCATCTTCAATACTTCAACATCAGTTGCACCATTCTTAACAGCTGCTGCTACACGTTGCTCAATCTCTACTTTTTGGTTTTCAAGAATTTGTGCTTTACGTTTCGCCATCACTTGTAATCGTGTGGCTACGTTACGTTGGATCATATCTTTTCGCTTTTGTGCCTCGGCTGGTGTTTCTTCTTGAACCTTGCCATCACCTAACAATCTAGCTTTCGTTTCTTGCATATATTGACGAACACTAGGCTCATCACCATCACCTTGTGGTGCATCCCATGAATAATGACCGCCATTTCCATCTATCGCATCAGGCGCACCATCTCTCCAACGTTCGCCGTTTGCCTCGCCAGCATACCAAGCAACAAATGCGCCCTCTACACCATAGCGTTGTACATATTGTCCAAGTTTAAATGCAGCAACTTTCTTTTGTGCCTCTGGGTCTGATATATCAGCACCAGCAAGTCCAGCCTCTTTACTCCATTCAGGCCAATTTTTAGGCATGATTTGGAATAACCCATACGCACCAGTTCTAGCATTAACTGCCCCAGCGTTACCGCTACTTTCTTGACCCATTACTGCATTCATAACATCTTGAACGCTTGCATTAGATGCATTAGTACCAGCAACTTTACCAAAGCCACTTGTGAATAACTTATCTGTAACTTTGGTTAATAGGTCAGGGTCATTAGGGTCAAACTCACCAATGATACTATCAATCTTGCTATCGTCTGATGTAGCTAATACCATTGATGCATTACGCACCTTTTGACGATAACCCATGATTTTTTCTTCATCGATTAAGCCTGACATAGCAGCTTGATTGATAACCTTACTAGCACCATCTAAATCATCATCAGCCATTTTCTTTTCAATCATGGTTGTTGCAATGTTTTGTTGTGCTCTCTTTACTTGTAATCGTATAGTGTTTTCATCGTAACCAAGATTAGATAATTGTGCTGCTACACTACCGCTCACTTGTTTCATGGCATCATCGAATGCATCAGGGCTCGCATTTACTACCGCATTATTAGATATGTTCTGTACATTCATATCTAGTGCTTTCATAGCACTATCTTCAAATTGACCTCGTACAAACTTATTGATCGTGTTTGTAGTGTTAGTCATATCATTATCTACAACTTTATTAAAAGCATTGACCGCATCATTGAATTTAAAGCCATATTTCTCGGATATAATCTGCCTTGCTCGTTTCTCTTGGTTCTGATAATCAAGTGGAATAGTCAAGGCATTTTCGCCCTTTCGGTTCATAGCACCATTATCAGGGTTATATAACCAATCATTCATCATAGCATTGTATTCGTTTGTTGCATTTACAACATCGGTCATTTCCTTTTGCTTTTGTATTGTAAGCATCGTGTTGCCTAAATCACCAATGGCTTTTGTGAGGTTATCCATGCCTTGTGTGTTGCCACCATAAGCCATTTCATTTATGTTAGCTTGCACACCGCCATTGACTGTGTTTAAGCGTTGATTACTATCATAGCCTATTAACTTCATTAGATACCCCACCTATTATTTCTAATAGCACCTTTGGTTACGAATTTCATCTTAGGCATACCAGCAGCTTTTAATGCATCATTAGGTGGTTTGTAATAGTTATTACCACTACCTACATTTTGGCTTGCATATTGTTGTTTTAAACCATAGATACTAGATGCACCACTTAATATCGTACCTAGCATTGCCATTCTACTTTGTGATTTAGCGTTACTTGCCGCTGCACGTGCGGTGCTTGCCTCGTTGCGGTAGTTCATGCCATTAAGATATTCATTATAAATACTGTTATTTTTGTTCGTTTCCCAATTTTGAATATCCTTGTTGTACTCGTCATAGCTAGATGCCATTAACTGTAATGGTGTACCAGCCATCATCAAACCGCCTGCACCAGTTTCTGCCGTGTTTTGCCCTTGGATAAGTCGCATCTTATCGGACATTTTGTCTCGCTCTTGCAAGGCTTGGTCTGCAATTTGTTGCTGCTTGCGATCACTTATACGTGCGTTAGCCTCTGCTACCCTTGCTTGTTGATTGTACATTGCAGCTTGCGCTCTCCCTTGTTGGTGTTGTGTAAACAATGTACCAACCATACTTGCTGCGGTTAATGCAATAGGGTTACACATTCGCATCCCCCTTTCTCAATGTGAATAAAACCATATCCCCATCGTTAATATCGTAATGAATAACCGCACCTAAAGATTTTAGCCATCTAATAGTGCGGTGATTTTCTCTGTGTATGTAATTAAAAAGTACTTTCCTAGTTTGTAACCATTCACGAATGATATTTCTACTAACTTTTATGAATTGTTTCTGTAGTGTCAAACTACGTTCAAAATCTTTACTCCCCAAAAAGTAAATGCAATACATCCCATTTAATGATGTGTTCGATACCCCATAGACACATAATGGTTTATCATTATCAATTACAATTCGACTTTGATAATCTTCCCCAAGAATATCGTTTACAAATTCATTTTCTCCATAGTTTGAATTTTTTCGATTGATATATTTAACCTCTAAGGCATCTATCGAACGTAAGTTGATGTATAACTCACGAATTAACGAAACGTGCTTAGATGGGTTAATATCACATTCCATGAACATTTGGGAAACCACCACCAATTTCTACCTCTCTTGTAACCGCTAATAGGTTAAATGGGAAAGGTTTTGAGTGTTTTATACAGATTTCTGTGTTAGTATTAACACTTGTTGCAATCTTCGGTATCACTATTGCAGTATCACCAGTAAATAGTGATTTAGGTTTCATGATCAAATCATCTGCATCTTCAAACGTTCGACCTACGCTACCACCATACGAACGATACAATCTCAATGCAACTCGTGTTATAGTAACCAATCTGCATTGTAGTGTGCCATCGTTTATTTGTTGCTCTACGCTAGGTATTTTGATTTTAGTAGTATAAGGTAAGCCAACAGTAATTACATTTGCTTTACCATCTAATTTAATAACCCCAGTTGGTGGTACTACCCTAGATGGCATTTGTTGTCCATCAACTACTATGTCTACCATTTGTCCAACTAGATGAGGTGCGTTGATGTAATCAGTCTTAATAGAATTAGCGACTTTAACATAGCAATCTAGGAACACATCGGAGTTATCCTCTGTGTAAAGTGGAATACTACGTTCAATACATTTCACACTCTTGTTATTAATCAAACGATCTATTACAAAATAGATTGTGTCTTGTTCACCCTCGGCTACACTTTCAACATATCGGTACTTGCCATTAGTAACAAAGTGCGACCAACCATATACCTTTTGTTCAGGTATGTAGGTTAAACAGTTAAGTTGTCCATCATCTCGAACATAGTAAATGATTGAGTCAGGGTCTTGTGCATATGCACTCGTTACCGCCACATGACCTTTTACTAAAGTCTTAACGAATAGTGTAAGGTCTTGCCCTGTGTAGTTATCGCTCTCATAGCTATAACCCATATCACGAACAGTACCGCCACGCTCTTGAACGAACACACATCTATTACCGATAAACTGTGGTTCACATTTCAGCGCACCACGTTGTGTTTGTGTTTTAAGGTAACAGTTAGTAGGTGTGATAGTCTTACTACCATCTACTATCCATTCATTACCGCTTGTAAGCACTATCAAGTCATTAGCTGGTACAAGGTGTCTAATCTCGTACATCTTACGATTGATAACAGGCAATGTGATTGCACTATCATCTGTAATCGTACCGCCTACCTTTTCAACCCCAAAGTTAGGATAATCACCAGTTCTACTAAACCAAATGAAGTTAGGCTTGCTATCAGTTGCAGCTACCACAAATCGGTCTTGATAGAATGTACATAATTTTGGATAACCTTTGCCTTTATTCCAACTCCCAAGTTTCCATTGATAACTAGGCTCGCCCTCTTTAACACCACTTAGGATGTTTACTTTTGCACTCTTTGCATTGGCTACTTCTGTAACCTCAACCACTCCATATTGAGTGAATGGCATGATTGATAAATCACAGTTGATTGCTCCATCTTTAATATCCGATACGTATTTAAGCCTTGCTCCAGCATCTATCTTACCTGTATCAGTTACGTTGTAGTCGTTCTTAGAAGTATATGTTCTATAATCTTTCCACGTTTGACCGTCATTGTTAGAAATTTGTAGCTTAACAGTACCTTCCCATGTGCCATGCGTTGTGAATTTCCATGACAATTCAGTATCAGTACTATAAGAACTAACATTGTAATTGATATTGTTATATGTCTTTCCTTTTGACAATACAACTAACCCATGTTTTACTTTTTTCTCGACAACCTCACCAGCGGACTTTGTGTGTACCGCCTCTACATAGTAGGCAATTTGAATTACACTACCTACCATATCTTGTGTGAAGAGGTCTTTTGTAGATGTGATCGTATCGCCATTAACAGTAAGTGTATGGCCATTATCGGTGTTGATTTCATCATAAGGTTGTTCGGTTAGCTTGTATGCACTCATTCGCCAGTCGGTATCACTATATCGTGATAGCGTTTGAATAGGGTACTTACCACTACAAATGAACATCACATCGCCACTTTGAACACAATTCAATTCACCAATAATATCAGATTCAAACGGTGTTTCCACTTCAACATTCGTATACACACCATTTCGCCACACTCTAACATACATATCACCAAATTCTAACATGAATGATTGATTTTGATTTGTCGTAAATTCAAATAATCTAACTGGTTTATCATGATATTTAGCATATCCAATAAACTGTGAACCTTGCCTACGTGCCACCGCACCATAGGGTCTAATGACTGCATTTTCAGCAAGGAGCAATGCACTTTTATATTGTTCAAGGTCAAATCGACTAGATACGTCAGGCGATACCTCACCTGTAGTAAATGCGACTTGCCCTATATATAGAGGTTGCATATCACCATCTCCTTGCTTTTAAATAGCCACTAACATAAGGCATATCTAACTTTCGCTCTTTAGCACTCATGGACTTAGCCTCTTGGATAGCTGCTTGATATAGCTTATATGCTTGGTCAAATAAACCAGTATTACCAGTTAATGGCATGGCTAAGTCAGATGCCATCTTACACACTAATGCTTTAACGAATATAGGGTTCATTACATCAGCATCGGTAATATCGTACACATAATCAATGTGCATCAATGGTACATCAGATACGATGTACTTTGTATTGTTATCAGTCAAATAAACATCATATTCACGTTGCTTTTCCGCTCGGTATCGTTCACCCTGTGGAATAACTGCAAGAATGCGAACACACTTTTCAGGATATGCATACACATAACCCCAACCATCTATCTTATGCTCAGATAGTACCGCTCGTTCACGCTTTCGTGCAAAGTTCCATTCAAACTGCTCTAACAATACTCTGCGTGTTAGATCATAATGCAATCGACATTGTCTAGCAGGTTCTGTTTCTTCCGTCATAGAACGAATGCGACCAGCATTGATAAGAGATAATGCTTGATTGCAAATATCAGTAGGTGTCATTTGTTCCACCTTTCTATAAAAAAAGAGGGATGCATAAGCACCCCTCGTTCAATTATTCAGCAGTTTCTTCCGCTTTCTTGCCTTTAGCTTTTGCCTTTGGCTTTTCTTCTGTAGAGTCAGTTGGTTCTTCGTCTACATCAGCAGTTTCTTCTGCACCAACAGTTTCAAACAAATCTTTGAAGTAGTCTTTGTCATATTCGGACACTTCTTCTTTTGTAAGTTCTACTGTTTGTCCTTCTTCAATTAAACCCTTTGTATTGTGATACAAAGTTACTTTTGCGATATATTCCATGTTAGCCACCTTATTTAATGTTAATACCACTTGTTAAGAATGCGGAGATAGTACCGCCAGTCATATTGTTTGCATTAATTCTAATGTACTTCTTGCCACCATTAGCTAAACGCACTTTGTATTCTGTACCAGCTGGTGCATTAGCTACCATTGTAATGCCATGCAACAATACCGCATCAGCCATATTATCTTTATCAGATGTATACACGTTAAACAACGGTGTTCCAGTAACTGTTTTGTCAACACGAATTACAAGGAATAAGTTAGGGTCTGCATCGCCACCATTACCATTCATCACTACATCAGAGTTAGTGTTAGCTGCAATGTCTTTTTTCCAAAAAAATGTATTTTGAGTATCAATAATCATATATGTTTATCCCCCTATTAATTAAGCAGTAACACGTGCTTCTGTGGAAAGCAAAGCATCGATTTTACGTACTGGAATGCCGTTAGCACGTGTAACCATTTTACCCATTTCCATATCTTCTGTGATTGTAGAACCATGTACTTTGTTCTTTTGTAAACGTAAGAATGTACGCAATTCTTGGTTCATGTACCATACTGGACGGCAACCAGTAAGAGATTGCATTCGTTCTTCTGCACGGATCATTAAGTTAATCAAGTTAGGGCCTGCGGAAATATCTTCCTTGATTTGTTTCATATCGATATTTGCGATACGTACTACATAGCGCCAATCACGAACGCACAAACCGATGTTTTGTTCAAAGTGAGTGCGATATGCCTCGAATAAAGAGCCATCAGGCTTAGTGATTGTTGTTCTACCTTTATCTTCTTGTTGTAAGCCAGCCTCTGTACCACGTGGATAAATACCATGTACAGTAAGAGGACCCCAACCTACAAGCCACATGGATGCAAGGTTTGCAGTACCACCAGCATCGATAATGTTTTTAGCGCTATCAGCTTTCTTAGTTTCTAATGTATTGAAACGTGCGGATAAACCAACGAATTTTTCAGGTGTGCTTTCGTCGCCGTAGAAAATAGTACGTGCGATTTCTTGACCCATAGCCTCAACAAATGCAGCATCTTCTGTGGCACGGAATGCTACAGGGTCATTAGACAATTTAACCAACTTAGCATCTACTTCGGAGTAAGCCTCCAACATACCGCATGTGTCGGTAATTTGTTTTGTAGTAGATTTGCTAGGTTGTACACCGCCATAAAGCATTCGCCACGTAGCCTCAGGCAAGCCAGTACGTACAGTTGTTTTGTTGGATGTACCATCGTTACATTCAATCATTGTCATATCTTGAATAATTTCGTTAGATTGGTTTAATTGTTCGATGATTTGTGCGATTTTTCCGTTAGGATCCATACGCTTTTGCAAATCAATTAAAGTAGGGTTTTGTGTTCCGATTGTAGCCATTAATTATTTTCTCCTTTTTACTTGAACATACTTGGATACAAATTACGTCTAATTGCATCTTCTGACTGCGTACTGCCAGTTGGTTGACCGCCACCAGCGTTATTATCTTCTGCAGCCATATCAGCGATTTTTTCAAACATTTGGATAACCTCAATACGATTACCCAAGCCATTTTCAGCTAATACTTCACGAATGTTAGGAATTGTCTTTTCAATCAACTCCACACCAGTTGCTGCTTTTTGTACGGTTGCATCGTATTTGTTACCCAACACCTCTTCGGTGTGTTTTCTGTACCCCTCATACTGCTCAACTAAAGCCTCTTGTTTTTTAGTTTCATAAGCAGTTACAAGGTCAGTTGCATACTTTTCACCAAATTTAGCCATTTCTACCGCTTGCTCTTGTGTAGCACCTACACCATTTAGCAATTTAGAAAACTCATCTGCGATTGTTTGGTCTACTTCGCCACTTTCAAACGCTTGTGAGAAATCATATGTAATTGGCTCTTGCGTTGTAGGCTCTACAGATGGCTCTTGTTGTGTTGGTTTAGTTGGCGGTTCTTGATTTCCGCCCAAGATAGTACTTTGCGGTTCTTGTGGTGTTCCACTATTTGCACTCGTTGTGTTATCATTCGTGCCTTGTGTTAAATCATCTGCCATAGTTATTCACCTTTTTCTTCTAAATCTTTAAATAGTTTTTGTTGATTGATATATTCCAGTTGTGCTTGATGGTATTTCTTTACACCCTCTACACCATCACCAATAGCACCAAGCATTTGCATATACGTTATTCCTACGCTCCGCCTACCCTCGTTAAAATAAGTTTCAGAGTTACCAGTAAATGAACGTTTTAAAATACCTGTATGGTCAAAAATTCGACAAAAAAACCACCTACCCAGTTCAGTACTGAGTACGTGGTTCAAAGCGTCTACATCACGCTCTCTCATATAATCTTTTACTTTTTTCATCTACACCCCCATACCCATTAACTGTTGCATTACTGGGTTTCCGTCATTGGCTGCATCTGTTGCTTGTTTAGCTGCTCCAGCCATTTGAGGTGCTAATTGTGCTATTTGTAATGCTTGTGCTTGTTCCTCTTGCTCTTGTTGTGCCTGTTGTTGTTGCTCAATGATTTGTTGATACTCATCATTAGAACGAATAACCCTAGCTGGTACACCAAGATTTACACCGTATATGTCAGCTGCCTCTTCAAAGTTGAATTTCTGAACGATATTCGCATTACCCTGTGCTAATGACATAATGAAAGCATAGTACTGTTCGATATTCACCAAAGACGACATTTTCTGTGCTTGCGCTAACGGAGATATGTATTCAATCTTTACATCCATTCCATTTAGCATTTCAGCAGTTTGTTCATCGATTGGTGGAAATATTCCAGCCCTATCTAAGATGCCATAAGTACGCTCAATGATAGGATTTAGAAACTCACTTTGTAAGCGTTCGACCACAGGCCCTAACTGTTGCATCTTTTCTTGTGTACGCTCCATAACCTCACGTGCGGTCATTTGTCCAGCATCTAGGTTATCTAGCATTAAGAATAGGTCAGCACTATAGGCACGTTTTATACTTTCAGATACGAATTGTATCTTAGCCTGTACGTTGGCCACATCAATGCCTACATTGAATATTGGTTCAACCTTACCGCCAGTATCAACTTCCGTTACACCGCCCGGAAAAAGATTAACACTACCGATTACATCAGATGTAGCACTCATAGGTGGTTTAATACCTAATTCGATAGCAGTTACTAAGTCTTTTTCAAGCAACTGTAACATCTGTGCATCTGACTGTGCGAACCATGCACAACCTTTACCATAACCACTTAGATCATGAGTGGTATGTCTAGCAATAGGAATAGACCACTCCTCAAAGCCACTATGTCTTAATACTTCATCGGTGTTGCTATCCTCTACCCAGTAGATAGAGGAATAAGGCATATTCTTATTGCCTAGTTTTCCGTTGCGGTCTTTGTTTGGCATTACCAACCAACATACAACGTGGTTACTTGCATTACCTTTGCCATCATCGTATGCACGTTTCACTTTTTCAGGGCAAGCATTATAACCAAACTCTTCTACAAGTTGGTCTGCGGTCATTCGGTATTTTCTACCAAATGTATTTACATCACCATTGCTACCACACTCTAATGCGTATGTACCAATAGGATAAGATGTAAACCTAACACCAGTTTTTGCATCTGGCATGATTGACATAGGTGCTTGACCAAATGGCAACTCCATATAGGTTTGATGCACTGTATTGTAAAAGTTAGATTTAGCGAATACTGCATATAGTATCTCTTCTCGTTCATCCAACACTTCACTCACTTGGCTATTAGCTGCTAGTTCAGCATTTTCTAACGTCAGCTTGAACCACTTTCTACTAGGTGGTGTCATGCCGCTCATTACACCTGATGCGAATATTTGGCAACTTTCCCAAGCAACACCATTATTAATCTTATCGGTGTATACCTTTGATTGGTCTTGCTCATCATCAAATAGCCCAAGAAAAGGTAGCTGATAATCTCTAATATCTTTCCACTTCTGAATGTACTTTTGACGATTATTGAACATAGCATTAAACTTCGCCTTAATCTTCGTGTAATCACGTTTCTTAGGCTCTGTATTTGTTGGTTGCCTTGCAAGCGTTGACAGGATTGTTCCTTGCATATCTAACCCCCTAATGTGTTCTTAGTGCCAGTCGTTGCGGTAGATAAGATTGTACTATCAAAACCCTTTTTACCTTTTCGCTTTTTTGCAAACCACTCTTCACCAGTTGTTGTTGTAGTAGCATCATCAGTTTGTACCGTTGGCGCTGGTGCTGGTGTCGGTGTATCAGGCACTTTGTTTCTTAACATGCACATTTAATCACCCCTTATCTTTTAAATGGATCATACTCCGTATTAGCATGAACCCTATTTCCAACATTCACTTTTTTAGTGACCCTGAATGCAAAGGTCAAGGCTAATGCATCGCCCTTATTCGGTGATGGTAAGCCACGTTCTTTCATGTCCTTTTTGCTTTCAAGTTGTATTCGACCATTCTTATCTATGATAGCCTCAGGCCCTACAATATCATCGTAGAGTGCTTGGTCATTAGGTGGAATAGAACCGCCCTCTTTTAGCCATTCTTTCATTTCACCCCACATATATGCACGCATATTGAGATACATATTATTAGGACTAGCGCCACCAAAAGCTACTAGCCGCCATCGTCTACCCATCGACTTACCTATGCTGTAAATTCCTGTTCCGTACCCTTGGTCTATGAATACTGCATCAGCTTTGTATTCGTCCTCAAACTGTGCAATGAGATTTGCCATTCGCATATCATCGTCATTCTTTTCAATGGTTGCGAGGCATTTCATGTAATAGCCGTTACGCATTACGATTTCTAATGTATCTCCACCAGTCCATGCAGGGTCAACACCAATGATTGTTGATAAATTGCTGAATTGTCCAACTTTGTAGTTTCGTTTCTGTGCCTCATCGGCTATTGATGCGGAGATAAACTGTGTATCAGACGAACTAGGGAATATACCTCTAACACGAACTTTCACAAAATCGCTATCCTCTCCGTAAAGTTCTACCCATTCATTAAGCACCGCTTTGTTTGAAACCTTAACAGTCCGACTGTCAATTTGTTCTGTATGCCAGAAATTTCGGTATCGCCTAAAGCACTCTCTAAACCTACCGCTATTTTTGGTAGGGTTACCAAAGGCGCACCATATTATTTCTGTTTCCTTATCCGTCAAAGCACCCTCAGCTACTTCCCAAATGATGTCTGCTATAGAAGATGCCTCATCAAATATAATAAGTATTCGATTGCCTTGATTGTGTAGACCGGCGAACGCATCAGGGTTACTTTCTGACCACGGAATAGCATCTATCCGCCATGTTTTCTCATACTTTTTATCAGCACTAAACAGTGCAGTAGCTGTATAAACAAACAACTCCTTAGCTATAAATAGGTTGTACCATTTACTTAACTCAGACCATGTCTTAGAAGACAACTGCTTTTCAGTATTAGCGGTTACTACACCTCTTGTATTTTCATGTGTAGCCATAGCAAACAGAATAAGAAATGATACTAATGTTGACTTCCCAATGCCATGACCTGATGCGATTGCTATTTTTATTGCTTTTGAAAGGCTTTTGCCTTTCTTTAATTCATCACCAATCTTTTTTAAGATTTTAATTTGCCATTCATCTGGCCCATTAAACTTTTCAAGTGGTGTTCCTTTTTCGCCCCAAGGAAAAGCGAAGTATACAAAACCTAATGGATCATGAGTGAACGAACCCAACGCATCAATCAGTTGTGCCTTGTTGTACTTCATCTGATTTCACCCTTGCTTGTTTCATTCGGTCTGATATATCAATCTCTATTTCTGCATCCAACTTAACCTTATCGGTAAATAACATATGTCTTTTACCTAACAGTTCAGCTGCTTTCGTTTTATCGGCAACAGATACATCTAAGCCAAACGCATCTTTTTCTTCACCACGCACAACCCTAGTCAAGTATTCCAGTACTTCATCAGCCGTTGCGATTGTGTCTTTGCTGCGCTCATCCATGATTGCATCTATATATTGGCGTACCTTAGGTTTTCTTAGCATTTTGCTAGCTGTTACACTTGCCGTCTTTTCTGAATATCCAGCAGTAATTGCACTTTGTGTTCCATTGGTGGTCTTAACGTATTCATCAGCGAATATGCGTTCTTTCTTAGTTAGTTTTTGTGCTAATTCTTCAATATTCGTCAATGTTACTCACCACCTTTATATGTTCTAACTAAAAATAGCAGTACTTCATGTTGCTTAGTACTGCTATACTCACTTTCTTTTTTATAGAGTTGTCCTTGTTTAAATGTTTTGCCCTTTTTGTACTTTTCAGGGAATGTTAGTTTGTACTCTTCCTCAGTGTACATTCGACTGACTATGTATACCTTACAAGGCTTATCATATTTGCTCCATGATTGCCTTGTATCTACAACGTACCGCCTACCATTCATCCGTAATGCGGTTAATAGCTTTCTTATTGTTGGTTGATAATTCACACCCAACACCACACTATGGCCATTGCGATTAACACCGCACACAGAATAGCTAAATAATCAATGATAGTCAGTAAGCTATCCCCACGATGTTCATAAGCATATTTAGCTTTAGCCTGTAGGTCTTTATTGTTCAAGTCCTTGGCTGCTTGTTTGAATAGCTTTCTATCTGCAATGAATTGTTTAATTGCTTTAATCATTTAAGCACTTCGCCACCTTTCCTTTTTAACTTGCCATGTGATCTAACACATAAACCACATAAATTTTTACTTGCACTACCATGTGTAATATATGTTTGACACCTGCCATTGTATTCAATTGTTTTGGCAGTACATATGCCATGCTTGTCATTGTTTAGACAATGTTTTCTATCGCAATGTATCTGTGTCATTCTTACACCCCTCTGATAGATTTATACAAAAAATGAGATATATCCACGCAGATATACCTCATTATGTGATAGTTTTATTCATTTTTATTGTGTTGATTATTCAAAACCGAAGTTATACCATCGCTCTCTTGTCGATGTAACACATAGGAATTAGTATTTCTTCTAAAACTCTATATCGTATTAAGTACCTAGGAAACAAATATAACTCCAGTTTTCAACAATCACTCAAAATTGTATACCGCACAATTAAAGCCTCAGCACGTTCTAACCTTTGTTAAAACGCAAATGCGGTACACACTTTTCAACAATCATTACACACTCAATACCAACAACTAACTATAATGAATCGTACTTGTGTTAGGTTAAGTAACAATAGAATATATGACTAATCTTTGGAGGCCCAGTTAGTTGTCAGTATTCAATATGTAAGAACCAATTAGGGTAGGTTCGTATTTAAATCGTATAAGCTATGTTGAAAATATTCGACCTACCCATATCAGTTTTGCAGTAATTTTTACAGGTTTTCTCTTAACATATACTTTAGTTGAAATTAGAAAAATGTATTGTTTTTCACTCATTAATCAATATATGGTTGCGCTGCTACTCTGTGTCCATCGATGAATTGTCCTACACCACATTTCACCCATATACAACAAAGGCGCACTCTTATGTGGGTGCGCTTGTTGTTGTGTTTTGATTTACCTTTACAAGGAAAGAGTGAGTAAAGTCGCTTAGTGGCAACTTCTACATATATATTATACCTAATAGCAAACTATAGGTATACGGACATTTACAGACATTTACAGACATTATAGGACAAGTTTTTGTCCAAATTCCAGCAACGCTTTCTGCTTGTATCTCTTCGCCTGTTTCGTAGAATAACACCCTATCATTTTATAAGCATCCTCTGTTGTATTGTTAAGCACAAATTCATAACGCAAGATGATTGCTCCCAGCTTTTCATCTAGTGCATCTATCTTAGTGATCGCATCGCATTTTAACTTTGATAACTCATCAATTCGCTTATCACGTTCTGCGACTGTGTCCATAAATCTTGATACACTAACCTCTAAGCCTTGCGGAGTACCGCCACCTGTAACCCTATCCTTACTGTAATCAATCGCACCTATCGATGTAAGGTTTGCTCGTAGTTGATTGATTTCTTCCTTAATAGATGCTATCTGTACATCAATCAACTTAACTGGTTGTAGATATTCAACCGCCTTTTCTATTAGTTGTTTTTCGTCATATTCTCCCAATCACTCCACCTCACTCTTTAAACGCTAGTTCCGCACATCCCCAAACAACAGGTCTATCAGATATTACATTGCTCCAAGATGTCTTTCCATCACGCCATGTATACACTTTTCCATCTTTATATTCGGCAAAATATCTACACTTCCATACTTCATTAATACTATCTCTTACAAATACAGGTGTATCAACTTCTACTTTCGACCAATCAATAATACCTAATTCTTTTGCAATGTCTAAAATTCCACATCTATCTATATTAGGCATTATTTCTGCTATTGTATCAACACTCTTAGTAAGTCCACCACTCATTACATCTAATATATCATCAATCATAGCTGGCTCTTTTTTTGTTAAGAACACACATCCACTAATATCCTTAGCATAATACCGCCAGCCATCATCATATAGTTTTTTAAGCAGCCACTTTATACCTTGTTCATCTGTGATCATACTGTACCCACGCTCCTCTATCCTCATTCCATCTAAATTCAACTACATCATATAGTTCAAAATCATCTATGTTTTCACTTACTTTACCGATATAGAACACATCTTCTTCACTCTCTACCGCAAGCTGGCATAAGAAATCAAATGCATCATGATAACTTTGAGGTGCGATGTAAAAGTCGGAGTGTTCAACGTAACCGCTATAAGCTGTTTTCCACATATCCGCCACTCAACGCATTATAAACTTTATGCTTTATATCAAGTCTTACGCTATCAACAAAGAAATCTAATCTTATACAATTCTCTAATTCAAACATTGTCGATAATTTAGTTATAGTTTTATTAGAAATCTTATATTTAATTTTTACGCTACCATCATTTACTTCTATATCAGGCTTAATAATGGTATCTGCTACAACTATAGTTAAAGCACTAGATAGCAATTCTAAATTAACCCTACTCATACTCACCTCTTATGATAGGGCGGATATTTCACCGCCCATATCCTCTACTTAATCACTATGTACATTAACATTACAGATAATGCAACAAAAACTACCATGATTGTACCAATAGCAAAACATACAAGTGGTTTTAGTGCTTTTCGCTCGCTTTCTTTCCGTTTACGTTCAAATTCAAGCCACCGCAACAAATCTTCTTTCGTTTTTATGCTAGTACTTCTTCTAGGACTACACATTATTTATCCTTTTCTGTAATCAATATGATTTCATCGGTGTCCAAATCAACAGATACTCTTGTTACACAAAGCAATTCATTATTAACAAGAACACTAACTCCACTTTCACTATACTTTTCATCGATTAGTTCTTTAATTTCTGACCATTCCATATTATCTACTCGCTTTCAATTTACTCATAAGCATTGTTGCTACTGCTATTTTTTCGCATCAACACATTTATTTTCCTGTACTTCCATAACCACCAGCACCACGTTCTGTTTCGCTTAAATCGTCAACCGTTACAACATCAACTAACGCAATTGGTACGATTACTAATTGTGCGATGCGATCACCTCTAAATATCATGTAATCGCTACAAGATACATTTTCATATGCAATACTCAATTCGCCTCTATAGTCAGCATCAATAACACCTACACTATTGGCACATCTCAATGGTGTTTTGCTCATGCTACTTCGTGGCACAAGCAACCCCATGTGTCCTTTCGGTATCTCTACCGCTACCCCTAAAGGAATTTTCTTTTGACTATCAGCAGGCACTTTGATGTGAAATGGACAATACAGGTCTAAGCCAGCTGCATCTTCACTACCTCTTGTTGGTAGTTGTGCATATTCACTAACCAACTTTACTTTCATTTGCTCCATCAAAATTCCACTCCTAACATCATCAACGCACGTTTGACTGTTTTATAATCTGCACCAACTTGATAACTGATTGCCCTTAATGACATTCCACTACTATACATTTTTAATAATGAATTTCCATCTAAATCACTTACACGTGTATATGTTTTCTGTGGTTTTGTTCCTTTCAAACCTAAACAACACAACGCTCTACCAGCACTTATGTTTCCATATACACACGCTGCTAGCGCTAACCAATTAAGGTTATTATCAGGCACAAACTCACTCATATTAACCGCCATTCTCGTTACTCCATTCACTTTCCTTATAGATACGGAAGAAATCATCCGCACTTAACACCACTAACCAAGGTTTATTACTCTTTTTCCAAGCCACTATAGGTATATCGCCATTATCACCTTGTATTGCATCATGTTCTGCTTGTTCATATGCTTTACGTACATTCAAGTTTTCAACAAATTTGACTTCTTGATGTACGTTAGGCAGTCCAACACAATCGCTGGCATCACCTGTATTACCACAATATTGTGCAGTTCTACGGACTTTATCGAACCCATGCGACCTACACACATCTCGCCACATTCGTTCGCCACGTTTCCCTTTATCCTTGCTATTTATCGGCATTATCTATTCACCCATTTCATACACCCAATTCTCATGTAGTATTCCTTTTCTTTTTCGTTCAACTTAACAGAACCTTTTATTCGTTTTGCTCTTTTTACAAAACCACCAAACTCATAAATACTACCTCTACAATCAAATGTATCTATTTCATCGATTAAAATTAAACCAGCATCACCAAGCATTTTATCGATTACTTCATAGTGATCATCATACAAATCTCTAGGTACTGCATAATACAAATACATAACATTGTGATTGTCATGGTAACGTGCTTTCTTAAAATCATTTTTGAAATCGTTTATATCTGTTTTGATTTCAACTTCTGTTAAGTGCAAGGTGTTCAAATTGAAGTAGATGAAGTCAGCCTCATAAGGTGGCTTTCCGCTATCCCTCATCAACACGTTGGGTATGCATATATTTTTGAGAAACAGATGATACCCTAATGCATCTTGAACATCTCGTTCTGTCATTCACTCACCCCTCTACATATTGTTCACATCGTTTTAAAATATCTTTTACTAATTCCAACGGAATATTTGACCTTGTGTTATATCGATTACCATTACTTTTTAAGTCTGCCCATCGTAAATTAGACTTTATATTGTCATTTAATAACTTTAAATCGATATTACTACCAAATTTAGTTGGTTTCTTAACTGGGTAATCGTAGTTGTTGTAATAGGTTAAATTCTCATAAGGAACATCGAACCCTATTACATTTTTGATGTATTCCCATATCCGTCCATATGCTGGGTTTTCAATCACGAATACTTTAGGTTGATACCGCTCAATGATTTTCAATGTGTTGTATATGCACATCTCACCATTGATACGTGTTAGAAATGACTTATCATACTTGAATTGGTAGTTTTCATAATCAATGTGATTTCTGATTGTGAATTTACTCCCTTGCTCATATTCACCAAATAGATTGATTGTCATATCCTTTTCTTGTTTCCAACACGCATTACCACCTTTCATAGCACTTGCCACGCTCCAGCTTTCACAAGGTGGACTAGCTAGAATAACATCAGGTCTATCTAGTCCATCTAGTGTTTCCCATAGTGCATTTGGTTTATGTAGCATATTAACTGCAAGGTCTTGGTTGATACACGCATCACCAATTCCTATTGATGTAATCGTGTGTTGCCCCCCCATATTCACGTTATATTCATCTACCGCTTGACGATAGCAGCCGTTGCCATCATCAAACAGCCCCCATATATGCATTCTACGCTACCTCTCCGTGTTCGCACTCCTCACATCGTGCTTTCAATTTTAATCTCCCTTTACTATGCGCCATATGTTCGTTTCACCGCTCATTGAGTGTGCATCATATTCAAGTAGCCACTTTAAACAATGCCGCCCGTGCTTAAATCTATCTGGCTTATTTCTAGGCCCCGGACTTGCATAAGTTACCGCTTCAACCCATTCACAATGCGCTTCGTATGTATACCACGGATACATAAGGCAATAGGCTTTTATGTATTGTTGTTTACGTTTCCTTTGTACTAATTCCATCTTCTACGACTTCCTCACATTCAATTAAGCACGTAATAGGTGATACCGAAACATTTACATTTGAAAATACGTCTTTAAAAGTAATTACCTTTGTATTTCCATAATCAATATTGCTTATTGCTTCATTGTATGCTTCCATGTCAGAAAGGTTTCTGTATTTACCTTTAAACGAATCTGTTTGATATCTTCTAGTCGCACCGTTCATAAATACTGTTATTTGTAACATATTTGCTCCTCACTTTTAAAAAATACTAACCAAACCGTTTTACCGCGCCGTTGTCCTAAAATTGGTTCAACCGGCAATAATGGTCTCACTTTTGGCAACGTTATTTGTTCTTCATTCCATTTGAATATTAAAGTTCCATTTTTCTTTAATACTCGCCAACATTCCGCAAAGCCTTGTTTTATATCCTCTTTCCAGTCCGGCCCCAACCGCCCGTATTTTAAAGCTAAAAATGATTTATCACCAGCACTAACCAAATGCGGCGGATCAAACACAACTAAATAAAACGTTTCATCTTCAAAAGGCATTTTCCGGAAATCTGCAACAATATCCGGTTTTACAATTAGCCTTCTACCGTCGCAAAGAGTTGTGTTTTCCGTTCTGTTATCCATGTAAACCGTTTCTTCATGTTCTCTATCAAACCAGAACATTTTAGAACCACAACACGCATCTAATATTTTCATAACGCGCCTTTTTTAATCATTTCCATTAAGCCGGTAGCGATTACCGCTAACGCAAAACTTGATACAAATAACCCTAATACGGTATTTCCGGCGATGTTAAATAACCCCAATAACCACAACACCGCAGAAACGGTAAATGCCAAACCTAAAATTTTTGCTAATAACGCGATTACTACATAAACCACTAACGCGAATTTATTCATTTTCATTCTCCTTATTTTCAAAAGGGTTTATCGTTTCAAACACCACAAAAGAGGTATTATTGTACCCGTGGCGTTCTTCCCATTTGCGAAACACTGCGGTTAATTCTTCTTGTAATTCATCTATATGTTCTTGTTTTACATCTAGTAGATAATCTTCCGACCACTCCGCTATTTCATTGTCAAGATCATATTCAACAATATCTTCAATTACACTGTCTGCACGAACAGTTGGAACATAGTAATATGGATTCCCAACTCTAACTTTTTGTACTTCCACATCTGGATAAATTTTCGCAAAATCATTAACCGCATCCTCCATGCTTTTTTGTGGATATCCTACATAACCACCAAAACAACAGCACCACTCATTCTCGTTTTTTACTAGCATTTTACCCCTCCTATTAGAACGGAAGATTTTCATCGTTCCCTTTATCATCTGCAAAATTGTCAAAATTACTTTCGGTTGCCGTATCATTCAATGCGGATACACCAACGAAACTAGCGATTACTTCCGTAACGTATTTCTTTTGTCCGTTGCTATCTTCATAAGAGCGTGTTTGAATACGCCCCTCTACAAATAAGCGGTTTCCCTTACGGTAGTTGCCTACTGCTTCGCCCAGCTTTCCCCACGCAACACAATTAACGAAAGCAGTTTGTTCTTTTGTTTCATTTGTTGCGCTATCAACATAAGTATTGCTTGCCGCCACCGTAAAAGTTGCCACCGCACGGCCAGATTGTGTATAACGCACTTCTGGATCACGTGCTAAATTACCTAAAATTTGTACTGTATTCATTCGTTACTCCTTTAAATCTTTTGTTCGATGCACATCTTACCTTTATAGATACGCATCATTTCTTCTAAATTTGAAAAGGTTCTTGCATCCGCTTTCATAATCATTTGCATCTGTTGAGTTGCCTCTTCTTGCGTATCTACATTTAGAGGTATCTCTATTGTTATAACCATCTTTCGTTTTTTACTTAGCATTTATCCCCCTTACCAATAACTAAGCTGGTTTAGTTCAGCCTCTACATCATCAATAAACACATCGTAGCTAGGATGAATATGGCAATCGACTGTTGCCTCATTCCTCATGATTTCAAGTAAGTTTTCAATCTTGGTTCTTGCTTGTGCCTCGTTATTTGCCAGCACTTGAAAACTAACATTGAACGATACATTCACGCTTACATCAAACTCTTTTACTCTTTCCCTCACGTTTAACCCCCTATTGCTTGTTTTAAAAGTTCTTTCCCTTTATCGGATATTTGGCTTTTGTTGATTATTTCTGTTACATCTACTGGTTCTTTTGCTACTTCTACTAAGTTACCTGTAGCAGTCATTTCGATTTGCTTTTGCCCTGCATTTAGTAACGCTCGTTCGTGTTCCGCTTTCTCACGTGCTTTAAGTAACAAATGATTATCCTTAATAGAGTTAGACAATCTCAATCGTTCACGCTCTCTTGTTTCTTGCACTTCATAGTTTTTTACAAACTGCGCCCTACACGATGTTTCGTTGAAGTTATCGCCATTTTGAGGGTCAAACGATTTCCAAATTGCCTTGGCACATTGTTTTGTTAGACCCTCTAATTTATCTAACCCTTTTTCGTAGCCATATGATCGTGCTACTTGATACACCCTTTCCCATGCATCTTGTGCAGTTGGTAGTTCCTCATGTGCATTTACAAAGGCACTTAATGCGGAACATTCCTCTCTAATTTCTGCAATCGTTGGTAAAAATTTGCAACGATTAATCAAGTTCTCTACAGATTGTTCTAACGTGATTGGGTTGACGTTTGAAAGCATTGATACGTATAGTTTCATGCGTTCTTTTGACATATCAGTACTGTACGCTAGCTGTAACATCGATAGTGCTTTCACTATCTGTTGCTGATTGTTCATATTCTTCCATCAACTCCTTTACTACGTTGATTGCATCTTCCTTGCTATTCTTTTTAGAATTAGGTTTTCTGTATTCGCTACGTTCCCAAGTCCTAACCGCTGCTTTCCAATCTTTCATGGAGTTCTTTCCTACTTTCCAGCCGTTGCTTTCATAGTAATCAAAAAACTGTTCAGCGTTTACAGTATTGTTTCGTTCGATACAATACTGTTCGATTTGAGATAGAGTAGGTTTTTCAAAACGCTTGCGTTTTGTTGTAGTGCTTTTTGCACTACTATCTTTCTCTATCTCTATATCTTTCTCTAACTCTATCTCTATCTCTATCTCTATCTCTGGTGGAGTTTTGTCGGAGATTTGTCGGACGTTTGTCAGGACATTTGTCCTATCGCTTTCTATTCGTTGTCTATATTCTCTCTTTCTATCAGCCTCACTACTGCCTCTACCAATGAAGTTTTGAATATCCAACATATAGATTGCACCATTTTCTAACACATCGATTAGTCCTAAATCTTTGAAGATTGATAGTGCTTGTTTAACTGTTCCTATTTGGTGTCCAGTTACACTTGCCAGCATTTCTGCGTTATAAGGAATGCGATCATTAACAACTAATTTTCCATCATTCTTTAGACTTCGTAGATAGAGTTTCAAAAGAATATTACTGTACAAGTAGCCATCTTTCATGCTTTCTAATATCTTCAACTCATCACTATCAAAGAAATTATCTTTTAATCTAAGATAGTAATATTTTTTGTTATCGCTCATAGGCTAGTCCTTGTTTAGACTTTCGATAAACTCTTCTTCTGTTAAGGGTTTGCCTAGCATAGCAATTTTAGTAAGCACTTTTGCGATTTCTTTACTTTCATTTTCCACATCCAATACACTATCGACCATCGCATAGATTGCACTTAGTTCTTCAATTAATCTGTTATTGAATGTTTTGTCGCCTTGGTCTAGTTTGTAAACTTCAATGCGGTTTTCAATGTAGGCTCTAATCATTACTAATTCGTTCATACTCATCTGTCCTCTTTTCTACTTCTTCTAACAAGTGTTTGCGTATCTCTTTTGCGAACACTCCATGTGCTTGATTGTGGCATTGCATACACAAGCAAGCTAAATTTCTCAAATCACTTAAACCGCCTTGTGAACGGAACACTATGTGATGGCATTGTTCAGCCCTATAGCCACATATAACGCATTGTCCGTTATCACGTTCATAGGCTTGTTTGCGTGTTACTGAATATAATTTGTTATCCCTTTTCTTTCGATTGTTCACTCTCCCACCCCTCTATAAGAGATTGGATGTACTCACTAGGTTCTAACTTGATGCCTAGTTGTTCACATTCATCTGTTAGGCAATCAATCAATCTTGCCATTTCTTTTGTTGTATAAACGCTGCTGCCGTGGTAACACATTACGTTGTGATAGCCTTTTAGACTTTGGCATTCGCCAGCATCTTCGGCTATCCACCCTATTCCGTGTCCTTGCCATATTTGAATGTATCTCTCTATGGCATCTTCACGTACAGGTACATAACTAAAGTGGCTACAATCTTTGATTGCTTTTCTATATACATCCTCTTTTGAGGTGTACCCTGTTTTGCTTAACTCTTCCGCTATCTTTTGACATAGAAGCCAGCAGTATGCATTAGCGTTCATACTACGTGATTTTGATTTCTTTTTGATTTCAATCACGTATTCTTTTTCTTTGTCTAATTTCGCTAGATCATTGTCATGTGGTGCTGGTATTACTACCATTACACCTAGCGGACTACGGAGTGTTTCAATGTTACTTGTTGTCCACTTCATAACCTTTTACCCAGTCATAGAGTTTTGACATTTGATTTCTTGTAATGTTATCAATCACACCAACACCAAACATTTCTGTTAATTGGTGTGCTACTTGTTCTTCACTTAACCCATGTTCTTTTGCCATCTTCAAAATGATTGCGTATGCATTGTGAGGGTCAAAGTCTTTTTCTTTCTTTTCTTTTTCAGCTGCTGCATTAATTTTTGTATCTTGTAAACCTCGGTATACATCAGCACCTACACCAATCATTTTTGCTGCAGTACCTAATGCATCTGTAACCGCCATCTTGAATGCCTCATCATTTCCGTGGTAACCATTTTTATCTTTTTGAATTAAGAAATCGCCACCATAACCAGGAATTGGTTTACTCCACTCGTTACCATCTTTGATATAAAGATTTACTTTTACATAAAGCATCGTTTCGCCAGTAGCCTCTACCAACACTTCTTTTGTTTCTACAATATCAAAGTACCAACCAATGCCACACATACCATATGTTTCAGTTAATATTTCCCATCTCCATTGAGGGGAAATATCGTACTTACCTTTAAGTTTCCCAAATTCGATTGGCTTTAATGCTGATTGCGGTACACTTTTAACCGCTAAATATCTACTGTCCATCTATACCTCTTTATACTTGTAACCACGCATTTCTAAGAAATCAGTTAAATCTTTTGCATCTTCTTCGGTTAAGTCATAAACAGTAACTGTTAAACCATTTTTTGTTTCCACAACTTCGATTGTTTCAACTGGTTCATTTGTGATGCTTGCTCGTGCAGCCTCTTCCATTTCGTTACGTTCTGCAAATTTTGCGTTGATTAATTCCCTAGCCTGATCTAGTGGCATATCTTGTACAATGTTCCAACACTCATTAAATGTGATTGGTGTTGCAAGTTCGTATTGTTGGTTGCAAGTATCTACAACAAACTCAATCATGCCTTTTTTCTCTGCTAAGATTTGTTTATAATCATCATCTGATTGTTGACGCTTTGAGATTTCAATCATCATTCCCTCAATGGAAATTTCAATATCTTTCATCTTTGCAGTTTTATTTAACCAGCGTTTATCATGTTGAAGTTGATTTGCGTATTCTTCACGCACTCCATATTTTTCAACCATCTTTTCGATAAACTTATTGATAGCATCTGTTTTAGCTTGCGTCTCTTTTTCATCAAAGTATTTAATTTGTTCTACAAGTGGTTTTTCCGCATCATAAACAATTTTCAATACTTCGTTTACTTCTTCTTCAAACAACTCAATCGGTCTTTTGAGTTCTCGTTTTTTCTCTTTACAGAATTTATCAAGTGTTGTTCTGTACTTAACGATTTCATTCTTAGCACTTACCATGTCCTTATAGTTTTCTTCTGTTACTACAAGTCCTTTATACTTTTCTAACTGTGCCTCAAAATAAGCTTTGATTTCGTCTTTGTTCCACTTGAACACTTGTTGATTTTGACTAACAATAGGTGTTAAATTTATTTCCATTTATTTCTCCTTGTGTTAAAATACAAGTAGAGTATTTTCCAATACTCCTACACAAAGTCCGTTGGAACTTCTTCTAAAACTTTTCACAACGGACTTTTTTCTTTTCGTAATATTGGATATCATCTAACCAATATCCAACTAATATCCACACCACCATGCCTAGCATTGTTTGACAAAAGAATGTCCAAAAGTCTATTGTGTCTAACTGTAGACTTCCCATTCCACCAACAACTAATATCGCTGCAATGGTGCGCAGTGCGTAACACAACTTAATCATTCAAATCATCTCCTACAATCACTAGCATTTGGCTGGTGATTTTTTTTATTTCACTCTTTAACTTTTTATTTTCTTGTCTTAGGCTTTCCACCTCACTTTGTAGTTTTCTATAACCGATTGCGTTATATTCATCTTCAACACCAGCTAATGCTTCAACCTCTCTTTTGCTAAATTTCACACCGCTTATCGGTAACTGTGTTAGCTTTCCATCATTTCTTAGGTTGTATACAGATGTTGTTGAGATTTGTAACAGTTCGGCTACTTGCTCTACTGTGTATACCAAACTTTCCATTTATCACCCTTTCCTACACTTTAAGTGTAGCTACTTCGCAAAAAAAATTGACTGTACAGATTTACCAAACACCTTAGCTAATCTAATTTTTACTTCATCTCTTGGAATACGTTTACCAACCTCATACATAGCTATAGATGTAGGTGCTACACCAACTTTTAATGCTAACTCTTTTTGAGTTAAATTTTTAGAGTTCCTTAACTCTATCAATCTAGTAGCAATGTTTTTTGTATTCAATATTTAATCACCTCATTTCTTGCTACACTCATAGTGTAGTACATAATTAAAAACTTGTCAACACTTAAAGTGTAGTTTTTCTTGAAATTTCACTCACTTTGTGTGATAATCAAAGTATAGAAGTATATATTATATATAAGGCGGTGTGTAAAATGACATTTGCTAACAGATTAACAGAACTAAGAAAAAGCCGTGGCATTTCCCAAAAGGAATTGGCAAACTATATAGATGTATCACCGAGTCTTGTTGGTATGTACGAGCAAGGAAGAAGAAAACCAAGCTTTGAGATATTAGAGGCAATAGCTGATTATTTCAACGTAAATATAGATACACTATACGGAAAAGATGAATTTGATTTTCCTTATTATGAAGATACTGATGTTTCTGAATACGCACAAGCAATTAAGGACAACCCAAACCTTAGAATATTGTTTGATGCCAGCAAAGATATGTCTAAGGCTGACATTGATTTTGTAATAAACACTATCGAAATGTTAAAGAAACGTGAGGGCAAGTAATATGTTTATCCTTTCGCTTATTATATTGTTAATAGTTATCATCATTGCATTTTATATTTTGGCTAACTCAACAAGCTTTCATGACCAGATTGGATTTAAGAAATTTAGTTCTATTTGGCATTCCGAATGTGAAACCAAAAAAATGCGAAACGAAACCCCAGATGAATATATGGCTGCATATATTTATGCCATGAGCCTATTTGATAACGATATTACAATTTGCGACTTTATTATGAAAGAAATAGATATAAATGGTGGTCGTTTGCTTTATTTAGAAGTACTTAAAAATCACGAAATAAGCGATTTAGAGTTAAAGAAATTAGAAATGATTGCTGATATTTATCCTTTTGACCCTCAGTTAGTTTTATTTATGCATCTTAAAACAAAATATCATGGGAATTTAGCAAGTAAATACGCTTATGATTTATTATCAAAGAAATACAAGCCTTGGTTTTATAGAATACATTAACATATAGCATGTGTAATTTCATTCCCATTTCATGAGATACAATACTCCCATAAGGGGGTTAAGTATTATGAATATAGTTTTGATTTACACTAAGTTAAGACCTACACAAACTGCGGTATTAAAACTAAACGATGATGGCACTTACACCATTCTCGTTAATAGTGATAAACCTATTGATGTACAACGTAAAGGTATACTACATGAGATAGGTCATATATTAAATGATGATATGTATAGTCATGCTCATATTGATTTAATCGAACGCATGGCACACGCAAGGGAAATTGAGTTTGAGGGTATCAACTTCTACACACATATATTATGAGGTGAATTATGCAATACAATTTCACTATCAGAAAAAAAGATAAAGGTTTTCAAATCATTGTAGCGTACAAAGACGGCTATAAATGGAAACAGAAATCTAAACAGGGTTTCAAAACCAAACGTGAGGCTAAGGAATACGGACACGTTATAGTTAAAGAGTTGGATAAAACTGCACTACTCACCAAAGATACAGAATTAAAAGAATTAACATTCAAGGAATTTGCGGATATGTTCCTTGAAATAAAAAAGGCACACATTGCGCACAGTACTTTGGTTATGTACAATCACGCTATATGTGCTTACAAATCAATTCACGATATGAAATTGTCTGACATTAAACCGCTACACATTCAGAATGTAGTAAATAAGATGGTTTCATCACCTACTACAATTACAACGTATTATAAAGTAGTTAGTCGGATATTCTATATAGCAATAAACCCATACAAGATAATTTCAGATAACCCATGTACTGGTGTTAGGTTGCCACGTGTAGAACGAAAGAATATGATCCATACAATTTCCGATGAGGAATTGAACCAATTTGCAAAGTTCATGCGTGAGAAATATCCACAAGCCTATTATTTCTTACAAATAGCACGATATACTGGCATGAGGTTTAGTGAAGTGTATGGACTAACTTGGAATGATATATCCCTAGAAAATCGCCAAATTCACATCAACAAGCAACTTTCTTTCCGTAAAGGTGCAATCACCTTTGAGAAAACTAAAACCGCCAATTCAGTGCGAATTTTGCCAATTCCGCCTATATTGGAGAATATACTTATAGAGTATAAATCACATGAGTTAGAGTTTGAACATGACCTTGTGCTAAACCCATACAAAAAGAATGGAGTTAAATGGCAAATTAATACATACCTTAAACGCTTTGGAGATAACTTATCTGCACACAATCTCAGACACACTTATGCTACAAAACTATTAGCAAATGGACTAGATGTGAAAACTGTATCATCACTACTTGGTGATACACCACAAATGGTTATGAAAACCTACGTGCATTATAACGATGAAATGAAAGCAGCGGCATCAAATGCAGTTGCTAATATTTTTGGTTAAAAAATTTGACGATTTTTGACGAATTGGATATTCAACAACTAAACGATGCAGTAAACAAGCACTTATTTAAGAATACATTTTTAACAATCATATACAATTGAGTGGCATTTTTAATAATTTGAATATCTGCTGTTTCTTTAGCGTTTCGAGCTTTATCCGCAGCAGATAAGAATTGTGGCATCGCAATAGCCGCTAATATAGCGATAACCGCTACTACAACCATTAATTCAACGAGAGTAAATCCGCCTTTTCTCGATTTTTTAAACTCTTCTCGAACACGAGAAATATGTAATCGATCTACGACCCATTGACCGCACATTTCTAATCGATGATTCACTCCATGAATCATATGCATAATAGACTTCATAATATTCTCCTTTTAATAGTTAAGTAATAACATTGTCTATTGCCCTCCTAAGTTGGCAATGGACGTAAATAAGGGATACATAACAGATACAACTAATACGGCTACACCGATTCCCATTATGGTTAGTAAAATCGGTTCCAATAATCGTTCTAAACGAGCAATATATTTTGAAAGTATAGATTCATAGTAGCAGCCACAGTGGTTTAACATTTTTACTAATTCACCACTCTCTTCTCCAATGGACACCATTTGCCATATAAAAGCATTTCCTATCTGACCACTACGTAAACTTTCTTCCAGTGAGTGTCCTGATAATAATCTTGCTTCCACTTGTTTACTACATTCAACACCATATATATTCCCCCACAAAGGGCGCGTGATATTCATGGTGTGAATGATAGAAATACCAGAATCTAGTAAAAGAGCCCAAACTTTTAACATGCTCGTATAGTACACACAAGTGCTCCATTGGTATCGGTGAGCCAACAGCCAAAGCCAACGATGTACTTTACACTTTATACTATGCTGATTATAAGCAAATGCTAAGGAACCTATTACAACACAATGTATAGCTATTACCATTAGAGGATGTGATTTTAACCCTTGTCCTAATGCAAAAAGAGCTCGCGTCATCAAAGGTAATGTAATATGCATAGTGGTAAATACTTTTTCAAATGAAGGAATAATAAACAAAATGGTAACTAGAAAAAATATATTCATCATTAAAAGAAGAAATAAAGGGTAGGAAATAGCACTCATAACCTTTTGTTTCAGCTGCCTCTCCCAATCATAGTGACGAGATATATATTGTAAACTCTCACCCAAGGTGCCCGCTGCTTCACCACTTTCTAGTAAAGCCAAAGCAATAGGAGGACATCCTTCACTTCGTAAAGCCTGTGATAAAGTCTGACCACGCTCTATAGATTCATATAAAGCTGTATAGAGTAGTCCTCGTTTCCCTTGGCAGAGCAACTGTAAGGCTCGCCGTAACGGAACACCAGATTCAATGAGTAGACCTAATTGATAAGTCACATCTACCACCATAGTATGATTCCATTTATGTTTCTTTCTTTCATCCTGCAACGATATCCTATAAATTCTATAACCATCTCGTTTTAACCGTATTGCAATTTCTTGTTCTGAATCCCCCCACATCAAACCTTTTTCTGTTTCATTTTGATTATTTTTTACGACATATTCATAAGCCTCCATATATTCACCTACGATAATTGTTGATCAAGCAAGGTATGCAATTGCTGTTGGGCTCCATATTGTGCCTTTACATCTCGCACAGCCATTTCTAATGTTTTCATCGGTAGTTGCGTTTCTTGAATAGATATGATTTGTGGTTCCTTACGGGTCCGTATTAAATTTGCTACTGCATGGGTATTTAGCAAAATATCACGAATGGTAATGAACTTTTTATTCCATCGAAGTAAACGCTGACATATAACGGCTCGTAACACTTGAGATATTTGATTACGTATCTCTTCTTGCTGCTCCCCAGGAAATAGAGAAATCATGCGATGAACCGCCATCACTGCACGCTGTGTATGCATAGTCGCCATTACAAGGTGACCAGTCTCTGCCGCATGAAGTGCCGCTTCAAGGGTTTCACGATCTCGAAGTTCGCCTACCATAATGACATCCGGATCCTCTCGTAAAGCATCTCGAATACCATCTGACATAGTATTAATATCAGCACCTAATTGTCGTTGATGTATTAAAGACTTTTTAGGTACAAACTCAAATTCGATAGGGTCTTCTAAGGTAATAATGTGACGCTCCATAGTCTGATTTATATAATCAATACAACAAGCTAAGGTAAAACTTTTACCACTGCCTGTAGGGCCACAAACAAGCAATAGGCCATCATGTGCTTCACATAGCTTTTGTAATAACTGACCTTCACTATTATCATCTAACTTAAGTTGCTGATGACAAAGTAATCGCAATGTACCACATATAGTCTGATTAGCTCGATATAGATGAACACGGATACGCACACCACAACAGGAACAAGCCTCATCAAGAGACTGCCACTCATAGGATGCTATACCGCAACGGCGCAATATATCCTCGATTAATTCTGTAGTACACATAAATGAAGTAGCCTTTAATCCATCACCATGTCGCAAATAGATAGGCTGACCACATTGTAGATGAATATCTGTTGATGATAGTTGTATTGCATTTTCTACAATAGTTTCTAAACTTTCACTCTTACAGCATGAGTCCACAACGATGCACCTCCTCTATAGATGTAACATGCTGAGATACGGCCTTACGAGCAGACTCTTCTAATGACAATAATAAATGTGTTTCTAATTCATCCCAATGAGCCGAATTAGCTGGTATTTCTAAGTATTCAAATAGAGCAGTCCGTCCCTGATATGATGTACCATCGAATTTTCGTACTAGCCGTTGTGCAATAGCCCCCATTAAAGTAGCCCGTATTAAGTACGGCTCTACGCCCATATCCATGAGTCGCGTTACAACGCCTATAGCTGTATTGGTATGTATAGTAGATAATACGCGATGCCCCGTTAAAGCAGACTTAACGGCTAACTCTGCGGTCTCCTTATCCCTAATTTCACCAATCATAATCGTATCTGGATCTTGCCGTAATACAGAGCGAAGACCTTTGGCAAAGGTAAATCCAATCTTTTCATTAATACCAATTTGTATAGCCCCTTTGATTTCGGCTTCTACAGGATCTTCAAGACAGATAAGCTTAGTTTCGTCTAAATTTAACATGCGAAGCATAGCATATAAAGTAGCTGTCTTACCACTGCCTGTAGGTCCACAGATAAGTAATAATCCATAAGGACGTTTTAATAATTGTTCAATGTGCTCAAAGATATCCGGCTGCATGCCTAATTCTTTTAAGTCTTTATGACTCCCTTCATTTCCCATAAGGCGACATACTAAGGTTTCTCCGTATAAGCTGGGCAATGTAGATACACGCATTGTTACAGACTTATTTTTATGACTCCAAGACCAACGCCCATCTTGTGGTAAACGCTTCTCGCTAATATCTAGAGAGCTACAAACCTTAATGCGGTTGATAATGAGTTCAGCTTCTTCAAATGATACAGTCATGTAATGTTGCAGCAGTCCATCTTGTCGCAACCGAACATGAGCACCACTTTCAACGGGATCAAAGTGGATATCGCTCACATGGTGTTCTAAGGCATACAAGATAATATCGTCTAATGTTACGTCTACATACATGGTCACCTCCAATACCTTGCGGTATGTTTTTACCTCACACTAGCGTATGGCGTTATAGGTTTCGACATCAGCCTCTAAATCCCTCTTTTATTTTTAAAAATCCACGAAGCGAAAACTTTTCTATTTTTAGACATACAAAAAAGGCGCCCCGAAGGGCGCCCTTATTAAAACTCTTAGATAAAGCGTATCTTATTTTAAGTTATAAAAAACGTCATTGCCTTTATATTGTGCTGTTTCGTAAAGCATTTCTTCAATGCGAAGCAATTGATTATATTTCGCTACACGTTCAGAACGAGCCGGTGCGCCAGTCTTGATTTGACCAGCATTTACAGCTACAGCGATATCAGCAATGAATGTATCTTCAGTTTCACCAGAGCGGTGAGATACTACGCAAGTGTAACCAGCACGTTTAGCAAGTTCCATAGCATCGAAAGCTTCAGTGAGAGTACCGATTTGGTTAACTTTTACAAGAATGGAATTACCTACACCAAGCTCAATACCACGAGCCAAACGTTTTGTGTTAGTTACAAATAAATCATCACCAACAAGTTGTACGCGATCACCAAGGCGGTCTGTCAACAATTTCCAGCCTTCCCAATCTTCTTCAGCAAGACCATCTTCGATGGATATGATTGGATATTTGCCTACTAGGTATTCGTAAAAGTCTACCATTTCAGCTGCTGTTTTAACTTTTCCTTCTCCAGCAAGATTATATTTACCATCTTCAAAGAATTCAGATGATGCCGAATCAAGTGCCAATTTAAAATCTTTTCCTGGTTCATAACCAGCAGCTTTAATAGCTTCACAGATTACTTCTAATGCTTCCTCATTAGATGACAAGTTAGGTGCGAAACCACCTTCATCGCCTACTGCAGTGCTAAGACCTTTGTTATGAAGTACAGATTTCAATGTATGATATACTTCTGCACAGCTACGAAGAGCTTCTGCAAAGGATTCAGCGCCAACAGGCATGATCATGAATTCTTGAATATCTACGTTGTTATCTGCATGTGCGCCACCATTCAAGATATTCATCATAGGAACCGGCAACTCTTTAGCATTGAAGCCACCAAGATATACAAATAATGGCAAGTCCAAAGATTCAGCCGCCGCACGAGCTACTGCCATGGATACGCCAAGAATTGCATTTGCACCAAGGTTAGATTTATTGTCTGTACCGTCAAGTTGCAACATCAAGTTATCGATTGCTACTTGTTCTGTAGCCTCATAACCGATAAGTGCCGGACCGATTTTAGCATTTACATTATCGATAGCTTTTAAAACACCTTTACCGGAGTAACGGGATTTATCTCCATCCCGTAATTCTACGGCTTCAAACATACCTGTGGAAGCACCAGATGGAACTGCTGCTGTTGCAATAGTACCATCTTCTAAACATACTTCAACTTCAACTGTTGGATTACCGCGGGAATCTAAAATCTCTCTTGCAATGACTTGTTCAATTACTGCCATCTCTTCACCTCATAAAATCTAATGGAATAACTGCCATCTGACAGCCATTATATATATTGAGCTTAACCTTATAGGCTTATAACTCTAATTAACTACTAATCTAGTGAAAGCTCCATATTATGCTTTATGTACCAAGCTGTGACCTGTCATAGCTTTTGGTTGTTGTATCCCAGCTAAATCTAATAATGTAGGAGCAATGTCACATAATTTACCAGCTTCTAATGTAGCTGTTTTTAAACTGTCGCTCATTAAAATTAAAGGAACCAAGTTCGTTGTATGTGCCGTATGTACTTTACCGGTTTCATGATTAACCATAAGCTCTGCATTACCATGATCTGCTGTAACTAACAGATGACCTTTCTTGCTACGAATAGCCTCCACGATACGACCTAAACAAGTATCTACTGCTTGAACCGCTTTAACGGCAGCTTCAAAGCTACCCGTATGACCAACCATATCTGGATTTGCAAAATTCAAGATAATCATGTCATATGTTTCATCTTGTATTGCTTGTACAACCTTATCGGTCACTTCATAAGCACTCATTTCTGGTTGTAAATCATAGGTGGCCACTTGAGGGGATTTTACGAGAATGCGGTCCTCCCCTTCAAAGGGTTCCTCTTCACCGCCATTGAAGAAATATGTAACATGAGCATACTTTTCTGTTTCTGCGATGCGCAATTGGCGATAGCCACCTGCACTTAGAACTTCACCTAATGTTTCAGATAATGTATCCTTTTGATACACAATATGTACGGGCAAACCATCCTCGTATTTTGTCATAGTTGCCATATATATAGATAGTGGCTCCCGTTTAAAGCCATCAAAATCAGGTAACACTAGTGCCTTTGTAAGTTCACGACCACGGTCTGGGCGGAAATTACAGAATATAACCGCATCTCCATCTTTGATAGTCCCTGCAGCATCAATCACCGTAGGAAGTACAAACTCGTCTGTCGCATCTCTATCATAGGACTGTTGCACCGCTTCACATGCAGATGTAGCTATTTCACCTTGACCATGCACAATGGCATTATATGCCAATTCAACGCGGTCCCAACGATTATCGCGGTCCATTGCATAATAGCGACCACTAACTGTAGCAATTTT